>MTLD01001309.1_pt2 | contig 33755 bp, 25 predicted proteins | sample 1982471 | NCBI WGS metagenome assembly MTLD01 (sample SAMN05712604, study PRJNA340218) | biofilm metagenome | isolation source: sample SPM anode biofilm adapted to -50 mV | place: USA | collected 2012-02-03 | reverse complement strand
ATGCCCGCCACGGCGTTCACCAGCCGGTCCGCGCCGAGCTCGGCGGGGTTGTCGATGAGCACCTTCACGCCCGTCTTCACGCCAGGCTCCACGTAGAAGGCCTCCACCCCGAAGTAGGTCTTGGAGAGGGCCATGAGGATCGGGTGCAGGGGCGGCACCACGCAGGAGATGGCCACGTGCTTGATCTGGGAGGCCTCGATGCCCCGGTGGCGCATGAGGGCCAGCGCCGACAGGCCGTACTCGTCCACCGTGCGCTCGCGGCTGGTGGCCAGGCGCCAGGAGCAGATCAGGGGCGCGTCCGGCCCCTGGGTGAGGTCGAAGATCCCCAGCACCACGTTGGTGTTTCCGACATCCACGGCCAGTAGCAGACTCATGGGCACTCCGAGCGTTCCAGGATCGCCTGAGCCGGTCCGGGCCGCCAGTCCCTTGTGATGCCGGTTCCGGCGCCCCTGGCTAAGCTGGAGGGTCCTCAGGAGCCGCCATGCCCCGTACCATCATCGAGCCCTTCCGCATCAAGTCCGTGGAGCCCATCCGCATGACCACGCCGCAGGAGCGGGTGGCCCTGCTCGAGGAAGCGAAGCTGAACGTCTTCAAGCTGAAGGCGGACGACGTGCTGCTGGACTTCCTCACGGACAGCGGCACCGGCGCCATGTCCGCGAAGCAGTGGGGGGCCATCATGGAGGGTGACGAGAGCTACGCCGGCGCCAACTCCTTCTTCCGCCTCGAGGCGGTGCTCAAGGAGTTGACCGGGTACAAGCACATCATCCCCACCCACCAGGGCCGGGCCGCCGAGCGGATCCTCTTCTCCGTGGCCACGAAGAAGGGCGACCTCGTCCCCAACAACACGCACTTCGACACCACCCGCGCCAACCTGGAATATGCCGGCGGGGAGGCCGCAGACCTGGTGATCCCGGAGGGTCTGCAGCCGAAGACCCTCCACCCCTTCAAGGGCAACATCGACCTGGAGAAGGTGGAGGACCTGCTCAAGCGAGAGGGCCATCGCATCCCCTTCGGCATGATGACCCTCACGAACAACAGCGGCGGCGGCCAACCCGTGAGCCTCGCCAACCTGCGGGCCTACAGCGCGCTCCTTAAGAAGTACGGCAAGCCGCTCATCCTCGATGTTTGCCGCTTCGCCGAGAACGCCATGTTCATCAAGCTCCGGGAAGAAGGCCAGCAGCACCGCAGCGTGAAGGAGATCGCCCAGGAGATCTTCAGCCTGGCCGACGGCTGCACCATGAGCGCCAAGAAGGACGGCCTGGTGAACATCGGCGGCTTCCTGGCCCTGAACCAGGACACCTGGGTCGAGGCCGCCAAGAACATGCTGATCCTCACCGAGGGCTTCCCCACGTACGGCGGCCTGGCCGGTCGCGACCTGGCCGCCCTGGCCGTGGGGCTGGAGGAGGGCCTGCACGAGGACTACCTCCGCTACCGCCTGCGCACGGCGGAGTACATGGGCGAGAAGCTGCTGGCCGGCGGCGTCTCCATCGTGGAGCCCACGGGCGGCCACGCGGTCTACATCGACGCCAAGGACTTCCTGCCCCATCTGAAGTCCGAGGACTACCCGGCCTGGAGCCTCTGCAATGCCCTCTACCTGGAGGCCGGCATCCGGGGTGTGGAGATCGGGTCGGTCATGTTCGGCCGGCACCTGGAGGACGGCACCGAGGCCTACCACGCCATGGAGCTCGTCCGCCTGGCCTTCCCGCGGCGCATGTACACCCAGAGCCACTTCGACTACGCTGCCGAGGCCATCTGCGAGCTGAAGGCCAAGGCCCACACGGTCCGCGGCGTCCGCATCGTGAAGCAGAGCCGGTATCTGCGTCACTTCACGGCCGAGATGCGCTGGGCCTGACCCGGCCCCTGAAGCGGTAGGATGGGCGGATCTCCCGGGATCCGCCCATGCCCCCCCTGCCGATCGACGATCTCTTCGCCCGCCAGCAGGCCGCCCGCTGGCGGGTGGCCGCCACCTCCGCCCAGCAGCGGCGCGCCAAGCTCAGGGCCCTCCTGGATGCCCTCATGGCCCACCGGGGCGAGGCCCAGGCGGCCCTGGCCGCCGATTTCCGGAAAGCCCCGGAGGAGGTGGACCTCACAGAGCTCTACCCGGTCATCGGGGAGATCAAGGATGCCCTGCGCCACCTCCCCCGCTGGATGAAACCGCGGAAGGTCCCCACGCCCATGGGCCTCCTCGGCAGCGCGGGCACCCTCCGCTACGAACCCCGGGGCGTGGTGCTCATCATCAGCCCCTGGAACTACCCTATCTACCTCACCCTGGGCCCGCTCGTCTCCGCGATCGCCGCGGGCAACTGCGCCATCCTCAAGCCCTCCGAGTTCACGCCGAACACCACAGCCTTCCTGAGGAAGCTGCTGGCGGGCCTGTTCCCCGAAGAGGAGGTGGCCCTCGTGGAAGGCGCGGCCGAGGCCGCCCAGGCCCTCCTCGCCCTGCCCTTCGACCACATCTTCTTCACCGGGAGCCCCGCCGTGGGCAAGGTGGTGATGAAGGCGGCCGCGGAGCACCTCGCCTCCGTGACCCTGGAACTGGGCGGCAAGTCGCCCGTGCTGGTGGACGCTGATGCCGACCTCCCCACCGCAGCCCGGAAGATCGCCTGGGGCAAGGGCCTGAACGGGGGCCAGACCTGCGTGGCTCCCGACTACGTGCTGGTCCATGCGGCGGTCCACGATGGACTGGTGGCCGAACTGAAGCTGGCCTTCGAGGCCTTCTACGGGGCCGACCCGCAGGCCCGGAAGGCCAGCCCCGATTTTCCCCGCATCATCAACGACCGGCACCACGGCCGCCTGGCTGGTCTCCTGCGGGACTCCAAGGGACTCGTCGTCTTCGGCGGGGAGCAGGACGCGGAGACCCGCTACCTTGCGCCGACCCTGGTGACGGAGCCGGATCCCGGCTCGCCCCTCATGCAGGAGGAGATCTTCGGGCCCATCCTGCCCATCCTGAAGGTGCCCGACATGGATGCGGCCGTGGCCTTCGTGAACGCCCGTCCCAAGCCCCTGGCTCTCTACGTCTTCAGCGGCAACCGGCGTACCGCCGAGGCCCTCGTGGCCCGGACCACGGCCGGAGGCGGGTGCATCAACGACACGGTGCTGCACTTCGTCCACACGGGCCTGCCCACGGGCGGCGTGAACACCTCAGGCTTCGGAAAGGCCCACGGCTTCCACGGCTTCGAGGCCTTCTCCAACGCCCGGGGCACCCTGCGCCAGCGCACCCGCTTCTCCGCCATCCAGCTCATGTACCCGCCCTACACCGGCTTCGTACGGCGGATGATCGACCTGACCCTGAGGTACTTCTAGAGGAAGAAGGTCCCCTCCAGCACCTTCACGGCCCGGCCGGCGATGGCCACACGGTCCCCCTTCGCTTCGCAGAACAGCTCACCGGCCCTTGGGGAGACCTGGAGGGCCCGGAGCTTCGCCTTGCCCAGGCGCTGGGCCCAGAAGGGCACCAGGGTGGCGTGGGCGCTGCCGGTGACGGGATCCTCGGGCACACCCTTCCGGGGCGCGAAGAACCGGGAGACGAAGTCGGCCTCCTGCCCCTTCGCCGTGACGATGATGGCGAACTCGTCGAAGCGGGCCAGGGCCGTGAGATCGGGCTGGAGCGCGCGCACCGTGGCCTCGGAATCCAGCACCGCGACGAGGTCCCGCGCCCGCCACAGTTCCAGTGGTGGCGCCCCGAGAGCCTCGGCCAGGCCCATCAGGGGGCCGGCCGGCGCCGGGGGCCGGCTGGGGAAGTCGAGCACCAGGAGGTCCCCCTCCCTCGCCACGGAAAGCGGGCCGCTCCGGGACTGGAAGGTGATGGCGGTACGCCGGGGCTCGAGTTCGGTGAAATACACGAAGGCCGAGGCCAGGGTGGCGTGGCCGCAGAGGTCCACCTCGCAGGCGGGTGTGAACCAGCGGATGCGGTGGCCGTCGCCCTCCGGGGCGAAGAAGGCCGTCTCCGAGAGGGCGTTCTCGGCCGCGATGGCCTGCATGAGATCGTCCGGAAGCCAGGCCGCCAGGGGCACCACGGCCGCCGGATTCCCGGCGAAGGGCCGCGAGGCGAAGGCGTCGATCTGGTACAGGGGCAGTCGCATGGCTCAGGGTAACCGTGTTGGCCGACCCGTCTAGCCCTGCGAGGTCTCCAGGGCCCCCTGGGCGGCCTCCCAGTCGGTCATGGCATAGGCCAGGTCGGACTCCAGGGCCTTCTGGGCATCCAGCTTCCCGTTGAAGGCCTGCCAGTCGGCGGGATCCATGGCCGCCAGCTCAGCCCCCAGCGCGGCCAGCCGGCCCTCCAGCTCCGTGACCCTGGCCTCTGCCTCGGCCACCTGGCGCTCCAGGCGCTTCTGCTGCTTCTGCTTCTCCTTGTCCACGGGCCGGGGCTTCGCGGGAGATGGTTCGGCCTTCTTCGCGGGTTCCTGCGGCTTCGCGGCCTCGGCGCGCCTCTCCTGCTTCCGGGCGGGCTCGGCTTCCGGGCTTCCGGCGCCTTCATCTGCGGCCAGATCCAGATCCACCCAGGCCTGGTGGTCCTCGTAGCCGCCCTCGCGCAGTTCCGCCCTGCCCTCGTGGATGCGCAGGAGGGAATCCGCCACGCGGCCCAGGAGGTAGCGGTCGTGGGTCACCACCACCACGGCGCCGGTGAAGCTGAGGACCGTGTCCTCCATGGCCTCCATGCTGGCGATGTCCATGTGGTTGGTGGGCTCGTCCAGCAGCAGCAGGTTCACGCCCTGGCGGATGAGCGTGGCCACGCTGAGCCGCGCCCGCTCGCCGCCGGAGAGGGCGGTCACAGGCTTGTCCACATCGTCGCCGCGGAACTGGAACTTGGCGAGGAAGCCCAGCACGTCCTGCTTCACGGCCTGGGGATTCACTGCGTGGATCTGCTGGAAGACGGTGTTGCGCGGATCGAGGTTTCGGTGGTGCTGGTCGAAGTAGCCCAGCTTCACCTGGCTGCCCAGGCGGGCGCGGCCGGTGATGAAGGGGATCTCGCCTGCGATGGCCTTCAGGAGCGTGGACTTGCCCGTGCCGTTCAGGCCGACGATGCCGAGCTTCTGCCCACGCTTGACCTGGAGCTGTTCCAGGGGGGCGTAGAGCGCCCGGCCCTCCCAGCCCACACTGGCGTTCTCTAGCACCAACGCCACGTCCCCGCTGCGTTGGGTCTCGGGGAAGCTGAACTTCACCTTGCGCCGGTCCCGCAGGGGCTGCTGGATGCGGTCCAGCTTGGACAAATGGGTGCGCCGGCCCCGGGCCTGCTTGGTGTTCTGGCCCGCGATGTTGCGGCGGATGTATTCTTCCTGCTTCTTGATGTAGGCCTGCTGCTGCTCGTAGTGGCGTTCGAGCAGTTCCAGCTCCTGCTCCTTCTTGTCCATGAACTCTGAGTAGTTGCCTTCATAGGCGCGCGAGTTGCCGAACTCCAGTTCGAGGATGGAGGTGGCGATCTTGTCCAGAAAGTAGCGGTCGTGGCTGATGACGGCCACCGTGGCATCCGTGTCCTGGATGAAGTCCTCCAGCCAGCGCAGACTCGGCAGATCCAGGTGGTTCGTGGGTTCGTCGAGAAGCAGCAGATCCTGGCCCTTGAGGATGGCCTTGGCCAGCATCACGCGGCTCTTCTGCCCGCCCGAGAGCGTCTCCACGGAGCGCTCGAAGTCCGCCGGTCCGAACCCCAGTGCCTGGAGGATGCTCTCAGCCCTGGCCCGGATGGTGAATCCGTCGAGGAGCTCGAAGGCCTCGGTGACCTTCTGGTACCGCGCCATCACCGCCTCGAGATCCTCGCCGGACTCGCCCATGCGGTGCTCCAGGTCGCGCATCTCGTGCTGGAGCTTCTCCACGTCGCCGAAGGCCGCCAGGGCCTCCTCCAGCACGCTGCCGCCGGTTTCCGGCGTGAGGTCCTGGGCGTAATGGCCCATGCGGATGCCGCGCTCCTTCGTTGGCCGCACCACGGTGCCGTGGTCCGCCTCGAGCTGCCCGAGCAGCAGTTTGAAGACCGTGCTCTTCCCCGCGCCGTTGCGCCCGATGACGCCCCAGCACTCACCCTCCTGGATGGCCCAGGTGACATCCTTCAGCACCTCCTGGGGGCCGAAGCGGAGATCCACGTGGTTGAGCGAGGCGAGCATGGGCGGGGGCCTTCAGCGTTCAGCAAGAAGGCCACCTTGCGGTGGCCTTCTGTTTGGTGGAGCCAATCGGGATCGAACCGACGACCTCTTGCATGCCATGCAAGCGCTCTCCCAGCTGAGCTATGGCCCCATTCGGGAAGACAAAGTATCACACGCCTCCGCGATCCGTGCAAGCGCGGTTTCACCGCGGGGCGAGGCGCAGCCGCTGGCCCACCCGGATGCGGTCCCCCTTCAGCCCGTTCCACCGGCGAAGCTCGCTGACCTCCAGACGGTGCTCCCGGGCAATGGCGGCAAGGGTCTCGCCGCGCTTCACCACGTGGTAGGCAGGGCGCGTCTCCGGCTTTGCGGTCTCCCGGTTCCGGGGCTCCTCCGACACGCCGGGCAGGCGCACCGTGTCCCCTGGATGGAGGCGCCGGGCGGCCTCGGGGTTGAGCCGAATCAACTCGCCCAGCGGAACGCCGTGGGTCCGGGCGAGCTTCGCCAGCGTATCGCCACGCCGGGCGCGGATCTCCCGCGGCGCTGGCGCGGGAACGGAATGCGGTTCGGACACGGGCAGACCGGCGACGGGTGCCGGCACAGACTGGTCCCCAGCAGTCGTCGGCGCTGGCGCGGCGGGACCGGGCGCCGGAGGGGCCGCCGAAGGCATCGCTCCGCCGGAGGGGGCCAGAGGTGCCGCCTGCGGGGCCGGGGAAGGGGTCGGCCGGACCTGGGGGCCGGGGAGCGTGGCCACGTCGGCGCCCGGCAGGTAGGGGAGCGCCTCCAGGGCCCGCTCGCCGGCGAGTTCGCGCCGGGCCTTCGCATCCAGCCCTCCGGTCCCCGCGAGGGGCACCCGCAGGCGGCGGCCCGGGCGGATCTGACGCGCCGTGATGCCGTTCTCCGCCAACAGATCCTCAGGATCGACCCCGAGCCGATGGGCCACCCTGGCCAGGGTGTCTCCGCGGCGGATGGTGTAGATGCGCTGCCTCTCTGGTTTTCCGCCCAGGCCCTTGGCCAGGGCCCGGGCGCAGACCAGCGCCTTGCCGGGCGGCACGCGAAGCGTGTAGGCGCCGGGCGGAGTGGTGTCGTGCAGCAGCTCGGGATTCAGGTGCCGGAGCGTGGCCACATCGGTCTCGGCCAGCCTCGCGAGGGTGGCCAGGCCGGTCCTGGCGGGGACGGGGACGGTCTCGTAGGCGAAGGGCGGGAGGGCGTCCAGCTGGATGCCATAGCGGTCGGGGTGCCGACCCACCAGGATGGCGGCGCAGAGTTCCGGCACGTAGTTCTTGGTCTCGTTGCGCAGCCAGCGCGACCGGGCCATGTCCCAGAAATTCCGGGTCCCGAGGTTCTGCGCGGCGCGGTCCAGGCTGAGGGGGCCGGCGTTGTAGCTGCTCACGGCCAGGTACCAGTCGCCGGTGAGTTCGTAGAGCCGCTTGAGGTAACGCGCGGCCGCGCGGGTGGCCTTCACAGGATCCCGGCGCTCCTCGATCCAGCGGTTGTAGGTCAGGCCGTAGAGGCGGCCCGTGGACCGGATGAACTGCCACATGCCTACGGCGCGCGCCCGGCTCTTCGCCTCGTTCCGGAAGCCCGACTCGATCACCGCCAGGTACGCCAGGTCCTGCGGGATGCCCTCCTCAGCGAAGACCTGCCGGATCATGGGCAGGTACATCGAGGCCCGGCCCAGGGCGTTCTCCATGAACCCCTTCTTGGTCGTGGTGAAGAGGTTCACCCAGGTCAGCACCTTGTCGTTCAGGTCGATGGGGAAGTCGTACGACGTGTCACGCTCCGCCAGGCGGACCCGCTCCAGTTCGGCCCGCAGATCCTCCCCGGTGAGCGAGACCACCTCCTCCTGCGCTTTGATGCCGGGCTCGGGCTCGGGGCCTGCCGCGCTGGGGATCTGCGTGGACAGATCCTGCACCTGCTGGAGGAGCACCTGGACACCGGGCTTCTGCATGAGGGCCGCGGGCCAATCCGCCGTGAGGGCATCCACCGCGTCCAGGCGATCGGAGGCCGTGGCGAAGTCCTCCGCCTCCACCGCGCGGCCGGCCTCCTCCACAAGGGCCTTCAGCCGGGCGATCCGGGCCTCATCGGTTTCCGGAACGGCCGACGGCGCCGGGACCTGGGCCGCAGGCGGCCGCAGGATCCCGGGCTGGACCGGGGTCTGGGCCTGGGGCGCCTGCGCGGGAACGGCCCCCCACGCGAGAAGGACCGTCAGGAGGGGCCAGGCCATGGGCCTAGTGGCTCTCGGCGCTCACCAGGGCCTCGTAGGCCTTGGCGTCCAGCAGGTCGGCCGCCAGGGCGCCCTTCAGGCGCACCTTGACCATCCAGCCCTTGCCGTAGGGGTCCTCGTTCACGGCCTCGGGATGGTCGGCCAGGGTCGCGTTCACTTCGAGGATCTCCGCCTCCGAAGGCATGTTCAGTTCCGAGACGGTCTTCACGGACTCGACCGTGCCGAACTCCTCACCGGCGCCGAAGGATTCGCCGGCCTCGGGCAGGTCGACGAAGACCACATCGCCCAGCGCGTCCTGCGCGTAGTGGGTGATGCCCACCACGGCGGTGCCGTCGCCCATGGGCTTCAGCCACTCGTGATCCTTGGTGTACTTGAGGTCGGCGGGAAACATGGGGCCTCCGGGAGGTGACAGTTGACGGTGGGCTGGCGGCTACTTCTGCCGCTTGTAGAAGGGGGTAGGGATGATTTCGGCATCCACGGCCCGGCCGCGGATCTCGATCTGGATGCGCCCGCCGGTCTTGGCCAGCTCGGTGGGGACATAGGCCAGGCCCAGGTTGATGCCGCAGGTGGGGGACGGGGCGGCGCTGGTGACGAAGCCGACCTGCTTGCCGTCCTGCACCACGGGCATGTGGTCGCGGGCGATGTCCCGCTTCTCGAGGGTCTTGAAGCCCACTAGCTTCCGGGGCGCGGGGGCGGCCTTGGCGGCCAGCAGGGCCTCCCGGCCGATGAAGTCGCCCTTGTCCAGCTTCACGATCCAGGCCAGCCCGGCTTCCAGGGCGTGGATGGTGTCGTCGATCTCGTGGCCGTAGAGGGCCATCTTGCACTCCAGGCGGAGGGTGTTCCGGCAGCCCAGGCCCGCGGGCAGCAGGCCCTTGGGGGTCCCGGCGGCCATCACGGCGTTCCAGAGCTTTTCCGTATCGCCCGCGGCGCAGTAGAGCTCGAAGCCGTCCTCGCCGGTGTAGCCCGTTCGGCTGATGAGGCACTTGATCCCGGCCACCTCGCCGTGGGTGAAGAAGTAGTAGCCGATGGGGTCCAGCGGCGTCTTCGTCAGGGGTTGCAGGATGCCCACCGCCAGGGGGCCCTGCAGGGCGATCTGGCCCGTGGCGGGGCTCTCGTTCACCACCGTGCAGTCGAAGCCCTTGGCGTGCTGCTGCACCCAGGCGAAATCCTTGTCGGAGTTGCCCGCGTTCACCACCAGGAGGAACTCCTGCTCCCCCTCGCGGTAGACCAGCAGGTCGTCCACGAAGGTGCCGTTCTCGTAGAGGAAGGCCGTGTAGTGGACCTGTCCGACGGTGAGCTTGGACACGGCATTGGGCGTCAGGTGCTCCACCAGGGCCAGGGCGCCGGGGCCCTTCACGCGGATCTCGCCCATGTGGCTCACGTCGAAGAGGCCGGCCTTCGTGCGGACCGCCTCATGCTCCGCCAGGATGCCCGCCGGGTACTGCACGGGCATGTCCCAGCCCCCGAAATCCACCATCTTCGCGTTCAGGGCCCGGTGGGCGGCGTTGAGGGGGGTCTTCTTCAGCTCGACGGCGGTGGACATCGCAACTCCCTGGAGAAACCCCAGTCTAGCGCCGCGGTTGCCAGGGCAGAAGACCCGGGAGTTCCCAGCGCAGACGCCAGAGACCGCCTTCCCCGGGGCTTGTGACCAGGCGCACAGCCAGAGGGAGGACCACCACGCCGGCGGCCGCGGCCCGGTCCAGTTCAGCCGCGTAGACCGGGTCGATGTCGCGGGCGGCATCGAACACCGAGACGTCCGTGCGGTGGACGAAGAAGGCGATGGCCGCGCGGTGGCCCTCCCGGACCATGGCCTGGAGTTCGCGCAGGTGTTTGGTCCCCCGCTCCGTGACGGCATCCGGAAAGCGGGCCCACGCACCCTCCTTCAGGGTGGCGTTCTTCACCTCGATGAAGACCTGGCGCCCCTCCGCATCCAGGGCCAGCACGTCGATGCGGCTGTTCTCGGCACCGTACTTCACCTCCGTGCGGACGCCGCGCAGCCCCGGCAGGCCCGGCAGGGCGTCGCGCCGGGCGGCTTCGGCCACCACCCGGTTCGGCATCCCCGTATCCACGCCGATCCAGGCCCCGGGTCCCCGCTCACAGGCCAGCCAGGTGAATTTCAGCTTCCGGTCGGGATTCGCGGCGGGCTCGAGGAGCACCCGGTCCCCCGGCTCCCAGCAGGTCTTCATGGACCCGGTGTTGGTGCAGTGGGAGGTGACGAGGCTGCCATCGGCCAGGCGGACGTCCGCCAGGAACCGCTTGTAGCGCTGGATCAGCGTCCCGGGGACGAGTCCGTTCTTCTCGGCGAGGGGAGTACTCACGGCCAGGATTCCAGGATGCGGTCCACCGCCTCGGCGAGATCCGCCGCTACCAGGTCCGCGCCTGCCCCATCCACGGTGGCGCCATAGCCCGTGCGGACCAGGGCCACCCGACAGCCGGCCCGACGTCCGGCCTCCAGATCCAACGCCTTGTCCCCCACCATCCAGGAGCGGGGGAGGTCAAGGCCGTACTCCTCCGCGGCCCGGAGGAGCATGCCCGGATTGGGCTTGCGGTCGGGGTGATCCGCCACGGCGTACTCCCCCTGCCCCAGTTCGTGGTGGGGAGAGGCATAGACCGCGTCGATGCGGGCGTTCTCGAGGGCCAGGAGGGTGCTCATGCGGCTCATGACCGCCGCGAAATCCGCCCATCCGTACCTGCCCCGGCCGATGCCGCTCTGGTTCGTCACCACCACCACGGGCACGCCCCGGGCGTTGAGTTTCGCCACGGCCGCCGCGGCGCCGGGGATCATCGCCAGTTCTTCGGGCCGGCAGAGGTAGTCCACCTCCTCGTTGAGGGTGCCATCGCGGTCGAGGAAGACGGCGGGTTTCACGGGGAGGCCTCCGGGATCCGGTCAGCCCCCAGTCTGACACGGCTCCCGGAGCGTCCCCTGTCGTGACGGAGACCTCGCAGGAGACCGCCCCGCGATGGCACACTGGACGCGGACCATCCGAGGACTCCGCATGATCGACAAGCGCGTGGCCACCGCCCTCGAAGCCGTGAGCGACATCCCCGACGGCGCCCACCTGGCCGTGGGGGGGTTCGGCCTCTGCGGCATCCCGGAGCACCTCATCGCCGCCCTGGCGCAGCGCGGCGTGAAGGGCCTGACCTGCTATTCCAACAACGCGGGCGTGGACGACTTCGGGCTGGGCATCCTGCTCCGGAATCGTCAGATCCACAAGATGGTCAGCAGCTACGTGGGCGAGAACGCCGAGTTCGAGCGCCAGTTCCTCCAGGGCGAGCTGGAGGTCGAACTGGTGCCGCAGGGAACCCTGGCCGAGCGGATGCGGGCGGGCGGAGCCGGCATCCCGGCCTTCTTCACGCCCACCGGCGCAGGGACCAAGGTGGCGGAAGGCAAGGAGACGCGAGTCCTGCGCGGCAGGGAGTGCGTGCTGGAGGCGGGCATCTTCGCCGATTTCTCTCTGGTGAAGGCCTGGAAGGCGGACCGCCTGGGCAACCTCGTGTACCGGAAGACGGCGCGGAACTTCAATCCCATGGCCGCCACCTGCGGGAAGACCTGCATCGCCGAGGTGGAGGAGATCGTCGAGTTGGGCGCCCTGGATCCCGACGAGATCCACACCCCCGGCATCTTCGTGCATCGGCTGGTGCTGGGGACCAGCTACGAGAAGCGCATCGAGAAGGTCGTCACGCGCTGACGCCTCAGACCGTCGACAAGGCGCCTGACCGCCCTAGTCCATCGGCATGCTGAGCCGCACCCGGGTGCCCCGGGCCGTGTTCTCGATCCCCACGGTGCCCCGGTAGGCCCCGATGAGCTGGGCGCAGGCCGGCAGGCCGGGTCCAGGCTGGCGCCCGGAGACGTCGGGCGGGGACCTCAGTTCCGAGAAGGGCTCGAACGCCGCCTCCAGGGCCGCTTCGGAGAGGGTCCCCCCCTCGTCCTCCAGCTCCAGGCGGAAATGGCTCTGGCCCCCCCAGGTCCTGATCTGGAACCCCGGGGTCAGGCCCGCAAGGGCGTGGCCCACCAGGTGGCTCAGGATCTCCGCGAAATCCTGGTGGACACCGAAGAGCAGGTCCCTGCTGGCCTGGAGGTTCAATCCGACGTCGGCCTCCCGTGGAAGGCTCCCTTCGGCCTTCATCAGGTCGAGCTCCTGCCGGATGAGGCCGTGCAGGTGGATCCATTCCGGCGTGCTGGCTCCGCCCCGGCCGGCCCGGCGCATGAGGGCCAGGACGAACCCTTCCACCTCCTCGATGGCCGCCTGGACTCGGCCCATGGACCGGTGGCACTCCACGCGTTCCTCCTGGGGGGGGATGTCCTTGCGGTTCATGTACCCCTCCAGCGCGACCGTCTCGGACTGGAGGATGCGCACCGGGGCCTGGAGGCGCTGGGCCATGTTCGTGAAGAGGGCGCCGAGGGCGGCGTCCCGCTCCTGGGCGCCAAGGGCCTTTTGCGCCTTCTGCAGATCCACGTAGGCCGACTCCAGGCGCTCATAGCTGGTCCCCAGGGCCCGGCTGGCCTCGTCGAGGTGGTGGATCAGCTCGGCGTTCTCCAGGCAGACCTGGACCAGGCCCGCATGCAGCGCCGCATGCTCGGATTCGAAGGGCAGGAAGGGCCGCTCCCGGGCCGCGGCCAGGAAACCCCAGAGGCCCTCCACGCCGGACTGCGCGTGGAGCGGGAGGAAGAGCCCCTCGGCGCGGTGTTCCCAGTACCCGGCCTCGAGTCCCGCCTCCCAGAGCGGGGACTGCCGCAGGTCACGGCCCGAGAGGGAGGCGCCCCGGGGCAGGCCGGCCATCCGCAGCACCATGGGATGGTCGGCGGGAATGACCGGCGCCTCATGGCAGCCCGTGGCGTCGCGCCCGGTACCCTGGAAGTAGCCGCCGCTCGCATGCACCCGGTAGGCCACCAGCCGGTCAAGCCCGAGATCCTCGCCCAGCTGGTCGAGGATCCTCACCAGGATCCCTGCCGCATCCCGCATGGGGATGATGTCCCGGCTCAGGGCCAGGAGGCGGGAGAGCAGCCGGTTCCGGTGTTCCAGGGCGGTCTGGGCCTCCAGCAGCTTCTGGTTGGCCTCCTGGGCCTGCCGCAGCTGGGTTTCGAGGTGCTCCACGACCTGTTGGCTGAACTGCCGCAGGGCCGCGCCCTCTCGCCCCTGCTCGAGCCGGTCGCGGTGGCCGCCGAAATAGGCCTCCACCTGGCCCACGAACAGGAAAGGATCGATGGGCTTGGAGATGAAGCCATCGCAACCCGTCACCAGGGCCGTCTCCCGGTCGCTCCGCATGGTCTTGGCCGTGAGGGCCACGATGAGGAGGCCCTCCAATCCCGGGTCCTGGCGCAGCTTCGTGGCCACCTCGAATCCGGAGAGGCCCGGCAGGTTGATGTCGAGCAGCACCAGATCCGGCTTCAGCTCGGAGGCCATCTCGCAGCCCTTGAGGCCATCGCCCGCCCAGTGCATCTCGTAGCCCGCCTGGGAGAGGAGGCGCTGGACCAGGCGCCAGTTCATGGCGTTGTCCTCGATGCAGAGGATCCGGTTCCCCGAACTCATCCCAGACCTCCCTCGAGCATGGGCATCTCGACCAGGAATGTACTCCCCTCCCCCTTCCGGCTGGTGGCCGCGATCCGGCCGTGCATGAGCGCCATGAACCGCTGGGAGATGGCCAGCCCGAGTCCGGTGCCGCCGAACCTCCGGGTGATGCTGCCGTCCACCTGCTGGAAGGGCTTGAACAGGCGCCCCAGCTCCTCCTCCGTCATGCCGATCCCCGTATCCTCGATCCGCACCTGGAACCGCCCGCCGGCACGGCCGGCGAGGATGCGCACCGTCCCCTCCTCCGTGAACTTCACGGCATTGCCCACGAGGTTGGTGAACACCTGGCGGAGCCGGTCCCGATCGCCCATCACCCGGATGTCGACCTCGGGGCGGACGAACTCCAACCGGATCGCCCGGTCGTGGAGGAGGCCGGCCGCCATGGCCTTCACTTCCTCCAGCAGCTGGACCGGGTCCACGACCTCCAACTCCAGCTCCATCTTGCCCGCCTCGATCTTCGAGAGGTCCAGAATGGAGTCGATGAGCCCGAGGAGCGCCCTGCCGTTCTGGTAGATGATCTGGAGATCCTCCCGGGCCTCCTGGTACAGGCGCCCGGTGGGATCCTGCATGAGCATTCCCGAGAACCCGATGATGGCGTTCAGCGGGGTGCGGAGTTCGTGGCTCATGTTCGCCAGGAACTCGTCCTTCAGGCGGTCCACCTCCTTCAGCTTCTGGTAGCTCGTGAGGAGGTTCTCGTTCAATTCCTGCAGCTCGCTGGTCTTCTCCCGGACCTTCTCCTCGAGGGTGCTGGCCCAGGCCTTCAGCTCCGTGCGGCTCTGCTCCAGCCCCCGGGTGCGCTCCTGCACGAGCTGCTCCAGGTTGGCCCGGATCTCCTCCAGCTCCCAGATGGTCTCCATCAGTTGACGGGTGCGCTCCTGGACGCGGTACTCCAGCAGCCGGTTCTGCCGCTCGATCTCATCGCGGGACACGCGCAGCTTGTCGGTCATCACCTCGAAGGAGTGGCTGAGGTCCTCGATCTCGTCGTGCGTCGTCACGTGGACCGACACCGCCTCCAGGTTGCCCTGGGCCACCTTCTGGGCCGCTTCCGTGAGCTGGATCACAGGCCGGAGGTAGCGGTTGGAGAGGAGGATGGCCACGGCGATGCCGAGGACGAGGGTCACCATGCCCACCGCCAGGCTGGAGCGGATGTTGTCCCGCACCGCCCGCTGGGTTCCCTCGGTGGTGAATCCGATGACCAGGGTGCCCACCTGGTCGGCCCGGGGCTCCTCATAGAAGACCGGCGCCACGGCCACCAGCATCCCTTCCGGCCGCCGGTTGAAGGTTCGCGAGACGCCGTCCCTCAGGACGTAGGTGGAGGCCCATTCGGGGGTGGTGGGCGTGCTGTCCAGGGACTGCCCACCGGCCCCGAAGACCGCGCTGAACCGGAAGGCCGGGATGTTCTGCACCCCCTGCAGCACTTTCGCGATGTCCCGGGGGTTGTTGGCGCTCACGGCCGGGCTGAGCGCATAGCTGGCCGTCTCCGCCACCTGCCGGGCGCTCAGTTCGGCCTGGGCCAGGATCTGCCGCTCCACCCACCGAGGGTAGTAGAGCAGGTTGAACGAGATGAAGGACAGGACCAGCACGCTGATGACAGCGCTGAGCTTGGTCTTGATGGAGAAACGGTACATGCGGGGCCCGGGAAGCGGTTCCTAGGCTAGCATCCCGCAGCCTCAGAGCTTGAAGAGGTTCACTTCCCGGTTGAGCATGTGGACCTGCACGCTCAGCTGCTCCACGTAGCCGCTGGAGGCTTCGATGGCCCGTTCGCTCTCCACGGCCTTGCCCAGGACCCGGTTCATGGTCTCCTTCAGGGAGAGGACGTGCTCCTCCTGCCGGGCCAGGATCTCGTGCAGGTTGGAGGCCAGGGCGCGCACCTGCTCCGTGGCCTTGGCGATCTCGTCGCTGCCCGCGCTCTGCTCCTTGGTCGAGTCCCGGACCACGCTCGTGGCTTCCTGGACGTTCATGGCCAGGGAGAGGATGTAGTTGCTGGTCTGCTGCTGTTCGTCGATGACCGCGCGGATGGTCTCCACCTGAGTGTGGATGTTGCGGTTGGCCTCGTGGATGAGTGCCGCCTGGCCCGACTGCTGGAGGGTCTCGCTGAGGATGCTCTCCACGACGCTGTTCGTCTCGCTGACGGATTCCAGGATGGCCTGGAGGGCCTCCTCGCTCTGTCCCACGGACTCCGAGCCGTCCCGGACGGCGTCCAGACCGAGCTCCACCTGCTGGTAGGCCTTGCGGATCTCCGCCTGGAGGGTGCCGATGATCTGCTGGATGTCCCGGGTGGAGCGGCCCGTCTGCTCCGAGAGCTGCTTGATCTCGTCGGCCACCACGGAGAATCCCTTGGCCTGCCCCTCGCCCCCGCTCCCGCCCTGGGCGGCGATGATGGCCGCATTGAGGGCCAGCATGTTGGTCTGCTGGGTGTGTTCCCCGATGTAATCCAGGGTCTTGGCGATGTCGGCCCCGAGCTGAAGCAGGGTCCGCGTGGTCCCGTGGAAATCCTGCACCACCCGCTCGATGACCTGCATCTTCTCCCGGTTCCGGGCCACGAGCTCCATGCCCCGGGCGGCGTTGTGGATCACCTTCTTGGCGTAGCGCTGGGCGATCTTCACGCTGTCGTCGATGGCGGAGGTGCTCTGCTCCAGGTTCTCGGCGAACTCCTTGGTGTGCTCCGCGTGGCTGGCCAGGTGGTCCACGTTCTTGCCCACATTCTTGATGGCCGTGTCGAAGTCGCGGATGGCCGAGGTGATGCCCTCCACCACCATGAGGAGCTCGTCCATGCTCTGGTTGATCTGCTGCACCGTGGCGGCCATCTCCACGATGGTGGCGTTGGTGCTCTCGGAGGCAAGGCTCAGCTCCATCGAGCTGGCGCTGATGCCGATGGAAGTCTCGGAGAGATCGTTGATCTCCTCGTGGAAGGTCTCGATGAGCTCACGCTGGCCCTGGCTGGACTGGCGCACCCCGTCCGCGGATTCCCGGATGGCCGTGGCCGCCTTCGCCAGGTCCCGGCTGGCGGACCGGATCTGCACCACCATGCCCCGGAGGCTGGCCACCATGCGTCCGAAGCCATGGGCCAGGACCTCCACCTCGTCATCGCTGTAGACCGCCTCCAGGGTGTCGATGCGCCCTTCCCCCACGCGCTGCGCATTGCGGCTGAGGAGGAGGATGGGTTGCTGGACGTCCTGGAGGATCAGGCGGATCAGGTAGGTGAAGAAGAGGGCGCCGCCGATCAGCAGGACGAGGTTGGGCCGGAGCGCCTTCCAGACGGCATCCGCATACTCCCGCTCAGGAATCACCGCCCGCAACTCCGAACCGTCCGGGAGCGGCTGCACCACGAGGATGTCCGCGGCGCCAGCCGTCTTGAGGCCAGAACCGAGCACCGCTCCGCCCTTGGCTGCTGGGAGCTTCAGGGAGACACCGCCGCCGGCGCCCAGCTTGAGGGTGCCGAGGAAGGCCGTCATGTCCTCGGGAGTGGTGTTCATCTCCTGCACGAAGGCCACGGAATCGGCCAGGTTGGCCAGTTCCTTGCTCGCGTAGCTGGTCACCTTCCCCCGGATGGAAGTCTGGAGGGTGAGCCCCGAGACCAGGATGGACAGGAGCAGCACGCCCATCATGATCCCCAGCACCCCGAAGCCGAACTTGGACCGGAGGCCGGCCCGGAACCGGGAATAGGACTCGTTGAATCCCTCCTGCCCGGCCAGGATCCGGAAGACCCGCATGAGGTTCTGCTTGGCCAGGAAGTAGTGGGCGATGGAGCCCATCATGCCCATCACCAGGAACATCCCCGTGGTGGCGAAGCTGATCCAGATGCTCTGGTGGAGGTAGAGCTTCAGCCACAGGTAGGCCACGGCCGACAGGCTGGTCCCCACGTACAGGGTGAGCATGGAGGTGCTCTGGGGGAAGCGGGTCAAGGGGCGGTACAGCTCGGGTCCCAGGGGCCGCTCTTCCAGGATCCGCCCCAGCCCACGCAGGTGGAACAGGGAGGCGCCCGCGCAGATGGCCAGGATCAGAACCGAGATGGCCACGCCGCCCAGCGTGAACCGGAACCCTGGCGGAGCCGAGAAGTAGAAGAGGCTGGCGGCCACGAGGAACAGCGCCGTCCAGACCATCGCAGCGGCCACCCGGGACCGGCCCAGGATGACCCGGAGCGTCTCCGGCGCGAGCAGAGCCGGCGCTGCCGCCTTCAACTCAGGCCGGGGTCCAGAAATGGAATCGGGCTGCACCATACTCGCGCGTTTCGGCCAGTTGCCAGCCGGGCTGTAATTCCAGCGAAGTCTTCCGGTCCGTCTCGAAGACCAGGACTCCCCCAGGGGCGGTCCAGGCCCGCAACCGGGCCGCCAGGGCGGCCCACATCCGGGGCGCCTGCTCGTAGGGGGGGTCCAGGAAGAGGACGGCCTGGCCGTGGAATTCCCCCACCCCCCGGGTCAGGACATCCTGCCGGAGCGCCACCAGGCCCGTGCCCTCCGCATTCCGGCGCAGGCAGGACCAGGCAGGCTCGGCCACTTCCAGGCAGGTGACGGGGCTGTAGCCCCGCGACAGGGCCTCCAGCCCCACGGCCCCCGTCCCGGCGCAGAGATCCAGGAAGGGGCCTTGCGGCCAGCGCTGGAGGATGGAGAACAGGGCCTCCCGGGCCCGGTCGGAGGTTGGACGGACCCGGAGATCCCCGGGGGGTGGGGTCACGAGCCTCCGCCCCTTCAGGGTGCCCGCGATGATCCGCATGGGACCTAGTAGGCCCAGCGCAGGAGGGTGGAACCCCAGGTGAAGCCGGCCCCGAAGGCGGACAGGATCACGGGATCGCCCTTGGCCAGCCGCTTCTGCTCCACGGCCTGGTGCAGGGCCGTGGGAATGGTCGCGGCGGTGGTGTTGGCGTAGCGGTCGATGTTGACCATCATGCGGGCGGGATCTAGCTCCAGGCGCTTGGCGGCGGCGTCCATGATGCGGATGTTGGCCTGGTGCGGCACGAAGAGCTTCAGGTCCTCGCCCGTCAGGCCGTTCCGGTCCAGGAGCAGCCGGCTGTTGTCGGCCATCTCGCGCACGGCGTTCTTGAAGACCTCGCTGCCGGCCTGGTGGATCGTGTGCTCCTTGTTCGCCACAGTCTCGGCCGTGGCGGGCTTCAGCGAACCGCCGGCGGGCATGAAGAGGAAGCAGCCGCCCGAGCCGTCCACCTTGTGCTCGAAGTCCAGGATGCCGAGACCCTCCTCGACCCGCTCGATGATCACGGCGCCGGCGCCGTCCCCGAAGAGCACGGCCGTGGCGCGGTCCTCCTTGTTGATGATGGTGGACATGATGTCCACGCCCACCACCGCGGCCCGCTTGATCCCTCCGGCGGCCACCAGGCTCGAGGCCGTCGTGAGGGCGTAGAGGAAGCCGGAGCAGGCGGCATTCAGATCGAACCCAAAGGCGTTGGAGGCGCCCACCATGTCCTGGATGCGGCAGGCGGTGGCCGGGAAGAGGGTGTCGGGCGTGACCGTGGTGACGAGGATGAGGTCCAGCTCGGAGGCCTTGATGCCGCGGTTCTCGAGGGCCATCTTCAGGGCCGGGGCGCCCAGATGGGACGCGCCCGTGCCGGGCTCCACCCAGCGGCGCTCCCGGATGCCGGTGCGGGTCCGGATCCACTCGTCATTGGTATCCAGGATCCTGGACAGATCGTCGTTGGTGACCACCTTCGGCGGGAAGCACTGCCCGGTGGCAGTGATGCCCACGGGGGCGAGAAGGCGACGGTTCAAAGGAGCCTCCGGCAAAGAACCCCCATCATCGCACGGATGCGACCTGGGGTCAGCGCAGGAGGCGGCCGTCAGCGGACGGCGCGCCGCTGGTGCAGCCAGTCGATGAGCTTGTCGGGATCCAGCAGGGGCAGCGCGGGTCCCTCGATGGCGCAGGCGCAGACCATGAACGGAGCCCAGGGATCGTCCCCAGGGGGTTCGATCCTCAGGTCCTCGCGCTTGCCCTCCAGGGCGCCGGAGAGGAACTCCAGGGGCAGGGCCAGCCGCCGCTTTAGGACCGCCATGGACGTGACTGCGGCCGCATCCCCTCCGGTCCCCGGCAGGGCGTTCCAGTCCAGGACCGGGAGGAACTCACCCTCGTGCAGCACCACCCCGGCGATGCCCGGCAGCGGCCCCGGCAGCGGCGTGACCGGGCCCGCCGGCAGGACTTCCAGCAGGTCGGAGGCCGCCAGCAGGAGGTCCCGGCCGGAGGCCCGCGCGAGGAGGAGGATCCCGTCAGGCATGGGCCACCCGCCGCATGAGGCTGTCCATGGCCAACCCCAGCACCGCTTCGGGGTCGAGCACCCAGAGGAGGCCCTCCTCCTGGAGGCTGCCACCCATGATCCCGGGCACCTGGGCCAGTTCGGGAAGGCTGCGCAGGAGGATCTCCGCCCGGCCGAACACCTCGTCCACCCCCAGGGCGATCTCGAAGCTGGCCCCGGCCGACCCGCCGGGCTGGCTCAGCACCACGAAGGCCCGCTGCCCCTCGGGGGGGTCTCCCTGCCCCAGGCAGACCTGGAGGGATTCGAAGGGAAGCTCCATGCCGAGGACCTTGACCCGGTCCCCGCCGCGATGGACCTCGTGCCCGATCTGGACCCGGAGGACGTTGGCGAGCGGGATGCCAAAGGTCTGGCCGCCGCTCCGCACCCTCAGGCAGCCCACCACCACCCGGGAGAGCGGAAGGCTGAGGCGCACGAGGCTGCCGCGCTTCCACTCGCTGGACAGGAGGATCTCCCCGCCCAGGGCTTCAATCTCCTCGCGGACCACATCCATGCCCACGCCGCGGCCGGAGATCTGGGAGACCCGGTCCAGCGTGGAGAAGCCGGGTTCCAGGGCCAGGCGATGCAGGCGCTCCGGCGACACCGGAAGGCCCGGCTGGAGCAGGCCCTGGGCCAGCCCCTTCTCCTCGATCTTCGCCAGATCGAAGCCCCGGCCGTCATCCCGGATGTCGAACCGGATGATCCGGCCCCGCCGGGAGGCGGTGATCCGGAGGTTTCCCGTCTCGCTCTTGCCCATGGTCCGCCGCTCCTCCGGCGATTCCAGGCCGTGGTCCATGGCGTTGCGGACGAGGTGGAGGAAGGGCTCCGCCAGGCGCCCCACGATGCCCCGCTCCATCTCCAGATCCCCGCCCTGGAGGGTCAGGCGCACGGGCTTGCCCATGTCCCGCCCGAGCATCCTCACCATGGGCTCGATGCGGGAGAAGAGGGTGTCCACCTTCACCATCCGCATCTGGAGGAGAGCCTTCTGGACATCCAGGAGCCCTTCCTCCATGCGCCCGAGGATCCCCAGGGGGACCTCGGACTGGGCGGGCGCGACCCGGCGCAGCAGGCCGCTCACCGCATCCCGCATCTGGGCGACGGACATCAGCCGGGCCTCGAGGGCCTCCACCCGCTGGGCAGGAAGCCGGAGGATCTCCGTCTCCTGGGCCGGGATCGCGGGGGCCGGCTCGGGCGGTGGCTCCGCCGCGGGGGCCGGCGCCGGCTCGGGTTCAGCCTGGGCCTCGGCGCGAAGGCTCCGGGGAACCCGTTCGGGGTCGCCCAGGACCCGGGATTCGAGGATCTCCCCCGGTCCGGCATCAAGGCCGCCGAGCTCCAGGGAGGCCCCGGCGAGGAGGATCATGAACGCCAGCCCCTCGCGGCCCTCGGGAACCTCCCAGGGCAGGGTGGAGATGATCTCCCCCTGGCGGGCCAGTCCCTCGCTGAAGCGCCGCAGGCGCTCGTCGAAGGTGGCGAAGTCCAGGCAGATGGCCAATCCGTGGATGGGCAGGCCACCCATCAAGGCACTGGTGACCCGGCTGCGCTCGTAGTCGGAAAGGGCCTTGAGGGGTTCGGCCGGCAGGTCCAGCAGGGCGCTCAGATCCTGGTTCTCCCCGGCGGCCGGGCGGGCCAGGGCCTCCAGTTCCCCCAGTTCCCGGCGCAGGCCCTGCAGGTAGTCCTCGGGCTCCGGACGGCCCCGCTTCAGCCCCTCGAAGCCGGATTCCAGGGCCTGCATGCCCGCCTCGAGGGTCTCCACCAGGGAATCCGTGGAGCGCAGCCGCCCCTTCCGCATCAGGTCGAAGATGTCCTCCATGCGGTGGGCGGCCCGGCTGAAGCTTGGGAAGCCCAGCATCCCGGCCATGCCCTTCAGGGTGTGGGTGGTGCGGAAGAGGGCGCTCACCCCGGCCTGGACCACGTGGGCCGGCTGGCTCTCCTTGAGCGACGCGAGGGTCTGCCGGGCCTGCCCGAACAGGTCCTCCCATTCCGCCCACACGTCCTCGAAGGGTTGGTCCAAGCGCGCTCCCGATGCCGACCCTTCGGCAGGCGGGCGCCGGGGCCTGAGTTCGAGCGGCTAGACTGGCCCCATGCGCACCCTCGCCGTCCTCCCCTCCCGCTTCCAGGCCACCCGCTTCCCCGGAAAGCCCCTGGCCCCCATCGCCGGGAAGCCCATGATCCAGTGGGTCTTCGAGGCCGCCCGGCGGGCCCCCGGCGTGGACCGGGTGGTGGTGGCCACCGACGATGACCGCATCGCCGCGGCCGTCCGCAGCTTCGGGGGCGAGGCCGTCATGACCGACCCCGCCCTGCCCTCCGGCACGGACCGCACCGCGGCCGCCCTGGCGGCCCTGGGCGAGGCCTTCGACTGCGTGCTGAACATCCAGGGCGACGAGCCGGCCATGCATCCCGAGACCGTCGGCGCCGTGGTGGCCCTCATGCGGGACCAGCCGGACCTGCCCATGGGCACCGCCGCCTGCCCCTTCGCGAACCCGGACGAGCTCTTCAACCCCAACGCCGTGAAGGTGGTGGTGGACGACCGGAAGCGGGCCCTCTACTTCAGCCGCAGCCCCATCCCCTACCTGCGGAATTCCTCGGTCTTCGAGCCTGACTTCCGGCCCTGGATGAAGCCGGAGCAGCTGGCCGCCTTCAAGCGGCACCTGGGCCTCTACGCCTACCGGCCGGACACCCTCCAGGCCTTCACCCGGCTGGCGCCCCACCCGCTTGAGCAGCTGGAGATGCTGGAGCAGCTCCGTGCCCTCGCGGCCGGCATCCCCATCGGGGTTGCGGACACCCCCTTCCTGAGCCTGGGCGTGGATGTGCCCGGGGACGTGGCCGCGGCGGAGGCCCTGCTGCGGGAGCGTGGGCTGGCACGGTAGACTGGTCGTCTGGGCCCTAGCCCCGTTCCTTGCCAGGAGAATGCTGTGAGCCACCACAAGGTCATCGTCATTGGCACCGGTCCCGCGGGCTACACCGCGGCCCTCTACACCTCCCGGGCCAACCTGGCGCCCCTGGTGTTCGAGGGGGTCCAGCCCGGCGGCCAGCTGACCATCACGACCGAGGTGGAGAACTTCCCCGGCTTCAAGCAGGGGATCCACGGGCCCGCCCTCATGGACGAGATGCGGGAGCAGGTGCTGCGCTTCGGCACCACCATCAAGTCCGAGACGGTCCTGAAGGCCGACCTGCAGGCCCGCCCCTTCAGGCTCACCACGGACAAGGACGAATACACCGCCGATGCCGTGATCATCGCCACCGGCGCCTCCGCCAAGTGGCTGGGCATCGGCAAGGACGAGCTGCTCTCCCGCTCCGGCGGCGGCGTCAGCGCCTGCGCCACCTGCGACGGCTTCTTCTTCCGCGGCAAGGAGATCGCCGTGGTGGGCGGTGGCGACACGGCCATCGAGGAGGCCACCTTCCTGACCAAGTTCGCCACCAAGGTCCACCTCGTCCACCGGCGCGACCGGCTGCGGGCCTCCAAGGCCATGCAGGAGCGCGCCCTCAAGAACGAGAAGATTCAGCCCCAGTGGAACAAGATCGTCCTGGATGTGCTGACCGCCACCCACGAGACCCCCATGGGCGAGAAGGTGGAGAAGATCCGCGCCCTGAAGCTGAAGGACACCGTGGACGGCTCCGAATCGGAGCTGCCCGTGGAGGGGCTCTTCGTGGCCATCGGCCACCAGCCCAACACCAGCCTCTTCGAGGGCCAGCTGCCCATGGACGAGACGGGCTACCTGAAGGTGGAGAAGGGCTCCAGCCGCACGCCCATCCCGGGCGTCTTCGCCTGCGGCGACGTGCAGGACCACACCTACCGCCAGGCCATCACCGCCGCCGGCAGCGGCTGCATGGCCGCCATCGACGCGGAGCGCTGGCTGGCCGAGCAGGGCCTCGCCGAATGACGAGGGTCTGGTGAATGAACAGCACCTGGAACCCCTGAAGCGGCACCCCGAGGGCCGGGCGCTCCGGGCCGAAGTGGACCTCCGGCGCGTGGCCCGGAACTTCGCCCGGGTGCGGGAGGCCGCCGGGGGCCGGGGGATCTGGGGAGTGGTGAAGGCCAACGCGTACGGACATGGCGCCGTGCCCGTGGGCCGGGCCCTGGCGGAGGCCGGGGCCGCCGGCCTGGCCGTCTCCAGCCTGGAGGAGGGCCTGGAACTCAGGCAGGGCGGGGTGGAATGCCCCCTTCTCGTGCTCGGGGGCCTGCGGCCGGAGGCGGTTCCCGCCGCCAGCGCCGAGGGGCTCACGGTGGCTCTGGTGGGTCCGGAGCACCTGGCGGACTACGCCCGGCTGCTGCCCACCCATCCGCTGAGGCTCCACCTCAAGCTGGACACCGGCATGGGCCGCTTCGGCTTCCTGCCCTCGGAGCTGGGGGACTGCCTCCCGGCGTTGCGGGACCTGTCGCCGTGGATCGAGGGGGCCATGGGGCACTTCGCCACGGCGGATGATCCCGACCAGGGCTTCGCCCTGCGTCAGCGCCGGGTGTTCGACGGCTGCCTGGCCCAGCTCCGGGACGCGGGGATCCATCCCGCCCAACGCCATCACGGCAACAGCGACGCCTGTCTCCGGGGGCTCCTGGACGACGACACGCATGTCCGGCCGGGGCTGGCGCTCTACGGCCTGACCCTGGTGCCGGAGGGACGGGCCCTGGGCCTCGAACCCGCCCTGGAACTGGTGGCGGAGGTGGCCCGGGTGAAGACCGTCCCCGCCGGCACCACCGTGGGCTACGGGCGCACCTTCGTGGCGCCCCATCCCCTCCAGATCGCCACCCTGGCCTGCGGCTACGCCGACGGCTACCGCCGCGACCTGGGGAACCGCGCCGTGGTGGGCTACCAAGGGCGCACCTTCCCGGTGGTGGGCCGGGTCTCCATGGACTACCTCACCGTGGCCCTGCCCGTGGACGTGGCCGTGGCACCAGGGGACCCCATGGTCCTGTTCGGTGGCGATCCGGCCGCCCCCCATTGCCTGGAGCGGCTCGCCGCGGCCCTCGGCACCATCCCCTACGAGCTGACCTGCGGCCTGCACCGCCGCATCACGCGCCGCTTTTTCTCCTGATATCTGACCTTACCCGACCTACCATGATGGGCGAAGCCGCGGCCTGCCATGAACCTGCTGGTCATTTCCCGCCATGCCGACCTCGTCGAACGCCTTCGCATGGCCTTCGAGGGGGCCGGGCACCGGGTGCTGCACGCCCCCGATCCCCTGGCGGCCCTGGCGGACGAGAGCTGGGATGAGGCCCATGTCCTGCTGGTGGACGCCCTGGGCGATCCCATGGACGGCTACCGGCTCTGCCGCCTCCTCCGCAGCGAGTCGCGCGTCCTGTTCAGCAACCTCCCGATCTTCCTGGTGCTGGACCATCCCGTGGAGGATGAGGATCTGCAGGCCCTCCAGGCGGTGGAGGGCGATGGATTCATCGGATCGACCGCCACCATCCAGCAGCTGCTGAACCACCTGGGCCCGGTGATGGCGGGGGCGGCCTCCCGGGGGGAGGCGCCACGGGTCCCCGTCCTGGCCCTGGGGCTCCACGCGGGGCTGGCCCAGCACGCCCGGGACCTCCTCCAGCACTTCCACATGGAGATCCACACGCCGCCCTTCCGCAACGCTGCGCAGGCCCAGGAGGTCCTCCGGGCGCCCGTCCTGCTCCTGGGGCTGTCCCACGGGGTCCGCCGGGCCATGGACCTGCTCGCCGGGCTCCGGGAGGCCGGCGGCCTCCCCTACACCATCCTGCTGGGCCAGGTGCGGGACGAGGCCGCGCAACGGAAACTCCTGCTGGCCGGCGTCTCGGATTGGCTGGGCCTGCCCCTCTCGGCCCCGCGGCTGCTGCATGCCTGCAAGCGGGCCATCGAATGGGCCCACGTCAAGCGGATCCAGGCTGAGTACGAGGCCGCCATCCATGATCTGCGGGAGCGGCGGAGCATGTTGGAGATCGAGGCCGCGGCCCTCCGAAACGAGGTGCTGACGGACCCCCTCACCGAACTCCTGAACCGCCGGGCCTTCGACCAGAACCTGGAACACGCCGTCCGCCAGTGGGAGCGCCACCGGCGGTCCTTCGTGCTCCTGCTCGGCGACGTAGACCACTTCAAGCTCATCAACGACCGCTTCGGCCATCCCGTGGGCGACGAGGTGCTCCGTGAGATGGCCGGCCGGCTCCGCGTCGCCCTCCGGAAGTCCGACCTGGCCTTCCGCATCGGCGGCGAGGAGTTCGCCGTGCTCCTGCCGGAAACCTCCCTGAAGGCTGGAACCGAGGTGGCTGACAAGCTCCGTCGGCGCATCGACGAGGAACCCTTCCTGCTGCCCGGAGGCCAGGCCATCTTCCCCTCCATGAGCTTCGGCGTGGGTGGCCCCATGGACCTGGGGCCGGCCGGACTCGTGGCCGCGGTGGACCGGGCCCTGTACCAGGCCAAGGCCCTCGGGCGGAACCGCGTGGTGGTGGCCGAGGGGAGAGGGCTCCCCGCCGGAGGGGTCAGCGGCGATAGCTGAAGAGATCCCCGATTCCCCGCAGGGAGAGGGTGAGATCCAGCCGATCCTCCCGCCCCCCCGACACCAGGTTGGTGTTCAAGGCCACGTGCGTGAACTTCAGGATGTAGGCCACACAGGGCTCGACGTAGGCGAGAGCCGCCTGGCTGGAGGAGAACCCGTGCGTGCGGAAATCGTAGCTGGCGGAGAACTCGACCCGGATCCGGTCGTCCCAGAGGCGGTGGATGCCGCCGAGCTGGAGCCCCTGCTGGCGCACGAGGAACCGGTTGATGCCCGTGGAGAAGTAGGCGAGGCTCAGGCGGCTCGCGTCCTTCGACTTCATGTCCAGGCTCAGGGCGTTGTCGGAGCCGCCGGCGCCCAGGTCGGAGGAGCGCCTGAAGTTGATGCGGAAGCGCTCGTCGGGCTCCACGCTGAGATCCGTGTCGAGGGAGGCCCAGCCCTTCTTGTAGCGGCCGTCGCTGAGGATGATGGGCGTGGCGTAGTAGCGGGTGGAGATGCTCAGGCGGGCCAGGTCCGTGAAGGAGCCGCCGCCCAGGGAGCGCCCCAGGAAATGCTGCTTGAGGCCCAGTTCCAGGCTGCGTTCTCCCGAGGCGCTGTCGTTCACGCCGGGGGCGGAATCCACGGCGTCGAAGCGCGGGACGGCCCCCGCCTCAGCGTAGCCGCTGGTGTTGGTGAATCCGAAGTAGGGCTCCAGGATGTGCTTCAGCTCCCCCGAATAGCCCAGCAGCGAGAAGTGCTGGAAGGTCCGGCCCACCTGGGGGCCCGACAACCGGAGGTGCTCGGAACCCACGAGCCGGGTGGCCGAGGGGCCATCCACCTGGAAGGGGCTGTAGGCCGAGAGGGCCGCGGGGTCCACGGGGCTGCCGTTGACCCCGGCCGAGGGATCGAAGATCGGGTAGCGCAGGGTGTTCGAGTAGTGGGTCACCCGCCCCCCCACTTCCAGGTCCGCCCGGAAGGGTCCCCACTGTCCCAGGCGCCCGTGGAGGCGCGTGGCGGCGTCCTCACGACCCCAGGCGAAGTTCTGGGAGGGGGCGGTGGCGGTGCTGTCGATCAGGTAGGCGAAGCGGCCCAGCCGTACTCCCCCGTCCAGGTAGAAGGGGCCGAGCACCGGCACCGGGAAGAACCGGAATTCCGCCTGGGGCAGGGTCCGGCGCCGCAGGGAGGCCGGGAAATCCGGGCTGTAGAAGGGGTCTCCCTGCTGGGTGGTGTAGAAGAACGAGCGCTGCTCGGCCATGGAGAGGCTAAGGCTCCCGAAGGTGGTGTTCCGGCCCAGGTAGAGGGCGGAGTCGAAGCTGGGCGCGCCCAGCTGGCCCAGCCCCTTCCCGAAGTCCGCATCCACCAGGTTGTCCGAGGCCTGGTTCACGTCGGCGGTGAGCTGCCAGCCATCCTCCCGCTGCCACACCTCCTTCAGGGAATAGCGGTAGCGCTGGATGCCGAGGGTGCGCTGATGGATGGTCTGGCCCGAAAAGGCGCCGTAGTGGGTGGGATCGGGGCGCCAGCGCAGCTCGCCGCCCCAGAGCATGCCCTCCTTGCTGAAGTACTCCGGGGAGAACGTGGCATCCGCCGTGTCCCCCATCACCTGATAGTAGGAGAGCCCCACGTGGGTCCCGAAGGAACTGGAGGCGCCGAGGGTGGGCGGCAGGAGGCCCGAGGTGCGCTTGGCCTGGGCGGGGTACAGGGCGTAGGGCAGGTAGAAGATGGGGACGGGGCCCAGGCCCCGGAGCTGGATGCGCGGATTCCACAGCGTGGCGAAGCCGTCGAGGTTCACCTTCAGGCTGGAGAGCCTGGCCTTCCAGCCGGGCTTCTCCTCGGGGCAGGGGCTCAGCTCCACGCCCTCGAAATCCCAGAGCTTCAAGGTGGCGAAGGCCACGTGGCTCGAGCGGAGGGTCCAGCTCGGCGGCAGGTCCATCTGGAGGGCCCAGGCCTCGCCGGAGCGCCGCTTCCAGTCCATGCGGAGCCGCTCGCACCGCAGGCGCAGCCCCGGGGCCTCGAGGCGGATGTGGCCCTCGGCTTCCAGCAGGCCCTCCTGGACGTGGTACTCGATGCGGTCGGCCAGCAGCAGGATGCCCTCCGCCTGGATGGCGCCCTGCTCAAGGGTCCAGGTGTCGCCCTCCTCGCTGACCCTGTCGCCGCGGTAGTCGAAGGGCACCCGGCCGCCTCCAGGGCCCAGATCCATCTGGAAGGGCCTCAGGGGCAGCAGCTCGGCCGGCGTCGGCCCCTGGAAGGGGCCCAGATCGGGGATGGGCGGCAGGCCCTGGGCGGCGAGGGCCGCGGCCACCGCCCCCAGCGCCAGGCCCCTGCTCCGACCCCATCCCATGGCCGCCTCAGTGGACGTGCGGCAGGAAGCGCGCACTCAGGAGGAAGATGGCCACGCCCACCAGCAGGGCGATCGCGCCGCGGGGCCCAGGTTCCTTCTGGACCTCGGGGAGCAGGTCGGAACTGGCCACGTACAGCGCCAGACCGGCCGTGAGCCCCAGGGTGGGACCCGTGGGCAGGTGCAGCATGGCCTGGCCGGTGGCTCCGAGGAGCGCGGCCAGGGCCAGGGTGGCCGCAGCCAGGAGCGCCCCGCGCCGCCCGAATCCCCGCACCAGGAAGATCGAGGCGATGGTCCCGCCTTCCGGAATCCGGTGCAGCAGGATCCCCAGGACCACCAGGGGACCCAGGTTGCTGCCCATGGCCAGGGCGGCGCCGATGGAGACGCCGTCCATGAGGCTGTGGAGGGAGAGGCCCACGAGGGCCATCACGCCGCTGATGGCCGAGCCGCGATGGGTCTCCTCGCCGTAATGGAAGTGCAGGGTGATGCCGTGCTCCATCACATGCACCATCAGGTAGCCCGCGAGCACCCAGAAGGCGTTCCGCTCGCCGCCCACGGCGGATTCGAGGCATTCGGGGATCACCCGCACCAGGGTCACGGACAGCAGGTAGCCGGCGGCCACGCCGGAGAGCAGGCGCATGTAGTGGGCGCGTCCCTGCAGGAATCGCACGACTCCCCAGCCCCCCAGAAGGGTGGCCAGGGAGGCGAGGGGAGCCATCCAGTAGAGGGCGGGCACAGCCTACTCGGCCTTGGGCTTCTTGGCCGGGGCCTTCTTCGCCCGGGGGGCGGCCTTGGGCTTCGGGGCCTCGGCGGCGGGGGTCTCCGCGGCCGGTTCGGCCTTCCGGGTACGGCCCTTCGCCTTGGCGGGCTTCTCCGCCGCGGGGGCCGTCGGCTCGGCGACCGGCTCGGGAGCGGCCGGAACCGCCTCTGTCACGGTCACCTTGGCCCGCGGCGTGCGCTTGGGCTTGGCGGGGGCGGCGTCCGCCTCCGCGACCGGGGCCGGAGCGGCGCCCAGCCTCGGACGCGGGCTCGGGGTCAGCAGGCTGGCGACCAGGTCCGGCGTGGCCTTCGGGGGCTCGGGCATGGGCTCGGGAATCCCGGAGGCGGAGTCCGCCTGGGCCTGGGGCTCACTGGCCTTGTCCGTGCCGGGCTTCCGGCGCCGGCGGCGGCGCTTGCGCTTGCCGCCCTCGCTCTTCCCTTCGGCCTCGTCTCCGCCCTCCTCCTCGGCGGCCTCCTCGTCCTCGGGCTTGGCGCTCTCGAAGAGGGCCCGCAGGCGCTCCCGCTCATCCAGGGCCGCCCGCTGCACATCGCGGCGATCGTATTTGAAGGCCTCCTTGCGGCCGTCCTTGGCGGCGCCGTCGCCCAGGGCCTTGTCGAAGGAGATGGGGCTGTCGCCGCCGAGGACCACCGTCTCCTCCTCGGGAGGGGCCCCCTTCTCGCGGTGGGGCTTCGCGGCATGCTTCTCCGCGGGGACCTCCTCGGCGCGCTCGACTTCGGCAGTCATCTCGCCGTAGGACATGGACCAGTCGGCCTGGATGAGGATACGGACCTCGCTCTGCTCCTCCATCTGGGCCAGTTCGCGCCGTTTCTGGTTCAGCACGGCCGTGGCGATGGCCGGGGCCAGCTTCACGCGGATCTCGCCGATGCCCCCCTTGGCCAGGATGCCGTGGAGGCGCCGCATCACCGACAGGGCCAGGGCCTCGATGGTCTTGACCTTGCCGGTGCCCGCGCAGGTGGGGCAGGTCTCGTGGTTGACGTGCTGGAGGCTGGGACGGATGCGCTGGCGGGTCATCACCAGGACGCCGAAACGGTTGATCTTCCCCACCTCCATGCGGGCCTTGTCCGCCTTGAGGCAGTCCACCAGGCGATCCTGCACGGCGCGGATGTGGGAATCGCGCTTCATGTCGATGAAGTCGATGGCGATCAGGCCGGCCAGGTCGCGCAGGCGAAGCTGGCGGGCCACCTCCTCGGCGGCCTCCATGTTCGTCTTGAAGGCCATGTCCTCCACGCCATCGCCCGAGGTCTTGCCGCTGTTCACGTCGATGGCCACCAGGGCCTCGGTCTGGTCCAGCACCAGGGCCCCGCCGCTGGCCAGGGGCACCTTGCGGCCGTACACGCGGTCGATCTGCTCCTCCAGCTGGAAGCGCGAGAAGAGGGGCTTCTTCCCCGTGTAGTGCTTCAGTGCGTCCAGGTACTGGGGCATGGTGCGCTTGAAGAAGGATTGCGCCGCATGGAAGGTGTCCAGGTCGTCGATCTGGACCTCCTCGATGTCTGCCGTGAAGGCGTCCCGCAGGGTGCGAGTGACGACATCGTCCTCCTGCCAGACCAAGCCGGGCCCGTGGCGGTGCTTGTACCGGTTCAGCACCTCCTTGTGCGTGTCCAGGAGATACTCCAGGTCGCGCTGGAAATCCTCCTTGGTGACCCCCAGGCTAGCCGTGCGGACGATCACGCCGATGTCGGTGGGGATGTCCAGGCTGTCGATGAGCTGCTTGAAGTGGCGGCGCTCCTCGGTGCCCTCGATCTTGCGGCTGATGCCGTTCACCGGATTCCCGGGTGTGATGACAAGGTAGCGGCCGGCCAGGCTGATCTGGCCGGTCATCATGGCGCCCTTCGAGCCCAGTTCCTCGCGCACGGCCTGCACGAGGATCTCCTGGTCGCGTTGGAGGATGTCCTGGATGCGGCCCCGGCGGCCGTCCCCGCTCATGTCCCGGGGCAGTTCGCCCAGGGGCAGGAAGCCGTTCTTCTGGCCGCCGAAATGGACGAAGGCCGCCTGGAGGCTGCTGTCCACCCGGACGACCTTGGCCTTGTAGAGGTTGCCCTTGATCTTCTCGTTGTGGAGGAACTCCACGTCGTAGTCGAACAGGACGCCGTCGATCAGGGTCGCCACGCGGATTTCTTCGGGATCCGTGGCGTTGATCATCATGATTTTCTTGGGATTCAAGGAGACTCCTCTGGAGCCAGGGGCTGCGGACTGCGGCTGGCGCAAGGGATGCGCGGCGGCCCTGGGCTGATGGGTTGGGGATGGGAGATCGGGATACCGAAGGGGGCCCTGCCCTGGCTTCGGCCGCCCGGAAGAGAACTAAGGGGGCCAATCCCCGGGGTCAGGAGGCCGCTGCCTCGATCTGCCCGCAGGATCTTATGACATTAAAGCAACTTGTTTTCCCCGGGGCAAGCAGGATCGATCGCGAAGTTACAGCGATGTCACAGAAGGCGACTTGGGGATTCACACCCCCCCTTCAGCCTTGGATCCATACAGGAGGCACCCATGAAGTCCAGTTCCCTCGTCCGCGCGGCCCTGACCGCGCTCCTGCTGGCCCCGGCCGCGTTCGCCCAGACGGTGACCGTGATGGGCTCCACCGCCCTCGGTCCCCTGGTCAAGCAGGCCGCGGAGGACTACATGAAGTCCCACCCCGGCGTCCAGATCGCCGTGAGCGGCGGCGGATCCATGACCGGCCTCAACCAGGTTGTCAGCGGCGGCTGCACCATCGGCATCTCCGATGTGTTCGCCACCCCTCAGCAGGACAAGTCCGGCATCCGCAACTACAACCTCGTCATCGAGCCCTTCACGCTGATCGCCCACCCCGGCGTCGGCGTCACCAGCCTCAACGCCCAGCAGGCCGAGGATGTCTTCACCGGGAAGGTGAACAACTGGAAGGAAGTCGGCGGCAAGGACCAGAAGATCGTCCGCGTGAACCGTCCCACCTCCTCCGGCACCCGCGCCGTCCAGCAGCAGACCGTGCTCCACGGCAAGGAGTTCAGCGCCAATCAGCTGGTGCAGGATTCCTCGGGCGCCGTGGCCAACACCGTGGCCACCACCATGGGCGCCGTCTCCTTCATCGAACTGGACTTCCTCAACCGCGCCAACGGCCGCTTCGTCGGCATCGCCTACAACGGCGCCTCCTGCACCAAGGCGGACGTCAGTTCCGGCAAGTATCCCCTCTTCTCCTTCGGCCACGCCTACACCAACCCCGCCAAGACCAACCCCCAGGTCCTGAAGGTGGCCGAAGACTTCCTGGCCTACATGCTGAGCCAGCACTTCCAGGACACCACCGTCCTCAAGGCCGGCTACATGCCCGTCGCCTACGTCAAGTCCCTGAAGACGAAGCTCTAGTTCTCTGCCCAAAACCTGCCCTACGTCACCCGGCGACCCCGCCGGGTGACGGCATGTAAAGGCGGCCCCATGCCAGACGCACCCGACACCCTGCTCGACGCCCCCCCCTGCGCAACCGCCTCCGCGCAGGAGGGCCTCGCGCCTGAAGCCCTTCCGAAGGAACCGGCCTTCCGCCACAGCCGCCTCCAGCGGCTGGCCGACCGCTGGTCGCACCTCCTCTTCCTGGCCTGCGGCCTCCTGGTCGTCGCCCTGATCGGCGGGATCCTCTATTTCCTGGCGGCCCGAGGCGCCGGGGCCTTCCTGCCGCTGGCCGGCAACACGGACAAGGTCCTCACGCTGCGGGAGGTCTTCCTCTCCGCCGACTGGGATCCCAACTCCGGGAAGTTCGGAATCCTGCCGTTCATCGCCGGGTCCCTGTCCGTGACCGGCCTCGCCCTCCTGATCGCGGCCCCTGGCGGCATCCTCACCGGCGTCTTCATCGCCAAGCTGGCCCCGGGCTGGATGAAGACCCTCATGCGCCAGGTCATGGACCTCCTGGTGGGCATCCCCTCCGTGGTCTACGGCATCTTCGGCCTCATGGTGGTGCTGCCCTGGGTGAGCGGGAAGTGGCTCTCGGACTCCCCGGCCGCGGGGTTCGCCGTATCCGCCGCCATCCTCGCCGTGATGATCGTCCCCACCATCGTGAGCCTGTCCACGGACGCCTTCGAATCCCTCCCCCTCAGCCTGGAGGAGGGGTCCCAGGCCCTCGGGTCCACCCGCTGGCAGGCCATCTGGCAC
>MTLD01002721.1_pt3 | contig 33759 bp, 35 predicted proteins | sample 1982471 | NCBI WGS metagenome assembly MTLD01 (sample SAMN05712604, study PRJNA340218) | biofilm metagenome | isolation source: sample SPM anode biofilm adapted to -50 mV | place: USA | collected 2012-02-03 | reverse complement strand
CCCGATGGCCGAGGCCCGCCATCGGCTCGCGGGTCGGACGGGGCTATCGTCGGCGACCCGAGCGGCATCCTTCCTCTTGCCTTCTCGCTTTCCGGCAGAAAGGCAGTCACCAGCCACGGCTTTCGCGCTCCATCCTGATCCAAGTCAATGATCGCCCGGTATCCATTCCAGGTGATCCATCGCCTTGTCGGTTTGCTGTTGCGGCCGTAGTCTGGGCCGAGAAGCCCTTTCGTTAGGATGTTCTCGAGGTTCGCTATGACGTTGTCCGTGTCTTCGTGGGCGATGAGGATGTGCGCGAGCCCGTATCCGTCGTGGTAGTCGTTCTCCGGGCGCCCCGTGTATCCCCAGTGGATCGTGAGCGGTCCGATGTATGGGACGTTGACCGCGTTGTCGTAGATCCCGGTCTTGAGCTTCATGGCCGTCTGTAGGACGAGCCCGAACTTGAACCGCGCGTCGGCTCGGTCGTCGTGCCAGGACTCGTATTGCCTGGACTTCGGGTCGGGGTCGCCCTGGAACAGGTACTGTCCGATCCCTACGCTCGCCTGCATCTCGTCGGTAACAGGGAGCGCGTGGACGGTCGCCTTCTCCCCGTCGACTTCGATCTGGATGTCCTGCGGCTGGGCGCCCCACTTCTTTCCGTACTTGGCCGCGAAGTCTACGAGTATCCGGTCGTAGAATCCTTCCATGCCGTTGGCGATCTTCTCCTGCTGTTCGCCTCCGGCCGGGTACCGATCGTTCTGCTGTTCTCCGGTCGTCCAGGCCACAGCGTCGTATCCGCCGTCGGCGGCCATTCGGAGGATCCGCTTGAAGACGAACTCATGCCAGGTCTTGGCGAAAGGCGCTTCCGGTACTGCTTTCGGGACGTCGTTCAAGAGAAGCTCGCGGTATCGTTCTTCGTTCTGTTTCCACTCTGCCGAGTCCTTGAATACCGTTAGCTCCTCGACCGACATGGCGTTGAGCCTTGCCTGGAGTCTCTCTTTTTCCAGTACCTTCTCTTTCGGCCATGCGTATCCGTTCTTCCTGCCTTCCTGGTGCCAGTCGCTCTGGATCTCCTCGATGAACAGGACGCGCTTCGGCAGGCCCGCCTCGGCGATCTTCGTGGACATCGTTCCGGGGAGTTTCGCCTGGTAGGCTTCTGCTTCTTCTCTGGTTGCGAATACCTGGCTTCGGTTTCCGCTTTTGGTGTTCTGCACCGTGTAGCCAGGCGCTATCGTGGTGCGGAAGTCGAGCCTGGTGTGGGCAAGGACGTTGGCTTCGTCCCAGTGGGGTGATTTATAGGCGTATCGGTATCCGTCGGGGACTCCCCATTCGCGGAGATTGGCGACGGTAGCCTTGTCGTTTTTAGCGCCTTCGGGGAGCGCGAAATCGACCGGGAGCGTGAACAGAACCTCGCGGTAATTCTCGCCGTCAGGGAGGACGTAGTCCTCGTATTTCGGGGCGGTTGTCCCTGGCCGCTTTCGCTCCTCATAAAACGCTTTTAGCCAGAAGTCTTCGTCGTAATTCGGGCTTTCTGCGTCGATATTGTTCCGATCGAGAAATTCCTGGTACTCGGCTTGTGAAGGTTCACCCTTGAGAACCTCTCGGATCTGGAGCTTGTTCGCCTGGATGAAGTCCTGGACTTCCTTCGGGGTCTTCTTCTCGTCGGTGTCGAGGAAGTCATCGAGGCCGGTCCACTTGATTTCGTCGCCCTTCACGCCGGCGGCCTGCAGAGTCTTGAGGATCTGGCGTCCGGGCATGGCGCCCTGGATCTTCTCCGCGACCACGTCCTCGGATCGGTACTTCCAGATGGGGCGCTCGGGGGAGAAGGTGGTTCTCTCGAGCCCGGTCTTCTTCTCCTCGGCCTTTCCCTGGTAGAGGATCCGCGCGTCGTTCGGATCCCAGGTGCCGCGGTTGTTCGTGGACTTGATCTGCTCGGGGTTGAAAACGACGTAGCTGGTTCCCTGGAGGTTCGAGGAATCGACCGAGTCGTCAACGTTCCGAATGATCATCCCGTCGTGGCCGTTTGCCTTCGCTTCCTTTGCCAGCTTCGTGAGCCTTATCGCTTCTCCGGGATCGCCCCTGAAGTCGACCTCCATCGGGTTCTTCAGACTCAGGTACGCTTCGACCAGGTCGCCTGGCTCGTCTGTATCGATGACCTCTCCGTACTCGCGTGGGTATCGGTACTGCTCCGCAACGTCGGGGTTGTCCGTGAAGAAGACGGCACCAGGGACTTCTAGCGCGTTCCTGGGGTCGAGCCGCTCGACTCCGATGCTCTGGCTCCCGTGATAGACCGCCTTCGGCTTCCCGTCTTCGTCCCTTACCTTGGATTCGCCGAACCACCAGCGGAACTCCGGGGCCTGGGTCTTGTCCGGGTTCTCCTTCCAGGTCTTGTCCATGACCCATCCGGCCGGCTTCTTGGCCCATCCTGTGGCCTGCTTCACGTCTTCCGGGGCGTATCCTTCGCCCTCCATCTCCTTGGCGCGCTCGAGCCTCGCCGTCGCGTCCTGGCGGTACTTCTGGACCTCTCCTTGGAAAAGATCGAGGTCGAGCGCGTTTGGCGTAGAAGTATTCTTTTCAGGACCGCCAATATCCCCAGAAAGCGCTGGCGCTTTTGCGTCCGCCGTGGTAGGTACGTCCGTTTTCACCTCCGCGACGTTCTGCGCGTTTTCTTGCCTGTATTCAGTGAGAGATTCCTCGGGGATCCCGGCGTTGTATTCCTGGGTATCCTGATCCCCGAGGAGCTTGTCGAAGTAGCTCTCGATCTCGGGCGAAAGGTTGACGCGGGCCTTCTTCAGTCCGTTGTAGAGGTCGACGACGAATTGGGCGAGCTTTGCGAGGATGCCCTCTTTTCCCTCGGGTGCTTTCTTGAACGCCAGGTAGTCTTCCAGCGCATAGGCGACCGCTTCGTAATTGCTCCGGTTTTCGTACTTGTAGTCCTCCGTCCACCCTTTGAATTCCGCGTCCCAGTTTCCGTCCTGGATCCCGAACGCGTTTTCCATCTCCGAGAGGAACGCCGCGACCTTCTCGTTCTGCCTATTCGCTTGGGCGAACCAGACGACCGCGTGGGTCATCTCGTGCATCAGGGTGCTGGGGTTGGCCTTCGGGCCTAGCTCGATGACGGTCCGCAGTCCGTTCTCGAACTTGGCCTTGTAGGATGCGCCGAAGGTTTCGGCGTTGTCGGTTTCCATTCCGCCGACGACGAACGGGGCGAGGGACTGCTTCACCAGGTCCGCGGGGTTCATGCCGAATCGCTGGGCGGCGCGCTGGAAGAAGTAGGTGCCGGCCTGGATGTCCTCGGTACTCCATCCGGGGCGCTGGGCCTGGATCTCCTTGGTGACGCGCTCCATGCTCGCGGCTTCGTCGATGTCGGAGTACGGCCGGAAAAGCTGCAGGCCGGCCTCGGGGCCGCGGGGGTTCGTGCGGACGAGGTAGTCCTTGAGCGCCTGCTCTCCGGGCGTGGCGGGATCCCACTGGATGTCCCAGCCGGCGTAATCCTGCGCGACCTTCCTGATGGTCGCCCTGGCGATCGCCGGGTTCTCGATGTTGTCCATCCCTATGATGGTGACGGTTCCGGGGCTTTCTCCTTCTCCTGGCTCGATGTCGTAGGTGACGGCGTTCAGGAGTTTTCCCTGCGCGTCTCCGGCCTTCATGGTGTAGCGCTCGCCTTCGACCTGGGCGACCTCTTGAAACCTGGTTCCCGCGGGGAGGGTCTGGGCGGTCAGGTTCTCGAACTTCTCCGTCTGGGCTCCGTTGAGCGGTCCGGCCTGCTGGGGCGCCTTTACGGTCGTCTTCGCCTCGACGGTGGCGTTCTTGATCTCCTTGCCTCCGCCGATGAATAGGCGCATGGCTCCGGGGATGATGGATAGGCCGGCCGTCCCGAGGAAGGCTCCGACGTAGGTATCGACCAGGCGTTTTCCGATATCCTTCGCGGCGGCGGGCGCCAGGCTGGTTCCGTCCAGGTCGTTGGTCATCTTCTTCGCCTGCTCCTCGGCGATCACGGCCGCGGCTTCCTGGGCCATCTCCTGGAGGGCGTTCGAGTTGATGTCCGCGAGCGCGGGGCCGGCGCGGCCTACCGTGTCCGAAATGAGCTGGAGAAAGTGCCGGTTGAAGATGCCCTGCGTGGTGATCTTCTCGGCGGTGTCCTTGGCCATGTCCTTGGCCTTGCTCGTGATCGCGCGCTTGGCCGCGTCCGTGATGTCGGGGATGCCCTTGAAGAAGGTGTCAAACTCGATCGCCTCGAGGACGCCCGCGGCGGTTCCGTACAAGTTGGCCCACTGCCAGGCGACCTTCGGGTTGAGCTTCTGCCCGGTCTGCGGGTCGGTGTAGTTGAGCATCTGGTAAAACTGGGATCCGCGCTCCATGTCTCGAGAGCTCAGGGACGTTCCGATCATGCCTCCGAGCCTGGCGCCGGCCGCGGTCGTAGCGGCGACTCCTGCCGTGGCCGCCCCGATGGCGGTGAGCCCAAGGAGGGGGATGCCGAGGCCGGGGATGAGCATGGCGCCGATCAGGGCTCCCGCGGCTCCTCCTGCGAGCCGGCCGGCCATGTTGTCGTCCATCCCGGAGATCATGCTGGGGACGAACTCGAGCGTTCGTTTCAGAACTTCGACGGGGAGCGCGCGCTTTACGTCGTCGGCGAGCGGCATGGCGACCTGGTACTGCTGGATCTGTTGCCAGAGCGGGTCGGACTCGTAGTTGTAATCCGGGCCTTTCTTCCACAGCTCGTTCGCGGCCTTTGAAATGCTCGTGCCAATGACGGCCGCCCGCCAGGTCGTGGAGAGGGCGTCGAGCCAGTCCTTCGGTTGCATCGACCGCCTATAAAGCTCCTGGGTGATGCCCTCGTAGTTGTCGTATGCCTGCTCGACGGGGATCCCGTACATCTGGCTGGCGAGGTATGCGGCCTTGAGCCGGCTCTCCGTCTGCAGGGGATCGTCGGAGGCTTTGATCTGCGCGCGGTAGGTGTCGGTGACGCTCTTGGGGATGGACAGCTCGGGCGGCGCTCCTGGGTACAGGGGCTCCATTGCGAACGAGGATCCTTCCTCCGCGGCCTGCTTGAAGATGCCGCCGAGGTAGTCGGTAGCGCTGGGGGCTTTCTGGGTGAGCTTCTTCCTGATGTCGTCTTCGGTCCAGGGCATTTTTCCTCCGATTACTGCGGGCTAAGAGACCAGGTGTTTGAAATCTGGCCAGGCTTTATCTGTCCAGGTGCTTTCCCATTGCGGGCGTCGACCGATTCGTAGGTGTAGTCCTTGTCCGTCGGGTAGATGGAACTCCACGCCTGGCCATAGAGGGCCTGATCGTATGCTCCGTTCCCTGTGGTCGTCGTGCGCTTGATGATGTGCGCCTGGCCGTCCACGTTCCCGAGGAAGAACTCGACTTTCTTGACCATGTTCGGGTCAGATCCGCCGAATCCGACCGCCTTGAGGATGGCCGGGTAATCCTTACCGGCCTGCTCCTTGGTGATGACGATGGCGCGCTGTCCGTCGGCCCACCAGGTTTCCAGCGCCTGTCCCTTCGGGCCTACCTTGACGTTCTTCCATCCGGGGACAATGTTCATCGCCTCTCGGAACTTGCCGGCGTACTGCTCCATCATCTCCTGGACGGCGGGGTGCGCTGGCTTCGGGAGCCCGTCGCTCGACTGGCCCATGTACAGCTGGGCTTCGCCCTTGGCGATCCAGTCGACGAAGTCTTCGGCCTTGTTCCGTACCGAGGTGTCGAGGTCGAGCCCCTTCTGGAAGTTGAAGCTCACTTCCTTCGCGGTGATGCCCTTCTCGAAAATCTCCGCGAGCTTCCCGCTGTCCATGCTCGGGTTCTGGTCCGCCTGGGAGTACATCCAGTTGCGGAGCTTCTGCTTGACCGAGGTGGCGAGCATCGTCTTGGCCTTTTTCTCGTAGGCTTCGATGGCCTTATCGGCCAGCTGGTATCTCGGGTTCTCGATCTTCTGCCCGGTGAAGTAGCCGCGGAAGTCTTCAACGTCCGCCAAGTGTCCAGCCAGCATCGGGGTCATCTTGCGGACTACCATGTCCCAGCTGGCGGTTCCGTCTTTCGCCAGGTCGATCGTGTAGGACTTTCCGTCCACCGAGTAGGTCCAGGTTGTGTTCTGGGTGTCTCCATCTTTGATGATTCGTTTCAAGATTTTCGCGCCTTCCTCTATCTTATCCAGCGCGATCTTCTGGTCGGACTCGGACGGTCCTGCTTCCTTTCCTCCGATCGCTTGGCGGAGGAAGTTGTGCGCGGAGATCTTCGTCTCGAAGGTCAGGTCTTCGTTCTCCCATATCTGGTCGAAGGTCAGGACCGGCGTTCCCTTGGGTAGCTGTTCCCCGTCGGCGATCCTCCGGGTGTTCCCCAGGCGGACGTAGAAGTCTTCCTGCCGGGCCTTCTTCTGGTATGCGGTCGCGGTGTCTCCAATGGTGGTGGCTCGGCGGCTGAAGTATGCCTTCTCCTCCTCCTTCACTCCTGGAGGCGCGGTGTCGATCAGCTCCTGGGACAGGACCGCTTCGGTCCCGATGTCCTCGCCGCGGGCCTTCTTCTCGCTCGCCGCCTCGGCCTTCCACATCGTCTGGCGCCATTCCTCCGACTTGGCGTCCTCGTCTTTCTTGTCCCGCGCCGACTTCACCTGTTCGGCGACGCTGACCCAGCTCTTGTATCCCTCGGGGTCGTCTACGTTCTCGAATTCCTTCTCGACCATCTCCTGGGTGAGTCCGGGCTTGTCCGGGTCTTCCTTCCCTGCGCGGATGGCGGCGTAGCTGTTGGCGAGCGCCGCGGCGAGCTTCTTCTCGCGGGATCCCTGGGTCTTGATGGCGTCGAGCTGTTTCTTGGTTGCCGCGGTCCGTTCGATCACGCCGTCCCAGTACTGCAGTTCGTTCGCATCCAGGCCGATCTCGCGCGCGTAGGCGGTGTCGAGGATCTTGGCTCCATCGGGGAGCGTTTCGCCGGCGTTCTTCTTCTGAAGGTTGCGGTACGCTTCGGAGGCGAGCTTGTACCTTGCCAGGGCGTCCTCGCCCTTCGTCTTTGCCAGCGTTTCGGCCTTCTTGATGTCGTCGGCCTGGTTCATCTGGCTGGACAGGTAGGTGGCCTGGCTTGAGGTGATGGTCTTGGCTTTGACGGCCGCGTCGATTTCGTCGATCGAGAGCCCGGATCCGGTGTCGCGGTAGGTGTCCGCCTTCTTCGCCAGATTCCAGAACGCGACGTCGTTTGAATTGCCCTGTTTCACCTTGGCGATGGAGTTGAACAGCTGGGTGGCTTCCTGCTTGAAGGATCCCTGCCGGCTGGGGTCGATCTTTGCGATCGCCGCGGCGACATCGGCTTCCTTCGGGAGCGTCGCTTCGTCGAAGGCGAGCCCGGATGCGGCGCCGGCGAGCTTCCCGAAAAGGTCAAAGGCCGCATTCTCGGCGTCGGTATACGAGGTCTTCGCTATCCTGTCGGCGCGCATTTGCTCGAGCCTGGCGCGCTCCTCCTTGAGGCCGGACAGCTCGTTTGCCGGGATAAGGGTGAAGGTGTCGAGCCATGAGTCCTTGAGGTTCCCGATCAGCGCGGCGTCCTCGTCGGTGGCGTCTTTCGCTACTCCGTTCGTCGAGTATGCCGATCGGCGCAGGGCGGCCATCGCCTTTCCTACCTCGGTGCGCTGGATCTCGATCTTGTTGGTCTTGGAGACCTCATCCTGGCCCTGCAGGAGGCTGGTGAACATGGCCCGCTTCTGGGGCGGCGCCTTCTCGGCGATCATGGCCGCGGTGAGGGCCTTCTTCTGGTCTTCCGCGGAGACCGCTTCGCCCTTGTTCATTCGGTACAGGATGTCGAAGGCATCCCAGAGCTCACCTTCCGCGTCCGTGTAGGTGGCGTCGCTTATGAGCTTGTCCATCTGGAAAACCGCATCCCTGAACTGCTCCTTGATGTCGGGCGGGAGCTTGGCAGGGTCGACGTCGTCGAGGGTGAGAATCGGTAGCTCGTTCCCGTTCTCGTCGAGCCGGGGCTTTCCCATCGCCTTGGCTCGGGCGTTACTCAGCAGGACGCCGAAGCTCTCCGTGGTCTTCGTGTACTCGGCCTGGATGCTTGCGTTGAGCCTTGCCCGGACGCGATCGCGGATGGTGTCGCTGACGGTGAAGGTATCCTTGTCCGTCTTGAACAGGACCTGGTCGTAAAGAGCGGCGTTTGCATCGGAGGCGCCCTTCTCCTTGAATGCGGCCATGCCCTTCTGGTAGAGCGCGTTCTCGAGGATCGGAGCCGATGCCTCGTTCATGAGCTGGGAATACTCGGCCGCGCTGATGGCGTTGTGCTGGAGGAGGAATCCGTACTCGGTGGCGGCGAAGTTTAACGCCTCCTCGGGCGCCCGGACCATTGCCGCATCCAGGACGCGCTTGCGGCGGTCTACCTTCTGGTTCTCGGACCATGCCGAGAGCTGGAGCTTGGCGACGTTCGTTCCCTGGCTCGGCAGCACTTTGCCCAGGTAGTTGTTCACCTCCTGGCGCGCGAGCGGGTTCTTGGCCTGGCCGGCCTGGGACTGCAGGCCCTGGGTGAACTTCTCCCACTTCGCCAGGTATCCCTCCGGGGTCTGCGCGCCTGGCGTTCCGGGCTCCGGGTCGGTGAGGAGGTTCTTCTGGAACTCCTCAATCTGGGCGGCGAGCGAGAGCTGGATCTTGGTGGCCTCGTTGTCGGCGTCGACCTTGTAGATCGTCTCCCCGAGGTTCTGGACGCTCTGCCCGAATCCGCCTATGGCTTGGGCTAATGCTTTTCCGCTTGCGCTCATCTATCGGCTCCTGTTGCTTGCCGTGCCGGACCAGGTGTTGTATCCCAGGCCGTATGTCGAGCTGAATCCTTTACTCCCTCCGCTCGAAGACGATCCGCCGAATCCTCCCAGCCCATAGATGCTGGTTGCCGCCCCGGCCGCCGCTCCCGCGACGCCGAAGAAGTCGGCCAGGAACCAGGAACCGTTGTATTTGTTCTCCTGGACGATGTCGTTGAGGTAGGAATCCTTCAGGTTCATCTTGGAGGCGTCGATGTCCGAAAGCGTCTCTATTCCTTGGCGCTTGAAGTTGTACAGCTCCATGAAGGCGGAGCCCTCGTTGTACTTCGCGCGGATCTCGTTGGCCTTGGTGTTGGCTTCGGCGAGGTTCATCTGTCCGGCGCCCACGGCCAGCTCTTGGGATGCGGCGAGGGATGCCTGGCTTTCGGCGATCTGTCGGCGCTGGTCGGCTCCCATCACGGTTGCGAGCGTGGTGTCCGCCCTGGCGCCCGATGATCCCATCGCGGAGGCAAGCTGTCCCATCTCCTGGCTCGTGTTCGCTACCAGGTCCATGTGCTTCGACTTGCCGGCGATCTGGGAGAGGTACGTCTCCTGCATCGAGGAGGTGAACTGGTTTGAGGCTCCGCGCTGGATGGCCGCGGCGTCCGAGAAGTCGTTCTCCTTGGAGACCGTCAGCTCGCGCTCCATCTGCCCGAGCGCCTGGTCCTTGTTCGCCTGTGCGGTCTGCTTGTCGAGCGCGTTCTGGGCGAGCTGGTAGTTGGCTTCCTTGGTGGCTTCTTCGCGCTCATTCGCGCGGCCGAGGATCCCGGCGCCGGCGCTGGCGAGCGCTCCTACCACGAGTGCGGCTATCAGAAATCCCATTGTCAGCCTCCGTTGTTGATGTCGAGCGCAATCGCCAGAATCGTCAGCGGGAGCGCGCTTTTCTCGATGACGATGCATCCCTCCGTGTCCCAGGATCCTCCGATCTGGACGTCAACGTCCCCGGAGTACGGGCCTTCGATCTTGGCCGTGGAGAGGTCTTTGTCGTATCCGATCAGGAAGGCGTAGCTGTCCATGACCCGGACGGTCGCCCGCGGGATCTGCTTCTTCTTGAAGGGGTTCTGCGAGGTTGGGAGTGTCTTGATCCTGGCAGTGTAGGAGCGGCCGACCAGCACCTTCGCCCCGTCGGGGACGGCATCAGGGACGGTCGCGGCTCCGGCGGTGACGGTGACCTGGTAAACGACCCCGGAGTGGACGAGGGTCGCGGCTCCGGCTATCCAGCTCAAGCCCGTTACCTTCCTCGCGGCCACCGTCTTCTCGGCGTACTCGTCCAGGTGCTTCCCATCGAATAGCTGGCCCATCCTCTGGAGGCTCCGGGTTCCACCACGATTGGTCGACGCATAGAGGGTATCGGATCCATCCTCGGGGACAACGGCCACGCTTTCGATGGCGGCGCCCTCCATCTTCACGCGGAAGAACGCGGTTATCTGCTCCTGGGTTTCGAATACGCATCCCACCAGATCTCCTGAATCCTGGGCGATCCACAGGGTCTTCGCTCCCGAGGAGGAGTACTCGAGCTGGCGCGCTCCGGTGATCATGTGGTCCGCGGCCTGGTCTATCCTGTCGGCCTCGTAGCTCTGGCTCTCGTTCGTCAGCCCCTTGTAGACGTAGTTGTTCAGGCTCTTTCGGTCTGGGCCGGCGAAGACGATACCGTTCAGGAATAGAACCGGCTGGATCCTGGCGCTCCCGTTGGCGGTCTGCCGCTTGCAGACGAAGGTGGCCGCGTTCGCGCCCGATGGAATAATCCGCTCTCCGCACGTCGTTCCCACGACCAGGTCGCTCCCGGAGGCGAGCCAGAGGATCGTCTCGTTTATGTCGCTGGCGATGGTCTTCTTGAACGCGCAGTCGGTCGTGATCAAATCGCGCGAGGACGTGACGTTTTCGTACTCGGGGATCTGGCGGTCGTACCATGAGGAGTAAAGCGAATACGTGCCTGTTGCGCTGGCGCTTTTGCTAATCGTAATTGAGTCGGTTCCTATGCTTTCTATCCTGGTGACCGTGTCCGGGTAGTCGTAGGGGATTCCGGTCCCGAAGATGGTGTCGCCGAGCTTGAACTTGGCGATCTCCTCCGCCTCTATTCCGGTGATCACGTTGCTGTCCAGGGTGATGGTCCCGGTGAACTGGTTCATGGGCTCGCGGAGCTGTTTCGTCGTGGAGGTGATGGTGTCCCAGTAGGTGAAGTTGCCGTAATCGAACGGCCGGGATCTCCATATCGCCTGGGGCTCGTTGTCGGTGGCCGCCAGCCAGAGGCATCCGTCGTGAATGGCGATCGCCTTGGGGTAGTTGCCGGCGCCCACGAAGGGGACGTTGTTGGCGTTCCCGGTGATGGCGAGCCCGTGAAAGCTGAAGGCGTCCGCGGCGGTCAGCTCCAGGACGTAGACGTCGACCACTCCCGATGCGATCAGGAGCTTGTTCGCGTCCTGGGCGAACTGGAGCGCGTTGACGTTGGTGTAAATCGTCGGGATCACCATCGGGGCGCCGTCCTTCTGCAGGAGGGCTCCGTTCTTCCAGACGCGGATCTGGAGCGGCGTGAACTCGAGGAGGTAGGTAAGGGCTTCGCTGATGATGAATGCCCGGAGCCTGGCCTGCGTGGTCCCGATGGTTCCCTTCCACTCGAATCCGGGGCGAATGGTCACTCCGCCTGGGAAGAAGGGGACCGCGTTCGTCAGCTCGAGCGATCCGCGCTGGTAGATGGCGAGGTCGGGCCGTCCTACGAACTTCCGCGAAAGCTCGCCGGCGGTAAAGTCGGTCAGGATCTTCATAGTTTCGTTCCGGGGGTTCTGTTGAAAAGGCCGGGGAACCATTCGCTACCGAGCCTGGCTCCCTGCTTCTTCTCCCTGGCTGTCTTGACTACGGCCTGGGCGATCATCTGTCCTGCGGCCTGCGCGAATGCTACTTCGTTGGCGTGGTCGCCGGTGATCGGGTAGGCGATGGCCGAGGCGAACTGGGTGCAGATGGCTTCCTCGAGCAACGAATCCCAATGCTCGGGGTTGTCGTCGTCAGGGATGTAGGTTAGGACCGGCGCCTGGCTGTCGCAGTAGAGGACCTTGCCCTCGATCTCCGCGTCGATCTTTTTGCCGAAGGCGTCCGTGATCTCGACCTGGTTGACGTAGTCGTCCGGCAGGCTGAACGCGTAAAGGTAGCCGGAGAGGTTCGTTCCCGTGGTCTGGGTGAGCGTCTTCCTGGTCTGGACGCACGTCCACGGCGCGAGCCGGAGGATCTGCTTTCTGCTCTCCGGGTAGAACGCCTTCACGAGCATCAGGAGCTTGTCGTCTCCCGTGGCGTTCTCGAGCGTACCGTCCGAGGACTCGAGCGCCTGGTCAAATACGTGATTCTTGAGGATGGCTCGGTTGATGATGTCTATCTCGGTCTTCGGCATGGTTGCTCCTTGTGAAAGAAGGGGCCTTGCGGCCCCCTCCTGTTAGAACTCTTCCCAGTTGTCCCACTGGAAGTTGGCCGGGATCTTGGTCGGTCCCTCGAATGTGATCTCCGAAGGGCGGCCTCCCTGGACCTTGGTGCGGTCCTCGCCGATGAACAGGGTTCCGTTCCAGTAGCAGGTGACCTTGCACCTGAACCGGCGCTTCTCCTTCTCGGGGACGTCGTGCTTGGATGCTTTCTCGCCGGCCATCGGTTAGCCCCTATTCCGCAGAGCCGCGGTCAGCTTCGCCGTGGTGAATCCGGTTGCCGTGACGATCTTGAGCCGGATGTCTTCCTTGAGGCCCGCGGGGATGGCGCCCTCGAATACCTTTCCCTTCGCCAGGGCGGCGGCGTCCTTCGCGGGAAGGGCGAGGACATCGACCGTGTCGGTGGCGAAGTTATCGCTCGAGGTCTGGAGGGTGATGGTCGCGGTGCCTTCGCCGACGGCGTCGACCGGGGACCAAATCTCGAGGATCAGCTGGGTGATGTCGCCGATCTTCGGGGATGCGGTGCGCTGGACGTTGCTGTAGACCGTGCCGGCGTCTTTGATGTCCAGCTCGTCGGCCAGGACGTTATTAACGTGGAAGGGCATATCTGCTCCTTGTTGGGTAAGCCGCGGGGCTCCGTGAGGAGCCCCTATTCTTAGACCGCCGCGACCAGGCTCTCGGTGGAGAGCATCTTGTCGATCTGGCGGAACCTGATCTCGCCGAAGGCGGTCATGGGGCGGCCCCACGGATCGTCCTTCGTGACGAGCTGGCGCTGGTTCGTCACCTGGGTGTAGGTGTCGAGGAGCGTCTTCACGTCCGCGTTCATGTACGCGACCACGGTGCCGCCGCCGCGCGCGAGCTTGTTCCTCGCGGCGATGAGCTTGGCCATGATCTTCTGCGGATCCGAGGTGAGCGGATTGATGTTGGCGATCCGCTTGATCGCCTGACCCTGGCGGACGGTGATGCCGAAGTGGGTCTTGTAGAACGTCCGGTACATCGGGAGGGTTCCCAGTGTCCCGTCGGGCTTGAGGACGGAGACGTCCTGCTTGCCCCTCCACTCCGCGGAAACGCCCAGGCCGCTGACGCCGCGCGGGTAGATCAGCTTCGCCTTGTCCTCGGCCCACTTCACGAGGATGATCGACGCGAAGTTGGAGCCGGTGGTTTCCACGCCGAAGACCGTCTGATTGTCGATCTTCTCGGGGAAGCGGACGTACAGGCCGTCGATGAACTCGAGCCCGTCCTCGCGCTTGGCGTAGAGGAGGTCTTCGACCTGGGTTTCGCCGATGCCCTCGAGGAACGCCCTATCCTCGGAATCGATCAGGGCCTTCTTGTTGGGGCTGTGGTCGGCCATGTCCGCCTCGATGTCGGAGTAGGCTTCGATCATCTCGATGCCGTCCTCGATCTGGCGGGTCTGGCTGGACTCGGACGCGATCGCCTGTCCGTAGATCCTGCGGGTACCGTGGGGGCGGGTAACGCGCTGGGTCGTGCGGTTGACCGTGCCGTCGGACGCCTCACCGATCACGGCGTCGAGCAGAAGCTCGTTCGTCTGGGTGAGGGACTCGATGATGAAGATGGTCTGCTTGTCGCCGAACCGCTTGGCAATCTCAAGCGGGGTCAGCTGGTCGTTGAGGGAAAGTTCGGGCATTACTGGTTCCTTCTTCGGGGATTAAAGGCCGGGCCTTTCGATGCCGCCTGAAACCTTGCCGGAGCCTCCCACGCTCCCTCGCGCGGCGCCGGAGTCCTCTTTGATCAGCGAGCCCAGGAATTGGAAGACGCGGACGAATTCGACCGCGTTGCCGTATCCGAGCTTGTCTGCTTCGGTGAGTAGCTCCTGCTGGCGGGGGTAAATGGAAAGACCGCGCTTAACTACCTCGACGTTCTTCTGGTAGTCGGCGCCCCATTCCTTCTGGAGGGTGGCGGTGACATTGGCCTTCGCTTCCTTGCCGAGTCCCTGGTAGGTGGCGAGCGCCTTGGCGGCGTACTCGTTCGAATCCTTCCAGAGCCTGGCGGCCTGGGCCTGCGTCAGGTTCATGTCTTTCGCCAGCTTCTTGAAGGAGGCGGCTTGTTCCGGGTCTGCTTTGACCTGGTCGTTGTCCTCGAATTTGTAGTCTTCGGGTTTTTCAGGTACTCCGAGCTTCTTGTAAAACTCGGCTACCTGTTCGGGACCGGCCTTATCATCCGGGATGCTGACCATGCCTCCTATCTTGCTTTCCGCCGCCATCGCGCTCTTTACGAGGTCGTCCATCGATTTGAATTTCCCCGTGTAGGCGAGCACCGTCTGATCGGCTTTAAGCTCTTTGGAAAGGCCGGCCGCAAAACCGGGGAGCGCCGGGGTCTGCTGTGGGCTTTCCTGGCCTTCTCCGATTTGCCTGTCCTGGGCGCCTTCCTGCAACGCAGGAGCGGAACCGCTACCGGCTTTGTCGGTGAGATTGGTGAGGAAGGATCCGGCCCCTTCCTTTCCCGCATCCGCGCCCTGGGTGGGGTTGCCTCTGTCGAGACCCGCGCCCTGGTCCGTCATTTCGGGCATCATCTGCCTCCTATTTGCCGTGGACGAGCATCGCCCTGATCAGCTGGCTCATCCCTTCGGCGTCGTCTAGCCCGATCCTTTTACGGATCAGGAAAGTCCCATAGTTGCGGAGGGCGACCCTTTCCTGGGCCTCTGCCGCACCGAACCAGCCCAGGTCTTCGAGGATGCTGAAAAGCACCTTCTGGCCTGCGACCGTTCCGAACACCTCGCGGTAAAGCTGGCGGAGCCGGCGTTCCTGCTCGGCTTCTTCCTGCTTCCGCTTTGTCTCGATCTCGGTCATGCGAGCCCGCCTGTGCTGGCGGCCGGGCTACCTGGCTCCGGCGCCTTGCCGAGCTTGTCGATGTTCGAGATCATCATTTGCTGGGCCGCGGCCTGCTCCTGCTTCTGGACCATCGCCTGCTGTTGCGCCATGCGGTCCTGGCGGATCTTCGCCACGTCTTCCTTCTCGCGGATGACGGATGCCGGGGCTCCGGCGTTCTCCAGTCCTTCCCTGGTGAGCTGGTCGAAGTCGATGTTGTCGAGGGCGTCCGGGTAGAGCTGGGCGAGGGCTCCGGCCATGCCGAGGGCCTGGTTCGTTCCGTCGCTCTTGTAGTATCGCTTGGAGATCTGCGAGAGCCGGCCCATGAATTCGACCTTGAGGACTTGGCCGGCCTTGATCGCCTCGACGACCGCCTGGGGCGGCTCGGGGAGCTGGCCGCTTCGCATAAGCATGTTGAAGGACCGGCGGACTGCCGGCTGGAGTACCTGGTTCTCGTATCCGCCAACGGTCGGGCCGAGGACGGCGACGCGCTCGCCTGCCATCTCGATTACTTCCGTGGCGGTCTTGTTCCTGGCCTCCATCTGCTCGAGCATCTGGTAAATCCCGACGTTGAAGTGGGCGTCGATCGCGGCGTCGATCCTTTCCTCGTTGTCGGTCGTGATCGGGTAATTCGCCCCGAGAGGGAGCGGCTGGATCTGCTGTTCGCTCGCTGTCGTGTAGATGTGGTGGCCGGGGATGACCTGGTCGCGCCCTTCGAGCGCTTCGGGAATGAGGAGGGGCGGGTCGGCTATGAGGTTGCCCAGGGCGATCCTGCTCCGGGTCATCTGGTTGGCGACGTAGCAGTCGTCGATCACGTCGAAGCCTGGGCCGAAACCGTAGGCGTCGCCGGCGCTCCGCTCGTACCGCCAGACGAAGTACGGGAATTCCCAGAAGCCGCCCACGTCGATGATGTGCTGGTGCTCGAGGTCGAGCCAAATGGAAATAAAGGGGAATGTCCGAATAATCGGACCTTTTGCGTAGTCCAGGTATCGCTCGTCCATTGGCATGGTGATGTGCTGGATCAGGACGTTGTCGAGCGGCCTGCTCTCGAAGTTCCTCTGCCAGGACTCGTGGAGCTTTTCCTTTCCGAATCGTTCCACGGCCGAGCGGTAGCTCATCCATTCCTCGTCCCTGGCGATGTCGATCTCGCCGAAGGAGTTTTCTGCAAAGTAGGTGGCCCAGGGGTGCTTGCATCGGTACGCGATCCTGGCCTTGCTGGTGATTTCCTCGCTGTAGATCGCTCCGGTGCCGAGGTTCTGCCCGTCGGGGATCAGCTCTGCGAGCGCCTCGTAAAGTCCGGCGCGCGAGAAGTGGGAGGATAGGGCGCGGTGGCAAAGCTCGAGCCAGTCCTGGACGCCGTACATCCCCATGAGGGCCTGGTCCTCGAATTGCAGGAGCATCCAATCGGAGCGGCGGTCTGCCGTGTATCCCTGGAAACCGCGGGAGGCGATGGTGGACGCGCGCTTCGCCTTGGAGGAGTAGCGGTGGTCGGGCTTCTTCGATGCGTTGGGGTTCTTGGGCGCGTAGATGCGCCGCTTGGTGTAGTAAAGGTCCGTGATCTCGTCCCACACGCTCTCGAACGGCTTCCTGCCTTGTTCCAGGGCGGTGCAGAGGCTGACCAGTTCTTCAATGGGTTTATCGCTCATATGCCTGGCCTACTGACCTTTTCCTCGTAGGGGATGTCCTTCTTCTTCTTCTTGGCCTGGATCTGGCGCAGGAGGTCTTCCAGGTCGCCCGATGGGTTGGTAATGCCTTCGTTCCTCGCCAGCTCGCGGATCGCGTCTTCGCGCGAGTAGGTCTTTCCGGGGAGCCCTGTCTCGCTCTCGTAGTCGGCCTGGTCCTGGGTGGCGTATGCGTCGTCCGCCTTCAGGAAGCCTTCGATGTCGGATGCCTCGTACTTCTTCCTGGGCTTTCCGAGGGACGAGAAGAACGTCGGCCTGTCTCCGGGGAGGTTGTTCTGTTCCTTGACTTCCATTGGTCCTCCAGTAAAAAGGTGGCCCGGCTTGGGCGGGAGCACTACTTCCCGCCCTCACGGGCCTGCATGGTTCAGGAGGTCGACTCAGGATGGCTGGCGTGCCCTCTTTTCCCCTTATAGCACCGGAACTTTTTTTGCACAAGGTACAAACGTTCGGACCATCTATCGGATTCCGTGCGTCAAAGGGTTGTAGTTGACCTGGTAATTGGTCGCTCTGTGCTTCTCCGGGGCTCGCAAAGCGCGCGGGTTGAGGACGAATTCGCTCATGACCGCGTACCTGGTTTCGTCGTATGCGTGGTCTTCCAGTGCCGTGTTGATGTCCTCGGGGTTCCTGGGGTCCGCGGTGAGGTAGGGGACCGTCCTGACCCAGTCGCGGCAGTTGTCCATGATGAGGAGGTACGGCTTTCCGTCGGCTCCGGTGGCCTGGAGCATCTCGTGAATCTTCATGAGCCCGTTGATTCGGTCGTTGTTGGCCTTGATCATCTCAAAGCCTGCCGCTTCGAAGCTCTCGGCCACGCTGGGGGAGTCGTCGCTCTTGGACCAGCAGGCGGGGTCGGCTACCATCTTCGTAACGCCCTCGCTCACGCCCATCGCCCAGGCTTTCGCGGCTACTTCCTTGGCGCCCATCTTCAAGCCCTCGTTGGCCTTGCCGGAGCATCCGTACCATTCCTTGTACCGGATCAGGCGGCCGTCCTCGTTGATCGCCCAGAAGCCTATGGAGAATGGCTTCGAATATCCCCAGTCCATCGTGGCGAATCTGTACCAGCTCCGGTCGAGGGGTTGCGTCTTCATCAGGTGCTTGCCGGCGGTGTATTCGCTCATGACCTGGCCGACGACGACGTCCCAGTCTCCGAATCGCAGGGCCTTCACTAGGTGCGGGCTGTCCGCCATCAGGCTCGTCTCGTATTCCGGGTCGTTGAGCATGAGAATCTGGTTGTCTTCGAGCCTGGACGGGATGAAGCATCGGGTGAGCTTCTTCTCTGGATGCTTCGGGTCTGGCGCGTACTCGTAGATCTCGTATGGCTCGGCTACGTCGATGAAGCGGGCCTTGACCCAGACGTGGCCTGGCCGGCCGGGGTTCCCGGTTGCCCGGATCGCCTTCGGCGCGCCGTGGGGACTTCGACAGCACTTGATTAGGAATTCGTAAGGCGTGGGGTCTTCAAACTCCGTCAGCTCGTCCCATCCGATCCAGGGGTATTGGTGGCCGTTGTACTTGCCGATGTCGAGCTTGGATTCAAGGGCTCGGAAGCGGAGGGTCGCGTCGCCTGGGAATCTGGCGTTCGGCGCTGGGATCCTCCACATATTTTGCTCGCCGCCTACGAATCGCGCCCCTTCGATTTTCGAGTAGATGTCGTGCGAGCGGCTGACGATTTCTTCGAGTTCTTTGTAGGTTCGGCGGAAGATGACGCCGCGCCACGCTTTGCCCCATTCTTCGTAGTCTTTGAGCCAGTCGCCGAGGAGGAAGTCGCTTTTCCCGCCGCCTTTTGCTCCTCCGAAGAACAGCTCGAACGCGGGACACGCCAGGGCCTCGGCTTGTCGTTCTTGAGGCTCCCATATGTAGCTACGCGATCCTTCATCTTTCTTTTCCATGAGTCCAGGGTCTCCTTCTTGATGGTGAAGACGACGCCAGCCATTGGCTTCCCATCCTCGTCGACCTGTTGGACTTTCAGTGGTTTCAATCCTTCGTCTGCTTCAAACACGAGGCGCATCGCTGGGACGGACCCGGCGAGCGCCACGTTTACGGCCTTGATCGCTATCGCCTGCCGTCTGGTTATCTTCGTTCCGTCGGGCAGGCTCACGTCCTCTTGTGCCAGGATGTCGCGGAGGAAGCTCGCCATCGTCTCCTCTTTCGGTGGGGCTCCTTTTGTGTTTCTCCTGGGGTCCTGGCCCTTCTCGAACGGCTTTCCTTTCCCTGGCATTGCTTCTCTCCTGTGGCAGTTGTCTGGCAGTTATCTGGTTATCGGTTGCCCATCGTTTTTCTTGTTTTTGCTGTCGTATATCCTTTGGAGTTCAGCAATTACAAGCGGGATCATGTCGTCTGTAATAAAAACTGATTCATTCGTCGGTATAACTCCACCGAGCCTGCCTCCCATGTCTTTTTCTTCTCCGAGGTCTTGGTCTAGTGAAACCCCGTCATTTACGCTGTTAATCTCAAGATCTACGAATCTCATCTACTTCTCCTTTGTCTCAAAGCTCGGGGACGAAGGCTTGCCACTCGAAGGGCTCACCGTTCCGCTTTACCACGGGTTCTAGGTGATGGTCAAAGGCCCATTTGCACCAGCGCTTGATGATCAGGTCCGCCCACTTGGGGTCTAGCTCCATCCCGAGGAAAACTCGCCCCGTGCGCTGGCATCCTATGAGCGTGGATCCTGACCCGGTGAACGCGTCGTAGACCACTTCGCCTGGCTCGGTGTTGTTGAGGATCGCGCGGACGGAAAGCTCCACTGGCTTCTGGTTCGGGTGGATGTAGTCCTTCTTGGAATCCGGGGAAACGTGCCAGATGTCCGAGCCTTCCATTGTGGCGATGAGGACTGGCTCGTTGTCGTTGACCCGGAGGGTGCGGGCCTTCTTGCCCTTGGGCGGGTTCCTCTGGAGGAAAAGGTTCGAGCCGTCTTCGGAGACGAGGACAACGCCTGACCCGATGGCGACGAATCCCGAGCCCTGGCGCTTGCTGGCGACCTCCCAGATGGTGGACTGCGTCTTGTCGCCGGACCAGTGGGGAGTGACGCCCTGGCGGGCGCAGTAGAAGCACGGCTCGTGCGCCCAGTGGTACTGGCTCCGGCCGAGGACGGGCGCCGGCTTTACCCAGATGAGGTACTGCTTCTCCTGGAGCCCCGCGGCGATCAGGGACTTCTCGAAGTTTCCCCTCGTCGAGGAGGCATGCCAGATGTAAAAGGCCGCATCCTCCATCGTGTGTTTGGCGGCCAGGCGGAACGCCGGGACGAGGAGCTTCTCCAGCTCGAGCCCTTTCTTCTCGTCGTTCATGATGCCGCCTTCGGCGGAGTCGTAGTCCACTCCGTAGGGCGGATCCGTGAAGACTAGCTGGGCGGCCTGGCGGCCGAATAGCGCGCCTACGTCCTTGGCGCTCGTGGAGTCTCCGACCTTGAGGCGGTGCGGGCCTAACTCCCAGAGGTCGCCCGGCTTGCAGATCTGCGGCGCCCCGTCGGGGATGTCGTCCTCTCCCTCGTCTTCCTCCGCGGCGAGCGCGGCCTCGAGGCGAAACTCTCCCGAGGGAAGGCGGAGGTCAGTGTCGATCTCGAGCCCTACGGTAAACTCCTGGATCCCTTCGATCGTGAAGTCTCCGTACTGGCTCGAAATCCCCAGGAGCTTGTCCTTGGCGTCGTTGAAGTCCTTCGCCTCGATGCTGTCGTAGGGGAGGGGCGGGATCTCGTATCCTGTTGCGCGCAGTTCGAGGAGCGCCCTGGTCCTCTGGTGGCCGTCGAGGAGGGTGTATTCCCCGTCGTGGACCCAGATGTGGTACGGGACGTTGAAGCCGTGCTTCAGGATCCTGTTCTTGAGCTTCTCCAGGTTCTTCCGGTTTATGGTCTTGAGGTTGCCCTGGAGCCCGGCCACGCGCTCGAGTTCGATGGTTCCGGCGCCGGCACAGGTGATGCGGATCTCTTTCATGCTTGCTCCTTTAGCATCTTCTTGTACTTCCTCTCGATATCTAGGAAGTAATGGATGGGCTTTCCGTTGATCTGCAGATCAATAAGCCTCATGTCGAGTATTTCAGGTTTCTTGTTGTCCGTGCTGGAGAGAGGCCCGCTCTTGAATGGCTCGGGGTTGTAGACCGGCTCCCCGGTGTTGAAGGCTACCTGGATCGCTCGGTCGTCCCATATCCCGATGCACTGGTAGTCCTTGTCGGAGGTGACCGGGAGCTTCTGGCCGATGTGCTTCTCGCACCATGCCTCGATGAGTTCTATGTTCTTCCGCAGGCGCTCGGTGGGGCGGCCCCAGGCCGAGGCTCTGGCGGTGAAGATGCGGATCTCCTGGCCCTGGGCGAGCCACGCCTTGACCCGGTCCACCATCGGCTGGAGCGGCTCCCCTATGTGGTCTTCTCCCTTCCAGCCGTCGTATCGCGCGAGCGTCCCGTCGAGGTCGACGCCTATCCATCCTTTCATGCTGTCTCCTTCATCCCTGGGAATTCCTCATCGAGCTGGCGCAGGGCCTAGCTGTAGAGGATGTCGTCGGTGTTTTCTTCCTCGATGCTCATGGCTGGACCTATGCAGTGGACTGCTATGCTCGGGAACGTCGGGGTCTGTTCTGGCTTCTCCTCGAGCATCTTGAGCGCCATGTCTATGTTCTCTATGTTGATGATCCCGTTCTTCGCGGAGAGTAGGATCTGCCGTATTGCTTCGGCTTGGACCTGCTCGATCTTTATCGCCATGACTTTTCTTTCCTCTTACTCTTGGCGCGCTTTTCTTCTTCTGCCTGGCACGTCTCGCACTTCCTCGGGTATCCCACTCCATCGCCTATGAACTCGCCGCATTCTTCACAGAAAATCCCATCGAGAATGTCTTCCGCCATCTCACCCATGTTTCCCTCCCCTTAAAAGGCGCCCCGTGTCGCCGGGGCCACGCGTTGGCTGGTTTTGTTTCGGGATTCGTCCATTTCCCATCCCCCACCCGAGGCGTCTACCAGCAAACTCCGCAGGATGCTCGTGCTTTAGCCTTCCTGGAGAGGCTTTATTCGATTTCGACCTGGTAGGAGTACTGGTATTCTTTGTCCCGGCACGGGAGGATCCTTCGAATCCTGATGACGGCCGTCTCTACCTCACGTTCGGCGAGGAATTTCATGATCGGGGCCATCGTCTCCCGAATATTTTTCATCTCGTCGAATATTTCCCAGTCGGTTGCGAGTAAGTCAGGTCCGTGGATGGAAGCCGGGATGCTGGATATCTTTTTCTCCTGCCGGCTGTTCCTGAACGTCGACCTTTTGAATACCTGGCCGTCTTCGATTTCGAGCCAGCTACTTCCCCATCCCTTTCTCTGGATCTTTTTTCCCATCTTCATCATGTCCATCGCCTTTGAAAACTCCATCTGTTCCTCCTTTCTTCTGCGCCAGCTTCTCTTTTATCGCTTGGCGCTGTTCAAATTGGCTTTGGCGGTATCCTCCGCTCGATAACCACATCCAGGCCGGGCAAGCCTCCCCGTGGGTAGGGAAGGCCCCGACCTTCATGCGCCTACGCCGTACCGGCGCCTGAATTGCTCTATCGTCTCGCATGATGCCTCCGGGAGCTTGAATCCGATCTTCCTGTCCAGGTCTTCGAGCATCTGGACCGCTACGGCCGCGACCTGGACCAGCTCCTCCCTCTGTTTCTCCGGGCTCACTTCCGCGAAAACCTCGCCGACCTCCTCCATGAGGATGTGGTACCAGGTAATCCTTCCGCCGGCCTCGGCGGAGTCCGCGGACTGCTTGCGCTCTAATGAGATTGCTCTGGCTTTATCGAAGTCCCAGCGGTTATTGACCATCGGGAGGCTCTGGTCGCCATACTTCTTGATCTGGCGCTGGCGCTCTGCTTCGATGTCCTGGAATATCTTTTCCCGCTTCGTCGTCATCATTTGACGGCCTCCAGGATCCTCTCGAAGTCGGGGTTGGTGCGGTCGACCTGGGCCACCAGCTCCATAGCGCGCTCGTAGATAAGGAGTTCGCGGCGGATTGCCGTTGCCTGGGACTCGTCGATCCCGAATCGGGCCTTGCTGTATTCCGCCCGGAGGGCGTTGATCTTCTCGGCGAGGGCCTTCATTCCGTTGCTTGCCTTGTCCACGAACTTCTGGTATTTGCCCAGCTTCCGGGACAGGTCGGCGATTATCGCTTCCTGCTGGATCTTCCTCTGCGCACGTAGTGTCTTCTCGCTCATAGTTTCTGCTCCAAGGTTTTGATGCACCGATCAAGGCCGGCGTCTATCGCTTTCGAGAGCCGCTCCTCCGGGATGTCGGCTATGAGGGTTTCGAGCCCCTCGATCTGCTCCTCCGTGATCTGGACCAGGTATGTCTTCGAAGGGCCGTACTGCTTCTTGGCGAAGGCGGCCCGGTCGATGATCATCCGCGCCATCGTCTTGGCGTACTGGATCTTCATTTCTTGGCCTTCCGTACCGCTTCGACCAGCTTCTTGATGACCCTTGCCAGTGGCGTGGGTCGGTTGCCCGGTAGGTCTTGGCCGAGCCCCAGGAGCTTGTATTCTTTCTCAAGGGCCGCTATCTCGATGTCCGTAAGGTCTATCTCGGTCCTCATACCGCCTCCTCGTATGCCGCCTCGATGGCTTCGGTGATCTTCTTGACAAGGATCGCCTTCCTGCGCGCCTTCTTCGCTTGTTCCTGCTCGGCGGCTTCCCTGGCGGCGGCTTCGTCCAGAAGCGGGAGCTTCTCGCCCTGCGCGGGGATCCTTTCGAGCGCGGCGACCAGGTCGTCCAGTGTGAAGTACCAAGACCGGCCGTTCTTGACGACTCCCTTGATCCGCCCCGTGGTGATCCACCGGCTCATGGTCGAAGGATCGAGCCCCAGCCCTTGGGCGACCCGCGATGCCTCGACGATTGCTTTCTTCTTCATCTCCCCCTCCCTACCTCATGAGTCCGCGTCGTCTCTCTCTGAAGACGGCGTTGCTTTTTCGGTATTTCTTGATTTCTTCGAGAAGCCATTCTTTCGGAGGTCTGACCTTTCCGTAGAAGGCCGCGAAATTCTCCATTTTCTCCACTTCGTCCCGGCCGTACTGCTCGACGAGCCTGGCGCGGAATTTCTCGTGGACTCCGTTCTGGAATCGATTTTCGCTTTGGCATTGCGGTTTGACGTTCCGAGGATCCCACCGGAGCCCGTAGTTGGATCTTGAAATGAAATGGCCGGCGTCGATCTCCTCGAACGGGTAGAATTTCCTGCACGTATAGCAGGCGACTGCGTTTCCGTCCTCGTTGCAGTGGCAGGCTCGGACCCAGTAGGAGAATTCCTTATCCAGGATCTCGACCAGGTCGCTGAAGTCCATCTCCTCGAGCTTTCGCCTGACGGTCTTCCCCTCGGCGTCGGTCTTGCGCTTGGTTTTTTTAGCTCTGCGGTACCACACTTGCTGTCTCCTTGTGGCCGAGGGCCGAATTGCGTTTCGATTTTCCCCCTCGGCCATCGATGTTGTCTAAGTCATCCATGCTCCTTATTACTTTGGCTTGCGCCCCGCCGAGGATCCGCTCTCGCATCGCTAGAAATTCAGGATCTTTCGACGTCTCACGTGGTGGTTGCCTCGGTTCTTCTGGTTCCTCCTTCTTTTGTGGGATGTAGGTCGGTATGTGGGATTTGCCTTTTCTATCGATTGACTGGTGGTCGTTCCAGCGCCCCAGCTCGTAGTACTCTTGGCCGTCTACCGAGTAGAAATGGACCGATACGTGCTTACTGATCTCGTTTTTTAACTCTACGATCTCGTCAATGTGGATTTCGTCCGCGGGGAAAATCTTAGCCTTGATCGATCTCGCGGACCCGGTTCCCCTTCCTTCGTCGTCGGCTTGGGTGATGAGCCCGATGAACATGAGCCGGCCACGCTCCGAGAGCTCTATAAAGCCCTCGTCGGACCAGATGTCCGGCTCGATGACCCTCTTTCTTGCCATTAGAATCCCATCCTCTCCGCGTAGTCCGCGGCGGCGATGAGGTAGAACATGGCGACGGTGGCGACGAAGAGGGCGAGCAAGGCCATGTCAGCGATGAATGCCAGCACTTTTTTCATAGCCTTCCTCCCAGGATGATCGCCGCGAAAAGAATTCCCAGGAGGATCTCGATCGTCTGTCCCAGGTGGTTCCTGCGCGCCCACCGTTCAATCCTTCCCATGCTCCACGCTACCTTCGTCATCGCTCTGCTCCTTTGCCCGCCGGCGGACCGGCGGGCTGGTCGGTCTTAGAAAATGTCGAGGCCGGAGGGCGCCTGGTCGTCGGTCGGTTCCGGGGCTCTCGCGGGGAAGTCTGCAGTTCCCTTCTTGAGTCCTCCGGTCTTGCTGGCGACCTCGGCGACCTTCTCCTGGAGGGCGGCCTGGGCCGCGCGATCCTTCAGGCTCGCCATCGCGCTCTTGAATTTGTCGGGCTTCACTTCTGCCTTTGCAGGCTCGGCCGCGGGGGCTTTTTCCTGGGGGATTTCTTCGCCCGAGGTCTTCTCGGGGATCGCCACCGGCTCGCTCGCGGGCTCGGCTTCGGGCTCTCCCTCCGGCTCGGGCTCGGGGTTCTCTGGCGGCATCGGCGCGCTCTCCGGGGTTACGTTCCGCATGGGAACCTGGCCGGTGGCGTCCTGGATCTCGGAAAGGCGGGCGGCTTCGAGGGCTTCGATGGAAACCGGGCAGAGCTTGAGGGTCTTGATACAGACCGTCTTGAGGCTCATCTCGTCGAAGTTGGTGTCCCACACCGATTCCTCGTCGGCGTACTTCTTCGTGTGGGCCTTCGAGTACTTGTCCCGGTAGTTCTCCATCTGCTTCTTGGTCATGACGGTCCACTGGGTGCCGCCTCCGACCAGCTCAACGAGGCAGTAGTAGGCGATGGGCTCGCCGCGGTCCTCGCGGATGTTGATCTTGTGGGTCAGGTGCCGGCCTTCGCCGAGTTCAACGTCGATGATGTCGTTCTCGTAGACGATTTCGGCGGTGATCGTCTTTATGGTCTGGCTTCTCCGGGCGAGGACGATCAGGCCCTTGTATCCCATCTGGAAGTGGCAAGTCATAACCTTGCCTCTGGATCCGTCTTCGTAGGTGTAGGTGTCGTTGTAGGGGATCAGCCAAGCCTGGCCCAGGAGCCGGCCGACCTCAAGGCCGTACCTGGCGGACTCGATGAGGCTCCGCATGATGGACTGCTGGTGGCACTTCATCAGCTTCGGGTTGTTGGTGATCTCGAGGGCGGCCGCGGTGATGAACCGGCCGACGTCGATGGTGTTCTTGGGGATCGCGTCTTCGAACCGGCTCCTGTATGTTTCGAGCCATTCCCGCATCGTCTGCGGCTTCTTCGCTGGTGTCTCTGCCATTTTCATTCTCCTTCCTTGGCTGGTTGCGCTGGCGCTATCGCGTCCGCGACCTTGTAGCCGTATGTTTCGACGATCCATGCTCTCTGCGCGCGCGATGGCGGGTTTTTCGCCATGTAGTTCTGGATCGCGTAGGGGGCGAGCCTGCTGGTCGTCATGAAGCCTTTTGCCTCGGCGTAGATGTCCGCGAGTGATTTCTGCGTCGCGGCCATCGAAAACTCGACCTTCGACTTGCCTTCGAGTCCGAATATTCGGACGTATTCATCATCGTTTTTTTCGCACGCCATGTCAGACCTTCTTAATCAGGAGAGTGCGGCTCTCGCTCTGGATCTCGTACTGCTTGGCGATCGCGGGGTATTCCTTGCGGAGCTTCGTGATCGAGAGCTTGGCGGTGGAGCAGGCGGCGAAGGCTTCGGGCTGTTCGGCCTTGATCTTCTCCTCGTCGACGGTGTTGCTTGCCTTCCAGGTGGCGACAGTCTTGCCGTCGACGATCAGGGTGTCGCCTTTATCCTCGAGGGCCTTGGTGAATTCGAGCTTGATCTGGTCGGCTTCTTCTTCGAGGATCCCGATCTGCGCCTTGACCTCTGCGTATCTGGCGGCCAGGGTCACGAATCTTTCTTCGCCGAACACCGGGAGCGCAGGGGCGCGTCTCCAAATCGATGCGGCTTCCGCGTAGTCCATCGGCTCGGGCGGGGTTGCGGTTTCCATGTTGCGGTAGAAAGCCCGCTCTGCGGCTACGAGGTTCTCGATGAATTCTTCGTCGCGCTTGACCAGGTAGGTCTTGAAGGTGTTTCCGCCGATCAGGACGGCGACGTAGGCGAACTGCTCGCCGGTCACCATCATCTGGTGCTGGACCTGGGTCCAGTAGGGGATGGGGATCTGGTCCGTCATCTCCTCGCCCCAGTGGTCTTTCATCTCCGCGCCGGCGGTCTTGCACTCGAGGATCCCTCCGCCCACGATCCTTCGGTCGATCTGTGCGACCGCGAAGTTGTGAACCTTGCTGACGAGCCGGTCGTTGACCCTTCGAACCTTGAAGCCGCGGCGCTCTGAAAACTCCCGAGCCACGATCTCCTCGAGGACTTCCCCGAAGTGGACCCTGTCGTTGTCTTCGAGATCGTCCGGCTCTTTAAGCCCGACTTTCTCCTGCCACAGATCGAACGGCTTTTTCCAGTTGGAAACGCCGAGGATTACCGGCGCGTCGCTTCCGCCGATGAAGGTCCGCCTGTCCAGTGTGTTGACTTCCGCCATCCTTTTCCTCCCGCGCGGGTAGTGCCTCGCGCTTTGAACTTTTGACCCAGGCATCCAGGTCATCTCGATGAACCAGTACGATCTTGTCCGGTTTGTAGGACGGGATCGCCCGGCTGTCGATCAATTCTTTTACCGTCGTCACCCCTCGTTTTAGGTACGCGGCGGCTTCTTCTGTTTTTAACCAAGGGCTCTCTAGCATGATTCTTTCGCCATCGCCTCCTCGGCCAGATTCAAAAGGTACGGCCCAGCCTTCCTTCCTGTTTTTTTAAGAAAAGCCTCGAACCTTGCCCGCTTTTCTACGGATTCAAACGGTAGGTCGACTTTCTTCCTGGGGTATTTCTTGATCTCTTTACGCATATTTGCGTCCTCCGTGCTCCATAATACGCTTATTAGCGTGTCTGTCAACTACCAAAATGCGTACATTTGCGTATATATTCATCTCATGGAGGATTTATTTCGGGCGCGGCTACGCCAGGCCATCTCTGAATCTGGGCTCCTTATGAAGGAGCTGGCTTCTGAGGCTGGTGTCAGTAGACGGACTCTCGAGGGGTGGGTGGGAAAGCGTGGATCGCTTCCTTCTGTCCTGGATTTCTATAAAGTCGCAAAAGTTCTAGACCGCTCCGTCGAGTGGTTTTTCTCTGCTAATCCTGCATCTGTATCCGTGCCTGAAAGGTTGAAGGCGGTCATCCCTGAAATAGCCATGCTCTCTGATGATGACCTAGAGACCGTTTCTGTCCTGGTAAATTCGCTTTTATTAAAACAGCAAAAAAAGAGAAGCTCATCGATCGACGGAACGATATCAAGTGCCGTATAGGGTATCGGCAAATATTATTCCATTCCGAAGAGGTAATCCTGAATGAAAAAATGCATTTCTTTTCTGGCTCTTATGGCGGTTCTTGTCGCGGGTGTGTTTGGTGAGCCCCTCTGGAGCGACCTGTGGAAAACGCAATCTACGGAGGAGAAGGTTTTATTATGTCACGCCTTGCTTCAAGGAATGACGATGGCTGGTCCCGTCCTTGGGCCATCTGGAGAAGGTTCTCTGCCTAATAGCACCGCGAAAGAAATGCTAGATGCTTCGTTTAAGTTTTATGACAAGTACGTCTCAAATGGCTTCTGGAAAATCATGATCTCGTTCATGGATACGCAGATGGATCTCCATCCCGAATACGATTTTTCCGAGGCGTTTTATAAAGCTTTCGCTATAGTTCGGAAAACCTATTAGGATGGGTATGAGAAAGAAAATGAGAAAACTTCCCTGCGCCTGGCGGTCTAATCTGGCCTCAACCGGGGGAGTTTTCTCATTCTTTTCCTTGTCCTATCGCGTATTTCCTTTCTCTGTCATGACGGCAAAAAATGGCCTTATCTGCCTTCTAAGCAGCAGGTCGGGCGTTCGAGCCGCCCTGGTCCCATCTTGACTTCGGATCATGCCGAGAATACCGCCTCGCCTGAAATCAAAGTCTTTTCTATCAGAAGCTTTTCACCGCCGCCGCCCAGCCTGAAGAGGGTCAGGTCGGCCCGCGCCCCGGGCCGCGGCGGGCCATCGCAGCGGCCGAGCGCGAGCAGGCGCGCCGGATTGGCCGTGCAGAGCCCGATCGCCTCCGCGAGCGAGGCTCCGGTGCAGCGCATGAACGTAGGAATATCCCAGTCGAGGAGATGCCCCGCCCCGGCCAGGAATGGGGTGCCGGCGAGGCCGATGTGGCCGTCGGGAAAGAGCTCGACCTCGAGGTCGCCCCAGCGGCGCGGTCCCGGCTCGAGCCCGGCCGGCGACGCCGCGTCGCTTACGAGGACGATCCTGTCGAGCCCTTTCGCCCGGGCGAATACTTTCAGCGCCGAGTCTGGAAGGTGGAAGCCATCCGCGATGATTCCCGCGGCGAGTTGGTCCGCGGCGAGCTGTTCCCACAGATAATTCTTGAGACGGGGCAGGGTGGCGTGGCTTCCATTCCCCAGGTGGGTTGAAAGGGTGCAGCCCGCCGCGATCGCTTCGCGGATCATCTCGGGCTGCGCGGCGCTGTGGCCGATCGCGACGGCGCAGCCCGTTGCGGCGACCTTCCGGATGAAGGCAAGCGAGCCCTCCCGTTCCGGAGCCACGGTCACTATCTTTACAAGTCCCTCCGCCGCGTCCTGCCACTCCTGGAATTCTCTAAAATCAGGGTCGCGGACATAGCGCGGATCATGGGCGCCTCGCGGGCCATCCTCGCTTGAGATGAAGGGACCCTCTATATGGATGCCCGGAACGGCGGCGGCGATCAGGGGCGAAGCCCGGCGCGCCGCGGCGATGACGCGCAGGCTGCGCAGAATCGACGCTTGAGGCCTGGTCGCTATCGTGGCGACATGGCTCGTCGTGCCGGCGGCGGCGAGGTCGTTGACGATCGCCTCGATTTGACGCCGGCTGAGGTCCCCGCGGCTATAGTCGTTGCCGCGATAGCCGTTCACCTGCATGTCGATGAAACCGCGCGACAGGTAGGGCAGGCCGGCGGCCGGAGCCGCGCTTGCCTCGGCCTTTGCGATAAAGCCGTTTTCCACCGAAACGTCGAGCCGACGGCCCGACGCAGGATCAATGCCGGAATATAACATCGTGCACCTTTTGCCCAAAGGGGAATTCGCGTAAACCCCGTTACCTTCAACTCCGAGCCATTATAGACTGGGAATGCGCATTTGCGGAACGTGAATCGAACCAATCCTGCGTCGGGAGGTCCTACGACAGTTCAAACATTTCAGCAGAACCTTGCCGCGCCGAAGATCGCCCTGTCGCTCGTGGCCTTCAAATCGGCCGACGCCGCCGCCGCCTATCTATCCTCCGCCGAAGCTTGGGAACGCTATGAACTCGCCTACACGATGTCTGGCGATGACCTGCGGACCTTGGAGCCGCTCCTGCGGGGAAAGGTGGAATCGGTGCACGCCTGTTGCCCGGCGACCGGCCACTTTCCCAACTTCGCCAGCGCGGATGGGAGCGTTCTTGCGGAGAGTTTTCGCGATATGGGCGATACGCTGGAGACGGCGGTGCGTTTCGGGGCGTCCATCGTTGTCCTCCATCCCGGCTATGCGACGGACAGCGCCATGCCGAGCTCCTACAGCGCGCGTAAAGCCCTGCTTGGCCGCCCTGAGTTTCGCGCCGCGATACGGCATGAGGAGGGGGCTATCTGCGGCCCGGGCTATAACCGGACTGAGCGGTACAGAAGCTACGCGCTCAGGACGATGGAGCGGCTCGGCGATCTGGCCGACCGCTACCAAGCCCGGGGCATCCGCCTTGCGGCCGAAAACCTTAACCCCCGCGTTGGCTACCTCTTCCATACGCCCGACGAAATGGCCGAGATCGCGGCCATCCATCCCAACCTTGGAATCTGCCTCGATATCGGGCATCTCTACATGAGTTCTTTCGCCTATGGCTTTGATTTTATCGATGGCCTGCACAGGATCGTATCAACAGGGAAGGTCGACACCTGCCACCTCCACGCCAACAGCTCCGGACCGGGCAACTTCCGCGACGATCACGCGAGCGTCGACCGGTTCTGGTTTCCCATCGGCGCGGCGCTCGACGCTCTCCTGGAAAGCGGAGCAAACCTCGTCCTTGAAGTGGTGGAGGAGCCGGCGCGCAACATGCGGCTCGTCCAACGCCTCGTTCGTGAAAGGCTAAACGCCCGAAACCTGGCTTGAGCGGCGCGAGCGGATCTGGGCTTGGACGAGGGAATCACAGCGCTCGTTGTCGGGCTCGCCGGCATGGCCTTCCACCCAGAAAAAGGCGGGAGCCAGATTGGAGACGAGCGCGTCGAGGCGCATCCAGAGCTCCTGGTTCTTGACCGGCTTGCGATCGGCGGTCTTCCATCCCTTGGCTTTCCAGCCGCGAAGCCAGGAAGTGACGCCGTTGCGGACATATTGGGAGTCCGTGTAGACCTTTATGGGAGAGGCGTGCCAGGAGGGGAGGCCCGAGGCCTCGCCGCTCTCCGCGAGGCGAACGGCCTCGCTCCGCCGGGCGGCCAGGAAGGTGAGGGCTTCGATCACCGCGGTGAGTTCCATCTTGTTGTTGGTCGTATCGGGCGCGAATCCCGAATCCTCCCGGAGTCGATCGCCGTAGCGCATGACATAGGCCCAGCCTCCAGGGCCGGGATTTCCGGAACAGCCGCCGTCGGTGTGAACGATAATTTCTCGCATCGCCGACACTATGCCAGAAAATTCAGCCTCCGGCAATCGAGGATTCCTATATTGTCATAAGGTCCGTGGGATTGTAGTATGAGCCGATCATGTTAAAAGAATTCCGATCAATGCTACCGTATCTTAAAAAATACAAGTTCAACTATATTGTCGGCATTATCTGCCTGCTCGCCGTCGACGCAGCCCAGGTGATGATCCCGCGATTCACGAAGATCGCGGTCGACGTGATCGCCTCCGGCCATTTCTCCATCGCGCAGGTGATCAAGCCCGCCCTGGGGATGGTTGCCGTGGCGGCGGTGATCTCCATCGGCCGCTATTTCTGGCGCTACTTCATAATCGGCGCCTCGCGGAACATAGAGACCGAGCTTCGCGACAAGCTTTTCGGCCATTTGCTGGAAATGTCGGCGAAGTTCTACCAGGACAACAAGACCGGCGACTTGATGGCGCGGGCCACCAACGACATGAACGCCGTTCGGCAGTCGATCGGTTTCGGATTCGTCCAATTCTTCGACGGCGTCTTCATGTCGGGCATGATCATCGCCGCCATGATCGCCGACAACGCCTCCGTCGCCCTCTATACGGTGATCCCGCTCCCGCTCGTCACGGTGCTCATCCTCATGTTCGGAAAGCTCGTCGGCGGGCAGTTCAAGCGAGTCCAGGAAGTCTTCTCCAAGCTCTCGGACATCGCCCAGGAGACCTTCGCGGGCATGCGGGTGGTGAAAGCCTTCGTCAAGGAACGGCACTTCTCGGAGCGATTCTCCATCGAGAACGATCGCTACGAGGACGCGATCATGGACTTGGTGAAAACCTTCGGCTTCTTCTTTCCCCTCATCTCGTTCCTGTCCGGCATATCGACGGTCATCCTCATCCTGGTGGGAGGAAACGCCGTGGTGAGGAACAAGATGAGCCCCGGCGACATCATCGCCATGATCTCCTACCTGGAGATGCTCGTGTGGCCGCTGATGGGGGCGGGATTCACCGTCAACACGATACAGCGGGGCCAGGCGAGCCTTAAGCGCATCAACGAGATCCTCGATACGAAGAGCGAGATCGAAGTGGCGTCGGGCACCCGGAACGACAAGCCCGCGGGCGGCGTCAGCGTCAAAGGGTTGGATTATGCCTTCCCGAACGCCACGAGAAAGGCGCTCGAGGGGATCAGCTTCGATGTGGCCGAGGGCACGACGCTCGGCATTCTCGGGCGCGTGGGCTGCGGCAAGTCGACCCTTCTCAAGGTGCTTCCGCGCCTCCTCGATCCGGGCAAGGGCACGGTTTTCATCGGCGGTGTGGACGCGGGCGACTACACGCTCGCCGCGCTCCGCAAGGCCTTCGGCTTCGTGCCTCAGGAATCCTTCCTCTTCTCCGACACGGTGCGGAACAACATCCTTTTCGGAGCGCCGGACGTGGCGCAGGAGAGGTTCGCCGATCTGGTGCGCATCGCGTCGCTCGAGAAAGACATAGCGCTCCTACCGAACGGATTGGATACGGTGGTCGGGGAAAAGGGGCTCACGCTTTCGGGAGGGCAGAAGCAGCGCATCGCCATCGCGCGCGCCCTCGCGCTGGATCCGACCATCCTCGTCCTGGACGACGCCTTGTCGGCGGTCGACGCGGAAACCGAGGAAAAGATCCTGCAGAGCCTTCTCAAGGAGCGTCGAGGGCGGACGAACGTGATCGTGTCCCATCGCGTGTCGACGCTGCGCCACGCCGACGTTGTGCTCGTGCTGCAGGACGGAAGGATGTCCCAGTATGGCGGACATCGCGAACTGCTGGCGGAGCGGGAGGGATTTTACGCCGAGATCGCGAGGCTGCAGGAGCTCGAGGCCGAGGTTACGGTCGGGGCGGCCGCGGGCGGCGCGGTTGCGGATGGCGCGGTTGCGGATGGGGCGGAGACTGCCGGCGCGGCGCCGCGGCATGAAGCTTCGAGCGAGAGGAATTGAGCCATGGCTGAATATTTTGAGACCGACGATATAACGAAGGGCTTCGACTCCAGCATCGCGAAGCGGATTCTCTCCTACATAAAGCCCTACAAGATACTCACGATCCTTTCGCTCGTGGCCCTGGTCGTCAGCACGGCGGGCGAGCTCCTGAGCCCCGTGATCATCAGGAGGGCAATCGACGACGCGCTCATGAAATCATGGTACGGCTTCTCCGCCGAGGTTCGCGGGAGCGAGGCCGGCAAGGCGCTCAAAATCACCGACGCCGATCCTGTGATAGCGGGCACGGTGTACCTGCGCACTTCAAGGCTTTCCGGATTGAGCGCGGAGGAGAAGTCGAAGCTTCAGGCCGAGGGAGTTTTCAATCCCAAGGAGATGTACGTATTCAAGGCGAGGGAAGGGGACAGCGCGCAGGCGGCGCTCCGCGCCGCCCGCCCGGAGCTCTTCCCTGCCGGCTCCCCCTGGGGCGTCATCTCCACCGAAGAGCTCCGGGCGCTGCCCGCCGCC
>MTLD01000330.1_pt1 | contig 33806 bp, 36 predicted proteins | sample 1982471 | NCBI WGS metagenome assembly MTLD01 (sample SAMN05712604, study PRJNA340218) | biofilm metagenome | isolation source: sample SPM anode biofilm adapted to -50 mV | place: USA | collected 2012-02-03 | reverse complement strand
GATTCAAGATATTGGAGCGGGAAACGAGACTCGAACTCGCGACCCTAACCTTGGCAAGGTTATGCTCTACCAACTGAGCTATTCCCGCACAATGTCTGAATCATTTTTTAAAAATTGGAGCGGGAAACGAGACTCGAACTCGCGACCCTAACCTTGGCAAGGTTATGCTCTACCAACTGAGCTATTCCCGCGTCGCAATTGTGTAAGAAACTGATTTGGAGCGGGAAACGAGACTCGAACTCGCGACCCTAACCTTGGCAAGGTTATGCTCTACCAACTGAGCTATTCCCGCAATCAGTGCTCTTGCACGAGGTCGGCATTATAGGGAGGACGACTTCAAATGCAAGAGCTTTTTCAAAAAGAACCATCAAGCGCACACTTTGCGATCAACACGTTTAAATTGTAAACACCCGCTTACGGTAGAACTGCATTTCCGCAATTGACTCGCGAATATCGTCCAGTGCCTGATGCGTTCCGGTTTTGGTAAACTCATCCATAATTTCCGGTTTCCAGCGAATAACCAGTTCTTTAATCGTGCTGACATCAATGTTGCGGTAATGGAAATATTTCTCCAGCTCAGGCATATAGCGCACCATAAAGCGACGATCCTGTCCTATGCTGTTACCACACATTGGTGATTTCCCTTCTGGTACCCATTCCCGGATGAATGCCAGACAAGCGGCCACCGCTTTCGCCTCATCACATTCACTGGCGCGAACCCGGGCAACCAGACCTGATTCACCATGCGTACGGGTATTCCATTCATCCATTCCAGCTAATACATCATCCGGCTGATGGATCGCCAGCACCGGTCCTTCCGCGAGCACATTCAGTTCTTTGTCCGTGACAATCATGGCTATTTCCAGAATACGGTCTGTTTCTGGTTCCAGACCGGTCATTTCCATGTCTAACCAGATCAGATTCTGTTCATTTTGGCTCATCGCATGTCCTTGTTATCGGGAAAATCAGTAATCAGGTGTATCATAGCTACTTTCTCTATTATTGCGAAATTGACACTGTGGCGAAAAAACCAAAACTCAGTCATGGCCAGCAGCGCCGGGTAAATGCGAATCACCAGCGACGATTGCAAAAACCAGTGACCGATGTTGATGACAGCCTTTTAGGTCCGGCACTGGAAGGGCTGGTGATCAGTCGTTTCGGCAAGCACGCCGATATTGAAGACAGTAACGGTGAAATTCATCGCTGTAACATGCGCCGTACCATCGAAAGTGTGGTTACCGGTGATCATGTGATCTGGCGGGCAGGCAGCGATGCATTACAGGGGATCAGTGGTGTCGTGGAAGCGGTACGCCCACGCCAGTCTGTACTCACCCGGCCGGACTTTTATGACGGTATTAAACCGGTCGCAGCCAATATCGATCAGATAGTAATTGTCTCTGCGGTGTTGCCTGAGTTTTCTACCAATATTGTCGATCGTTATCTGGTCGCTGCCGAGCATGTGGAGATCCCGCCGCTGCTGGTGCTGAATAAAATCGACTTGCTGGATGATATCTCCCGTGAGCAACTGGAAAGAAAGCTCGATATTTACCGTAATCTTGGTTATCCGTTGCTGAATGTCAGTTGTGAAACCGAACATGGTCTGGATGAATTACAGGCACAGCTGAAAGACAAAGTCAGCGTGTTCGTTGGACAATCCGGCGTTGGCAAGTCATCGCTTATCAATGCGTTGCACCCTCATGCCAAAGCAGTTATAGGTGAAATATCCGGACAGTCAGGTCTGGGGCAACACACCACGACTACGGCTCGTCTGTATCATTTTGCAAGCGGCGGTATGCTGATTGATTCTCCCGGTATTCGTGAATTTTCGCTCTGGCATCTGGAAAATGAACGCGTGACCTGGTGTTTTAAAGAATTCCGTGATTATTTAGGCGGTTGTAAATTCCGTGACTGTAAACACGGCACTGATCCGGGTTGCCTGATTCGTGAAGCAGTGGAACAAGGCAAAATTTCAGCTGAGCGATATCACAATTATCACCGCATTCTGGAGTCGATGCAGGATGCACGAAATATGCGGCATGTCAGCCGCGAATAATTTTAACTCTGGTGGTGAAGTGGCGTAGAATTCGCGCCCTTTATCTATTACTGATTTTGTTTGAGGTTCACCATGAAATTGCTGGATATGCTGAAAATAGCAACCCAATATCTGTTACCGAAACATGCGGTGTCCCGACTGGTTGGTTATCTGGCGGCAGCTGAAGCTGGCCCGCTGACTACTTTCCTGATCAAAGCATTTATCAAACGTTTTAATATCAATATGAATGAGGCAGAGTTTGAAGATCCGGCTCACTATAAAACCTTTAATGCTTTCTTTACCCGTCAGCTGAAACCAGGCTTGCGTCCTGTCGTCGCCGAAGAAGATTCTGTCGCTTTACCCGTCGATGGTTGCATTAGCCAATTAGGTGATATTAAACACGGCCGTATTATTCAGGCTAAACGCCATGATTTCAGTGCACGGGAATTACTGGGCGGTGATAAAGATCTGTCTGAGCAATTTCAGAACGGTAAATTCGCCACTATTTATCTGTCACCCCAGGATTACCATCGCATCCATATGCCGCTGGACGGCGAACTGCAAAGCATGGTGTATATTCCGGGCGACCTGTTTTCAGTTAATCCGCTAACCGCACAGAATGTTCCGAATCTGTTTGCCCGTAATGAGCGTGTCGCCTGTGTATTTAAAACACCTCATGGTCCGATGGCATTGGTACTGGTAGGTGCTACGATCGTAGCCAGCATCGAAACCGTCTGGTCAGGTACTGTCACCCCGCCAACCGGGAAAATGGTGAAACGCTGGGATTTCCATGGCAATACACCGATCACCCTGAAAAAAGGTGAAGAGATGGGCCTGTTCAAACTGGGCAGTACCGTCGTTTGCCTGTTCCCGCCAGAAATGCTGGAATTTGCCGGGCATCTGCAGGCCGGCTCTGAAACCCGCATGGGTGAAATATTTGCCAAGTTAAGCAATTCACCAATAGTATAAATATTTTCATTCAGCAGACCTCTCATGCAGGTCTGCTGTTTTTCACTCAAATCTCCCTTCCCGCCCGCAGTATTCGCAACGCTTTGATGATAAACAATATCCTTACCGGTTATTTCTGACAAAATAACGCGCGTGTCAGGATGACCATCCGGATAGAAAGAGAGCTGATTCTCGTTTTTACGTGTGCGCTTTCGCTACAATTTTTTAACACGTTAAAAATCAATCATTATCTGTTCATGCAATGTTCAACAAATAGCAGATGATGGCTGTACATATTGAGTCTATTGTTAATAGACCATCAAAGAGTCGCATGAACAAACGCTTGGATTTATGAGCCAGAGGAGGCCTAAGTGGACATTATCAAGACCGATGTCGCGATTGTCGGAGCAGGAGGCGGTGGATTACGAGCTGCGATTGCAATTGCAGAAAAAAATCCCGAGCTGGAAATAGCCCTGATATCTAAAGTTTATCCGATGCGCAGTCATACTGTTGCAGCTGAAGGTGGTGCTGCAGGTGTGGTTCGTGATGATGACAGTCTCGAAAATCACTTCCATGACACCGTGTCTGGTGGCGACTGGTTATGTGAACAGGATGTCGTTGAGTATTTCGTTGAAAATGCGCCGAAAGAACTTACACAGCTGGAACACTGGGGATGCCCCTGGAGCAGAAAAGAAGACGGAAAAGTTAACGTTCGCCCGTTTGGCGGCATGAAAATTCCGAGAACGTGGTTTGCCGCCGATAAAACCGGTTTCCATATTCTTCATACCCTGTTCCAGACATCAATTAAATACCCTTCCATTAAACGCTTTGATGAACATTTCGTACTCGATTTATTAGTACATGATGGCCGTCCGCAAGGTGTGGTCTGTTTTGATATTCAAAATGGTGTCACCCGCATTATTCAGGCAAAATCAGTCATTATTGCAACCGGTGGTGGCAGCCGTACTTATCGCTTCAACACCAATGGTGGCATCGTTACCGGTGATGGTATGGCATTGGCTTACCGTCATGGCGTACCACTGCGTGATATGGAATTTGTTCAGTATCATCCTACCGGCTTACCCGGTTCAGGCATTCTGATGACCGAAGGTTGCCGTGGTGAAGGCGGCATTCTGCTGAACAAAGATGGTTACCGTTATCTGCAGGATTATGGTTTAGGCCCGGAAATTCCGGTTGGTGAAACCAAAAACAAATATATGGAACTGGGTCCTCGTGACCGTCTGTCTCAGGCTTTCTGGCAGGAACAGCAACGAGGCCGCACGATAGAATCGCCGTTCGGTGATATTGTGCATCTGGATCTGCGTCATCTGGGCGAGAAGAAACTGCTTGAACGTCTGCCATTCATTTGTGAACTGTCCCGTGCCTATATGGGCGTCGATCCGGTCAAAGAACCGATCCCGGTTCGTCCGGTGGTTCACTACACCATGGGCGGTATCGAAACTGACGGAATGGGCGCAACCCGCATGCCGGGTCTGTATGCCGTTGGTGAATGTGCGTCGAATGGTCTGCATGGTGCAAACCGCTTAGGCTCAAACTCCCTGTGTGAAATTGTAGTATTCGGTAAGGTTGCCGGTGAACAAGCGGCATTGTTTGCCAAACAACACAGTCATATCGACAGCAACATTCTTTATCGCCAGGGTATGGAAGTGGTTGCAAAAGCAGTTTCTCTAATGGAAAACGGCGGCACAGAAAATCCGGCGGATATCCGCAATGAGATGGGTGATGCCATGGAAAGCGGCGTTGGTATCTACCGTACCGCTGAAACCATGCAAAACACCATTGATAAACTGAAAGAACTGAAAGAACGCTATAAACGTGTTCGAGTAGCGGATAAATCATCGGTCTTTAACACCGACTGGCTCTACACCATCGAATTAGGCTTCCTGCTTGATGTTGCAGAATCAATTGCTCATTCAGCCATTCAGCGTAAAGAGTCCCGCGGTTCACACCAGCGAATCGATGGTTTTGAAGAGCGCGATGATGTGAATTATCTGAAACACTCATTAGCCTTCAGAAATGAAAATGGTGCCCCTACCATTGAGTACAGCGATGTCAAAATTACCAAGTCACAGCCAGCAAAACGCGTGTATGGCTCAGAAGCAGATAAGGGAGCGAAATAATGGCTGAGATCATGGATATTGAAGTATTACGGTATCGCCCTGAAGAGGATAACGAACCGTGGATCCAGCGTTATCAGGTGCCATTTACCCATGAAATGTCAGTACTTGAAGCGCTGACCTATATCAAGGATAACCTTGACTCTACGCTGAGTTACCGCTGGTCCTGCCGTATGGCCATTTGCGGCTCTTGCGGCATGATGGTAAATGGTAAGCCTAAGCTGGGTTGTAAAACCTTCCTGCGTGATTATGTTTCCAGCGGAAAAATCCGCCTGGAACCACTGGCTAACTTCCCTATCGAGCGTGATCTCGTGGTGGATATGTCCGATTTCATGCAGAAACTGGAAAAAATTAAGCCTTACATCATCCCGAAAGAAGAAAAGAATCTTTGTGATGGTGAATACCTCCAGACACCTAAGCAGCTCGCGCAATACAAGCAATTCTCACAGTGCATTAACTGTGGCCTGTGTTACGCGGCCTGCCCGCAGTATGCACTGAAACCGGAGTTCCTCGGCCCGGCAGCTATTGCCCTGCTCTATCGTTACAACGAAGACAGCCGTGATGGCGCGAAGGAAGAGAGAATGAAGCTCATACACCAGGAAGCTGGCGTATGGAGTTGTACGTTCGTCGGTTTCTGTTCTGAAGTTTGTCCGAAAGGCGTTGACCCGGCTGCTGCAATTCAACTTTATAAAGCTGAAAGCGCAAAAGATTATGTCATCGCTATGTTCAAACCGGAGGACTGATCATGGATATCTCTCAAAGCAAACGTAAACCGTATGTCCGTCAGGTTAAAAAGAGCTGGTGGTTACGCAACAGTTTCTATACCGGCTACATGCTGCGTGAAGGTACCTGCATTTTTGTGGGTGCTTATGCTGTAGTTCTGCTCTGTGGCCTGTTACGTCTGACTCAGGGACCGGAAGCATTCGCTGGCTGGCTTGAAGCATTACAAAGTCCGATGGCTATCCTGTTTCATCTGGTCGCGCTGGTGGCATGTCTGTTTCATGCCAAAACCTGGTTCTCGCTGGCACCAAAAGCAGTTCGCATCTTCAAAGGTGAAGAACTGCTGCCGGAAAAACCAATCATTATGGCGCAATACATTGGTCTGGCAGCTGTCAGCGTGATTGTATTGCTCATCGCTGTACTGGCCTGATAAGGAGCATCACAATGAAACGTTCTGATGAACCCGTTTACTGGTTATTGTTTGGTGCCGGTGGCGTCGTTGCTGCAGTTTTACTGCCTGTGCTGATCCTGATCTCTGGTCTGATGGTGCCGCTGGGCATACTCGATGCTGATACACTGAGCTACGAGAAAATGCATGCGCTGGCCAGCTCATGGTGGGGAGCACCAATTCTGTTAGCGGTTATTGCCTTACCTATCTACCATGCGATGCACCGCATCTATCATGGCTTGCATGATTTGGGCATTCACCCGACTAAATTTCTGCATTACCTGCTCTATGGCTTTGCGTTTCTGGTATCTGTGGCAGCGTTAACATTACTGGTACAGATCCATTAACCAACTATTGAATATCGCTTTAACCGGCGTATGATGTCCAAAACCGGAGGCCTTAAAAACCTGCCGGTTTTTTTGTGCCCGATTTTCAGTATAACTTGAGGCAAATGACCCATGCGTATCGAAGAAGATCTGAAGCTCGGTTTTAAGGATATCCTGTTCCGCCCGAAACGCTCAACTCTGAGCAGCCGCTCCCAAGTCGAATTACATCGTGAATTTCGTTTCCGGCATACCCAGACCAGCTGGCGGGGCGTGCCGATCATCGCCGCCAACATGGATACCGTGGGAACATTTGCCATGGCCAAAGCACTGGCCAGTTTCGATGTCATGACGGCGATTCACAAACATTATACCGAACAGGAATGGCAGACGTTCGTACAAAACAGCAGCGATCCTTTATTGCAGTATTGTATGGTTTCTACCGGCACATCGAATAATGACTTCCTGAAGCTGCAACGCATACTGGCGTTATCACCGGCTTTGCGTTTTATCTGTGTCGATGTGGCGAATGGTTACTCTGAACATTTCACTGACTTTGTCAAAATAGTCCGTGAAACTTTCCCGCAACATGTTATTTGTGCCGGGAATGTCGTCACCGGGGAAATGGTGGAAGAGCTGATCCTGTCCGGTGCTGATATTGTCAAAGTTGGTATTGGCCCGGGTTCTGTCTGCACCACCCGGGTTAAAACCGGTGTCGGTTATCCGCAACTTTCCGCCATTATCGAATGTGCCGATGCCGCACATGGTCTGGGCGGACAGATCGTGGGGGATGGCGGCTGTACCTGCCCGGGCGATGTAGCCAAGGCATTCGGTGGTGGTGCGGATTTCGTCATGCTGGGTGGCATGCTGGCAGCACATGAAGAATCCGGCGGTAACAAATTCGAACGCGACGGGAAAACGTTCATGCGCTTTTACGGCATGAGTTCCTCTACCGCAATGGAGCAACACGCCGGCGGCATAGCGCATTACCGCGCTTCAGAAGGAAAAACCGTTGAACTTCCTTTCCGTGGATCGGTATCCGCTACCATTCAGGATATTCTGGGTGGCGTTCGTTCTACCTGCACTTACGTCGGTGCAGCCAAGCTTAAAGAACTGACTAAACGTACGACCTTCATTCGTGTCAGTGAACAGGAAAATCCGGTTTACGGACAGGAATAATGACAAACGGGGCACAAAGCCTCGTTCATTACAGATATTGTACCAGCGCAATAACCACCGGCATGGTTAACGCACTCAGCAAGGTGGATAAAAACACCGTTTGTGAAGCGAACTCCGGATCGGAGCGATATTCGATTGCCAGCAACACGGTATTTACCGCGGATGGTGCTGCGGCACAAATCACCATGACCTGAGCGACAACCCCACTGATCCCCCACATCCAGCAAACTGCGGCTGCCAGCAGAGGTCCCACCAGTAAGCGCATAGCATTAGACACCAATACCCGGAAATTCCGCAGATAAAGGTGCGTGCTGGCTAACTGAGCCCCTAAGGTGATCAGTGCCGTAGGCACCAGCCCCTGCGCCATCAGATCCATTGACGTCCAGAGCGGCTTCGGTACATCAATACTCAGCCAGCGACACAGCAGTGCAATCAGTACCGCATAGGTCATCGGCATGCGGAAATTTTCCAGCAATGCGCCTTTCCAGGAACGGTTGGCACTGCTGGCATTCATCACCCCTACCGTATTCGTCAGCAACTGCTGGATCAGCATCACGATAATCTGTATCGAGAAGGCAAACGGTGTGTGATACATCAGCTGAATCAGCGGAATACAGTAATTACCGCTGTTATAGAAACAAACAGAATTGATAAATGCACTACGTTTACCCGCGTCCAGTTTCAGCAGACGGGCACAGATAAGACAGACCGCCCACAATAAAACAAACAACACCAGATTAGCGAGGATCAGATCCCGTAATAATGCACTATTCAATTCCGTTTGATAGATGGTAGTAAACAGCAAGGCCGGAATAAAAATATAAAACTGGATCTTGGTCAGCGTAGCGACATTAAGCGGAAACTTTTTCTGCAGCAGATAACCAGCAATGATTGGAATAAAAATCGGCAGGATAATATTAAAAAACAAGAAACTGACTGTTTGCATGCCCCCTCCGGTGGTTCGGCAATGAAAAACAACGACAACTCAGTCAGTATGGTAACTGTATGTTTACAGATAAAAAACAATGATCATTCGATATCAAGATATTTATGTAATTGCACAGATAAACGCCAGTTACGCTGAATACAGATTTTCATCGCTAATTCTGTAGCCCGGTTTTTCTGGCTAATCGGTTGTAAACAGATCACTTTTTCTGAAGTATCAAGCCCGGCCAGCAACGCATCTAGCTGGGCAATATGTTTTGCTGTCGCGACCGGATGTTTAATTTCATTCGCTCTGAGCAAGACATCAGTTAACACATCGTAACCGCCAGCCATATTAATCTTGGGTGATACAGTGACCCAGCATGCATCATCGGCCCGAACGGGTTGTGTACCGCTGGTTTCGATCTGAACACGATAGCCATGTGCAATCAGTGTTTGTGACAGGACCATCAGGTCATATTCACAAGGTTCACCGCCTGTGATCACAACATGTTTTGCTGTGTATTCTTCAGCAGAGAAACAAGAAAGGATCTCTTCCGGGCTAAGCCAGCTCCAGCCAGCTTTTGGTTTTTTATCAGTAAATAATTGCCGGACAGGGATGAGGTTATCGGCATCCAATTCCCATGAATGTTTGGTGTCACACCATGAACAACCTACTTTGCAGCCTTGCAGACGGACAAAAATCGCCGGAACACCCGCGAAAAAGCCTTCGCCCTGGATGCTCTGGAAAATTTCATTGATGGGATAATGGGTACTCATCATTTTCATTTACCAAAAATGAAAAGACCAATCCCAAAGGATTGGCCTATTCAACAGATGCTTACTGAATAAAATTATTCAGCAACAACAGTCACTTTAACAGTGGTGTTTACATCAGTGTGCAGGTGAACAACGATGTCGTATTCACCAACGCTGCGCAGAACACCGTTCGGCATGCGAACTTCGCTCTTGGCAACCGGAACACCGGCAGCAGTGATCGCATCAGCGATATCACGGGTACCAACTGAACCAAACAGTTTACCTTCGTCACCAGCTTTGGTAGCGATAGTTACGTTGGTCAGTGCAGACAGCTGAGCAGCACGAGCTTCAGCAGCAGCCAGAACGTCCGCCAGTTTGGCTTCCAGTTCAGCGCGGCGAGCTTCGAAAGCAGCCAGATTGTCTTTAGTAGCCATTACAGCTTTGCCTTGCGGGAACAAAAAGTTACGAGCAAAACCGCTCTTAACAGAAACTTTGTCACCCAGATCGCCCAGATGAGCGATTTTGTCTAACAGAATAACTTCCATTACCTTTCCTCGATTAGGTTGAGTTAGGCCAGTTGCCGATTACTTGTTGTGCAGATCGGTATACGGCAGCAGAGCCAGGTAACGAGCACGTTTGATAGCACGTGCCAGTTGACGCTGATATTTAGCACGAGTACCAGTGATACGGCTTGGTACGATCTTGCCAGATTCAGTGATGTAGTTTTTCAGAGTAACGGTATCTTTGTAATCGATCTCGGTTACACGTTCAGCTGTGAAACGGCAGAACTTACGACGACGGAAAAAACGTGACATGTCGATTATCCTCTATGATGACTGGAATTATTCAGCAGCTTCTTCAGCTTCTTCACGCACATCTTCACGACGTGGACGCTCTTCACGTGCTTTCAGCATCGGAGATGCTTCAGTCACAGCGTTCTTAGTGCGCATGATCATGTTGCGGATAACCGCGTCGTTGAAACGGAAGTTATTTTCCAGTTCGTCGATAACGCTCTGCTCAGCTTCTACGTTCATCAGAACATAGTGGGCTTTGTGCAGTTTGTCGATTGGGTAAGCCAGTTGACGACGACCCCAATCTTCCAGACGATGGATTGTACCACCAGCAGCTGTGATAGCACCGGTATAACGCTCGATCATGCCTGGAACCTGTTCGCTCTGGTCCGGATGAACCATGAATACGATTTCGTAGTGACGCATGAGTTGCTCCTTACGGGTTATAGCCTTCGTGATGGTTCAGTCAAACCGTCGAAGGCAAGGAACTAAAAAAAGTGACTGATTTTTGAAGGGCTGTATTCTATGCAGCGTATAATTTAATAGCAATCAGATTTTGTCGTTTCCCGGATGAATTAACGCAGAGGTCAGGCTATGCACTCACGAACCCGCATTATCGCTCCAAATGAAGCATTAAAAGGCCGTGAAACCCCCATACTGTCCGAACCGTTACATCATGTGAAACAAGTCAGCATGTTCCCACCCTATCCGACCGGGCTGGAAGTGGCTTATTTTGCAATGGGCTGTTTCTGGGGGGCAGAACGGTTGTTCTGGACACAACCAGGCGTCTATGTGACAGCTGTCGGGTATCAGGGCGGCTTTACACCTAACCCAACCTATGACGAAGTCTGCACCGGAGCTACCGGTCATACCGAAAGCGTTCTGGTAGTTTATGATCCGGCGATTCTCAGTTATGCCACTTTGCTGAAATTATTCTGGGAACAGCACGATCCGGCAGAAGGAGCCCGTCAGGGTAACGATATCGGCACACAATATCGCTCGATGATTTTTACCCGAACAGAACAGCAGCAACAGCTGGCAGTCCAAACCCGGGATTGTTACCAGTCAGCGATGCAGGCGCATAACGATACCAGAACTATCACCACTGAAATTACGCAGGAAAAAGCGTTTTATTTTGCTGAACAATATCATCAGCAATATCTGGCTAAAAATCCAGGAGGATATTGTGGTCTGGGAGGTATCGGCATTTGCTTGCCGGAACCGGATATGGCATAAAAAAAGAAAGGCGCAAATGCGCCCTTCTTACCAGAAACAGACTCTCTCAGCGGGAGCCGATCTGTACCAGCTGGCCTTCACCGCTGACGGCAAAACCAGCCACTGCCGCAGGGACAAAACAGGATTCACCAGCCTGCAATGTCAGCGTCTTACCATTGGCTGTGATCCCGGCATGACCATTTACACAGAACAGGATCAGAGCAGTACTGGTTTCACTTTCCAGCAAATTCTGCGTCAGATTAACCAGCGTAAAAGAAAAGTCGGCAACAGGGATCGGATAATCACTGACAGGCCCCAATACCATCGGGCGCATCAGCAGTTCACTGGCTGGTTTAGCCACGAAATCGACATTCGCCAGCAATGCATCAATATCCATGTGTTTTGGTGTTAAACCCGCACGGAGTACGTTATCGGAACTGGCCATCGCCTCTAATCCGACACCTTGCAGATAAGCATGCGGCGTGCGCGCATACAGGAACATAGCCTCCCCCGGCTGCAACGTGATCACGTTCAGCAGGAGCGGTGCAAACAACCCCATATCTTCGGGATAGAACGCGGCCAGACACAGCACTTCAGCGAACGCAGCTTCATTCTGACGCTGTTGAGCAGTTGCCAGCAAGGTAGCCACTGTTTCCCGACGGACATCGCCCTGTAAGCGCAGAGAAGCCGCAAACAAGGCTTTCAGTGTTACGTCTGCCGGCTGCAGACAAAATGCATCGATCTCGGTCTGCAGCGCAGGCAAAGACAGATCCTTAATCAAGGCCACTATTTCGGCAAATTCACGGAAACCATTCATCGCCCGGTAAGGCGTCAGTGCATACACCAGTTCCGGTTTATGATTCGGGTCTTTGAAATTGCGATGTGCCGCTGTTAATGGCACACCAGCGGCGTTTTCGGCAGCAAAACCAGCTTCAGAGCTAGCTTTGTCAGGATGGACCTGGATCGATAAAGGCTCTGCCGCTGCCAGCACCTTAAACAGATAAGGCAGCTCGCCAAAATTCGTTTGTGCATCGCCCAGAATAGCCGCCGCATCCTGTTTAATGAACGTATCCAGGCGCAGGGTTTCGCCATTATCATTGATAAGAGCGGAGCAGCCGTTCGGGTGCGCTCCCATCCAGATTTCAGCTTGTGGTTTACCTTCCGGATTAGCAATGCCATACATTTTCTGAATGGCATCTTTGCTGCCCCAGGCATAATTCTGGATCGGGTTCTGCATCCGGTAGATGCAATTGGAGGAAAAACTCATTATGTGTCCTTTCTACTGTGTTTATTAACGACATCACGGGGCTGGCCCGAATGTTATTTCAACCTCAATGTGCCGGTCACATTCCATGAGTGCCCCCCACTACACAGAACTTGACGCAAACGCTACTTTCATCGCAATCGGCTGAGTATCCGATTAAAACACAAATACCCGGCCAGTTTTTTGCTATGGATTAATTCTGACGATAAACCTTGATGTTGTTAAAGCCCTGCTCTTTCAGATAAAGCGCCTGTAATTTACTCATCACGCCGCGCTCGCAATACAACAGATAGGTTTTGCCCTGATCCAGATCGCCGAACTGAGTAGACAGCTTATAAAACGGCAAATGGATCACGGTCATGCCTTCCGGATTAAACGGCTTCTCTTCATGATCATCCGGCGAGCGGATATCCAGAATTACTTCGTTTTCAGCCAGTGCGGATGTTGTTTCTACTTCCTGCACCTGAGCTTCGGCTTCATTCGCGATCTCACGGATATCGATCACTTTCGCATTGGTGATCACATCTTCCAGTACGTCGAAATTAAACTTGGCTTCGTTCGCCAAAACTTCGTCATAACGCGCTTTCACAGTCGGCTTATTGGAAATCACTCCGCAATATTCCGGCATGGTTTCAGCGAATTCCTGAGTTCCGATAGCCCGGGCCTGATCGATGATGTCTTGTTTATCACTGACAATCAGCGGACGCAGGATCAAGGTGTCAGTCACACGATCAATCACAGACAGATTGGTGACAGTCTGGCTGGATACCTGTCCAACACTCTCACCAGTAACTAACGCTTCGACACCCATCCGCTCAGCAACACGGGAAGCCGCCCGCATCATCATACGTTTCAGTACAACACCCATCAGACCATTGTCGACTTTTTCCAGGATCTCACCAACCACAGGTTCGAAAGGCACAGAAACAAATTTTACTTTGTGTGACTGGCTGTATTTGCTCCACAGATAGTAAGCCACCTGTTTCACGCCGATCTCATGCGCCGCGCCGCCCAGATTAAAGAAGCAGTAATGCACACGGCTGCCACGTTTGATGAACAGATAAGAAGCCACGCCGGAGTCAAAACCACCGGAGATCAGACTTAAGACATCTTCCTGTGTCGACAGCGGATAACCACCTAAGCCTTTATGGATCGCAGTGACCAGATACAGCAGATCATTCTCAATCTGCAGATTGATCTGCAGATCCGGATGCGAAAGTCTGACGCCGTTAGACGGAAAATTCTGATTCAGTCCGCCACCGACATAACGTTCAATTTCGATGGAAGTGAATTCATGTTTACCTTTGCGTTTCACACGCACACAGAAGGTTTTATCTGCCAGCGTCGGACCATAGACTGCAGCAGTCTGCTCGTAAATATCGTGCAGGTCAGTGAACGGTACCTGGGTAACTTCCAGAAAAGCCTGTATGCCCGGCATGCAACTTAAACGTTCAACCAGCTTGTCCCTGTTTTCGGGAGAGTCATTTTTACTGGACACCATTAGCTTGTCCCAGTCGTTACGGACAGTAACGGTCTCATCCACTTTTTGCAGGACATTACGGATATTACCCTGCAAAATTTTCACCATGCGTTGGCGGACGGATTTACTTTTGATGGTGATTTCCGGGAACAGTTTAATGATGAATTTCATGACAACGCTCGTTTAGCTGGCGAAAAGTGGCGCATTATAATCCAGCCTGCCCAAGATGCTAACCCTTGTGGCAAGAGATCACAGAGTTTATACGCCAGAAGGTCAGACAGTGGTAAGATAAGAAAATTATCTATCTATTATCAGAACCCGCCATGGCCGCCAAAAAAACCGAATCATTAAGTTTTGATGCCGCTCTCGGAGAGCTGGAGCAAATTGTGCAACAGCTGGAACAGGGCGATTTACCGCTGGAAACAGCACTGAAACAATTTGAACGTGGTATTCAGCTGGCGCGGGTGAGCAAACAAAAATTAGAACAAGCGGAACAGCAGGTGCAGATACTGTTACAACAGGGTGAGCAGGAAAAACTGACGCCATTTTCTGTTGAACAGACATCCGGCCAGAACGCAGAGGAAGAATAAGTGTCACTGCAGACCTTTTCACAACATTACCGGCAACGTATTGATGATCTGTTGCTGCAAAAAATCGAAACCTTACCGGATTTATCACCGCGCTTAAAAGCTGCGATGCGCCATGGTCTGGTGCTGGGTGGTAAACGGGTCCGTCCGTTTCTTGTCTATGCCACCGGCACCATGCTGGGCGTTGATGAGGCATTACTGGATGGACCGGCCGCCGCGATCGAATGCATTCATGCCTATTCGCTGATCCACGATGACTTGCCGGCTATGGACGATGACGATCTGCGTCGCGGTCATCCGACTGTGCATAAAGCGTTTGATGAAGCGACAGCCGTACTGGCTGGTGATGCCTTGCAGACACTGGCTTTCTCTATTCTGGCGGATCACCCCTTCCCGGGTGCATTATGCGCACAGCAAGTGAAGATGCTGAGCACACTGGCACAGGCTTCCGGGTATGCCGGTATGTGTGGCGGTCAGGCACTGGATCTGGCCGCAGAAGGACAACATGTCGGACTGGAAGCACTGGAACTGATCCACCGTCATAAGACCGGTGCACTGATTGAGTGTGCGGTGATGCTCGGTGCATTGTGTCAGCAGGATGTCGCGGCCGAAACAGTTTCTGCCCTGAAAAAATATGCAGCGGCCATCGGACTCGCTTTCCAGGTTCAGGATGACATTCTTGATGTTGTCAGTGATACCGCAACGCTGGGCAAACCGCAGGGTTCTGATCAGGCGCTGGATAAAAGCACCTACCCTGCTTTGCTGGGGCTGGATGCCGCCCGCGAAATGGCGCAGGATCTGCACCGGCAGGCATTAGCGGCCCTGGCACCACTTCCTTATAATACTGAAATATTGTCTGCGTTTGCTGATTACATAATCGAGCGCGCATATTAATGTCGGATAATAACAAACACATGACGATTGATATGACCGAATACCCGACGCTGGCGTTAGTTAATTCGCCGGCGGATCTGCGGCAATTCCCGGAAGAACGTCTGACACAATTATGTCAGGAGTTACGCACTTTCTTACTGCATTCTGTAAGCCGTAGCAGCGGCCATCTGGCATCCGGACTCGGTGTAGTGGAACTGACCGTAGCGCTGCATTATATCTATCAGACACCGGTTGATAAGCTGGTATGGGATGTCGGTCATCAGGCTTACCCGCACAAGATTCTTACCGGCCGCCGCGACCGGATGGCGACAATCCGTCAGAAGGATGGTGTTCACCCGTTCCCATGGCGGGAAGAGAGTGAATATGACTCGCTGAGTGTCGGTCACTCCAGCACCTCTATCGGTGCCGCTTTAGGCATGGCGGTTGCAGCCAAACGGCAGGGTCTGGATCATAAAGTTGTGGCTGTAATTGGCGATGGTGCACTGACCGCAGGAATGGCATTCGAAGCAATGAATCATGCTGGTGATCTGCATGAAGATATGCTGGTGATCCTGAATGACAATGAAATGTCGATTTCAGAAAACGTCGGTGCACTCAACAATCATCTGGCGAAATGGTTATCCGGTTCAATCTACACAACCCTGCGGGAAGGCGGCAAAAAGGTACTGTCTGGCCTGCCACCGGTAAAAGAGCTCGCTCGCCGGGCTGAAGAACATATCAAAGGGATGGTCATTCCGGGAACCTTGTTTGAGGAACTGGGCTTTAATTACATTGGCCCGATTGATGGACATGACATCAAGGCACTGGTCAACACACTGAAAAATATGCGGCAGTTAAAAGGTCCGCAACTGCTGCATGTGATGACCAAAAAAGGCAAAGGTTATGAACCCGCCGAAAAAGACCCTATCGGTTATCACGGTGTGCCGAAATTTAATCCGGAAGATGACTGCCTGCCGAAAAATAAAGGCGGCAAACCGACTTTCTCGAATATTTTCGGTCAGTGGTTATGCGATATGGCTGAGGCTGACAGCAAACTGGTGGGTATTACACCGGCAATGCGGGAAGGCTCCGGCATGGTTGAGTTCTCGCAGAAATATCCTGAGCGTTATTTTGATGTTGCCATTGCCGAACAGCATGCGGTGACCTTTGCTGCCGGGCTGGCGATAGAAGGCATGAAACCGGTCGTGGCTATCTACTCCAGTTTCATGCAACGAGCTTACGATCAAATCATCCACGATGTGGCGATTCAGAATCTGCCCGTATTGTTTGCTATTGATCGTGCTGGCTTAGTCGGTGCTGATGGCCCGACCCATCAAGGGGCATTTGATATCAGCTTCCTGCGCACCATTCCGAATATGGTGATCATGACACCGTCGGATGAAAACGAATGCCGGATGATGCTGACCACGGGTTATCAGTTAAATCAGCCAGCAGCGGTACGTTACCCTCGCGGTACAGGAAGTTGTGTAACCCTGAACACAAAACTGGAAACCTTACCGGTTGGTAAAGGTCAGATCATCCGTCAGGGACAAAGTATTGCCCTGCTCTGCTTCGGTACGCTGTTACATCAGGCAAAATCCGTCGCTGAAAAACTGAATGCAACACTGATAGATATGCGGTTTGTTAAGCCTTTGGATACCGAACTGCTTAAAACCATTACAGCACAGCATGATGTACTGGTGACCATAGAAGAGAACGCCGTACAAGGTGGCGCAGGCTCTGCAGTTAATGAATGGATGATGACGCAGCGCGTGTTAATACCGGTGTTAAATATTGGTCTGCCGGATCGCTTTATCGAACAAGGTACGCAGGAAGAGATTTACCATATTCTCCGACTGAACAGCGCCGGGATTGAACAGCGGATACGTGAGTTTATGGCTTAACACTCGGTTACGACATACACTCAGCATTACGGCTCCTTCGGGAGCCGTAATCTGTTAAATCTTAGATCAGACGCTTACCTTCCGCATCAACCACGGCTTCACCGTCTTCCTTGGTAAATGCACCTTGTTGCGCAGCCGGCAGGATATCAAGTACCAATTCTGAAGGACGGCACAGTTTAGTACCCAGCTCGGTGACCACTATCGGACGATTGATCAGAATAGGATGCTGCATCATGAAATCAAGCAGCTGCTCATCAGTCCATTTCGGATCATCCAGCCCCAGCTCAACATAAGGATCACATTTCTGACGCAGCACTTCACGCACACTGATGCCCATATCGGCGATCAGTTTTACCAGCGTATCGCGGGTTGGCGGAGTTTCCAGATACAGGATCACGTTCGGTTCGATACCGGCATTGCGGATCATTTCCAGTGTATTACGTGAGGTCCCGCATTTCGGATTATGATAAATAGTCACTTCAGACATGGTCATTTCCCTTTCATGATCATTAACGTGGAATACATTGTTCCGGATTGCCGCCACAACATTCTTCGGTCAGGTATGCAATCAGTTCCCGCATCAGTGGAACATTCGCACGATAGCGCTGATAACGCCCTTCCTGCACTACCGATAACAAGCCAGCATGCGCCATCGCTTTCAGATGGAAAGACAGGTTGTTCGGTGGCAGACCGAGCATCGTCGCAATTTGTCCGGCGACCATGCCTTCCTGACCACATTTCACCAGCAAACGATAAATATCCTGCCGGATACCGGATGCCAGTGATTCAAAGATGAGTGTTGCTGATTCTTTTTTCATAGTTCAATACTACAAGAGTAATTGAAATAATCAAGCTAATAAAAGCCAGCAGAAGCTGGCTGATAAGACTCATCCTGACAGCATGACACAAAGCGGCGTTGTAACCGCGGCCACTACAGTAGAGAGCAGCAGGCTGGTCGCCATCACCCCTTCCATCGTTTTGAACTGCCGCGCCATCAGATAAACGTTCACCCCGGTAGCAATGGATGCCAGCAATACGATCGCCTGTGTTTCCATGGTAGGTAACCCAATCAGACGGGCGATCCCCCAGGCGACTAACGGATGACCAATCAGTTTGAGCAGACAGACGCTGACTGATTGACCCCAATTACCGCCAATACCATATTCGGCAAGCCCCATACCTAACGATAATAATGCCATAGGTGCCGCTGCACCGCTGATCATGCTCACGGTATTATCAATCAATAATGGCAGTTTCCAGCCTGTCAGCCCCCATGCGGTGCCGGTCAGGATGCCGAAAACAATCGGGTTCTTCAGTACACTCTTAACTGTCTTGAAGAACCCGCGGAATGAAAAGCTGCCATGTTTCGCCAATTCCACCGATACCGTCACCAGTGTCCAGAGGATCAGTGAATTAAATACCAGGACCAGAGCAACTGAAGGCAAGGCAGCATCACCCAGCATCATTTTTGCCAGTGGCAATCCCAGCATGGAGTTATTAGAGAAGATCCCGCCCAGGGCAAATACAGATTGCGATACGCCATCCAGTTTAAAGACTTTCCAGGCAAGTAAGCGCCCCAGTATAAAAATGATTAAACAGCCGCCAAAAAACGCGATCAACAAGCGGGCATCAACCGGTGGCAATTTGGAAAAGTCACTCATCAGATGAAACAGCATCGCCGGCAATGCCAGTGAAAAAACGAAGCGGGACAAAGAATCTGACATCACTTTAGGCCAGTGCGCCCAGCGCATCACGCCATAGCCGATAAACACCAGAATAAACAATGGAGTTGAGAGATAGACTTGATGTAATAAGGCTGACATAGCACCACCATCAGACAACGGGAGGCAAAGTCTAGCATGACATATGTCACAAATATTGCGCCATATTAACTTTCAAACGAAATCCGCAAATTTGTCGTTTGGGACGGCGACTGATTTATCCCGGACAAACTGATATGCTAGACAAAACAAATAAAACTCATTTGGAATTCAGGAGTTTCAGGTCATGCGCAAAATCACATGGTGGCAGGCTCTCTGGCTATCATTCTTTTCCCGAACGCTATATCAGTCTGTTGCCCGTCAGTGGCAGGGGATCGGCTCACTATATTTGTTGATCCTCTCGGCGCTGGTAGTGATGCCTATTACTATGCAGATCCGGGAAGGCTATCTTTCTTTTGTTGAGGAAGAGCTGCCACTGTATCTGGATGAATTTCCGGAACTGACGATCCAGAGCGGTCAGGCATCCACCCCGGAAGAACGTCCTTATATTATTAACGAAAAAGGTACGACTGAACCGTTCATTGTCGTGGATACTACCGGGCAATACACGTCATTAGACCAGACATCAGCAGCTGTGCTTATTACGACTGATCGCATCTCTATCCGTAAAAACGATACCGATTCCCAGTCATATGATTTTTCAGATCTGACGGATATGACTATTGATCGCTCATCGGTCGAAACATTTATGGCAACTACCGGTCAATTCCTGCTCCCGCTGACCTATGTGATTATGGTCGCTTTCTCCTGGTTCTGGCGGTTCACACAAGCAATGACTTATGCCTTGCTTGCCGGATGGCTGGCGAAAAGACAAGGAGTGACGCTGCGGTATAACTCGTTTGTCCGCATCTGTGCGGTGGCACTGACGCCTGCGATGATCCTGGATATGTTTATCGGTATTCTCGGCTTACCGCTGCCCTTTGCCGGCCTGTTATTTATTGTGCTGGAAGTGATGTATATTCGTTTCGCCATTCAGAGTGTCTGCCAGTTACCTCCGGATCAGCGTAACGATGAAGGTTCAATCATCGCGTAACCAGAAAAGAGAAATACAGAAAGAAAAAGGGAAGCCGGCTGACTTCCCTTTTTTATTTCTGTCTGTTTTTGACAACGCTCAGTCTTTGTAAATCTTCGGATTGAACAGGTCGCGTAACCAGTCCCCCAGCAGATTGATAACCAGCACCAGCACCACCAGACAGATCCCGGGGAAAGCGGTGATCCACCATGAACCGGAGAAAATGTAGTTAAAACCGATACTGATCAGCGAACCCAGTGACGGCTTGTCCACCGGCATCCCGAGCCCCAGAAACGACAGCGCCGCTTCTGACATGATGGCATTGGCAACCTGAACAGTTGAGATAACCAGGATCGGTGACAGACAGTTTGGCAGAATATGCCGGAACATAATGCGAGGCGCTTTAAAGCCCATTACACGCGCCGCTTCCACATATTCTTTCTTCTTCTCCGAAAGCACAGAAGCGCGCACAGTACGCGCGTACTGCGGCCATTCAGAAATACCGATGATCAAAACCAGCATCAGGATGGCATACTGCGAGTAGAATTCACCGCCCAGCGTCGCCTGAAAAATAGCCGATACAATGATCGCTACCATCATAGTAGAGAACGACAGCTGAATATCGGCCATACGCATCAGCAGGTTATCGACCCGACCACCGACATAACCGGCTACCAGCCCGATCACGACACCAAATGCTAATTGCAGGGCGACCGCACACAAACCAATCATCAGTGATACACGCGAACCATACAGAATGGTACTTAAAATATCGCGGCCCTGATTATCGGTACCCAGCAGGAAATTAGCATCACCCTCCTCCATCCATGACGGTGGCATTTCTGCATCCATGATGTCATAGGTCGATGGATCATACGGATTATGCGGTGCCAGCCAGGGCGCCAGCGTAGCCAGCAGCACATACAACACGAAGATAACAAAGCAGACCATGGCTACTTTGTCTTTCAGGAAATAGTAAATCAGATCTGACTGACGGAAACGCTGCCAGCGACTCATCGTTGCTTGTTGTGACATCTTAGCCTCCCTTGGACGTCAGTTTGACTGTTGGGTTGATCAAGCCATACAGCAGATCGACCAAGGTATTAGTGACCACGAACACCAGACCAACAAAGATAACGTAGGCAGTGATCAGCGGTGTATCGACACGGGTGATGGCCTCCAGAAACAGGAAGCCTGTCCCCGGCCATTGAAAGACTGTTTCAGTCAGAATGGTATACGCCACCATGGAGCCTATCTGCACACCACCCACAGTAATCACCGGCAGCATGGTATTTTTCAAGGCATGACGGAACCAGACCTTGTTCTTATCCAGCCCTTTCGCCCAGGCAAATTTCACATACTCTGAACTTAATGCCTCCAGCATTTCCGCCCGCACCAGACGAATGAACAGCGGCAGCATAATGGAAGAAAGAGCAATTGATGGCAGTAACAGATGTTTTAAACCATCAATGGTAAAGAGACCGGACTCCCAACCCAGCAGGTTTACGGTTTCACCCCGGCCATAAGACGGCAACCAGCCAAGCTCAATAGAGAATACATACATCAGCAAAATGGCAGTCAGAAACACCGGTACAGAAATACCGATTGTGCTGATCCCCATAATCAGTTTGCTGCCAATACCTCGGGGCTTGATGGCGCAATAAACCCCGGCCGGGATAGAGATCAGGATAATCCAGAATGTTGCTGCAAACACCAGCTCCAGTGTCGCCACCAGCTTGCCGAGGATAATATCTAACGCCGGTTTTTTAAAAATAAAGGAGGTTCCCCAATCACCGTGCATGGCATTGGTCAGGAAACGGGAATACTTAATCATGAAGGGATCATTCAGCCCTAGCTGATTACGCAAAACTTCACGTTGCGCTTCAGACACACCCTGCCCGACCATTTCACGCAACGGATCACCCAGATTATCCTGAATAGCAAACGCTACCAGACTAATCACAAACATCACGACAATGGCCTGCGCCAGTCGGTTAAACAAAAAAGTCAGCATGCACGAAGATCCTGCATTTAAATAAAAAAGGATTTGAGGCCGGCATATAACACCGGCCCCGCATCACATTACTCTTTTACTTTCAGATCGCCGTAGTATGGGAAGTCCAGACCGTTGACGATTGGTTTGATATCCAGTCTGGTTTTCGCCGCCCAGGACAGGTTCTGCCATTCCAGAGGTAAGTAAGCTGCATCTTTGATCAGGATTTTTTCGATCTGCTGCAGCATGGCGGTACGTTTAGCCACGTCCACTTCGCCGTTTGATTCAGCAATCAGCTTATCCACTTCGGCATTGGAGTAACCACCGCAGTTGTACTGGCCTTTACCGGTTTTATCATTGCGGGTCTGCACCAGATACTCGAAGTAGTTTCCGGAATCCTGTGTATCTGACTGCCAGCCGATTAACTGCATACCAGCCGCACACTTATCAAACTCAGGCCAGTATTGTGCTTTTGGCATGGTTTTCAGGGTGACCTTGATATTGATCTTGGACAGCATGTTCGCCACAGCTTCGGCGATCTTGGCATCGTTGATATAACGATTGTTGGTCGAAATCATAGTGATCTCGAAACCTTTTTCCTGACCAGCAGCTTGCATCAGCTCTTTGGCTTTTTTCAGGTCGTACTGAGGTGTCAGTTCAGGAACATGACCGAGATAACCTTCCGGGCTCATCTGACCAGCCGGTGTTGCAAAACCCTTCATGATCTTATCAACGATACCTTTCTGGTTAACGGCCAGATTTACCGCTTCACGTACACGTTGATCCTTGAATGCAGGCACCACATTCTGGTTCAGTTCAAACATCACAATACGGTTACTGGTTTCGGTAACCATCTGCAGGTTAGCGTCTGACATCACGCGTTTCTGATCGTTCGGTGCAACCGGCGCGATCATGTCAACATCGCCGGAAAGCAATGCAGCAACACGGGTAGCATCTTCTTTGATCGGAACAACAATCAGCTTATCAACATTACCCGGTGATTTTTTATCCCAGTAATCTTTGTTACGTTCCAGTGTCAGCTTCACGCCTTGTTCACGGGAAACCAGTTTGAACGGGCCCGTACCGGAAACATGGTTCGCCGCATAGGTATTTGCCGCTTTCACGATTTCATCTTTGTCTTTACCGTCTTCTGTCTTGCCGGTATAGAATTTGGAATCCATGATGAACAGGTAAGTCGCGTTCTGCAGCACCAGCGGATATGGCACTTTAGCCACTAAATCAACGGTGTAATCGTCCACTTTCTTCATGCCATCGTAGACTTCAAACAGACCCTTATAATCGTCTGACTTCATGATGCGGTTATAAGTCCACACCATGTCATCCGCAGTAAAAGCATTACCGGAGTGGAATTTCACATCTTTACGCAGATGGAAACGCACGGTTTTCGCATCAACCTGTTCCCATGATTCAGCCAGACGGCCTTCAAATTTCATGTCCTTGGTAAAACGTACCAGTGGATCAAAGGACATATGGGCATATTGCAGAATACCGCCTGACAGTTGCTCATAGATATCCAGCGATTCCGGATCAGCATCCAGTGCAACTTTGACATCAGCAGCATACAACGGCATAGAGATACCGGCAGCCAGTAACAAAGCGGTAATTTTGCTCATTCCTGTTTTCATCTAAAGCTCCCTATTCGATTAATTTGAAGACTGATTCACGGTTGCCGTCTCTTCCGCGATCTGCAAACCAGCGCGGCTCATACCTTTAAATTCCGGCATCAGTGAAATCAGCTTACGGCTGTACTCATGCTGTGGTGACAGGAACAGATCTTCCGTTTTCGCCACTTCCAGCAAAGTTCCTTTTTGCATCACACCAATCCGGTCACACATCTGACGGATCACCGGCAAATCATGACTGATGAACAGCATGGTGAGTTTGAGCTCCTGCTGCAGATCTTTCAGCAGGTTAAGGATCTGTGCCTGCACAGAAACATCCAGCGCGGATGTCGGCTCATCACAGATCAGCAAACGAGGACGGGTCGCCAGTGCGCGGGCAATAGAAATACGCTGCCGCTGACCGCCGGAGAATTCATGCGGATATTTCACCCCGGCTTTACGACCCAGACCGACGTGATCCAGCAAATCGCCAACGATGTCGGTAATCTGACTTTCATTTTTCGCCAGACCATGAAAACGGATCGGTTCAGCAATGATATCCGCCACTTTCATGCGCGGATTCAGCGAAGAGTATGGATTCTGAAATACCATCTGCATCTGGCGACGGAACGGACGACGCTCTTTTTCTGATTTCAACGCGGTCAGATCGATCCCTTCAAAAATGATCTGACCTTCATTTGGCGGATACAGACCCGTGATCACCCGGGCAATCGTCGATTTGCCGGAACCGGACTCCCCTACCAGACCAAATGTTTCGCCTTCATTGATTTCAAAGCTGACGTGATTGTTCGCCTGAACATATTCACGGCGTGACAGGAACATGGAGTCTTTAGTGATGAAGCGCAGGCTGACATCTTTTACCTGTAATAATGCACCCTGATATTCCCGCTGTTTCTGCTGTTGTCCCAGCCAGTGATTTTTCAGATCAATCGAAGCTGGTTGCTCAGCAGCTTCGATATAGGAAACCAGCGGGAAACGAACCAGTTTCACGTCCGAACGCGGTACGGCAGAAATCAGGCTCTGGGTATAAGGATGTTTCGGCGCACTAAGCACTTGTCCGGTAGCACCAATTTCCACCAAGTCACCACGGTACATCACCGCGACACGATCGGTAATGTTAGACACTACGCCCATGTCGTGAGTTACCAGCATGCAGCCGACCTGGCGCTCTTTACAAAGTTTTTTAATCAGTTGCAGGATCTGATCCTGAATGGAAACATCCAGTGCGGTGGTTGGCTCGTCGGCAATGATCAGATCAGGATCGCAGGAAAGCGCAATGGCAATCACCACGCGCTGACGCATACCACCGGAGAACTGATGCGGATATTGTTTAATGCGTAATTCGGGTTGCGGAATACCGACTGCTTCCATCAATTCCAGCGCTTTTTCATACGCTTCATCCGGGTTTAATTCGGTATTCGCCAGCATGGTTTCAACCAGCTGTTGTTCAACAGTAAACAGCGGGTTCAGCGATGTCATCGGATCCTGAAAGATAAAACCGATTTTGGCACCACGGATCTCACGGATCGCATCCGGTGACATACCTGAAATTTTTTCGCCATTCAGGAATACATCGCCACGGGCAATGCGGCCCGGCGGGCTCAGTAAATCAATCACCGCATTACCGATAGTTGATTTTCCTGCGCCAGACTCACCTACCACACCAAGGATCTCGCCTTTTTCAATCGAGAATGACAGATCTTTCACTGCCGCCATCACGCCATAACGTGAGGGATATTCAATTCTTAAATTTCTGACTTCCAGCAGGGACATCCGTCAACCTCTAGTCTAGTAGCAAAAAACACTGTATTTGATAACCAGAAGTGCACACTTCGGGCCAAGATAAGCGATCTATCTTATAAGGAAGATAAATCCATAGGAACAACAAAAAACAGGATTAGATTCCACAAGACTGGCCATCTCACAAAATTAAATAAAAAAGACAAGAAATTGCGCATTTCTTAAAATATAAGACATAAATCGATGTTTTGGATTGGAAATTCAAAATAGATAAGATCGAATCAAGATGAATGTTTGTTCGGTTTTTATACTACTGAAATATGTTTTAACAAGACAAACCATCACACTCAGATCAATAGACATGTTCTGTTTTGGTGCGGTTGATTGCTGATGGAACAGGAGAAAGCGTAACAAGATAAGGCTTGAATAGAGAGGGCGGCTAATGCCGCCCAATGGGATATTACGGTGTTGTTGAGGGGCACGTAATTGCTGGAGCAGATGTCATTGAGTTGTTATAGAAAACAGCACAACCACCATGCGTTATCGCAAGAGATGTTATAGTTGTTCTAGATTCTGATGTAGGCGAATAACTTGATGATGGTGCACTGAAAGTTACTGCAACTTGCGTCTCTGTATTCGTAGCGCATTGGTAAATATAATAGTCAACCTTCCCGGTCAGTTTTTGAGGAATGATTTCACATTGCGAATTATCATCAGTAATCACATCAAATATTGAGGCATCACATGTTTTCTTTGCAGTATCAAAACAGTATATATAACCTCTTGTTCTATACAGTGGTGTTCCTGTCACCGTAACTGTTAATGAATCAGAGATTATATCTTTATCATAAGTTGAGTTCCCCACACTCATTTCGTCTTTTTTTGCATCTGGTTGATAAGCTGCAATTGATGAATTACCAAGGAATGCTTCTGCAGTTACAGTAATAGGATCGCCTGTTACAGTGCTTCCAGTTGTAAGACTACCTCGGCTATAAACACCGTAATATTCATCTGTTGAATTCAAATCGCTCATAGGTGCACTAGTTATAGATATCTGACTGATATCATCTATTGAACCTGTATTTTTATTGGGATGCCAACGAGTTAACTTTGTCATATTCACATCATAAAATGGAATTTTTGATAGATAATCTTCTGAAATACTTCCACTTTCAGTAAACAAGCCTAATGATTCCGACATTAAATCCTGAGAGAGTACATCAATAAATATCCCTCTTGATATCAGCTGTTTAGTTTCATTAGCCTCCATAGTAATATTTAATGTCAAATCACCATTCGCATTTACTGAATCATTACCACTGGATAACCAGTCATTAAATGAGCTGATAGAAAGGGCTGGATTAGTATTAGTTACACTTAAAGGATTATCCGTTACATTACCATGCAACCATAATGCGTATGTGTAAACAACATATGATATATAACTTTGATAGTTTTCAAGGTTTGCCAAATATTTTGGATTAGATTCATCTAAAAAATAAGAATCCATGACTATCAGCTTAACAAGATTCCAGTCAGGCATAGGTTTATAATAGCCATCAATTCTCATTAATCGACAAGAATCAACATAGTTACCTGAGTTGACAGGTGTAGAGCTATAATTATAATCACTTCCACTTTTAATAATATTGTATTTTTCTGCCTCAGGATTTAGACGGTTATAAACCTCATCAAAACCAGGTGATCCTGCAACATCAAAATGATTTTCACAACAAACAGTACATAACGTCGATTTAGTTGATGTACCCCGTTTTTTAGAACTAGAAGATGGTAAACCAGTTTTCCAATATAATAAATCGTTGTCGGTTATATAGGGGCTTGCAGGTGTTAAAGCCTGTCCATCTGCTATATATGAGCAATCACATGATAAAGTCACATAATCATCTAATGCCTGAGTGTTATCTGAACTATTGTATGTGACAGAGTTAAATTGAACAAAAGTATTTGAACCATTTTTTCCTATATCAGGCAGAGGACGTGTAGTTGCTTTAATTGAACCGGAATCACCCAAAACAATAGGTATTACAGTTGGTGCTACATCCTGCTCGTCAGGTTCATAAGTGATTATTGGTCTTTCATTTCCAGAAGTGCTGCTGGTAATTAATCGATCTTCACTAACACGAGTTATCCGGGAGACACTACCAAATAAACTTACCTGATCTGTGCCATCATTCCAACTAACCGTCACAGTTACATTTTTACTATTGCTGTTATCCGGATCATCTTCAGCAGTCCATGATAGATCGTAAATAAAATTACCAATGTTTACGCCTTCAGTTGAGGAGATAGGACCGTCAGCTATTGTCCCTCCTACATCATTACCAATATCAGCATATGCAGGAACACCAGAACTAACTGCTAAACTGCCAAATGTTCTTAAATCATCCAGTTTACTTTCAGCTATATGCAAGGCTGTGAGGCGAGTACTGGTTGTGATTTCGTTGCGTAAATAATGATTCTGCAATTGATATAAAGCAACAACACTAACCGTCACGATAACAAAAGCAATCAGGACTTCCAGTAAAGCAATCCCTTTATATTTTTTTAAGTTGTTCATGTAGGCCTCCATCACCAATCCCGCCAACTACCGGGTACTGTTGCCACAATAGGATTAGACTGGCTAACCAGATTCCTTAAAACACTTTCATCGTAAACGGCATCAAACTGACCATTACTTATTTTTAATTCAAAATTAGAAACAAATACACCATGAAGCACAGCCCCACCATTCAACATTACATCATAAGCCGTTGCACTATCTGAATATGTAAAGACCAACCCCCAAATTTCAGTATTAGCATTTAGAGTTAAATCTCCGTCCCATATTAACAACTGAACTGGATTTTCCGGGGCGCCAATATCTCCTCTAATAGCACAACCACCTTTTATAATATAACGACCAGAAGCATTAGCACCAGCATTAACCAGATTATCACAAACAGCTGTTGACGTATTTATTACACCATCACCAATTCTGCTGGTATAGTGATCAGCTGCATCCGGATACATTTGTATTGTGTCCTCAATGACATCCTGAATCGTCTGGTTTCCTGAAAATACATAGGCAAGTAAATTTTCAGGGAATCCGTCATCATCTGACAATATATCCGAACCTACGTTATCCTTGTTACTATATGGGTTATCGTCACATTGACCATCTGCATATTCCTGTTGACCACAAGAACTAAAGGATCCTGTAATATCGGATTCTGTAATTGCTTCTTTAGCCCAGATAGAAAGAGGCACACCCGGCCCACCACCATTAGGATTAGCAGCAACAACAAAGTTACCACCAATTGCCATCCCGGCAGCAACAGTAAGCGGCGCATCAGGAAGTCCTGATATAGTTGGAAATGCAGCGACTTTCTGATTTAAAGTCACCTGTGATTCCGCATCAGCCCCTGTTTCGGCAGAATACCCTGAAGTGCCGACTGCATTAATCGTAACGGCCTGAACCGTATTTGAACCAAGAGTAATATCTGTTACATCTCCAAATTCCACATGGTAATAAGGAGGCAGACTGGAGCTCTCGAAATCGATAAGATCATCAAAGTCGTCTGCGCTCTGAACTTGAGCTATCGCTTTATCTAATCCAGCCTGTGCTGCGTTCATTGCTTCATGATAACGAACCTGATTTGATGCTGAACGTTGTTCAGTCATTAACATTTTTCCAGTCATCAGGCTTAGGGCCGTAATCAGCAAAACAATGATCAACACCACGGTCAAAGTTATAAAACCTGACGTATTCTTAAAATTGGTCATTGCGTAACCTCACTCTACGATCAAGTTCCAGTTGAATGGCATTATTTGTGCCGCTTTGACCACTCATCTGAATTCTGATGATTCTGTGACCTGTAGTGGTATAAGCTCCACTTACCGGATCTAATATAAAATTCAATCCGGTAATATTCAGATTACCATCACCACCAGCTAAAGGATTATCCTCATTCCAATCAGGGTCATCCGCACATGACTGAGTACCGCTGGCCCATGTTCTATATTCAATCGTCGAATTAGCCTGATTCCAGCGATATCCTAATAATTCAGGAGGGTCATCACCCGCTATAACTCCATTATTATTCGCATCATAGCGGATGAGTACACAATGTTGACTGTCTATATTCAGATCATTTGAAGCTAAAAACATTGCCCCACTCACCGTATTATAAACAGCACTACTAATGACATTCCCGTCATCGTCTCTGGCTAATGCTGCTTCAGCGCCACTGACATATCCCGCTCGCTCAATATCTCTGGCAATAATGTCCAACGCAGCCTGCATATCCATACTCAGGCGGGACAGTTGCACGGTGGTCGAATTAGCACGAATGATGCTGACATACATGGTTGCCACAATAGCAGCTACAAATAAGCCGACTACCATGGCAACCATAAGCTCGATTAAAGAAAAACCTTTATTTTTATTTATCAGGAGCATTGATCCACCCCCGTCAACTGAGTTGCATCCACAGGTGTGCACAGAGATACACGACCTAATAAACTAGTCTCAACATTGATTTGCTTGTTACTAGCACCATATGTAAACGTCACAACATTTTGTTGCATTGTCGCTCTACGAGCCTGAATGAAGATAGTTGCCGTCGTGCCACTGACTGTATCAGCACCAACTGCCACATTAGGATAATCAGTCTGGGAAACACCTCGCAGAATACCATCGCCATGAATATCGCACTCCGCAGCCGTGCTGCTGCAAGCAGTACAGGATGCATTATCAGAAACCCGATAACACCATGCACCGCCGATATTAAAAATACGAACAGCGATGTTATCCGTATTTCGTTTTATCGCTTCGCTACGCGCAAACTGGAGATCTGAATACAAAGCCTGCGAGGCCCCCAGCAGTATGTTATCTTCCTTGAATTGCATATAACTCGGCACACCGATCCCCAGCAGAATGCTCATCACCAGTATCGTAATGATCAGCTCAATCAGGGTAAAACCGGAAATTCGCGATCTCACGTGCTCTCTCCTTGGCATTAAGGCCTTTTTCAACCAGAATAAAACAAGACCATTCTTATAAGTTTAAATCGAACTCTGAAAGAGGTAGGTAAATATGAAAAATAATTCCAGAGGCTTTACCTTGCTGGAACTTATGATAGTCGTAGCTGTAGTTGCCATTCTGGCTACCATAGCCTACCCCAGTTATCAAAGCTTTGTATTACGTTCACACAGAGCCGAAGCTATTGAAGGCCTGTTATCCGCTCAGTTACGGCAAGAAGAATGGCGGGTAAGGAATGGCTCATATACCGGCACAATGAGTGATATCGGAAGTCCATCAAGTACTTATTATACTTTTTCAGCTTCTGCCAGTAGTAGCGGAGTTCCTACCTACACATTAACAGCAACCGCATCAGGTAGCCAAACATCAGATACAGACTGTCCGACATTAACGGTAACGAATGCCGATATTAAAGGCCCTTCCGCAACCTGCTGGGAATAACAGTTAAATTATATCAGGATTCATGCGCATACTTCTTTGGTATGCGCCACATAACTCAAAAAAAATAAGCCAGTATTTGCATTACCACCAGACCAAACACGCCCGCCAGCACATCATCAATCATGATACCTAAACCGCCTTTGACATAACGATCCAGCCAGCGGATTGGCCATGGCTTGACGATATCGAACAGGCGGAAGAGCAAGAAACCAACCAGTAGCCAGAGCAAGCCTTTCGGGGCGGCTATCATAGTGATCCAGAAACCAACAAATTCATCCCAGACGATCGAGCCATGATCATCCTGCCCAATCGCTTTGGTTGCTGACTGGCAAATCCAGATACCAGCAACAGCAGCCACAACCGTGATCGTGATATAGACCGATAATGGTAAATCCATCATCAGCCAGTAAAACGGGATCGCAGCCAGTGTGCCGAAGGTGCCTGGTGCTACTGGTGATAATCCCGAGCCAAAACCGGTCGCCAGCCAATGCAGCGGATTCCGCCAGTTCAGTCGTTGCAGTGCATCATAACTTTTATGATGTTTTTCCAGCTTCGCCATGGTGAAAATGCTCCCAGCCATTAATGTGTAATTCGACCGCTTTGCCCTGATGATACCAGATTATCTGCGGCTCACCGGCAGTGATAGTACCTATGCGGGTCAGTGGTAAATCCAGTGAAACAGTCAGCTCACTGATAGCAGCTTCGTGCCCGGCAGGTACGGTAAAACAGAGTTCATAGTCATCCCCGCCGCCCAGTGCTAATTGCAGCGCCTGCCCCGGTGTCACACTCTGATGAACTGCCGATGCAATTGGCAGATCCGTCAGCTCAATTTCAGCAGCTACCCCGGATGCCCGCAGGATATGCATCAGATCACCGGAAAGTCCGTCAGACAGATCCAGAGCGCTGGTTGCGATACCACGCAGTGCCAGCCCCAGTTCACAACGCGGTTGCGGATATTCCATGCGCAATAAACAGTCACGCAAGGCATCACTATTGATGGGTAAATTATGTATGCGCTGCTGCACGGCCAATGCAGCGGCACCTAAACTGCCACTGACGTAAATGGCATCCCCCGCTTTAGCGCCGGAACGACGTAACGCCTGAGCTGCGGGCACGGTTCCCTTGGCAGAAATGGTGATAGAAAGCGGTCCGCGGGTAGTGTCGCCACCAATGAGTGCGACGTTGTGCTTCACCGCCAGAGCATGAAAACCCTGAGTAAACCCTGCCAACCATACATCATCGGCCTTAGGTAAGGTGAGAGCCAGAGAGATCCAGCGTGGTTGTGCCCCCATAGCAGCGAGGTCAGAAAGGTTCACCGCTAACGCTTTATGCCCTAATGCCACCGGATCCACGTCAGCAAAAAAATGTACATCACTGACCAGTGTATCTGTACTGACTGCCAGACATTCACCAGCAGGCACATTCAGTAGTGCGCAGTCGTCACCAATGCCTAATTCAACATCTGCCCGCGCCGCAGCCTGAGCGGCAAAATAATGCTGGATCAGCTCAAATTCACCCACCAAATCACTCCCTTCCGGCTAACAAAAATCCCCGTTCTTTCGGCAGAAAAAACGGGGATTTTTATCGCATAAAACGGTAACTGCAAACAGTAATTACTGACGCAGACCCATCTGTTTTACGACTTTATCCAATACGCCATTCACGAATTTATGGCTGTCATCTGTGGCGAAAGCTTTTGCCAACTCAATCGCTTCGTTGATCACGACTTTATATGGCACATCTTTACAATAGGTCAGCTCATAACAAGCCAGACGCAACACACCTTTATCAATCTGATCCAGATCGTCGAGCTTACGCGACAGGAATGGAGAGAAAGTAGCGTCCAGATTAGTTACATTGCTGGCAACACCGGTCAGCAACAGCTCAAAATAAGGCAGATCGACGCCCTTCGTTGGCTGTTCCAATTTGAATTGTTCAACAATATCAGCCACGTTGTCTTTAGCCAGTTGCCACTGGTAAATAGCTTGCAGGGCAAGATGGCGCGCCTTACGGCGTTCAGCAGGTTTCAATCTCTTTCTCCTATCATGCGCCCAGAGCGTTCATGACATTAATCATTTCTAAAGTACTCAGCGCAGCTTCAACACCTTTGTTGCCAGCTTTCGTGCCGGCACGCTCAATGGCCTGCTCGATGTTTTCTGTCGTCAGAACACCGAATGCCACCGGAATTTCAGCTTCCAGTGCAACCTGAGCCAAACCTTTAGCACACTCACCCGATACATATTCGAAATGTGCGGTACCGCCACGGATCACACAACCCAGGGCTACGATACCATCGAACTGTTTGCTCTTGGCCAGACGTTTGGCAGCCAGCGGCAATTCAACTGCACCAGGTACTTTCACCAAAGTGATGTTTTCGTCAGCGATTTGACCCTGACGTTTCAACGTATCCAGTGCACCTTCTACCAGACGGTCGTTGATGAAACTGTTAAAGCGAGACACTACGATCGCAATTTTGGCCTGTGGAGCCGGGATGACGCCTTCAATCACTTTCATGGGTAATCCTATAATCTGTTATGTCAGATAAACAAAACCTGATAATTCTATCACAT
>MTLD01001243.1_pt4 | contig 33870 bp, 32 predicted proteins | sample 1982471 | NCBI WGS metagenome assembly MTLD01 (sample SAMN05712604, study PRJNA340218) | biofilm metagenome | isolation source: sample SPM anode biofilm adapted to -50 mV | place: USA | collected 2012-02-03 | reverse complement strand
AACCGCCGAAACGAGGCTCCCCGGGGGAACTGAAAAAGCTTGGGAGAGGCTAGGCGGTTTTGCCGTACAGGGCTTCCCTGCTCTGGAAGGCCCTTTTCACCCTGGTGAGGAGCCCGATCTCCTTGACCGGCTTCAGCACGAAGTCGAAGAACCCTTTCTCCAGGGCCTCCTTTTCCTCGTCGGGGGTCGCGGCGGCCGTCATCAGGATAACCGGCAGGTAGCGGAATTCCGGGATATTGCGGATGGCGTAAAGAAACTCGTAACCGCCCAGTTTCGGCATCACCTTGTCGGTGATCACCAGCTTCGGCTTCAGGGCGAAGATCTTGGCGAAGGCATCCATGCCGTCGATCGCCGTCTCGACGATGCACCCGTGCTTGGTCAGGATTTTCGCCACCATCTCGCGGGTGAGCGGGTCGTCCTCGACGAGCAGGATGGTCTTTCCCTCGGGGCCGGTCACCGGCTGCCCCAGGTAGTGCTTCGCGATGGCGCGGTTGATCTCCATGCGGGTGGCAACGTAAAGGATCAGCTTCACCTTGTGCCGTTCCGAAATCTGCTGGAACAGTTCGTCCATGGTGGGATCGGCTACTGCGATTCCGAGCCGCCCGTCGTCCATTTTCAAAGGGAAGACGGTATGCTTCACCGCCATCTCCATCGGTATCATGCGCAGCATCGCCGGGGGATAGGCGTATTTGGAGAAATCCGAGATCTTCCTGCAGCGGTACTGGATCGCCAGCGCCTCGGCCAGTTCTTCGGGCGAGACCAGCCCGATCACCTCCAGCAACTCGCCCAGGCGGATTCCCTTGCTCTTGGCGTGCTCGATCAGGCGCTCGACGGATACCCTGGTCAAGAGCCCCCGCTCCACGAAAATTTCCCCCAGCGGCTTGCGGGTTTGCGGCGGGGTGTTCAAAGACTCTATGTCGGCGGACATGCTTTCTGCTCCAGTTGGCGCCTCTCCGGCAACCGCGCGGTGATTTGCACGGCCGGCTGCGCTCATGGCAGCTCGGCATGGATCATCATAATGAGAGCTAAAAGGATGGAAAGTCAATGATTTTTTCTAGATGCAGGTGAAGGGGAGCCGTCAGGAGACGATAATCTCGTCGGGGAGCTCGTTCAGATCGTCGCTTTGCCGGGGGAAATGACGGGCGAGTTCGTCGCCGCACCTGGAGATCACCCGGCAGAGGCTGTCCGCAGCCATCCCCTCGCGCAGTCCGCAGGTCAGTTCGTCCACCAGGGACTGCCATTGCCCGGGGGGGATCTTCCTGTTGATGCCGCGATCCCCAAGGATCCAGACCTTACGCTCCAAAAGCGAGATGAAGACAAGGATGCCGGTCTCTTCCTTGGTCCGGTAAAGGCCCTGCTGGTAGAAAGCGACCAGGGCCCTTTCCCTGACCGCCTCTGCTACACGGTTCGCTCCAGCGAAAGAGAGCTTCAGCCTGGGGAAACGTCGGAGCAGCAGCAGGACCGGGTAAAAGAGCAGGCAGACCAGCGGGATGTAGCTCCAGATGGTCACATGCCTGAAGGCTACGGCCACAACCACGGCGGCGAGCGCGGCCAGAAGCAGCGCTCCGAGCGCCTCAGCCTCGCGATAACGGTCGCTTGCCCACACGACCATGGTGGCTATCTCCCCGCTTGAGCCTTTCTCCGCTCGGACGACCGCCTCGCGGATCCGCTCCTTCTCCTCGGAGGAGAAGAACTCCTCAGCCAGTTGCACCTGCGATAGATCCATCACCAGTCTCCCGAGGCGCCGCCGCCGCCGAAGCTGCCGCCGCCTCCTGAGAATCCGCCGCCGCCGAAACCGCCGCCGAAGCCGCCGCCTCCAAAGCCGCCAAAGAAGGGGCCGCCCCCGAAGCCCCCTCCCCTCCCCCCTGAGCCGAACAAAAAGGAGACGAAAAGGCCCAGGATGAAGCCCAGGAGCGCGAGCCCTCCCAATAGCAGCAGGGAGGTCGCCCCGAAGGAAAGCAAAGCCGCCACAGGGAGCCCGACCGCCCCCGCCACTCCCCCTAGAAACCTGGAGATCCCTCCCAGAAATACGGAGGCGACCAGCACGAAGAGAAGGAGCGTGAAGATGGGGCTCGCCCCCTTTTTGCCGTGCCGGAGGTCGTTCGGCTCCGCCTTGTACTCCCCGCGCACCGTCGCCATGATGGCCGCAACTCCGCTGACCACGCCCTGGTCGAAGTCCCCCCTCTTGAAGGCGGGGGTGATTTCGTTGCGGATGATGCGGCCGGAGATCAGGTCGGTCAAGGTGCCCTCAAGCCCGCGACCCGATTCGATGCGCACCTTGCGGTCGTTTTTCGCCACCAGGAGCAGGGCGCCGTTGTCCTTTCCCTTCTGGCCGATCTGCCATTTCTCCACCACCTTGATGGAGTACTCTTCAAGCACCTCCCCTTCCAGGCTCGGTATGGTGAGGACCACGATCTGGGTCGAGTCGCTTCTCTCGAAGGACGCCAGCTCGCTCTCAAGCTGCTGCGCCACCGCAGGTGAGAGGATCGCGGCGTAGTCGTTGACGTAGCCCTTGAGGGGCGGGACCTCCGCCCCCAGGCAAAGGGTCGCGTAGAGAAGAAAGCAGATGACTAAAAGGAGCTTTTTCATGCAGCCTCGATCGAAGAGCTAGAACTTGATCTTCGGGGCAACCTTCGCCCCCTCTTCCGCCTTGAAGGGCTCCTTGCGCGACAGGTGCAGCAGCAGAGAATTGGTGAGGGAGTTGGGGAAGCTGCGTATGGTGGTGTTGAAATCCTGCACCGACTGGTTGTAGCGTACCCGCGCCACGTTTATGCGGTTTTCGGTTCCCTCCAGCTGGTTCTGCAGGTCCATGAAGTTCTGGTTCGCCTTGAGGTCGGGGTAGCGCTCCACCACCACCATCAGCCGTGACAGGGCCCCTGACAATTGCGACTGGGCCTGCTGGAAATTCTGCATCGCCTGCGGGCTGTTGATGGCCTCCCGGGTCACCTGCACCGAGCCGACCTTGGCCCTTGCCTCGGTGACGGCGGTGAGCGTCTCGGCCTCGTGCTTCGCGTACCCCTTCACCACTTCCACCAGGTTCGGCACCAGGTCGGTGCGCCTTTGGTACGCTGCCTCGACGTCGCCCCAGGCGGCGAAGACCGCCTCCTCCTTGGCCTGCATGGTGTTGTAGCCGCACCCGGAGAGTCCCAATAGCGTCACCAGCGCCAGTATCATTAACGTCGCTCTTTTCATGTTCTCATCCTCCTTGAATATCATGAGCACAATAATAATCATGGCCGGGGTAAATGTCACCCTCCCTAAGGAGAAAGTTGAAAAAGAATATGTCAGGGAGTGCGAGGATGAACGGGACCCGTGTGAACGACGGATGGAGCACCGCGAAGACGGGCCCAGGGGTCAGGGAAGGTAGCGGGTGCCGTCGGCGAGGGTGCGGTAGGCCAGGACGTAGAGGGCTGCGTTCCAGGACTGCCTGGGCATTCCCATCGGCTCTCCGGTCTCTCCCTGGAACCATTCGTTGAACTCCCACCCGTTCACCCGGTTCGAGCGGGCCAGCTTCTCCAGTTCCGACCACGCCTGCCCCGTGCGCCCCAGGCGCGCCAGGAGCAGCACCCAGAACCCGCCCACGAAGGGCCAGGCGCCCCCGTTGTGGTACTGCCAGGCGAGGTTCTGCCGGTGACGCTGCATGTAGGGGCGCCAAAGGCGCGAGCCGGGGCGGATAGGGTCTCCAACCACCCTGATGGGATGCGGCTGGTTCGCCTTAAGGGCCAAAAGCGCCTCCACCGCCTTGTCGCCGGTGGAGGGGGGGCTGACCCCGACCAGGTGGGCCATGATGTTGCCGAAAACGTCTATCTCCTCCCCCCAGTCGGAGAAGTTGACGAAGCTCAGGTAGAACGGCGTAGGTTTGCTTCGGTTGCGGATGTAGTGGACCAGCAGGCGTGCGCGCTTGTGCGCGGGGACCGTCCTGCCGAAGGGGGAGAGGAGCGTGTTCAGGTACTCTTTGGTCTCAGCCGCGGTGGGCAGGGCGTAAAGGGTCTTCACCCAGTACCAGAGGACGTTGGTGTAAAGGACGTACCCCGCCCGCGGCATGATGTCGGCCCAGTCGCTTGCGTCCAGTTGCTGGAGCAGGCGCCAGACCTGGTGCTCCTGGCAATTGAGCCAGGAAAGGGCCAGGGTCGTCTGCGGGGCAAGCCGCTCTCCAAGCCTTGCCTCGGGAAGGAAGCGGTCCATGAAGCGTATTGCGATCAGCCACCACAAGGTGGCGTCGATGCAGCCGGAATACCAGAAGTCAGCCTCGCCCGACTCCGGCTTCACGTACTTCGGTATCTGCCCGTTTACGGCCTGGTACCGGGCCAGGGTCAAGAGCCCTTCCGCTGCGGTGCGCCCAAGCTCGGCATCCCCCGACGCGGCCATCCCCAGGGCACAGATGGAGGCGTCCCGGCCGAAGATGCTGGTGTAGTTGCGCCCCTCCGACCTCGGGTTCTTTCCAGAGGCCAGGATGCCGCCCGGCGTGGAGTTCTCCCGCAACAGGGTCAGCGCCTCACGGTAGCACTCCGTCATCAGTTCATGGTCCATCACGGTTCCTCTTCAGCGCCGGGGGTGAGGCTCCTCGCGAAGCGGCACCATCTGGTAGCTTGCCTTCCCCTTTCTCACCCGCACCACGAGGATGTGGTACACGGTCTCCCCGTTGCGGGTGAACCACACCAAAGGCGCGCCGGCGCCGCCGGCGATGAAGGCTGGGATGCCGGCGAATACGGAGCGGTCATAGAGGTGGGAGTGGGCGAAGAAGAGCCCCTGCGCCCGGCTTCCTTTCAGGATCATCTCGAGTTGCTCCGCTCCCTTCTTAAAGGTGTGCCCGCGCCAGCGCCCGGTCCGGGGGGGGATGTGCATGGCGGCGAAAACCGCGGCCGGAGCAGAGGCAAGCTCCCCGCGCAGAAGCTCCTGCTCCGGGGGGCGCAGCTCGCCGTTGGCGTTGTCGAGGGCCACCAGCCTTAAACCGAGCCGGGGGAGATCGAGGGTGAAGTTGAGGGGCCCGACATAGCGCGGGAAGATCTCGCGGTTCTCGTGGTTCCCGATCACCACGAAAACCGGGAGCTCGGGCACTTGCCGCTGCAGCAGCGCCAGGAATTTTGCCGTTTCGGCCTCGCTACCCTCGTCGGAGTAGTCGCCGGCATGCAGGATGAAAAGTGGGTTGTAGGACCGCGCCAGTTCCAGCAACTTGGAGAAGGTCCGGTCCCCGCCGCGGCTGTCGCCAAGTACCACGAAGCTGAAGTCGTCGGCAGGCGCCTTACGGGCCTTTGCCGCCAGGAGCGCGCTGGAGCGCTGGTAGAGAGTCTCGCCGCGGCACAGTCCCGAGAATGGGGAGATTAGCAGCAGCACAAGTACGAGCAGACTTAAAACGGGAGCAGATGCTCTTAGAGACGGGATCATCATCGTTGACTGGAACCTTCGGAAGGTGACAGAAGCGGGTTCATCGGTGTGGCTGGCGGGGACCACGTATCAGCCATTTGCCGCGCTGCGCCTGGAGCTTTCGACGCAGAGTCTGCACAGCTCCTCAATCGTCTTCACTTCGTCTTCTGTCAGCCCTTCAAGGTCCGGAAGCAGATAGGACCTGCAATCGCAACAGCGGCAAAGCATTCCAAGATCGTGGGTTGCTGCATTCTGAACCATGGCAAAACCCCAGATAGCATTTGTATTTTTTAACCTGCAACAAGCTAACACAAAAAAAATCTGGAAGCAACGCCTATGTCAGCAGCAACCGGCAGAGAGATTCGCAGCTAGCTCTTGGTCAAGCGGCGCTTCTTCCCGGACTCATTCCTGGCCACCTTGGCAACGCGGCTATTTTTGTGACCGGAGCGGGCACTGGCGACTTTAGCGGTGCGGCTGCCGGGGCGGGCCTTGGCGAGGTGCCGGTCCGCCTTCTTGGTGGAGCACTTGGCGGCGCGCCGGTCGATGCCCCACTTGGAGTGGGAGGCGGCCTTGCTGCGCCGGACCGGTATCTCGATGACCTCGGCAGCGGAAGCCAGGAGCACCCGGTTCTTGATCTGCGGCAACTCCGCCACCGGGACGGGCTGCGGCAGCTGGCTGCCGGGGGGCCTGAAATCGGCGGCGGCGTAGGTGGAGATGTCACGGCGCAGCTGGTTGAAGCTCTTTACGTTGCGGTAATCCTCCCTCCTGGTCAGCATGATCACGAAGAGGTCCTGTTCGGGGTCGATCCAGATCGAGGAGCCGCTGTAACCGGTGTGCCCAAAGGAGGAGTCGGAGAAAAAGCTACCCTTCGGGGCCGAGAAGGGCGAGGACATGTCCCACCCCAGGGCGCGCTTGACGCGCCCGTTGTTGCAGAGGTAAGGGGTGGTCATCTGTGCCACCGCCTGCTCGGACAGGATGCGCCTGCCGTCGAGGGTCCCCTTGCCCAGCAAAAGCCTTGCATAGCGGGAGAGGTCGTGTGCCGAGCTGAAGACGCCGGCGTGCCCGGCAACCCCACCCAGCCGGCGGGCGTTTTCGTCCTGAACCACGCCGCCGCGGTTGCCGGAGGTGGGAGCGATCTCGGGAACCAGGGCCGCCGGAGGAAGGAACTGGGTCACCCTGGTCCCCAGAGGTTCGTAGATCTCTTCCCTGCAGAAGACGTCCAGCGGCTCCCCGGAAACCCTGCGGACCAGTTCTCCCAGGAGGATGAAATTGATGTCGGCGTAATCGAAGGAAGTCCCGGGGCTCTTCCGGGCGAGTTGCGACGCGGCCTTCCTTATCACCCCCTGGATCGGTTGGCTGGAGCTGACGTGGACGTCGGCAAGGCCGGAGGTGTGGGTTAAAAGGTGCAGCACGGTGAGCTGCGATCCATCGAATTCAGGAAACCAGCGCGAAACGGGATCGGCGAGGTTGATCTTCCCTTCGTCGAGGAGCTTTATCACCGCGGGGGTAGTGGCCACCACCTTGGTGAGCGAGGCCAGGTCGAAGACGGTGCGGTCCGTGATCGGCTCGGCCCCGGATGCGGAACGGACCTGGCCGCGGGATGCGGTGGCCAGTATCCCTTCGTGGTTGCCCACCACGACGACTCCCCCTGCGATCAGGTTCTCGGACATCGCCCTTTCCAGCAGCAGATCGAGGTTGGAGACCAGCCCGGGAGGAACCGGGTCCACGGAGGCGAACAGGTCCTGGGGAACCAGCAACGGGAAAAGCATGAGTATCAGGATGATGACGCGCACGGGCTTCCTTTTGTGTTCTGTGTCTGGGTCGAAAGCGGCAGCGCCTGTGAAGGGACCAGCGATTGCGCCTTCGAGCTACGGGGTTGCCGCGGTTGAGCTGCGGACTTGCGCTACGATACAGGAGCAGGCCTGAAAAAAATGTGACGCAAGTCACCGTTTCGGCGTGGTGCGGGGAACACTTGAGGAGGAACATGCCAAAAGAGGCCCCGGGAACGTACCGGGGCCTCTTTTGTGCTTCTGGTTTGCGCTAAGCGCCTACTTCATGCTGGGGAGATCATGCACGTCGAGGTGGCAGCCCAGGCATTTCGGGAAGCGATCCAGGATCGACTTCGGATGCGGAGCCTTGTGGCACTCGGTGCACTGCGGCACGTAGCCGTGCTTGTCCCTGTGGCAGGTTGCGCAGTTGACCTTGGCGTGCTTGCTCGGGGTCTTCTTCCATTTCTCGTAGATCTTGCCGTGGCAGGCGCCGCAGGTCTGCGCCGGTTCGGTGCTCGGGTAATGAATGCTCTTCGGCTGGTGCACCGGGTGGCACTTGGTGCAGGTCTCGATCGGCTGCTCCTTGTAGTGCGGCTTGTGGCAGTTGAAGCAGGTAGGGATGTAGCCGTGCGAGGTGTGGCACCTGTCGCAGGAGACCTTGCTGTGCTTGCTCGGGAATTTGACCAGCTCTTCCTTCTGCGCCGGGTGGCAGGTGGCGCAGGTATTGACGAGCCTCGGGGTCATGGCGACCTTGCCGGGGCTGTGCGGGTTGTGGCAGGTGGAGCAGTCCTTGTTGGCCGGCCCGTGGATCTCGGTGTGGCAGGAGGCGCACTTGGGCATGATCTCGTCGTAGTTCCCCTTCTTCGGGTTGTACGCGTGGATGGTCTTGTGGCACTGCTGGCAGTCGAAGCGGTGCCTGCCGCCTGCGTCCTTCAGCGCGCCGAAGACAGTGTTGTGGCACTGGGCGCATTGGACCGGGCTGAGCGCTGCGGGCGTAGTGGCGTAAAGCTCAGCCTTTACCGGGATGTCGACGGTCGCAACCTTGGCTGCGAAGGCCGTGGAAGCGGCGAGAACCACCCCCAAAAGCAACAGCGAGAGCCAGCTGGATTTCGCCAGCGCGCTACATACTTTCTTCTTCATCTCTCCTCCAGAAAATAACAATGTATTCACAATCCGACTGATCCTAATACTACCTAAGCGGACCCTCTGTCAAGAGAGTTGTTGCTACGATCTGCGAGCGGGAGGATCGGGCGGGAAGAAGGGACGGAACTTCTAGAGCCGGTTCAGATCTTCGTGGGGCTCGTCGGAGGGATTTATGTGTATCATCACGTCGCCCACGTTATTGAAGTGCTCGAAGATCTCTTCCTTCACCTGGGTGGCAATGGCGTGAGAGCGCTTCACAGTCATCTCCGGGTCCATGTCCAGTTTCAGGTCGACGATGAGGAACTGCCCGGAATGCCTGGCCCTGATCTCGTGCACTTGGTCGACCCCCTCCACCCTCTCGGCCAAAAGCGTGATGGCGCGCAAAAGTTCCTGCTCGGGCTGGCCGTCCATCAGTTCGTGCGCCGAAGAGCGGAAAGTCTGGTAACCGATGTGGAAGATGAAGAAGGAGGTGATCCCGGCAGCGATGGGATCCATGGCGGAGGCGCCGAAATAGGCACAGCCGACGCCGATCAGGGTGGCGACCGAGGTGACGGCGTCCTTTCTGTGGTCCTTGGCGATGGCGAGGAGCGCCGGGCTCCCCAGGGAGCGCCCCACCCGGATCGAGTAGCGGTAAAGGACTTCCTTGACCACGATGGTCACCGCTGCAGCCAGGACCGCGATAAACGCGGGCTTGGGATAGGTCCCGTGCACCAGGGTGGCGATGGCACCGTAGAGGATCCAGGCGCCGGTGGCGCCGATGATGATGGAGACGAAGATGGCGGAAAGGCTTTCCGCCTTGCCGTGGCCGTAGGGGTGGTCCTCGTCGTAGGGCTTGCGTCCGAGTTTCAGCGCGATAAGGGTCACACCTATCGCTATGAAGTCGCAGGCGCTCTCCACGCCATCGGCGAAGACGGCCTCGGAATTGCCGTAATGGCCCGCCGCAAGCTTCATGATCATGAGCATGGCGTTGAGCCAGAAGCCGACCCTGATGGCGCGGTCCGCCTTGTTGAAGCGCTCGCCCCTCAGCACTTCGGCACCTCGCGCAGATCCTTCACGGTGAGCTGGAGGCTCCTCTTCCCGTTCCAGACGTTGATCCCTGGGGAGCAGACCAGGTCGACCCGCTCCGCCACACCCTTGTCCGCGAGCCCGAAGGCGATGGCATCGAAGGCGCGACCGCCGTGAACCACCTTGAGCTTCAGGTGCCCTCCCTTAAGGACCCGGCAATCTTCGACCCGCGCCCCCCTGATCAGAAAGAGCGGCTCGGGGTTCCCCATGCCGTAGGGCTTCATACGCTCAAGTTCGGACACGAGCGCCTCGTCCACAGCGCCTGGGGGGAGCTCCAGGTCGTAGGGAAGGACCGGGGTTAGGGCCTCGGCGTCGAGCGCCTGGGCCGCCTGCTCGAAACTCGAGCGAAAGGATTCCAGTTCCTCCTGAGCGATGGAGAGCCCCGCCGCATGGCTGTGCCCGCCGAAGCGCAGAAGGTGCTTGCCGCAGCTCCTGATGGCATCCAGAAGGTGGAAGCGGGAAATGCTGCGCCCGGACCCCCTCCCCGTCCCCCCCTCGAAGGCGAACAGGATCACCGGGCGGTGGAACAGTTCCACGATGCGGGACGCCACGATGCCGATCACCCCCGGGTGCCAGAGCTCCGACCCCAGCACGATGCTGTTTCTCCCCCGGCAGGCCCCCTGTTCCAGCATGGCGCGCGCCTCTTCCAGGGTGGCTCGCTCCAGCGCCTGGCGCTCGGCGTTGCTGTCGTCAAGGAGCGCCGCGATCTCTTTGGCCCGGGAAGGGTCGCCGGTCAGTAAGAGTTCAAGGCCCAGGGCCGCATCCTCCAGGCGCCCGGCGGCGTTTATCCGCGGGGCGAGCCGGAAGCCCACTGCGCCGCAGCCGACCTCCCCGGTCACGCCTGACACCTCCTTGAGCGCGGCGATGCCGATCCGGGAGCCGGCCGTAAGCTGCTTCAGCCCGTAGCTCACCAGGATCCGGTTCGCCCCCAGAAGAGGCACCACGTCCGCGACGGTCCCAAGCGCCACCAGGTCGAGGTAATGCTTCAGATCCGGTTCGCCTTCAGTGAAACAGCCGTCGGCGCGCAGCCTCGCGCGAAGCGCGATCAGGAGGTGGAAGGCGACCCCCACACCGGCTAACGACTTGAACGGGAAGGGGCATCCCGGCTGCAGCGGGTTGATCACGGCTAGAGCGTCGGGGAGGCGCTCATCCGGGGCGTGGTGGTCGGTGACGATGAGATCGATGCCTCTCTCGCGGCAAAGCTCCCCCTCCTCGACAGAGGTGATGCCGCAGTCCACGGTGACGATGACCGTCGCCCCCCCCTGCCCCGCCGCGGCGACCCCCTGCGGGGAGAGCCCGTACCCCTCGGTGAGGCGTTTGGGGATGTAGTGGAAGCAGTCGATGCCGACGGCCCGGAAAAAGCTGATCAAAAGCGCGCAGGCGGTGACCCCGTCCACGTCGTAGTCGCCGTGCACGCATACGCGCTCGCCTTTTGAGCGCGCCTTGGCGAGCCGCTCTACCGCCTCGGCCATCCCCTTCATCAGCATGGGGTTTTCCAGCCCGGAAAGGACGGGAGAGAGGTAGGCTTTCGCCCCCTTCTCCCCGTCGATGCCGCGGTTGGCCAGAAGCCGCGCCAGTAAAGTCGGGAACCCGGAGCGGGTAAGCGCCTCGACGGCGCCGGGGTCGGCCTCGCGGGGCCGCCATGTCTTGTGGGTTACAGGTTGCATCCAGTACTCCGGGTTGCCGCCGGCCTGTGAAGGGCGACGGGGTTCAGTCAGGGGGAAATAATAGCATAAGGGCCGGGGGCCGGCGAATCTAATGGGAGAATAAAAAAAACCCGCCGGAGCGGGTTTTTTCTCTTTGAACAGGGTTTGCTACTTCTTGAAGCTGGTCGGCATCTGGGTCAGGTTGGCCATGTCGTTCTTGATCTGCTGGGCCGTGGGGCTCGTGGAGTCGAACTGCAGATACTTGGTCCAGACCTCCTTGGCCTTGTCGATCTGCTTCAGGTCCATGTAGTAGACGACGCCCAGGTTGTAGAGGCTTTGCAGGTGCTTGGGGTCGATGGATTGAGCCTTCTCGAAGTTGGCGATCGCCTTGTCGTACCAGCCGATCTTGCGGTACATGATCCCCTGGTCGGTCATGACGTTCAGGTTGTTGGGGTCGAGTTCCAGCACCTTGGCGTAGGCGTTGACCGCCTTCTGGGGCTGGTCGGTGTCGAAGTAGTCGTTGCCCAACTGGGTCCAGGCCTGCACGTTTTTCGGGTCCTGGGCCACGATCTTCTCGGCCTCGACGATGCGCCGCTGGTAATCGGTCGGTGAACCCGCTCCCTGCGGCACCGCCGCATTGGAAGGGAGGTTCTTGTTGCCGGCCACGTTGAAGATGATGTAACCCCCAAGCATGCCAACGATCAGAGCCACTATCAGGGTGAGTAAATTTTCCTTGCTCACGATGCCTCCTTAGGCCGCCTTCGCTTCGGTCGCTTCAGGGGTCTTCTCCCAAAGAGCTACGATCGGGCTGGCGACGAAAACGGATGAATAGGTTGCCACCACGACGCCGACCACGAGCGCGAAGGCGAAGTCGTTGATAACCTCGCCGCCGAAGAGATAGAGGGAGATGGCTGCCAGGAAAGTGGTGACCGAGGTGATGACGGTACGGGAGAGCGTCTCGTTGATGCTCCGGTTGAAGATTACGAACATCGGGTCCTTGAGGCTTTTGTGCATGTTCTCGCGGATACGGTCGAAGACGACGACGGTGTCGGTCAGCGAGTAGCCGGCGATGGTGAGGACCGCGGTGATCAGGAGAATGTTGACCTCCTTATGCAGCACGTAGAAGACCGCGATCATGGCGAGGACGTCGTGCATGGTGGCGACGACGGCGCCCACCCCGAACTTGAAGTCGAAGCGCCAGGCGATGTAGAGGATGATCCCGAGCATCGAGAGCGCCACGGCGATCAGGGTGTCTTTCTTCAGCTTTTCACCGATGGAGGGGCCGATCTCGGTGGAGCTTTCCACGGTGAACGGGTTGCCGGGGATCTGCTGTTTAAGCACCTCCTCCACGTTCTGCGCGGTCTTCTCGGACTTGTGCATCTTGACCAGGACCTGGCTGCCGCCGGTGATCTCCTGCAGCTCGACCTCGTGGATTCCACCCTTGCCGAGCGCGTCGCGCACGACCTGCGTGGTGACCGGCTGGGCGAACTTCACCTGCATCGCGATGCCGCCGGAGAAGTCGATCCCCATGTTGGCGGTGCCGCGCCCGATGGCGATGACGCCCAAGATGCCGACGATGGCGACGATGCCGGAGATGATGAAGGAGATCTTCCTCAACCCCATGAAATCTATGTTGGTATTTCTCAGAAGTTCCATTGGTCTCCCCCTTATATGCTGAGTCTCTTCACGTGCGCACGCTCCAGGTAGGCGTCAAAGATGACCTTGGTGGAAACGAGCGAAGTGAAAAGGTTGATGATGATACCGAGGCTCAGGGAGACCGCGAAACCCTTGACCGGGCCGGTGCCGAACTGGAAGAGCACTGCGGCGGTGATGAGGGCGGTCACGTGCGAGTCCATGATGGTGAGAAACGCCTTGTCGTAGCCCGAGTCGAGTGCGGCGTGCGGCGTCTTGCCGAGCCTCAGTTCCTCCCTGATCCTCTCGAAGATGAGGACGTTGGAGTCGACCGACATGCCAACCAGCAGGACGATAGCAGCGATACCCGGGAGGGTGAGCGTTGCGCCGAGCGCCGAGAGCGCGCCCATCAGGAAGAGGATGTTGAGCACCATCCCGAAGTTGGCGACCATACCGCAGAGCTTGTAGTAGACCGCCATGAAGCCGATGACAAGAAGGACGCCGATGAGACCGGCCATGAGCCCCTTGTGGATAGAGTCCTTACCCAGGGAAGGTCCTACCGTCACGTTCTGCAGGATCTTGACCGGTGCGGGAAGCGAACCGGCGCGCAGCACGATGGCAAGGTCGGCCGCTTCCTTCTCGGTGAAGGAGCCGGAGATCTGGGCGCTGCCGCCGGAGATCCTCTCGCGGATCACCGGAGCGGAGTAGACGTTGTTGTCGAGCACGATGGCGAAACGCTTGCCGACGTTGGCGGCGGTCACCTGGTCGAAGAGCCTTGCGCCGGTCGAGTTGAAGTCGATGGCGACGTAGGGCTGGTTGTACTGGGAATCGATGCGGATCTGAGCGTCGGTCAAGAGGTCGCCGGTGATGATCGCCTTCTTCTTGACCACGATCGGGGTTTCGGAGACCGCCCCGGTCGTGGCGTCGGTCCTCTTCTCGTAGAGGAGCTCGTCGTCCATCGGGATGCTCGAAGCGGTGGCGGTAGCGGCATTGATCGTCTCGTCCACCAGCTTGAACTCAAGACGGGCGGTCTTGCCGATCAGGTCGATGGCGCGCTTGGGATCCTTGATGCCGGGAAGCTGCACTACGATATTGGTCAGCCCCTCGCGCTGGATCACCGGCTCGGAGACGCCGAACTGGTCGATCCTGTTCCTGATGGTCTCAAGGGCCTGCGCCACGGCGCGGTCCTTCCTCACCTGGGCCTCTTTCTCGTTGATGCGGACCTGCATCGCGATGAAGCCCCCCTCGTCGGTCGCAGGCTGGATCTGCATGTCGGGGTACTTCTTCTTGACCAGGGCCTGCGCAGCGTCGGCGCTGCCGCGGTCGTACAGGACGAGCTGCACCTTGTCGTTGCCGACGCGGGCGATGCTCTTGTAGCGGAGGTTCTGCTGGGTGAGCGAGTCTTCCAGGTCGGTCGCGACCAGGTCAAGCGACCCCTCCACGGCCTTCTCGGTCTCGACCCCCATGACCAGGTGGGTTCCCCCCTGCAGGTCGAGACCCAGATGGATCTTGTCCTTGGGGAGCAGCCCGCTCCACCAGGAGGGGAGCGTGTCGACGAGCGTCGGCGTCAGGTAGACGAACGAGGCGATGATGAAGAGGAGAATCAAAGATATGCGCCAGGTATAACCCTTCATGGGAAAAGCTCCTTTCGGAAAAATTGAATCAGTGCACTAGTCCTGCTTGATCGACGCAATGTACCCCTTGTTGATCCTGACGTTGACGCCGGGGGCGATCTCCAGGGTAACCACCTGGTCGTCGAGCGCGGTCACCTTGCCGTGCATGCCGCCGGCGGTAATCACCTGATCCCCCTTCTTGAGGGCTTCCAAAAGCGCTCTGTGTTCCTTGGCCTTTTTCTGCTGGGGCCTGATCAACAGAAAGTAGAAAATGGCGAACATGAACACCAGCGGGATCAACCCCTGGAACTGCGCCATCATCCCTCCTGCCTGCGCGCCCGCATCCTGGGCCGCATTTGCAACCGCCACACCAAACATGTGTTACCTCCTGGATTTGAATTCCATCCGTATTTTTCAACGCAAAAGCGATAAAACTTCGTGACACTCTCCCCGTAGGGGTGAGTGCGCGTATTTCGTCAACAGCTGAGCTAGAGCAGCGATCCACGCGCCGCGTAAAAATCCTTCCTGAAGCTGGCAAATTCCCTGCGTCCGATGGCGGCGCGTATCTGCGCCATAAGATCGAGGAAGTAGTGCAGGTTGTGCCAGCTGTTCAGCCGTGAGGCCAGTATCTCCTGGCTTCGGTACAGGTGGCGCAGGTAGGCGCGGCTGTAGTTCCTGCAGACGTAGCAGCTGCAGGCGGGATCTATCGGGGACTGGTCCTCCGCGTAGACGGCCGCCTTGATGTTGATCCTGCCGAAGCTGGTGAAGAGCGCCCCGTTTCTCGCGTTTCTGGTGGGCATGACGCAGTCGAACATGTCGAAGCCGGCGTTCACCGCCTCCACCAGGTCCTCCGGGGCACCGATCCCCATGATGTAGCGCGGGGAGTTCTCCGGGAGGATGTCGGAGCACTCATGCATCATCCGGTGCATGACCTCCTTCTCCTCGCCGACCGACAGCCCGCCGAGGGCGTAGCCGTCAAAACCGATGTCGGTGATCTGTCTCGCACTCTCCCGCCTAAGTTCCGGGTGCATCCCCCCCTGGACGATGCCGAAAAGGGCCTGGTCCGGCCTTTGGTGCGCCTTCTTGCAGCGCAGGGCCCAGCGGGTGGTTAGTTCCAGCGACTTCTGCACGTAGGAATACTCGGCCGGGTACGGGGGGCACTCGTCGAAGCACATGGCTATGTCGGCGCCTAGCGCCTCCTGGATCGCGATGGAGACCTCGGGCGAGATGAAATGCCGGGAACCGTCGATGTGGGAGCGGAAATTCACCCCCTCCTCCGAGATCTTCCTCAGCTCCCCCAGGGAAAAGACCTGGAAGCCGCCGGAATCGGTGAGCATGGGACGGTCCCAGTGCATGAAGCGGTGCAGCCCCCCAAGCCGCCCGATCAGCTCGTGGCCGGGGCGCAGGTAGAGATGGTAGGTGTTGGCGAGGATGATCTGGGAGCCCACCTCGACCAGTTCCTCCGGCGTCATCGCCTTTACCGTCGCCTGGGTGCCGACCGGCATGAAAATCGGGGTCTGGATGCTGCCGTGCGTTGTTGTCAGAGAGCCTAGGCGGGCGAGCGAGCCCGGGTCTTTCTTTATGAGTTCGAAGCTTATAGCTGCCAAAAATATCCCGTTTGCTGCCTGTATTCTTTGCTCCCCCCCCTTGCAGTCATCAATGGGGGGAGAGCCGTTAGCCGATGAACATCGCGTCGCCGTAGCTGAAGAAGCGAAAGCGCCTGGAAACCGCCTCGCGGTAGGCTTTCAGCATGGCCTCCTTGCCGGCGAATGCGCACACTAACATAAATAGGGTCGATTTGGGGAGATGAAAATTCGTTATTAAGGCGTCAACCACTCTAAAGCGGTATCCCGGCAGGATAAAAATATCCGCCTCCCGCTCGCCTGCTTCCAGTTCACCCGAGGCCGCAGCATGCTCCAGGGCTCTGAGCGAAGTGGTCCCGAGGGCCACTACCCTCCCCCCCCGCTCCTTGGTGCGGCGGATCGCGGCGGCTGTTTCCTGCGGTATCCGGTACAGCTCGCGGTGCATGGTGTGCTGGGAGAGGTCCTCCACCCGGACCGGCATGAAGGTCCCTAGCCCCACGTGCAGGGTAACCGGGGCGATCTCGACACCCCTCTCCCGGATCTCGTCCAGGATCGCGGGGGTGAAGTGCAGCCCGGCCGTGGGGGCTGCGACCGCACCCTTCTCGCGCGCGAACACGGTCTGGTAGCGCTCCAGGTCCTCCCCCTCAGGCGCCCTCTTGATGTAGGGGGGAAGCGGCATGCTGCCGGTCCGCTCCAGCCAGGACATGAAGTCGGGGCTCCCCTCGAAGAGGACCCGCCAGTCGCCGCCGTCGCGACCGAGCACGGTCGCGGTCACCCCGCCGGGAAGGATGACCCGGCAGCCGTCCTTGGGGCTCTTGGACGCCTTGATCAGGCAGCTCCAGCACTCAGGCTCCCCGGGGACCCTGCGCACCAGGAAGATCTCGACCCCTCCCCCGGACTCCTTGTTGCCGTGAAGCCGCGCCGGGATGACCCGGGTGTCGTTCAGGACCAGGAGGTCTCCAGGCAAAAAATGCGCGGCGATGCCCGCCACGGTCCCCTCGCCGATGGCGCCGCTTGAGCGCTCGATAGTCAGAAGCCTTGCGCCGTCCCTGCGGCTTGCCGGGTGCTGGGCTATGAGCTCCGGGGGGAGTTCGTAATCGAAATCGGAAAGGAACATGCTAGCGGCCGTACCCGTCGGAAAGCTTCACGCCCGGGTAGTAGTAGCTCAGGATCTCGCGGTAGTCGAACCCCTCGTTGGCGCGCCCCTTGGCGCCCCACTGGCAAAGCCCCACGCCATGGCCGGAACCGGAACCGGTGACGGAAAGCTCGTCGCCCGACTGGCGCAGATCGAAGTTGGTGCTCTTCACGGCGCCGTAGCCTAGCGCTTTTCTGAAGGCGACTCCGGGTACCGCCACCTTGCCGCGGCTGGATTCGACAAGAACCTCCTGCACGCGTCCGCTTTCGTTTCTGCCGCGCACCCGGCACTCCCTGATCCCGGCCACCTGGTAGCCGGCCGCGCGCAGCGAGGACTCCACCTTTTTCAGGGGGAGCTTCAATTCCCACTTGATCGGGTTCGCCCCCCCGCAGTAAAGACAGGCGACTCCCTGCAAATAAGGGACCGACATCCCCCAGACGTTCTTCGAACTCTCGGTGTGCCCGGCACAGTTGGAATGGTAAAAGGCCTGGATGGTCTTGCCGTCGTAGGTGAGCACCTGGCCTGCGGTCTCCTCGACGCCGCGTGCGGCGCGGCTGTCCTCTCCGTCCGCCCCGTCGTAAACCTGGTCCATGACGCTGGATTCCAGCTGGTAGGGGGCGCCGCGCCTGGCCTGCATCTGGAACACGGCGTAGGAGCGGGCGATCACGGCCTGCGCCTTGACGGCCTCAATGGGCCAGGCAGAGGAGATCTCGCAGTTGATGAGCCCCACCAGGTACTCCTCGAGCGGCAGGTCGTTCACCACCAAAAGCCCCTTCTCCGCGGCGCTCACCTCCACTTTGGAGCGGTAACCCTTGCCGTTGACGATGAGTTTTCCTGCGGCAACGGCGATGAGGCGGTCGACGTTCTTGCCGTTGACCGACACGCCGCTGAAGGACCTTCTGACATCGAGGGGAAGTTCCAGGTCGAGGGGCTCGCCACGGCCGTCGGTCAGAAGGACTCCGGAGCCGTCAACCCTGACGCTCTCCACCCCCTTTAAGAGGGCCACCCTGACCGTTTCGGGACGCATCGCCGCGACGCTGCCGCCGGCCGCGAGGCAAATAAATAGTATGATCAACGCCCTGAAGAGACTCATATTTTCCGTATACAACAACCGTTTAGCTCGATGCAAAAAGCCCTAGATATAAACCATGGAACCGCCGACAAAGTCAATAATTTTATCGTTCTAACTAAACGGCGCCGCGCGCGATTTGGCAAGTGAATTGCTTATTCTCTCATTAGAGAGATACCCAGCCCCCCCCCGGCAGTCGCCTCAAGCCGCCAGGCGAGGCTAAGGGCGCGGAGTGACCCCTGTTTTTGCGCCACCGAGGGGGGCGCCAGGGGCAAATAACTGTTGCCAGAAACGCAAAAACAGGCTATATCGCTGAGGTACCTGGCTATTTCGCGTTTCCAACCAAAGAAGTCCGGACCTATATGTTCAACTCCCTAAAGATGAAGATCCTCACCCTGGTGGCCCTGATTCTGGTGCTCATCATCTCGTCGGTCGCCTACCTCAATTTCCAGCAGCAAAAGGAAATGCTGCACGAGATCGCCAACCGCAACACCTCGGTGCTGATCGAGACCATAAAGAGCAGCGTGGCTAACGCGATGCTCTCCGGGCGCTCCGACGAGGTGGGGAGCATCTTCGAACGGATCAAGTCCAGGGAGTTCGTCAAGTCGATCCGCATCGTCGACAGCGAGGGGAAGATCCTCATCTCCGCCGACCGGGCCGAGGTGGGGAGCAAGATACCAAGTTTGGGCGAGCAGCAATCGCAATCCCGCAACATGAGCCTCTTCCCCGGCGAAGGGGTCTTCGTCTCCTACGCCCGCATCTTCAACGCCCCCCAGTGCTATAAATGCCACCCCGCCAGCAAGGAAAGCCTGGGGCTGCTCGAGATCAAGCTCTCCCTCGACTACATGAACGGCTTCATCTCCCGCGAGCGGGACCTGGCCGTATTCTCCAGCCTGCTCCTGGTCCTTTTGACCGTCGCCACCATCTTCATCTTCCTGGTCATCTACGTGGAGAAGCCGATCCGCAGGCTGATCCGCTGCATGCAGCAGGTGGAGGGGGGGGACTTCAGCCAGGAGATCAACCTGACCTCCAGCCTGGAGATGCAGTCCCTCGCCAAGAGCTTCAACCACATGGTCAGGACCCTCGCCTCCCTGATGGCATCGACCGTGGCGCACGAGCGGGAGCTGGCCCGGGCCCAGGAGAAGCTCGCTTTCCACCGCGAGACGTACCAGCTAAACGGCAGGCTCGAGGAGCAGATCCGCGAGATCGAGAACCTGAACATCAACCTTGAGGAGCGGATCGAGGAGATCGAGGAGGCGAACTACAAGATCGCCGACCTCGCCGGAGAACTTGAAGACAAGAACACCAACCTGGAGAAGGCGGTGGCGAAACTCTCCACCCTGTACCGGCTCGGGCTCGCCATCAACTCGACCATCGAGGTCGAGGACCTGTACCAGCTGGTGGTGAAGACCACCATGGACACCCTGCAGGCCCAGGTGGGGTATATCATCCTTTACGACGCGCAAAACGGCGAGCTGAAGGTGACCAACCTGGTCGGGCACCGCGACCCCAACGCGCAGGCGATGCGCGTCCCTATGAAGCCTTCCAGCGTTTCCAGCTGGGTGATCCAGAACTGCAAGCCGCTGCTCATCACCGACATCGCCCAGATGCCCGAGTTCGACCCGGTCAGCCCGCTCGGCTTCGAGCGCAAGACCCTTATCTGCGCCCCGCTTATGGTGAAAGACGAGATGATCGGCACCCTCGCCGTGGTGAACAAGCTGAACCACACGGTCTACAACCACGAGGAACTGGAGCTTTTGTCGACCATCGCCGCCCAGGCCTCCATCGCCATCAAGAACGCGATGCTGTACGACGAGCAGCAAAAGACCTACCTGAACACGATCCAGGCGCTGGTCTCCGCCATCGAGGCAAGCGACAGCTACACCCGCGGCCATTCCGAGAGGGTTACCCGCTTCTCGCTCGCCCTAGCGCGCAAGCTGGAGCTCCCGCAGAACCGGCTCAAGGTGATCGAGCGCGCCGCGATCCTGCACGACATCGGCAAGATCGGGATCGACCTATCCCTGCTGCACAAGGAGGCGCTCCTAACCAGCGAGGACGTGACCGAACTGCGGCAGCACCCGACCATCGGCATGAAGATCCTGGAGCCGATCGAGTTTCTCCACGACGTGCGGCTCTGCATAGGGCAGCACCACGAGCGCTTCGACGGCACCGGCTACCCCAACCGGCTGCGCGCCGAGGAGCTTCTTTTGGAGTCGCGCATCCTGGCCATCGCTGACGCTTTCGACGCCATGACATCCGACCGCCCCTACCGCAAGGCGCTGAAGCTCGAAGTCGCCATCGCGGAGCTGGCTGAAAACAGCGGGTCGCAGTTCGACCCCGCCCTGGTCCCCATCTTCATCAAGCTTCTGAAGACCCCTAACTTCCTGCCGCAACGCGAGGAAACCCCGGCTCCGAACGTGGTCCCCTTCCCCGTCAAGCCTGCCGGCGGGTCGCTGACCTCCGTTGCCCCTTGAAGTCTATGTGGTAGAAATTAACTTTTCGCCGACGCCGGCTCCCGGCCGATGCCGCAGCGGTTGGCACAAAGCTTAAGGGAGTGCCCTTGTCCCCATTACTGGAAATAGCAGGTCTTTGCACCGAGTTTCCGCAGAAGTCCGGCGTCCTTCGGGCCGTGCGCGGGGTCGATCTCTCCATGGAGCCTGGGGAGACGCTTGCCCTCGTCGGGGAGTCGGGGTGCGGCAAGAGCATCACCGCCGCGTCGGTCTTGCGCCTGGTCCCCCCACCGGGGAGGATCACCGCCGGGTCTATCCGCTTCAAGGGGATCGAGCTTTTAGGGCTTTCCGAAGAGCGGATGAGGGAGATCAGGGGGAACCGGATCGCCATGGTGTTCCAGGACCCGATGACCTCGCTGAACCCGGTCTTCACCATCGGCTACCAGGTGGCGGAGGGGCTCAGGGTCCACCGCGGGCTGGACAAGAAGCAGGCGGAGCAGGAGGCGGCGGCGATCCTCTCCGAGGTCGGCATCCCTTCCCCCCGCGAGCGGATGAAGGACTACCCGCACCAGCTTAGCGGCGGGATGCGGCAGAGGGTGATGATCGCCATGGCGCTCGCCCTTAGGCCTGAACTCGTCATCGCCGACGAACCGACCACAGCCCTCGACGTCACCATCCAGGCGCAGATCCTGGAGCTTTTGGACCGGCTCATGGCGGAACACAGCATGGGGTTGATCCTCATCACGCACAACCTGGGGATCGTCGCCGAGCGCGCCGACCGCACCGCCATCATGTACGCCGGCGAGATCGTCGAGACGGCACCTACCGCCGAGCTCTTCGGGAACCCTTTGCACCCCTACACCCGCGGCCTTTTGGCCTCGCTCCCGGAATCCGGGAAGCCGGGCGAGAAGCTCGCCACCTTCGCAGGGAGCGTCCCGGACCTGAAGGGGGAGTTCACCGGCTGCCCCTTCAGGGAGCGCTGCCCCATCGGCGAGGAGCGCTGCACGAAGCACATGATCGAGATGAAGGAGGCAGGCCCCGGCCACCTGGTCCGCTGCCTGAAAGCGCCATGACCACGCCCCTTTTGCAGGCCGAAAATCTGGTCAAGCGCTTCCCCGTGCGCGGCGGTTTTTTCGCCGAGAAAAGGGAGCTGACCGCGGTAGCCGGCGTCGACCTCGAGATCTATCCGGGGGAAACGCTCGGGGTCGCCGGGGAGTCTGGCTGCGGCAAGTCCACCGTGGCGAGGCTTCTGACCGGGCTCATCCCCGCAAGCGAAGGGTCGATCTGCTATGGCGGCCGCGAGCTCTCCGCCATGGGGAAGGACGAGCTCGCCCAGTACCGTCGCGAAGTGCAGATGATCTTCCAGGACCCCTTCTCCTCGCTGAACCCGAGGATGCGGGTGGCGCAGATCGTCGGCGAGCCGCTGGAGATACACGGGATCGGGACGAAGGCCGAACGGCGCGAGCGTGTGGCGCGCCTGATGGAACGGGTGGGGCTTGCGCCGGAGCAGCTCTCGCGCTTCCCGCACCAGTTCTCCGGCGGACAGCGCCAGCGCATAGGGATCGCGCGCGCGCTCGCCGTGTCGCCCAGGCTCATCATCGCCGACGAGCCGGTATCGGCGCTCGACCTCTCGATCCAGGCCCAGATCATCAACCTGCTCCAGGAAGTGAAAAAGGACCTCGGGCTGTCGTTTCTCTTCATCACCCACGACCTGTCGGTGTTGAAGCACCTAAGCGACCGGATCGCCATCATGTACCTGGGGCGGATCGTCGAGACCGGGAGCCGGGACGATGTCCTGTCGCGCCAGCTGCACCCCTACACCGAGGCGCTTTTAAGCGCCATACCGAGCATCGACCCGCAGAAAAAGAGCCGGCGCGTCGTGGCTCGCGGAGAGCTCCCCTCACCGCTCTCCCCGCCCGCCGGCTGCCCATTTCACACCCGCTGCCCCTACGCGGAGGCGATCTGCGGTGAGGAGCGCCCCGAGCTCCTTGAGAAGGAGCCCGGCCACCGGGCGGCCTGCCATTTCAGCAAGAGGATTTACCGCTCCTAGAAGCTTTTCTTGACAAGCCCCATCAGTATATATAGATTACCCCTAGAAGAATCTACCGGAGGATACACGTGGCATTCGACAAGACGAAGGATTATGGCAAGGAAGCGGAGATGCTCAAGGTGCTCGGGCACCCCATCCGCCTCAAGATAGTGGCAGGACTTTGCACCCAGGAGTGCAACGTCAAACACATCTGGGAGTGCCTGGGGCTGCCGCAGGCGACGGTCTCCCAGCATCTGGCTCTTTTGAAGAACAAGGGGATCATAGAGGGGACCCGCGACGGCGTCGAGGTCCGCTATGCCGTAGTGAGCCCGTTCGTGCGCCGGCTGATCGAGATACTGCACGAAGAGCCCTAGGGGCATCTGTGGTTGAAGAAAAACAAAGGCCGCACCCGATCCGGGTGCGGCCTTTTCCTGTATCTGGGATCTAGCTGCCGCTGATCTCCAGCTCGCTGATCCTAAGCGAAGGCGACCCCGCCCCGCCGAAGAAGCGGAGGTCGCTTCCCACCAGATCCACTCCCCGGAACAACTGCAACAGGTTCCCCGCCAGGGCCAGCCCCTTAACCGGGTAGAGGATCTCGCCTCGCTCCAGGTAGAACCCGGAGGCCCCCACGGAAAAGTCCCCCGAGATGGTGTTGGCCGTGTGCATACCCATCACCTCGGTAATAAGCACCCCGCGCTCGACGCCCGCCAAAAGCGCCTCCGGGCTCGCCTCGCCGGGCTGGATCATGAGGTTGTGGGCTCCGCTCCTCGGGGGCCCCTTCACGCCGCCGCGCTCTGCGTTGCCGGTCGAGGAGCCCCCGGCCTTTTTCCCCCAGTAGCTGTCGTACAAAAAGCCCTGCAGCACGCCGGAGCTTACCAGCAGGGTGTCCTGTTGCGGAACCCCCTCGCCGTCGCAGGGAGCAGTTCCCATGCCGTCAAGCAAAAGTCCGTCGTCGCGCAGGGTAACCAGTTCGGAGAAGACCTGCTCGCCCTCTTTCCCCAGAAAGAGCGATTTTCCCTTATGGACGCTCTCCCCCAGGAAGGAGGGGGCCAGCACCTCGACGAGGGCGGCGGCCACGTGGTTGTCCAGGACGACCGGGCAGCGCATGCCGGGGATGGTGCGCGCGCCAAGCAGCGAGGTCGCCCTTCGCCCCGCACCCCGCGCCACGGCCTCGATGTCGATCCCTTTAAAGGAGGGTGAGAAGGCGTAATCCCAGCCGCTCTGGGCGTCGCCGGCGTCCTCGGCCACGGCCGAGACGGAGCAGGTGACGTAGCTGCCGAGGTAACCCTTCTCAAGCCCAAGCGAGTTCCTGATGAAGGTGGAGTAGACCGATTCGCCGTAGCTGCACTTTCTCACCCTTTTCACCCTCGGATCCGTGGCGAGCGTGAGCCGCTCCAACTCCAGCGCGCGCGCCACCTTGAGCTCCTCGTCGACTGCCGGAAGCTCCGGGTCATAGAGCCAGGGGAGTTCGGGGTAGACCGCCGCCGGCGCGGCGAGGGTGTAGCAGGGGTCCTGCGCCTGGGCGCGGGCCGCCACCAGCGCGCCGTCGACCATCATTGAAAGGGCTGCGGGCTCCATGCTCGTGGAAAAGGAGAAGCCGAGTCCATCGCCCACCTTCAGGCGCACTGCAACCCCGAAAGGCTCGGCGGCGCGGAAGGCGTCTACCTTCCCCTGCTTCGCCTCGATGGCGAGATCCCTGGATTGCGACAGGAATATCTCCCAGCCATCCAGGTTGCGCCCCTTGAGGAGCCGTTCGACGGCGTCTGCGTGCTTGGCCAGTTCCATTTACTTACCTCGGGGAAAACAGGGGCTAGGGCTACAAATCAAGCACCATGGCGATTTCGTCGCAGTCCGGGAACTTCACGCACTTGATGCAATCGCCCCAAACCTTGTGCGGCAGTTCGGACTTGTCGGCGATCTTGAAGCCGAACTTGGCGAAGAAATCGGGCTTGTAGGTGAGGCAGAAGAGCCTTCTAAGGCCGAGCTCCCGCGCCTCGGCTATGCAGGCTCCAACCACCTGGCTCCCGATGCCGCGCCTGCCGGCGCTCTCGGCCACGGCCACGGAACGGACCTCGGCGAGATCTTCCCAGACGATGTGCAGGGCGGAGGTGCCAAGAAGCTCCCCCCCCTCCTCGTATACGTAGAAATCGCGCAGCGCCTCGTACAACTCGGAGAGGGAGCGCGAGAGCATCTCGCCGCGGCTGGCAAAGCTGGTGAGGAGCTTCTGGATCTCTTTTACGTCGCTGATTCTTGCCTTTCTGATCATCTTACTGCCTCCTGAATCATCTCCCTGGCGTGCTCCAGGGTCTTCTCTGTGACCCGCGCGCCTGCCAGCATGCGCGCTATTTCCGCCACCCGGGCCTCCGGGTCCAGGTACTCCACGCTGGTCGCGGTCCGCCCTGCGCTCACACCCTTCTCCACCTTCAGGTGCAAGTCGGCAAAGGCGGCCACCTGAGGCAGGTGAGTGATGGCCAGCACCTGCTGGGAGCGCGCCACACGCTTCAGCTTCTCGCCGATGAGCGCAGAGGTTGCCCCGCCGATCCCGGTATCGACCTCGTCGAAGATAAGCGTCGGGACCTCTGAGTCCGGGTGGAGCTGCTTCAAGGCGAGCATGAGCCGGGAAAGCTCCCCCCCAGAAGCGATCTTCGCCAGGGACTTCGGAGGCTCGCCGGGGTTGGGCGAAAAGAGGAACTCGCAGCGCTCGAAGCCGTAGCTTCTGGCCTCGGAGCTTCGCTCGAACGAGGTCTCGAAGAGGGAGTTTTTCATGGCGAGCTCGGAAAGCTCCCGCTCCATCCCAGCCTTGAGCTCGGCCGCGCCCTTCTCGCGCATCTTCGAGAGCTTACCCCCTAAGACATCAAGCTCGCCTTCCAGGGCGGCGACCCTCTGTTGCAGTTCGCCCTTGGCTTCTTCCCGGTTCTCAAGGGCTGCCAGCTCGGCGTCCACCTGCCCCTTGTAGGCAAGGATCTCGTCGATGTCGGCGCCGTATTTCCGTTTCAGACGATTGATGGCGTCTAGCCTGTCCTCAAGCTCTTCCAGCCTCCCCGGCTCGGCCTCGACGCCGGCCGCGTAGTCGCGCAGGGTGAGCGCCGCGTCTTCCAACTGGGCGTAGCCCGCTTCCAGCGTGTCGGCTACCGGCACGAGGGCATGGTCGAGGGAACCCGCCTCGGCAACGGTCCCGATCATGCGGCGTAGCGCCCCCAGAAGCGCCGTGTCTCCCCCGTAGAGTGTCTCGAAGGCCTGCTGGCTTGCCGAGAGGAGCTTCCCGCTGTGAGAGAGCCTCAGCCGCTCCTCGGCAAGCTCCTCCTCTTCGCCGGGATGGAGCTTCGCGTCGGCGATCTCGCCGCTTTGGAATGACAATAGGTCCAGCCGCCGCTCGGCCTCGCGCTCTCCCTGCTCCAGCGCCGCCAGCTCGTTTTTCGCCGCCTGGTACGCCTCGAAGCGGGAGGCGAACTCCTCGCGCAGGGAAAGGGCGCCGGCGAAGCCGTCCAGAAGGCGCAGGTGGTTCTCCGTCTTCAATAGCGTCTGCGCGTCGTGCTGGCCGTAGATGTTGATCAGGTTGCGGCTCAGCTCGGAGAGGACCGAGGTGGTAGCAAGCCCGCCGCCGATGAAGACGCGGTTCTTCCCCCCCTGCTGCACCACGCGCCGCACCAGGAGCTCTCCTTCGCACTCCACCCCCGCCTCGGCAAGCGCGGCGAGCAGCCCCTCGCGCCCCTCGAGGTCGAAGACCGCCTCGACCGAGGCCTCCTTGGCGCCTGAGCGGATCAGGTCGGAGCTCGCGCGCCCGCCGAGGATCAGGTTCACCGCGTCGATGATGATGGATTTCCCCGCGCCGGTCTCGCCGGTCAGGATGTTGAGCCCGGGGGCGAACTCGACGTGCAGCTTCTCGATGATGGCCAGGTTGGTTATCTGCAGTTCTCTCAGCAAGGCATCACCTCTCGCCCCACTTGAGCTTGGTCCTTAAGACCTCGAAGTAGTCCTTGCTGCGGGACTGGATCAGGCGGGTTACGTGCGCCGCCTTGGTGATCTGCACCACGTCGCCGGAGAGAAGCTTCATACCTACCTGACCGTCGAGGGTGAGAAAGACCGATTCATCCGGTGCGTACTTCAGCTTGATGGCGATGTGCGCGTCCGCGGCCATCACCAGCGGCCGGTTGGTGAGGGTATGAGGGCAGATGGGGGTGATCGAGATGCATTCGAGCTCCGGGTGCAGGATCGGGCCGTTGGCCGAAAGCGAATAGCCGGTGGAGCCGGTCGGGGTGGAGACGATCAGGCCGTCGGCCTTGAAGGTGGTGAGGTAGCGCCCGCTCACCGAGGTCTCCATGTCGATGATCCTAGCGAGGGCCCCCTTGTTGATCACCACGTCGTTCAGGACGCGGTGCAGCTCCACCACCTCCCCGGCGCGCTCGACGCTCGCCATCAGCATCATCCGCTCGGTCACCTCGAAATCGCCCGCCAAGCAGCGCTCTACCGAGGGGTAGAGCTCGTCCAGCGTGATCTCGGTGAGAAAGCCGAGGCTCCCCAGGTTCACCGCCAGGATCGGAACGTCCCGCTCGCCTACCAGCCTCGCCGCGGCGATGAGGGTGCCGTCACCGCCGAGCACCACCACCAGGTCGGCGTCGGCCGCGATCTCCGTGCTCTCGGAGCTCTCGGCCAGGGTGGTGCGCCTGAGCCTCCTGGAGAGGTGCTCCTCGACGTGGGCAGTCACGCCTCGCGCCGCCAGCCACTCGATCAGCTCCTCCGCAACGGCCAGTGAGCGCGGGTCGTGGACTTTGGCAAAAATGGCGATTTTTTTCATCTGGAGGCCTTTACTTGTAATGTAATTTAGGATTTACTAGCACAGTTGTAGTATCATGTCCAACGGAAACTGGTACTGAAAGACACAGCCTCGGACACCGTTCCCGCAGCAAACTACGGGCAAAAGCAGGGTGACTCATGACCGAAGAACAAATGGGCTTAAACGAGACGCTTGACCAGAAGATGCTCATTATCAAATCTTTTCTTGAGCATCTGGAATACACCCTGGGCAAGGACAAGTACTCAGCGACCAAGTACGACAGGTTCAACGCACTGGCTTATGCCGTACGCGACAAGCTGGTAGAGCGCTGGCTCGACACCCAACAGGCATACTACAACTCCGACCACAAGAGAGTCTACTATATCTCGATGGAATTCCTGATGGGGAGGACGCTCGGGAACAGCCTCATCAACCTTGGAATCTGGGACGAGTTCCAGGAGGCGCTCGACTCGCTCGGCGAGAACTACTTCGAGGAGACGCTCGACGAGGAGCAGGACGCGGGGCTTGGCAACGGCGGCCTGGGTAGGCTCGCCGCCTGTTTCCTCGACTCCATGGCCACCATGTCCATACCCGCCTACGGCTACGGCATCCGCTACGAGTACGGCATCTTCCGACAGCACATAGCGGACGGGGCGCAGGTCGAGATCCCGGACAACTGGCTGCGCTACAGAAACCCCTGGGAGCTCGACCGCCAGGAGCACCTGCACACGGTGAAGTTCTACGGGCGCGTCATCACCACCTTCGACAAGAACGGGAAGCTCTTGCGCGAGTGGGTCGACACCGAGGACGTCATGGCCATGGCCTACGACACCCCGATCCCCGGCTACCAGACCAACAGCGTCAACACGCTGAGGCTTTGGACCGCGAAATCCAGCCGCGAGTTCGACCTGAAGTTCTTCAACGAGGGGAACTACATCCGCGCCGTGGAAAAGAAGATGCAGTCAGAGACCATCTCCAAGGTGCTCTACCCGGCCGACAACGTCATCGAGGGGAAGGAACTCCGCTTCAAGCAGGAGTACTTCCTAGCCTCGGCCACGGTGCACGACGTGATCTACCGCTTCAAGAAGAAGCATAGCGACATGAAGAAGCTCCCGGATAAGGTCGCCATCCAGCTGAACGACACCCACCCTACCCTCGCCATCCCCGAGCTGATGCGGGTTCTGATCGACCTGCACAACGTGGAGTGGGAGGACGCCTGGGAGATCACCCGGAAGACTTTCGCCTACACCAACCACACCATCCTCCCCGAGGCGCTGGAGCAGTGGCCGGTCTGGTTCTTCGAGCAGATACTCCCCCGCCACCTGCAGATCATCTACGAGATCAACGAGAATTTCCTGAAGGAGATCCGCGAGCGCTTCCCGGACGACCCCGACCGGCTCTCGCGCATGTCGATCGTCGAGGAGCACTGGGAGCGAAAGATCCGCATGGCGTACCTGGCCATCGTCGGGAGCCATTCGGTGAACGGGGTGGCGGCTCTGCACACAGAGATCCTGAAAAACGAGCTCTTCCGCGACTTCTACGAGATGTACCCGGAAAGGTTCAACAACAAGACCAACGGGATCACGCAAAGGCGCTGGCTCAAGATGAGCAACCCGCGGCTCTCCGCCTTGATCGACGACTACATCGGTCCCGGATGGACCACGAACCTCTACGAGCTGGAGAAGCTGCGCGCCATAGCCTCCGACCCCGAGTTTATGGAGCGCTGGCAGAAGGTGAAGCGGGAGAACAAGGAATACCTTTGCCGCTACATCCTGCAGCACAACCACATCGAGGTGGACCCGGAGTCGCTCTTCGACGTGCAGGTGAAGCGCATCCACGAGTACAAGCGCCAGCTTCTGAACGTCCTGCACATCATCACGCTCTTCAGCCGGATCAAGGACAACCCGAAGGCCGAGGTGGTGCCGCGCACCTTCATCTTCGCAGGCAAGGCGGCCCCCGCCTACGCCGCTGCCAAACTGATCATCCGGCTCATCAACGCGGTCGCCGCCGTGGTGAACCGCGACCCGGACGTGGCGGGAAGGATCAAGGTGGTGTTCCTCGCCAACTACGGGGTCACCCTGGCGGAGAAGATATTCCCAGCCTCCGACCTCTCCGAGCAGATCTCCACCGCCGGCACCGAGGCGTCGGGGACCGGCAACATGAAGTTCGCCCTGAACGGCGCGCTCACCATCGGCACCCTGGACGGCGCCAACATCGAGATCATGGAGGAGGTGGGGAGGGAGAACATCTTCATCTTCGGCATGACCGCGGCGGAAGTTGCGGCCCTGCGGGCCCGGGGCTACAACCCCAGGGAGTACTACAACAACAACCGCGAGCTGCGCCGGGTGCTGGACATGATCGCCTCGGGGTACTTCTCCCCATGGGCGCCGGAGCTCTTCACCCCGCTCACCGAGTCGCTTTTGAACCTGGGGGACTACTACATGCTTCTGGCCGACTACGCGGCCTACGTCGCCTGCCAGGAGAAGGTGAGCGAACTCTTCCGCCAGAAGGACGAGTGGGCCCGGCAGGCGATCCTCAACTGCGCCGGCATGGGGAAGTTCTCCAGCGACCGCACCATAGACCAGTACGCCCGAGAGATCTGGGGGATCAAACCGGTCGACATCCTTCCCGGCGCCGTGGAACTGCAGAGGCATTGATGGCGGATCTCTTCAACGGCAACAGGGAGGAGTTCGCGCCTTTGGCCGAGCGGATGCGGCCGCGCAGCATGGCGGAGTACCTGGGCCAGGGGCACCTGGTGGGCGAAGGTAAGATGCTGCGCCGGCTGATCGAGAGCGACCGCCTCACCTCGCTCATCTTCTGGGGGCCGCCGGGAAGCGGCAAGACCACGCTGGCCCGCATCATCGCCAACGCCACCCAGTCGCACTTCATCTTCTTCTCCGCCATCATGAGCGGCATCAAGGAGATCCGCGAGGTGGTCAAGGAGGCCGAGGAGACCCTGAAGTACCAGGGGAAGCGGACCATCCTCTTCGTGGACGAGATCCACCGCTTCAACAAGAGCCAGCAGGACGCCTTCCTCCCCCACGTGGAGCGCGGCACCTTCACCATCATCGGCGCCACCACGGAAAACCCCTCCTTCGAGGTGATCGCACCGCTTCTCTCCCGCTGCAAGGTCCTAGTGCTGCAGCCCCTTTCCGACGAGGACCTGCTTAAGATCCTGCAAAACGCGATTGCCGACCGCGACCGGGGGCTGGGCGAGCTGGAGCTCTCCGCGACCGACGAGGCACTCGCCTTCATGGCGGAGCAGGCAGGCGGCGACGCGCGGGTGGCCTTGAACACCCTGGAGACCGCTTCGCGCCTGGCGCACCAAGGCGTGATCACGCTGGAGAGCGCGCGCGAGGCGGTGCAGAAGAAGCCCCTTCTCTACGACAAGGGGGGGGAGGAGCACTACAACGTCATCTCCGCCTTCATCAAGTCGATGCGTGGCTCCGATCCGGACGCGGCGCTCTACTGGCTCGCCCGGATGCTCGAGGCGGGAGAGGACCCGATCTTCATCCTAAGGCGCATGGTTATCTTCGCCTCGGAGGACGTGGGGAACGCCGACCCGCGCGGGCTGCAGCTCGCGGTGAGCGCCTTGCAGGCGTTCCAGCTGGTGGGGATGCCGGAGGGAAGGATCATCCTCGGGCAGGCGGTCACCTACTTAGCCACCGCGCCCAAGTCCAACGCCAGCTACAACGGGATCAACGAGGCGCTCGCCGAGGTGAGAAAGAGCGGTGCGCAGCCGGTCCCGATGGAGATCAGGAACGCTCCGACGAAGCTCATGAAAGGCTTGGGCTACGGCAAGGGGTACCTCTACCCCCACGACCACCAGGGGGTGGTGCGTCAGAACTACCTACCGGAGGCGCTAGCCGGCCGGCGCTTCTACTCACCAAAGGAGAGCGGCTACGAGAAGAGCATCAAGGAGCGGATGGAGTGGATCCGCGGCGAGCGGGAGAAGGTGTAGCTCGGCAAAGGCCTGACCGCCGTTGAAATCGCTTTCCCCCATGGTATATTCAAGCTGGCCTTTCCCGCGGATCATGAAGAAGCAGGGGACGGCCCATTAATTTCCCAGCGGAGTCACGGATGAAGAAGATAGGGATAATCACCAGCGGCGGGGACTGCTCCGGCATGAACGCGGCGATCAGGGCCGCGACCAGGACCGCGCTGGGGCACGGGGTGCAGGTGGTAGGGTTCCGCAAGGGGTACTCGGGGCTTTTGAAGGGGGACTTCCTCGAGATGCAGACCAAGGACGTCGCCGGGATCCTGCACCGCGGGGGGACCTTCCTGCAGTCGGCCCGCAGCGAGGAGTTCCGCACCGTATTAGGAAGGGAGAAAGCGGTCAGGCACCTGGAGGAGTACGGGGTCGAGGGGCTGGTGGTGATCGGGGGGGACGGCTCCTTGAACGGCGCCCTGGCGCTGCACCGCATGGGGGTGCCTGTAATCGGCATACCCGCCAGCATCGACAACGACATACCCTTCACCGACATGGCGCTCGGGGTGGACACGGCCCTCAACAACATCATCTACGCGGTCGACTGCATCAAAGACACGGCGAGTTCGCATGACCGCGCCTTCGTCATCGAGGTCATGGGGAGGAACTCCGGCTATCTAGCCAGCATGGCGGCCATCGCCACCGGCGCCGAGTACGCCATCGTCCCGGAGGTGGAGTGCGACATCGTCGACCTCTGCAACCAGTTAAGGCACCGTTACGAGGAGGGGCGCAGCAACGCGATCATCATCCTGGCCGAAGGGGCCGGGCGCGCCCAGAACATAGCAGACAACATCAAGGACGCCATCGGCTTCGAGACCCGGGTCACCGTGCTCGGCCACTACCAAAGGGGGGGCGCCCCCTCGGTTTTCGACCGGCTTCTGGGGAGCAGGTTCGGGCACGCGGCCGTGGAAAACCTTCTGGCCGGGCAGATGGGAAAGATGGTGGGGCTTTGCTGCAACGCCATCTTGCCGACCCTTTTGGAGACTGTGGTGGTGAGCGAGAAGAGGCAGCAAGACGAGCTGCACGAGATGTCGCTGATCCTGGGGATCTAGCGGCGGGTCAAAAGACGCAAACAAAAGGGGAGCGCCGGCTAAAGCGGCGCTCCCCTTTTTTCATGGCTTCGAACGGCTAGGGGCGGCAGTAGGCGATGGCGGTGATCACCCCCCCCTGCGGGTCCTGGATCACGCAGAAGCGCCCCACCCTGGGGATGTCGGTCGCGGGGACCAGCAGCTTCCCGCCGAGCTCCGCGGCGAGGAGGGCGGTCGCGTCGATATCGGTGACCGTGACGTACGCCCCCCAGCCGGCAGGCTTGCGCTGGCCCGGGCGCAGCGGCGTCATACCGCCGACCTCGCGGTCCCCGACCTTGATCAGGGTGTACTCCTCCGATCCGCTCCACGGCTCGGTCTTCCAGCCGAAGAGCCTGCCGTAGAAGGCCCGTGAAGCGGCCACGTCGGGCGTGCTCAGTTCCAGCCAGCTGAAGGCCCCCTGCTCCCTGAATTGATCGGCCATCTGGTCACCCCCCGTAAAAGGTCTGTCAGCCGCATCAAATTATAGGGGACGAGTCTCTCAGCGCAACCCGATCCGCCCGAGGGCGATGCCGATCCACTTGTTGAGCGGGTTGTCGCGCGAAAGAAACCTTATGGGAGGGGGCTTCCTGGTGCCCAACTGGTTCAAAAGCGCGATGAGCTCGGGGCTTCCTCCGGTCTCCATCCCCTTCCTGAGGGCCGCTATCGCCTCGGGCTTCTGCCCGGCTATCTGGTGCACCTTGGCGAGGTTCAGGTGGTGGGCCGGGTTCTGCGGCTCGACCTCCAGCGAGGCGTGGCAGAGGTCGCGCCCCTTCCGCACCTGCCCCCGCTCCTTGGCGATGCAGTACCCGAGGTACGAGTGCAGGGCCTGATTGTCCTGCACCTTGAAGGCCCGCTCCAACAGGGGGAGGGCCGCCTGCGGGTCCCCAGCAGACAGCGCCTCGAGGGCGCGCTGGCAAAGTTTTCCCGGATCGTCCTGCGGCATGAGCTCCATCGGTCCCACCTCCGGCGACTACAGCAGTAACAGCAGTTCCTGGTGCTTCTCAATCCTTGCCAGCGCTGGCATCTCGCCGCGGTAGGCGACGAACGGGACGCCGGCGGCGTCGGCCGCCTGGCGGTCCACCTCCGAATCCCCAACGAAAAGGGCCTCTTCCGGGGCGATGCCGTAGCGCTCCAGCACCTTCCAAAGCGGCTCCGGGTGCGGTTTCGGGTTTTGCACCAGCGCCGCGGTCATGACACAGCTGAAATATGGGGCGAGCCCGAAGCTCTCCAAGAGCAGGTCCATTGAGCTTGCCCTGTTGGTGCAGACGGCAAGCTCCACCCTCCCCTTCAGCGCCTCCAGCGTCTCCTTTAGCCCCTCTTCCATCACCATCAGGGGAAATAGCTTTCTGTAGTTGATGCTGGCCGAAAACGCCCGCACCTCGTCCATCCGCTCAAAGCCAGCGAAGATGTGGGAGAGCACGTCCTTGTTGCAGTAGGTGTGCAGGATCCGCATCAGCTCGGCGTCGCTTCGGTCCAGAGGCGCCTTGCCGAAGCGTTCCACCACCTGTCCGTAGAAGGCGTAGTTCGCCTCGAAGGAGTCGAA
>MTLD01000599.1_pt1 | contig 33911 bp, 30 predicted proteins | sample 1982471 | NCBI WGS metagenome assembly MTLD01 (sample SAMN05712604, study PRJNA340218) | biofilm metagenome | isolation source: sample SPM anode biofilm adapted to -50 mV | place: USA | collected 2012-02-03 | reverse complement strand
AAGGCTGCTGCTGAGAAGGCTGCTGCTGAGAAAGCTGCTGCTGAGAAGGCTGCTGCTGAGAAAGCTGCTGCTGAGAAAGCTGCTGCTGAGAAGGCTGCTGCTGAGAAAGCCGCAGCTGAGAAAGCCGCTATTGCAAAGATTGCTGCAGATAAAGCTGCTGCGGAGAAGGCTGCCGCCCAGAAGGTTGCGCAGCAGAAGACAAAACAGACTAAGAAAAAGGAAACACGCGAGCAGAAGACGGCCAACGCCATGCGCGCGAAGGCCATTGCAGCGTACAAGGATGTCATCGACCGCTATCCAGGAACTGCCGCCGCTGCGAATGCCTCAGCTAAACTGCAGCAGATGGGTATTGAGTATCCGGTGGCCCAGAAGACCGCTGCAAGTGCCGCTCCCCAGGCGGAAGTCACACAGGTGTTCAACCTGGAAGTGGCTCAATACGCCGACCTCGACGTGAACTTCGGACCGGCGGCGGAAACGCAGGAGGCCGGCAAGAAGTTCATCATTCCCCTGGACATCGTCAACAACGGCAACGGCAGTGACAGCTTCTACCTCGAGTCCGGGTTCCCGTCCGAGTACGCTTTCCACTTCGCTGCCGCAATGTCTCCCGATACCCCTATCAACATCACTCCGCCTCTCGAGGTCGGGGAGAAGTTCCGCGCCGTGGCTGTAGGGATCATGCCGCGCGGCACCATAGACGGCCAAAAGAGCAGCTTCCCTGTGAAGATCGGATCCGCGTTCGCGCGTGAGGTGTCCCAGTCCAGGGAAATCACGCTGGTTGCTTCAGCGCCGCTTCTGCGTGCCGTGGTGAAGAGCGACAAGACCAAACTGCTCCCGGGAGAGAAGGTATCCTATCGGATCTCCCTGCTGAACATCGGCACCGCCGCCGCACGTGGGGTCACCTTGAGGCTCAATTATCCGCCGCAGTACGAGCCGGTCAGCTTCCTCCCCAACGGGTTCAGGCAGGAGGCGAAAGCCGCCCTGGTGCTCGACGGGATGCAGCTGAAGTCGGGAGAGAGCCAGGATTTCAACGTCACCTTCCAACTGAAAGAGGAAGCGCTCGCCGACCAGGAACTCTTCGTTCGCGCCGATGTCGTTAACAACGACCTCGACAAGAAGGAATCCTTCGTATCCGCCACCAGCGTGGTCCAGAAGGTCAGCTCCGTCGCTGCGAGGAGCACCGCCGGGAAGCTGGTGGTCATCCCCGGCCAGACCGTGGCGATTCCGCTGATCGTCACCAACACCGGAAACGCCCGCGACCTCTACCTGATCAAGTCCACGGTGCCGGCGAACGCCAGCTACACCTTCTTCGATGACGTCAACCGCGACGGGAAGCGCCAGTCCAACGAGCCGATCATCAATCATGTAGGCCCGCTTTCTCCCAAGGAAGAGGCGTACATCGTGCTTGAGATCACCACGCCGGCTACCGCTGCTGACGGAGCCGTGGCCGCGGCCTCGGTGCAGTTCCAGCCGGAGAACGCGACCGACAGGTTCGCCTCCGTCAACCTGCAGCTGACCTATTCCCGGCCCATCCTCGAGCTCACCATGGCTGCCAAGGGTGGACGGCTCAAGCCGGGCGAGGTTTCTTCACTGGAACTCAACTGTATCAATCGCGGCACCAACCTGGCGAAGCAGGTCACCCTGCAAAGCTTCCTCCCGGCCCAGCTGGAGCTGGTGGCAGCCGATCCTGGTTTTGCCCGGGCCGACAACGGCGTCTACACCTGGCGCTTCGACGAGCTCGGCGCTGGCGAGAAGCGCAACATCAAGGTAACCTATCGTGTCAAACCGGGCATTGCGGTCGGCACCAATATGCAGCTCAAGAACCTGCTGAACTACCAGGATCCCATCGGAAACAGGTACTAAGATGACACCTCGCAACCTACTGATCGTCACCTCCCTGCTGGCTCTGACAGTCTCAGGGACCGTACCTTGCCAAGGGGAGGAGATGCTTCTTTACTCCCCCAAACCTGCCGCAGGGGGACAGGCTCCGGCCGATCCCAAGGAAGGAGTGCTGGTCCAGACGGTGACGGTCAAGCGGGGCGACACGCTGAAGAACCTTTCCAGGAAGCACATCGGCGTCGCCAGCTGGTTCCCGCAGGTCCTCGTCTTCAATACCATCAAGAACCCTGACCTGATCTATCCGGGCGACAAGCTGCTGGTGCCGGTGCGCCCCGGCAAGTCTACGTCGGAACCTGCCCCTGCCTCCCATCGACGCTCGCATCGCGCATCGCATCATGCCTCGCATCGCGGTGCGCCCCACGCCAAACATCGCACAAAGATCACCGCCGGAAACGCTAGTACTGTCGCCATGCCTGTCCAGGCTGGAGAAGCGGAGAGCTACAGTGCGGCGCGCAAGGCTTACCTGGACCGGAATTACCAGAGGGCGCTCGAGCTGTTTTCCGCTTTCTTGAAAAACTTCCCGCACTCAGGCTACGCGGCTGACGCTTCCCTGTACCGCGCGGACTGTTACCTGCACCTGTCCGGAGAGTAGCCGCCACTTCTCTTGCCACGGTCTGATTACAGACCTTCCCCCGGCTGGTAAAGGCGCTTGTATGGCCAGGCTTTGCCCCTGCCGGCACCACTGCCGCTTCTGCGGACGGGGCTGGTTTATGTGATGAAATGAGTTATTTGATGGAATGCAACAGGAGAGGGAAAAATGCCTTTCAGTATTGATGCTGGCATGGTCGAGGTGTTGGGGGTGTGCGAGAAGGCGGAATTCGCCTGCGCCGAGCTCTACCACTTTTTCGCTGATCTTTTCAAGGACGACCGGGAGATCTTTTACCTCTGGCTGAGGACGGCGCTGGAGGAGGAGAACCGGGCCCGGCTCTTCGCCTTGATGGCCAAGCTGCGGCATGACAACATCATCGCTTCGGTGGTGTTGGAAATGGAACAGGCGGAAGACACCCTGCAGCACATCCGCGGGTTGATAGCGACTCTGAAGGAAAAACCTCCCACCTTGAAGGAGGCGCTGCAGATAGGTATGGAACTGGAGACCCGTCTGGATCGGCTCATGAGGCAGAACGTGGTGAAGTTCGCGGACGAAACCTACGAGAAATCCTTCCTCGCGATCACCAACAGCAAAAGGCTGGAGTTGCTGCAGGAGGCCTGCCAGCGTCTGGCGGTAGGCTAATGGGAAGCAAAGGCCGCGGAGCCGTCCACCGCCGGCCGGTAAAAGGAGAGGGCGTTCTGGTATAGGGCCTTTCTCGCCAGATCCTCCCCCAGCGCCTCCAGCACCAGGAGGAGGTCTTCGTCCCGGTAAGGGCGCGGCGCCCTCGTTGAGGGGAGATCGGTCCCGAACATGAGTGCCTCGGGGTTTGCCGAGGCGATCTCCTTCAGAGCACCCTTCACATCGAAGTCCACCCGTCCAAAGCCCGTCGCTTTTACCCGCACCCCGTGCTCGACCAGCTTCAGCAGCGTCTTGAATCCCTCTTTTGACAGCCCCAGATGGTCGATGCTCACCGCCGGCAGCGTGAGCAGGGTCCGCTCCAACTTCGCAAGCTCCTTCGAATCGATATAAAGCTCCACATGCCAGCGCAGCAACTGATAGACCCTGTGCGCCATCTCCTCCAGGTGTTCAATCCCTTCGGATCCCCCCCGCTTGATGTTGAACCGGACCGCCCGTACCCCCGCCGCGTCCAGTCGCAGCAGTTCGGCGTCGCTCACCGTCGCAGGGAGCTGGGTCACGCCGACGAAGGTGGGCCCCAGGGTGGCGAGGGCGTCGAGCAGGTAGCTCTGGTCCATGGCCTGGAACGATCCGGAAACGATGGCGCCGCCGCATAGGGCCATGCCGCAGGTGCGCGCGAGGTAGTCGCCACAGGCGAAATCGTCGGGGAGATAACCCTGGTTCGGCACCAGGGGGAACCGGCGATTCACGATGTGGAAATGGCTGTCGAAAACGGGGATGCCGCCTGCTAGCTTCAGTACCTTCGACATACATTCCTCCCGGCGCTGCCCCTTATTTGGGTCCTATCTTGAGGCTTCCCTTGGCGATGAAGATCTCGCGCAGGAAGCTGATCAGTCCAACGACCATCAGCATCATGGCGATGATGAAGAGGACGGCGACGGGAAGCGAAATGTCGTAGCGGAGGTAGTCCCCCAGAAAGAGCATGGCGATGACGGTGCAAACGAGGACCGCCGTGGCGGTGCAGAGGAAGATCGCGTGCCCGATCAGGTCCGCGCGGCGTGCTAATACGCGTAGGTATGCCTGAATTTCGGGGATGATGTCGGCGGAGGCGTTCTCGAGCTTCCCCTCGTGGTAGCGAGCACGGTCGATGATGCGCGCCAGCCGGTTGGTCATCACGCTCAGCAGGGTACCCACCGCGGTGAGGAGAAATACCGGGGCGACCGAAAGTTGTATGACGTGGGCGACTGCCCCAAGCGATTGCGTATCGCGCAGCATGTGTTGCTCCTTGTTTATGAACCTTCGAATCTCTGCTCGACCTCGGACCGAAACTGTTCCAGGTCGATCCCTTTCAGCCTGATCAGGTCGTTCATTACCGGGTCTAGCATGGCGTTGGCGACGTTTACCGCCCCCCGTTTCTCCTGGATCTCTTTGAGAGCTTTTTCGCGCCCTTCCTGGCTCAGCAGGAGGTCCGAGCGCTCGTTGTAGAAGCGGTGGATCAGGAAGTTCCGCCCACGCTGGGCCTTGCGTAGCGCCAGCACCGCCTCGTCGGTGAAACCTACCCTCTTCTTGATCTCGTCCATGAGGCGGCCCAGGGTCTGGCTCCCCAAATTCTCCATCGAGCCGCGGAACTCCTGGTCGGAGAGGTTGCCGTCGCTTAGGTCGGTCAGCAGGGTGACGATGAAGGAGATATAAAGCTCCAGGCGCTGGCAGTCCTGCACGGCCGCTCCCATCTCTAGATAGATCGGGTTAAGTGCTGAAGTATCGATCTTGACGCCCTGCATGGCACATCCTCTGGGAAAAATTTAAGCCAATGCAATACCACAAATGAACGTAGCTATAAACAGCTAATTAGCTGAAGGCATTTTGCGGGGGGGCGTAGCGGCTTCGGTCCGCGAAGGCGGAGGGGGACGGGGTCCCCTGCGCACTGGCCCCGCATAGGCAAGGGGATGGGGGCAAAGCGACCTTCGCCGAAGATGCGGCTTCCCTGGCGAGGGCAGGCTGACTTCTGGTTAGAGGGGTGCGAAAGGATTCTCATTTGAACCGGGGCAACTGCGGCTGGACCACAATACCGCGAGGGCATTGCGCTTTTTTGTGTGCGATCAACAGAATCTCTGTTATAATCACTCGGTTTTCATTAATCTTGACCGCTCCCCAATCTGGGGGGATGGATATAAAGAAAGTCTCAGGCCGGGTCAACCGGCGGGAACAATACTAGGCGCGAGGCGTGCCGCCGGTCAGTTGCGACCAGGCACCGCAGCCCCTAAACGAAAGGGAAATAAGGATTTATGTCAAAAAAAATGCTGATTAACGCGCTGCACCCAGAGGAAGCGCGAGTGGCGATCGTCGAGGACGGCCGCCTGGTGGATCTGGATGTGGAGATCGCCGGCAACGAGCAGATCCGCGGCAACATCTACAAGGGGGTCGTGGTTCGCGTGGAGCAGGGGCTGCAGGCCGCCTTCGTCGATATCGGGCTGAAGAAGCTCGGCTTCCTGCAGATGGGGGAACTGCACCCGGAGAACTGGAAGTGGCGTGACGACATCCCGGAGGACCAGAGGCACCGCCGCCCGCGCATCCAGGAGGTGCTTCGTCGGGGGCAGGAGCTGATCGTACAGGTCGAGAAGGGGGAGCGGGACAACAAGGGCTCCGCGCTCACCACGTACGTCTCGCTGCCGGGGCGCTACATGGTGCTGATGCCGGGAAGCGACTCCGCCGGCATCTCCCGCAAGGTCGAGGGGGAGGGGGAGCGCAAGAAGCTCAAGGAAATCATCGCCGAGATGACCATCCCCGAGGGGTACGGCTACATCATCCGGACCGAGGCGATGGGGAGGACCCGCGAGGAGCTCCAGAAGGACCTCGACAACCTGATTGCCACCTACCAGGGGATCCGCACCCAGGGGCTGGCCATGAAGGGTGCGGGGATGATCTACCAGGAGTCCGCGCTCATCATCAGGACCATCCGGGACTACTTCTCCGCCGACATAGACGAGGTGCTGGTTGACAGCAAGGACGTCTACAACGATGTCCGCGACTGCCTGAAGGAGATAGACCCCGCGTTCGAGAAGCTGGTCAAGATGCACCAGGAAAAGCGCCCGATCTTCTCGCGCTACCAGCTGGAGGAGCAGATCGACCTGATCTACGAGAAGAAGGTCCCCCTGAAGTCGGGCGGGTCCATCTTCATTGAGCCTACCGAGGCGCTGGTGTCGATCGACGTCAACTCGGGGAAGTCCACCGGCGAGAAGGGGGTCGAGGACACCGCGTTCAAGACCAACATGGAAGCGGCCGAGGAGGCTGCGCGGCAGCTGCGGCTGCGCGACCTGGGCGGGCTTATCGTCATCGACTTCATCGACATGCGTGACCGCAAGCACAACGCCGAGGTGGAAAAGACGCTTAAGACGGCACTCAAGGCGGACAAGGCGCGGGTGAACGTCTCGCGCATCTCCGAGTTCGGCCTTTTGGAGATGTCGCGCCAGCGCATCCGCCAGACCCTGAACCAGGCCTCCACCCTGGAGTGCCCGCACTGCGACGGCAGGGGTAAGGTTAAGTCCGTCGAGGCGATGGCGCTTTCCTTCCTCAGGAAGGTGCACGCGGCCGCAGCCAAGGGGACCATCGGCGAGGTGGTGGGGGGGCTGCCGCTCGAGGTAGCGTACTACCTCCTGAACCGCAAGCGTCACGAGCTTTCCCAGATCGAAAACGACTACGACATCGAGGTGACGGTGAAAGGTAAACCGTCCTACCTACTGAACCAGATGGACCTGGAGCTGATCAAGCGGGAAAAACCCGCAATCGAAGAGCTGCCGCTGGAAAAGCCGGTCCACGGGCGTCTGCAGGCGAAGGAAGAAGCGGCCCAGGAGCCGGCCGAAGGGCGCAAGAAAAAGAAGAAGGGGAAAAAGACCCAGGAGCCGGAGGGGGCAGCCCACGCCGAGGCGCTGCCGGTTGCCGTCGTGGAGGAGCCAAGCGGCGCCGAGCTGGTGCTGACCGTCGAGGGCGAGCCGGAGGAACACAAGAAAAAACGCCGCCGCAAGCGCAAGCGGGGCAAGGGGGGCGCAGCCGAAGCTGGCGCCGAGGCAGCGGCGACGCACGCCGCCGAGGCCGAAGTCGAGCTTCCGGCCGCGGAGCCCGGGACCCTTCCCGCGCAGGGACCGGTCACGGAGCAGGCGGCCGGCGAGGTGGAACAGCCCCACCACGAGGCGGGAGAAGAAGTGAAGAAGAAGCGCCGGCGCAAAAGGCGGCGCGGCAAGGGGGGGCACGAGGCGCAGCTGCATGAGGGCGAGCCGGAATTCCCGCAGCAGTTGGAGGCATTCGCCGCAGCTGGCGACATCCCGGTGCAGGAAGTGACCCCCGTGATAACCGCCTCCCCCGTTTCCGCCGAACCTGGCGCAGCAGTGAAAAAGGGGCGCAAAAGGGGAAAAGGGCGCGCCGAGGAGCCTGCCGTCGCCGGCGCTGCCGCAGGAGAGGTCGAGGCGATAACCATTCCGGCAGAGGTGATCGTGCCAGCGGAGTCCGCCGCGAAGCCGAAGCGTCCGCGCTCCGGTCGCAAAGCCAAGGAAGCGGCCGCGGAGCAGGGAACGGTGGCTGTCGCCGCAGCGGCAACCGGTGGCGCTGCGGAGCCCGCAGCCGGCGCCGAGGCGCCCGCAGAGCCGGCCAAGGCCAAACGGAAACCGCGAGGGGGTAAGGCCGCCAAGGAGGCCGAAGCGGCCCCGGCCGCCGAAGCCGGGGAAGCAAAGGCTGTACCGGCCCGAAAGAAAGCCGCCGCGGCGGAAGGGAAAGAGGGAGAGGTCAAGGCCGCCAAGGGTAGCAGAGCCAAGGCTCCCAAGGAGAAAAAGGAGCAGGAGGCCGTGGCGTCAGCGACAGAAGCTACCCCCGCTCCGGCCCAGGACCAAGCGCCTGCCAAGGCTCGCGCCCCCCGTGCCCCGCGCAAAAAGGCGGCGCCTGAGGGGGAACAAGCACCGGCCACGCCGGTCGAGGAGAAGCCCAAGAAGCCGCGGGCACCGCGGAAGAAAAAAGAAGAATCATCCGCAGAATAGCTTTTCTGCCTTGCCACCGCCGGAACCCTGGAAGCCGACCTGCTTCTTCACGAGTCAGGATTTCAGGGTTCCGGCATTTCGACATCGCCGCTGAAACGGGTGCAGGGCACACTACCTTCAGCCCGAATCCTCCTCCGACATCTTCGGCGCGAGCCTCGGATGGAGCTTCCAGGACACTGAATCGGGAGAGGTTTCCCAGATGGAGCAGTTGGTCTACATAGCGCTTTTAGGCGCCCTCGGCTGTCTGTGCCGCTACTTTCTGTCCGGATTCGTCTACCAGATTTTCGGCTCCTCCTTTCCCTATGGGACCCTTGCCGTAAACCTGATCGGGGCTTTCCTGATCGGGCTGGTGATGGAGTTTTCCGTCAGAAGCGCGGCCATTCCCCCCACCCTGCGCTTTGCCATCACCATAGGGTTTCTCGGGGGGCTCACCACCTTTTCCACCTTCAGTTTCGAGACCTTCAGGCTTTTGGAGGACGGCGCGCTCCTGGTCGCTTTCACCAACGTCCTGGTCAGCGTCGTCGCCTGCCTTACCTGCACCTGGATCGGGATCATGGTGGCGCGGGCGCTTTAGGCCGGCCGGCAGGAAACGGGGACACGCTTCACCACCAAAGCTTTAAAAAAATAGGAGAGCGAATGAACAGCAGGAACATGACCCTGGAAGAAGATAGAAACACGATGCTCGGCGAGCAAGTGCTGCTCAGGATCTTCATAGGCGAACGGGACAAATATAAGCACATCCCCCTTTACGAAGCCCTGGTCGAGCTGTTCCGCAAGGAAGGGTTCGCCGGCGCCACCGTGCTGCGGGGGATAGCCGGCTTCGGCGCCCACAGCATGTACCACACGGACCGGCTGCTGCGGCTTTCCACCGACCTCCCCATCGTGCTGGAAGTGGTGGACCAGAGGGAGCGGGTCGAGGCGGTGCTCCCGACCGTGGAGGGGATGATGGACGGTGGCCTCATCACCATGGAAAAGGTGCTGGTGCTGCGCTACGCAAAGAAGCGCTCCAGCTAGCCCTTCGGCTTGAAACGAAATCTTCCTCTGCTACACTCTGTCCATTCATGATAATGGGAGCTGAAGATGGGGATATTGGACAACCTGAGCCCGCGTTGGATCGAAAATCAGTACGAGGTATGGAAGAAGGACCCGGAGCAGCTTTCCGAGGCATGGCGGGCCTTCTTCAACGGCTTTGAGCTGGGAGTGAACCAGCCGCCCCAAGAGGCCGCCACTCTTGGGCCCGCGGAGGCTCTGAAACACTCGGGGGTCCAGTCCCTCATCTACCGCTACCGCGACATCGGGCACCTGCTCGCCTGCACCGACCCGCTTTCCCCCTGCCAGATAGAACACCCGCTCCTCTCCCTGGACGCCTTCGGCCTGGAGCCGTCCGACCTCGATAAGACCTTCCACACCAAGCGTTTCATGAGGCAGAGCGCCACCCTGAAAGAGATCCTGCAGGTGCTGCGCAGCACCTATTGCGGTTCGGTCGGCGTCGAGTTCATGCACCTGCAAAACCCCGAGGAGCGGCAGTGGCTCATCGACCGGATGGAGCCCGTGGCCAACAGGGGACGCTTCGATGCGGAAAAGCGGCTGCGGCTTTTGAAGAAGCTCAAGGAGGCTGCGCTTTTCGAGCGCGAGCTGCACAAGAAGTTCCCGGGACAGACCCGGTTCTCGCTGGAAGGGGGGGATGCCCTGATCCCGCTTCTGGATGCCGCCGTCGTCAAGGCCGCAGAACTCGGGGTCACCGACGTGGTGTTCGGCATGCCGCACCGAGGCCGCCTCAACGTGCTGGCGAACATCTTCGGCATGCCCTACGAAAACCTCTTCGCCGAGTTCGGCGACAACAGGGAATACGGCGTCGTCGGCGAGGGGGACGTGAAGTACCACAAGGGGTACTCCGTCGATCTCGCCTTGCCAGGCGAGCGCGCCATCCATCTGACCCTCACCTCGAACCCAAGCCACCTGGAGGCCATCGACCCGGTGGTGCAGGGGAAGTGCCGCGCCCGCCAGGACCGGATGGGGGAAGGGGCGGAGGCGCGCGTGCTGCCGCTATTGATCCACGGGGACGCAGCTTTCGCGGGACAGGGAGTGGTGGCGGAGACGCTCAACCTCTCGCAGCTTGCCGGCTACCGCACCGGCGGAACGCTGCACGTGGTCCTCAACAACCAGATCGGCTTCACCACCTCGGCCGCCGACGCCAGGTCCAGCCACTACGCAACCGACGTGGCCAAGATGGTGCGGGCGCCGGTGTTCCATGTCTATGGCGACGATGCCGAGGCCGTGGTCCACATCGCCCAGCTTGCTTTGGAATATCGCGACCGCTACAGAAAGGACGTGGTGGTCGAGGTGATCTGCTACCGCAGGCACGGGCACAACGAGGGGGACGAGCCCTACTTCACCCAGCCGCTCATGTACGAGCAGATCAAGCTGCGCCCCCCGCTGCACTCGCTCTACGAGATGGAGCTTCTGGGGGAGGGATTCGCCGAGGAGGAGCTGAAGGAGGTCGAGAACGAGGTGGCGCAGCGCCTCTCCCAGGCAGGGGGGAAAAACGCCGAACCGGTCGAGAGCGCATTTATGGCGCGCTGGAGCGGCATGAAGCCGGGGACGGAAAAAGTCCCGGTCTCCACCTCGGTTGAGGCGGCTTCGCTCTTGGAACTATCGGAAAAGCTCAGCCTCATTCCCGAGGGGTTCCAGCCGCATCCGAAGGTTGCTGGCATCCTGCAGAAGCGGCGCGAGGCCGTGTCGAAGGGGGGACCGCTTGACTGGGGGAACGTGGAGAGCCTCGCTTTCGCCACACTTCTGGCGCAGGGAGTTCCGGTCCGCCTCTCCGGGCAGGATGTCAGGCGCGGCACCTTCAGCCACCGGCACGCCGTCCTCTTCGACCAGCAAGACGGCAGCTCCTACCTGCCGCTTGCCGGAGTCTGCGCGCAAAGTGCGTTCTTCTGCGTCTACGACAGCATGCTGGCCGAATTCTCGGTCATGGGGTTCGAGTACGGCTACTCCATAGAAGCCCCGGAGGCGCTCACCATCTGGGAGGCGCAGTACGGCGACTTCGCCAACGGCGCACAGGTGATCATCGACCAGTTCATCGTGAGTGGCGAGGCCAAGTGGGGGCGCTCCAGCGGGCTCGTCTTGATGCTCCCGCACGGCTACGAGGGGCAGGGGGCTGAGCACTCCAGCGCCCGCATCGAGCGCTTCCTCGAACTGGCGGCGGCCGGCAACATCCAGGTCGTCTACCCAACCACCCCGGCACAGCTCTTCCACGTGCTGCGTCGGCAGATGCTGCAGCCTTTCCGCAAGCCGCTGATCCTTTTCACCCCCAAGAGCCTTTTGCGCCACCCAGACTGCGTCTCCAAGCTGGAGGAGCTTTCCTCCGGCGGCTTCAAGGAGGTGATCGCTGAGCCCCCCGCGGCAGGAGAGGTGCAGGAGGTGCTTCTTTGCAGCGGGAAGATCTACTACGACCTTCTGGGGCGGATCAGGAAGGACCAGGTGCAGGGGCGCGCGCTGGTGCGCATCGAGCAGCTCTACCCTTTGCCGATGGACCTGCTCCGGGAAGAGTTGCAGCGCTACCCCTCCGGCGTCCGTTACAGCTGGGTGCAGGAGGAGCCGCGCAACATGGGAGGGTGGCGATTCCTGCACGAGCCTCTTTGCGAGATACTCGGGGTGGTGCCCCGGTACGTCGGGCGTCCGGAAGCAGCGGCGCCGGCCTCCGGTTCCCACCGGCTGGACCGGGTGGAGCAGGAGCGCATCATAGAGGACGCGCTGCAGCGTTAGCTGGCCGTCTTCGTTTTACAGGCTGCAGTTCCCATAGCATCTCCCCTTGCGGTATCGCATCGCAACGAATCAAGCTCCATGCTTTTGCTGCGCGGTTAATCAAGATAGGAAGAAGCCGGTCCCGGTGAAGTTCAAACATGAACCTTACCTTGCAGCCGGTCCAGGAGTCGGAAAATGGAAATCAAGGTTCCCGCGGTGGGCGAGTCGGTTTATGAGGCGGTGATCGCCAGGTGGCTCAAGAAGTCGGGCGACGTCGTGTCTAAGGACGAGCCGCTTTGCGAGATCGAAACGGACAAGGTGACCCTGGAGGTGACCTCTGAGGCGGACGGCGTTTTGACCACCCTGGCGGCAGAGGGGGAGACGGTGAAGATCGGCGCGGTGATCGCCACCATAGACGCCCGCGGCGCCGAGTCCGCACCCGCCGCAGGCGCTGCCGCTTCGGCGAAGTCCTCGCCTGCAGCCGCCCCTGCCGCCGAGGCCGCCCCGGCCAAGACGGCCCCAAAAGGTGCGCCACCTCCCATCTCTCCATCTGGGCGCAAGCTGGCGCGCGAGCTGGGCGTGGAGCCACAGGATGTGCAGGGATCCGGGCGTGGGGGGCGTGTGACCAGGGAGGACCTTCTGAAGGCAGAGGGGGCCGGGCCCGCTCCCGCCGGTGGCCAACCCTCCGTGCAGGCACAGCCTGCGCCGGCCGTGAAGTCCGAGCCGGCACCCGCTCCCCCGTCACGTCCCGCCCCGTCCCCTTCCCAAGAGGCGGAGCGCGTGGTCCGCAAGCCTATGACGCAGATCCGGAAGCGGATCGCGCAGCGGCTGGTCTCGGTGCGGCAGCAGACCGCCATGCTCACCACCTTCAACGAGGCGGACATGAGCCAGGTGATGCTGCTGCGCCAGAAGTACGGCGAACACTTCCTGAAGCGCCACGGCGTGAAGCTCGGGCTGATGTCCTTTTTCGTCCGCGCCTGCTGCGAGGCGCTCGCCCAGTTCCCGGATGTGAATGCGAGGATCGACGGCGACGACATCGTCTACCACAACTACTGCGACATTGGGATCGCCGTCGGTAGCGATAGGGGTCTCGTGGTGCCGGTCTTGAGGGGCGCGGAGAGCCTCACGCTCGCGGGGATCGAGCAGCGGATCGCGGAGTACGCCGAGAAGGTGCGCAAAAACCGCATCGCCATCGCCGACCTGGAGGGGGGGACCTTCACCATCTCCAACGGCGGCGTCTACGGTTCCATGCTTTCCACCCCGATCCTCAATCCGCCGCAAAGCGGGGTGCTGGGGATGCACGCGATCCAAAAGCGCGCCGTGGTGGTGGGGGACGAGATCGTCATCCGCCCCATGATGTACCTGGCGCTCTCCTACGATCACCGCATCGTGGACGGGCAGGGGGCAGTCGGGTTCCTGAAGCTGGTGAAGGAGTACATCGAGGAGCCGGAGGAGTTGCTGCTCGAAGGGTAGGACAACGCACCCTCCTGCCGACGAGGCGGAGGGAGCAGCCGGGGGGAGATATGTCCGAAGAGATATTCGATCTGGTGGTGATCGGCGCGGGGCCCGGAGGCTACGTCGCCGCCATACGGGCAGCGCAGCTGGGGATGACCGTGGCCGTGGTGGAGAAGCGGGGTACTCTCGGGGGGGTCTGCCTCAACGAGGGGTGCATTCCCAGTAAGGCCCTGCTTGACTCAAGCGAGCTCTTTCATCTGGCCGGGCACCGCTTCTCAGCGCACGGCATCGAGGTGGCGCCTCCGACCCTGAACCTAGGGCAGATGATGGCCAGAAAGGAAGACGTGGTCAAGAAGCTCACCGACGGCATCGCCTTTTTGTTCAAGAAGAACAAGATCAAAAGCGTGAACGGCACCGCGAGGCTTGCCGGCAGCGACGCCGCAGGGGTGCACAAGGTCGAGGTGCAGAGGGGGGAGGAAATCCGGGCCAAAAAGGTCCTCCTTGCCACCGGCAGCGACCCGGTGCAGCTTCCCTCCCTTCCCTTCGACTGGGAATCCGTCGTCAGCGCACGCGAGGCGCTCAGCTTCGACAAGGTGCCAGAGCACCTGCTCGTGGTCGGAGGCGGCTACATAGGGCTCGAGCTCGGATCGGTCTGGCTCAGGCTGGGCGCCCAGGTCACCGTGGTGGAGATGCTCCCGCGGCTCATCGCGGGGAGCGACGGCCAGGTGGCGGAGGCGCTTTTGCGCTCGCTCAAGAAGCAGGGGATGCGCTTTTTGCTGGGGGCGAAGGTGGCCGGGGTCGAGAAGCGCGAAGGATCACTGCTGGCGCGGGTGGAGGTCGAGGGAGGGGTGCAGGAGATCGGCTGCGACAAGGTCCTCGTCGCGGTGGGGCGCAGGCCGCTGACCGCGGGGCTCGGGCTGGAAGAGCTGGGTGTCGCCCTGGAAAACGGGCGCGTCAAGGTGGACGAGGATTACCTTACCAGCGTCCCCGGCGTCTACGCCATAGGGGACCTGATCTCGGGTCCGATGCTGGCGCACAAGGCGATGGAGGAAGGGGCGGTCTGCGTCGAGAGGATGCGCGGGGAACCGAGCCAGGTCGATTACGGCTGCGTCCCTGGCGTCTGCTACACCTGGCCCGAGGCGGCGTCGGTTGGCAAGACCGAGGACGCGCTCAAGGAGGAGGGAATCCCCTACAAAAGCGGCAAGTTCAACTTCATGGGCAACGGGCGCGCCAAGTGCATGGACGAGACCGAAGGGTTCGTCAAGGTGCTCTCCGACGTCGAGGGGACGCGCCTTCTCGGGGTGCACATCTTCGGCCCGCGCGCCTCAGACATGATAGCCGAAGCGGTGACGGTGATGAGCTTCGGCGGCAGCAGCGAGGACATCGCCCTCATCATGCACGCCCACCCGACCCTCTCCGAGGCGATGAAGGAGGCGGCCTTGGACGTGGACAAAAGGGCGATACACGGCTGATCCCAGCTTTCGGTGATAGCGTATGATCTGCAAAGACGTTGGCGTCATCGGCTATGCCGAGGCGCTCCGGATACAGGAACAACTGGTGGAGCAGGTGCAACAGGGGGGCGAGGAGGCCCTCTTGCTGCTTGAGCACCTCCCCGTCTACACCATCGGCGCGGGGGGGAGCACGGAGAACGTGCTCGACCCGGAACTTGAGCCGGTCCGGGTGAACCGCGGAGGGGACGTCACCTACCACGGCCCGGGCCAGCTGGTATGCTATCCCATCCTCGACCTTTCACGGCGCGGGCGCGACCTGCATCGCTACCTTCGTTTCCTTGAGCTTTTCCTAGTCGAGCTTTGCGCTGACCTCGGGGTTGCCTGCCATACCGTCCCCGGGCGCACCGGCGTCTGGACCGGCAACGGCAAGCTGGCCTCTATAGGGGTCGGGGTGAGGCGCTGGGTCTCCATGCATGGTTTCGCGCTCAACGTCTCCCCGGACACCGCCCCCTTTTCCCGGATCAACCCCTGCGGCATGCCCGACTGTCGCATCACCTCCCTGAGCCTCGAACTCGGGGAGGAGCTTTTCGTCGACGACCTGAAAGAAACGGTCGCCGAGCGCTTCCAACCGCTTCTGCACCAGCACCTGCCACGATAGCCCAACAAAAGGTGGGCAAGGAGGCCCCTCATGTCCGAAACCGACTGCCGGGTACCTGTAGAGAAGCTTCGCTGGGTGTGCGACCCCGCCCTGTTCAATTTCAAGACCACCGAAGAGATCGCCGGCCTGCAGGGGAACATCGCGCAGAACAGGGCCACCGCTGCCATAGACTTCGGCCTCGGCATGCCCAACAACGGGTTCAACATCTACCTGGCGGGGGATACCGGAACCGGAAGGACCTCGACGATCCGGCAGATGCTGCAGAAATACGTGAAAGGCACCTCCCCCCCAAGCGACTGGTGCTACGTCCACAACTTCGACGCCCCCGACGCCCCCCTGGCGCTCGCGCTCCCCGCAGGGATGGGTAAGGAGCTTGCCGCCGACATGCGGGAGCTGTTGGATTACATGCGCTCCGACATCCCTACCGCCCTGGAGAGCAAGGAGTACGAGACCAACCGGGTCACCCTGATCGAGCAGTTCCAGGAGAAAAACGGGGAGATCTTCTCCGAGCTGGAAAAGGAGGCGACTGACCGTGGATTCGCGCTGCAGCGCACCGTCTCCGGCCTCGTCATCGTCCCCCAGAAGGAGGGGCGCAACTTCACCCAGGAGGAATACGAGGCGCTGGAGAAGGGCGAGCGGGATCAACTCGACTCCGTCGGCCGGGAACTCACCGAGAGGCTCAACGACTGCCTGCGCCAGGTGCGCGAGAACGAGAAGTTATTGCGCGACGCCCTGTCGCAGCTGGACCGCGAGTTGGGACTTTCCGCCGTGGGGCACCACCTCGACCCCCTGAAGGAAAAGTACGTCGGTTTCCAGAAGGTCCAGAAATACCTGGACGACGTCCAGGAAGACCTCCTCCTGAACCTGGAGGACTTCAAGCCGCAGGTGGCGCCTCCCCAGATCCCGGGGCTGAAGCTGCCCAAGCAGGAGCCGACCTTCGAACGCTACGAGGTGAACGTCCTGGTGGAGAACAACCCGGACAACGGCGCACCCATGGTGTTCGAGTCCAACCCGACCTACACCAACCTTTTCGGACGGATCGAGAACATCATGCAGATGGGGGGGGTGGCCAGCACCAACTTCACGCTGATCAAGCCGGGCGCCCTGCACCGCGCCAACGGCGGCTACCTCATCGTGGACGCCCGCGAGGTGCTGATCAACCCCTTCGCCTGGGAGTCCTTGAAGCGCTGCATCAGGAACATGGAGATCAAGATCGAGGACGTCCTTGAGCAGTACCGCTTCATGACGGTGGTCTCGCTCAAGCCCGAGCCTATACCGCTGAACGCGAAGATCATCATGATCGGGTCGCTTTGGATCTACTACCTCCTCTTCTACATGGAGCCGGACTACCGTAAGTTCTTCAAGGTGAAGGCCGACTTCGACAACCAGATCCACCGGACCCCCGAGGTGATGCAGGACTACGCCCTGTTCGTCGCGGCCCACTGCTGCAAGGAAGGGCTCCTTCCCTTCGACACCACGGGCGTCGCGGCCCTTCTGGAGTACGCCTCGCGCCTGGTGGAGGACCAGGAGCGGCTTTCCTCACAGTTCACGGAGCTCTCCGACCTGATCCGGGAGGCGAGCTACTGGGCCCAGCGCGAGGGGGCCGAGGTGGTGGACCGCGGCTGGGTGAAGCGGGCGGTGCACGAGAAGACCTTCCGCTCCAACCGGATCGAGGAGCGGATCCAGGAATACCTGGCGAAGGGGGTGATCCTATGCGACACCAAGGGGAGTGTCGTCGGGCAGATCAACGGCCTCTCCGTCATGACCCTCGGCGATTACACCTTCGGCCGCCCCTCCCGTCTCACCATACGGGTCTCGCAGGGTCGGGCGGGCATGGTCAACATCGAGCGCGAGGTGAAGCTTTCCGGCCCGATCCACGACAAGGGGGTGCTGATCATGACCGGCTACCTGGCCGGCAAGTTCGCCCAGGACCAGCCGCTCTCCTTCTCCGCGCACATCTGCTTCGAGCAGTCCTATGAAGGGGTCGAAGGGGACAGCGCCTCCAGCGCCGAACTCTACGGCCTGCTCTCCGCGCTCTCCGGGCTTCCCATCCGGCAGGGGATAGCGGTGACCGGGAGCGTGAACCAACTCGGCCAGATCCAGCCCATCGGTGGCGTCAACTACAAGATCGAAGGGTTCTACAGCGTCTGCAAGGCCAAGGGATTGACCGGCGAACAGGGGGTCCTCATTCCCAAGATCAACGAGCACAACCTGATGCTGAACGACGAGGTGGTGCAGGCGGTCCAGGACGGCATGTTCCACATCTGGAGCGCCCAGGAGGTGGACCAGGGGATCGAGATACTGACCGGAGTGCCGGCGGGGAAGATGGCCGAGGACGGGAGCTACCCCGAGGGGAGCGTCAACTTCCTGGTGCAAAAGAGGCTGAAGCAGATGTTCGAGAACATGCGGCGGCTGGCGCAGCAGGACAAGGATCAGGCGAAGGAGGAGGGGGCTCTCCCGCTCCCTGGGACCGGCCCCCTGAAGGAATGAGAAAAAGCGGTTGCGGGATCTAAGATAACGAGAACTTGAAAAGGGGAGGGTGATTTGGTACCTTCCCGCGAGGGCCGCACGCCGCGGCCCTTTTTATTGATCTCGTTCCCAAGATCCATCTTGGGACGCCTACCCCTTGGAGGGTTTTTCTTCCGAATCGGCAACCTGCAGCATTTGCCTGCGAAGCGTTGCACGAGAACTAACGTCTCCCCCTTTGCGAAGGGGGGACTGGGGGGATTTGCTTCCCCAAAAGGGGGCTTCCATTTCCTATCCGGACCAGGAGTCCAGCTTGAAAAGACGCTGCTTTCTCATCGTGAACCCCACCTCGGGAAGCTATTCCCAGAAGACCGTCGACCGGATAATGGCCGGGCTCAGGCAAAGGGGGCTCGACCCCGAGCTTATGCCGACCGCAAGCGCCGCCGACCCCGCGCTCTTCGCGGCGAAACTCTGCGCCGGGCACGCCGACCCGCTTATCGTCGTTGCCGGCGGCGACGGCACGGTGAACGGCGTCTTGAATGGACTGGTTCCGGGTAAGGCGACGCTCGGGGTGGTACCGCTTGGGACCGCCAACGTCCTGGCGCGGGAGTTGGGGATCGCTTCGGTCGAGGACGCCCTGGACCGCCTGGCCCAGGGGGATACCCGCCCCATCTCGGTCGGCGAGATCGAGCGGGAGGGGGAGAAAAGACGCTTCTTGCTCATGGCCGGCGCCGGGATGGACGGTGCGGTGGTGCGCGGTGTTCGCCTTTCCGAGAAACGGATTTTAGGCAAGGGCGCCTACCTGCTCTCTGCGCTCAGGGTGCTCCTTTCCTGGGACCGGTCGGAGCTGAGCATCACCGCTGCCGGGCGAAGCCTCTCCTGCCACGGGGTGATCGTCTGCAACGCCGCCAAGTACGGCGGCAACTTCGTCCTCGCCCCGGAGGCGGACCTCTTCTCCCCCGGTTTCCAGGTGCTCTGCATCAAGGGGGGGCGGCTGGCCTACCTGAAGCTTGGCCTCATGCTCCTTTTCGGAGGGGCCTCGGTTGCCGGCTCGGTGACCTCCTTCGCCGCGACCGAACTGGAGCTTTCCGGCGACAAGGCGGTGCAGTTGGACGGCGACTATTTCTGCTGCACCCCCTTGCGCGTCAGGACGCTCCCGGCCCTGGTCCGCCTGGTGGTCTGAGCACCGCCGCAGCCGAAATTTCCCTATGATCGTTCCTACTTGACAAAATAACTGCAATATTGGATTAATGTGGCACTTGCCGCCTGCCGGGCCTTAAGCGATCCCGGCGGCTGGCTTGCGGGGAGCTCTTCAGCGCGAGGCCGGACCTTGCAGCGGTAGACGTCGATCGACAGGGGGAGTGGGCATGGCTTATCCGAAGATAATGCTGGTGGACGACACCCGGCTGATACTGGAGTTGGAGAAGAGTTTCCTCAAACTGTCGCACGTTGACATCGTTACCGCCGGCAACGGCGCCGAGGCGCTGGAGCTGATCCGGAAGGACCCCCCCGATCTGATCTTCATGGACATGCATATGCCGGTCATGGACGGCGTCGCCTGCTGCGCCGAGCTGAAAGCCGACCCGTTTTTATGCGGCATTCCGGTGGTGATGCTGACCACCGCGGGGAAGGAAGAAGACCGGGAGCGGGCGAAGCTGGCCGGTTGCGACAACTTCCTCACCAAGCCGCTCGACCGCCGCTTGTTCCTGGATCTCGCCCGCAAGTACACCGACGCGGTGGAGCGGCGCGAGCCGCGCATCCCCTGCCACCTGCCGGCCCTTTTCCTGCAGGGCAAAAAACCCGTCGGCGGCATCGTCCTCGACATCGGTGACGGCGGCGTGTTCGTGGCGACAAGGGAGCGGCTGCTGTTGCACCAGAAACTCCGCCTGGCGCTTTACCTTCAGGGGGAGCGTCCGCGGCTGTTGGAGTTGAAGGGATGGGTGGCCTGGCTGAACGAGGAGGGGAAACGGGTGCACAATTCCCTGCCGGTCGGCTTCGGGATGGAATTCCTCGAGTTGGGCGAAGAGGAGACGGCGGTGCTGAAGTCCTTCCTCGCCACCCTCAGGCCGGAAGAGCCTCCGGCCTCCTAGCGGGAAAACCGCATGGTTGCCTGGAACCAGAACCAGGTTAAAAGGGCCGCGGCGCAGTTGCCGCCCCTGTTGTCGATGAGCCGCCCGAGAATGCGGTCGTGCAGCGCGAGAAACCTTCCCCCTTTACCTTCCCCCGCACCACCCGTCACCACATCTAGAAAAAAAGCGATCTGCCAGGCGTTGCTCCTGACGTAGCTCCCGGTGTCGTACCAAAGCCGCCACCGCTGCCGGCGCGGCAGTTGCGCCATCTTGCGGTAAAGGGGGTGCAGGATGGGGCGCAGCTTGAGCGTCTTGGCCGCGTCCTGGCTGCGGTAGCTTTCCTTCAGCGATTCGATCAGAGAGAGGTGGCCGAGGGTGGCCAGGTTCATCAGGATGGCGTTCAGGCTCTGGCGGGGGAGGAGCCCCTCGGTAAGGAAGCGGCGCGGCGAGGTGGCGATGCGGGAGGGGAAGAGTATCCATTTTCCCCTTTCCCTGATCCTCTCGGCGAGGAAGGTGTCCTCCATGAGCGGAAGCGCGCTCTGGAAGGGACCTGTCTCCTCGAAGAAGTCGCGCCCCAGCATGAACCCCTGGTCGCCGTGGGTGCACCCCGGGCGGTCCAGCGCCGCCTTGGCGCCGTAGAAGCGGTAGGGGAGAGGGGCGGGGCCGTCGAAATCGAAAAATAGAGAGAAGCGGCCGGCCACCCTGGTTCCTGTCCGGCGTGCCTCCTTGAGTGCGTCCACAGCTTTTCTGAATGCCAGCGGATCGTCGAACCTGGAATCCACGTGGAGAAAGAGGAGCAACTCCCCGCGCGCCGCTGCCGCCCCGCGGTTCATCTGCGCTCCCCTTCCCTTTCCCCCCTCGATCAGCGTCAGCGCAAACGGGGCTTGCGCCGCGAAGCCGCGGGCGAGCGCCGCTCCGCCGTCGCCGGAACCCCCGTCCGAAATGATCACTTCGAAGTGCAGCTCGCTCTGCCTAGCCATCGTCTCCAGGAAGGGAAGCAGGTTTCCTTCCTCGTTGTAGACCGGCACGACGACCGACAGCTCGGGGACTTCGTCAAAGGACAAGTGTGTCCGCCTTCTCGACCAGGTGGGGGAGGTCGGGCTTGGTGAGGATGCCGCTTGCCCCGAGATCGCGCCATTTCAGCTTGTTGTCCTCGCTGGCGAGGGAGGAGAAGATGACCACGGGGAGCTTTTCCAGAGCCCCTTCCTTCCGGATCAGGGAGGTGAGGTGCAGCCCGTCCATCCGGGGCATCTCGATGTCGGTGATGACCAGGTTCAGGCAATCGGTCACCGCCTTGCCGCTTTCGGCGCACTGCTGGCGCACGGTGCAGACGTACTCCCAAGCCTCCTCGCCGTTTTCCGCCTCCACCACGTTGTAGCCGGCGTCGCGCAGGGTCCCGCACATGGTCTTGCGGATGAAGGAGGAGTCGTCGGCGACCAGGATGGTCTTCTCGTGCCGGTTGATCGCCGAGTGGGCGAGCAGGAGGTCTTCGCCGGGGGCCGAGAGCGCCATGGTGGACGAGAGTTCGCCGATGATCTTTTCGAAGTCGAGGATCAGTATGATGCGGTCCTCCATCTTGACCACGCCGGTGATGTTCGCATCGTGGATCGCCTTCACCGGCGGCTCCACGTGCTCCCAGGATATGCGGTAGATGCGGGAGACCGAGTGGACCTGGATCCCGACGATGATCCTGTTGAATTCAAGGACGATGACGCGGTCCGCCAGGATACCGTCGCAGTTCTTGTTGAGCGCCCGGGAGAGGTCGATCAGCGTGATCACCTGGTCCCTGAGCTTGATCATGCCGCTTACCGACGGGTTCGCGTTCACCACCTTGCGCGTGTTGGGGAGCCTGATTATCTCGCGCACCTTGGCCACGTTGACGCCGAAGTAGCACGGGACCACGTTCCCCTTGCCGTCGAGCTCGTCTATTCTGAATTCCACTATTTCCAGTTCGTTGGTGCCGCTTTCCAACAGGATCTTGTTGCTCGGTTCCATGTGCCCCCCGCATCGCTTTTTTGTCCGCTTTCTCCTTTTTACTTCGGCAGGATAGTTAAAAGCATGAGGCAAAAATGTACATTAAAGCTCCCGGCGCACGTCGACGCGGTTGTCGTAGAAGGTGCTTCCTCCCCCCTCGTCGGTCAGGCGCTGCGAGGTGAGGGCGTTGACCGAGCGGCTCCCCGGCGCGTAGGCGAGCCACCAGACCCCCTCCGCGACCACGAGCCCCGCGGGGACCTTGTCCGTCGTCTTCAGGATGAAGGTCACCTCTCCCAACTGGTTCCAGGCCACCACCCGCTCGCCGTCGGCAAGCCCCTTGGCCGCGGCGTCGGCGGGGCTCATCCTGAGCTGCATCCCCCCCTGCCGTGCCCTTAGCTCCTCCTGTTCGTAGAAGGTGGCGTTCAGGGCGTAGGGGTTCGGGGCGGTCATGAGCCTGAAGGGGAGGGCGCCGTTCTCCTCGTGGGTGGGGAGGTACAAGGGGAGCGGGTGCGAAAGCTTCCGGTTCAGGATCTCGATTTTACCCGAAGGGGTCCGGTATCCACCTTCTCTTGCTGCCAGCTCCACCGGGAGCCCGGCGGCGAGCGCCCCCTCGTCGATCCCTTGGCGCAGCGGCGTGGGGACGGCCAAAAGCCTGTCGATCACCTGGTCCGCCGACAGGGTGAAGAGTTCCTCCTCGAAGCCGAGTTCCGCCGCGAGTAGCGAGAACACCTCCCAGTTCGATCTGCTCTCCCCGACGGGGTCGATCGCCGCCTGCGCCCTCTGGATGCAGTAGGTGCCGTAGGAGCGGTAGATGTCGCTGTGCTCGAGCGAAGAGGTCGCCGGGAGCACGATGTCGGCGTAGCGCGCCGTGTCGGTCAGGAAGCGCTCGTGTACTACGGTGAAGAGGTTCTCGCGGGAGAGCCCCTTCAAGACCGCGTTCTGGTCCGGTGTGACCGCGGCGGGGTTCGAGTGGTAGACGTAGAGCCCCATGACCGGCGGGTCTGAGAGCTCATTCAGCGCCTGCCCAAGCTGGTTCATGTTGACCAGGCGCGGTGAGCCCTGGATCAGGTCCTCGCGCAGCAAAAGCGCCATCGGGAAGGCTGCGCCGGTCGCGGTGTCGGGGAAGCACCCCCCTCCTTCCTTGCCGTAGGCCCCTACAAGCGCCGGGAGGCAGCAGATCGTCCGCACGGTCATGGCGCCGTTGCCGTAGCGCGACAGGGCGCTTCCAAGGCGTATGAACGGGGCGCGGGCGGCCGCATAGGCACGCGCCATGAGCTCGATCTCCTCAACCGAAAGCCCGGTGATGCGGGCGCATGCCTCGGGCGGGAAGAGGGGGAGCACCTCGCGGCGGAGCTCCTCGTACCCCAGCACCTGCGAGTCGAGGAAGGCCGTGTCGGTGAGTCCGTCGCGGGCTATGACGTGCATGATCCCCAGGGCCAGGGCCCCGTCGCTTCCCGGGCGGACCAGGAAGGTGCGGTCCGCCGCCGCGGCGGTCGGGGTCTCGTAGGTGTCGATCAGCCACACCGAGCCGCCTTTCGCTTTGACCTCCTTCACCTGGTTCAGGAAATGGATGCTGGTGGCGGCCGCGTTGATCCCCCAAAGGATCAGGAGGTCGCTCTTGCCGGCGCTCTCAGGGGCGGGTGTCGCCGTCTGCCCCATCACCGCCTGCCATCCCGCCCCCTTGGCCGGGGAGCAGATGGTGCGGTCCAGCCTGGAGGCGCCCAGCCGGTGGAAAAAGGGGTGCCCCGCGTTTCTCTGCACGATCCCCATGGTCCCCGCGTAGGAGTAGGGGAGGATCGCCTCGGCCCCGTGCTCGGCGATGATGGCGCGCCAGCGTCCGGCGATGGTCGTGATCGCCTCCTCCCAGGAGATGGGGGCGAACTCGCCCATTCCCTTGGCGCCGGTTCTCTTGAGCGGCGTGGTGAGCCTCAAGGGCGAGTGCACGCTTTTCTCGTAGTGACGCATCTTGGGGCAGAGGGTGCCGCGGCTGAAGGGATGCAGCGGGTCTCCCTTGACCCCGACAGCCTTTCCGTCCTCCACCTCCACCAGCATGCCGCAGGTGTCCGGACAGTCGAAGGGGCAGACCGATCTCTTGGTGATTACGCTCATCTCTATCTCCTTTAACCCGGCTTATGGGAAGAGCCCCTGATCTTCCGCTGATCCAGGGCGCCGTGGTCACTGCGGTCTTGGCAACGGGGGGGCAAAGGCGCCCGGCCCCCCGAAGGTCCTTTGTAATGTTTTTTGCCGTCTTTGATCAACACAAAATCGATCTTTTCTAAAGGCGGGGATCCTGCTATAAAGCCCGGATGGAAAACAAGGCGCAAAGAGTGACCCTGGCCGAGCTGGCGGCGACCTTCTTCATGATAGGGGCAACCGGTTTCGGCGGGGGGATGGCGGTGGTGGCGCTGGTCGAGCGGCGCTGCGTGAACGAGAAAAAGTGGCTGGAGCATACGGAGTTCATGCACGGGCTCGCCTTCAGCCAGATCCTCGGCCCTTTTTCGCTCAACAGCTGCACCTTCGTCGGCTATTACCTGCGCGGGACTCTCGGTGGCATCGTCGCCGCCACCTCGTTCATCGCACCGTCCTTCCTGCTGGTCTGCCTTTTGAGCCTGCTTTACTTTCGCTACCACGAGCTCCCGGAGCTGAAGTCGGCGCTTTTGGGCTCGAACCCCATCGTCATCGCCTTGATCCTGGTGGCGGCCCTCGGCATGGCGCGCAAGAACGCCACCCGTTGGGACAGCGCGGCCGTGGCCCTGATCGCCTTTGCCGCCTCGGCATTCTTCGGGGTGAGCGGCCTCACCGTCCTCGTCATGGCAGGGTGCTGGGGGCTGTACCAGGGGTGGCGTGCCGGGAGGAAGAGCTGATGGGGGCGCTGCTGAAACTCTGCTGGGTCTTTCTCAAGATCGGGGTGGTCTTCTTCGGAGGGGGGTACGTCCTGATCCCGCTTTTGCACCGGGTCATGGTGGACCAGATGCATTGGCTCTCCCTGAAGGAGTTCCTGGACGGCGTGGCGCTCTCCCAGTTGACCCCCGGCCCCTTGGCGATGCTGGCCACCTTCACCGGGTTCAAGGCCGGGGGGCTCGCCGGGGCGCTGGCGGGGACCGTCTGCATCTTCCTTCCCTGCACCGCGCTGATGCTTCTCATCTACAGTCGCTACAGGCAGTTCAGCCAGGTGCAGGCGGTGAAGCACTTCCTGAACGGGATACTCCCCGCGGTGGTGGGGCTGGTTCTCGCCGCCGCCTTCACGCTGGGGCGGACCTCTCTTGCCTCTGCCCGCGACTACATCCTCCTCGCCGCAGGTTTCCTGCTGCTCCAGTTCACGGCCATAGCGCCTATGGCCGTGATCCTTGGGGCTGCCGTGATCGGTTTGCTGCTGAATTTCAGCTGATGCAGCTTATTTCTTGTGGCACTTGGCACAGTTGCCGGCGGGCTTGAAGGCCCTCTTGCCGTTGTGGCACTCGCCGCAGTACTTTCCGGCGTTTATGTCCGCCATCTTCATCTGGGCCGCACCCTTCTTCATCTTGAAGATCTTCGTGTGACACTCGTTGCACTTCATCCCTTTGCCCGCGTGGGCGTCCCCCTTGAAAACAACTTTCCCCATGGAGGTGTTCCATTCAACCGACTTGCCGTTGCCAACGGCCAGCGCCTGGGACGCTGCGAATAACACGATAAGTGCGGCTGCCGATCTGGCGATCTTCTTCATAAGTCTTATCTCCTCTAATGTCTCATTAATAACAACCCTACCTGTGATAACACAGGCGAAGGCGTTGTCAAGGCGCGACCCTTCCCCCGTCTCCGCCCGCCGAATGCCGGATTCTCTGCGCCTTCGCCCTTGCAAATCAGCGCTAGTCGAGTTTAATGTGTGTGTACCTCAATCTCTTATTAAAAGGCCGTACGGGTTCTCATGGTAGACGAATACAGCGAGTACAGGGAATACCTTGGCGAGGGGATGCGCATCGAGGTCGGGATCCCGCTTTCGGGAGGGGGCGTGTTCCGGGACTGGGGCATCATCAGCGAGGGGAACCGGGACGAACTTGTGGTGCAGATCTCGCGCGACGTCCTCCCCTCCGAGGTCCGCTTCGACGTCGGCTTCATCCTCGACGTCAGCGTCTGGGTCCGGGCCGACGTCTACACCTGCGGCGGGATGGTGACCGAGAAGCTGGGGGGGCGGGTCTTGCGCATCCGTCTCTTCGGCTCCTTCACGCTGCGCGAGCGCCGCCAGTTCTTCAGGATCGAGCTAGGGATGAGGGTCAAGTACGACATCATAGACGAATCGCTGCGCAGGGACGTGGAAAGGGACTGGGAGGTGCGCAAAGAGCACGAGCACATGAGGTTCCAGGGGTACGACGATATCGTCATCGCCTCGCAGATGGCGCGCTTTCCCCCGGTGAGGGTGATCCAGTGGGAGGACATCCTCAGGGCGCAGCTGAACCTAAGCGGCGGGGGGCTTTGCCTTAGAATCCCGCATAAGGTCCAGCCAGAGCAGATCTTGAACCTCGAGCTCCATCTTCCCCTGGATCCTCCGCGGGTGGTGCACACCGTGGCCCGGGTGATCCACATCAAGCCTCCCCGCGAACTCAGAGACGGCTCCTTGCGTTACGACACCGGGATGCAGTTCGACCTTTTGGACGAAAGGGACCGCGACCTGATCTTCAAGCAGATCTCGGTGGCTCAGTTAGAGCACCTGCGCAAGATAGCGGACAAGCGCGAGCCCTTTAACACCGACCGGGCGCCTCGGGCGCCGTTGACCCGGCGGCAGATCCTGGCGCGGGTCGCCTGGGGCGCGCTCTTGCTGCTGCTGGCCTGGGCCCTGACCAGGTATTTCAGCAACTACTCCCCCTCCAACGAGATCCAGAAGACCTACGAGCAATCCATCAGGAAATACCGGCACCAGGATCAGTAAGGCCTACGGCTACGGCCTTGCCGGATTCGGGCATCGGCGCCACCGGCGCAGGAGAAAGCCGCCGCAAAAAGGCTTCCCCGGTTGCCTTGCGCGCCAAAGTCGATTATCATGCTCCCCCTGCCGGACCCGATCGGTCTGGGCGAGCAACTTAAGGAAGGAAGTGGGGACAATGGCGAGCAACATGATCAGCGCGGAAGGGCGCAAGAAGCTGCAGGAGCGCTACGACTTCCTCTGGGAGACGGAGCGGCCGCGCATGGTGAAGAACATGGCGGACGCGGCTGCCGAGGGGGACCGCTCGGAAAACGCGGAGTACATCTATTCGAAGAAGAGGCTGCGCGAGATAGACCGCGAACTGAAGCACCTGGGGGACAGGCTCAAGGTGGTAAAGGTGGTTTACCCGCCGCTTAACCCCGCCGCCGTGAGCTTCGGTTGCTGGGTCACCTATCAGGACGAGGAAGGGGAGGAGCGCTGCTACCAGCTGGTGGGGCCGGACGAGTTCGACGTCGCAGCCGGAAAGATCAGCGTCGACTCTCCGGTAGGCAAGGCGCTTTTGGGGCGCAGGGTCGATGACGAGATCACCATCAGGCGCCCAGCAGGCGACCTTACCGTGACCATAGTCGCCATCACGTCCACGAGGCCTGCGTGACCGGGGGCTACCCCCTGTTCTTTTTCTTCCGCTTTTTCTCTACCAGCGCGTAGATGGTTTCCACCGACCTGAAGTTGTCGGGCGCCATGTCCTCGTCGTTGATCTTGATGTCGAACTGGTCCTCAAGAAACAGTATCAGCTTCATCACCGCCAGCGAGTCCATCACTTCCGCCTCTATCAGGTCGTCGCCTTCGCTCAGATGATGGACGTTCTTTCCCTTTTTCAGCTCGGTCTTGATGAAGTCGATTAGCGTTACCAGTCCATGATCTATGTGCATAATCGCTCTCCCGCTGTTGAACTGTTGGCAGAATAAAGGGGCAAAGGACGCCTTAGAGTTTAGCCGTCAGCGGGTCAAAGTCAAAAAACCGTGCGGACACGGAAGGTTCAGGATCTCGTTCATCGAGCTTTACTGTTTGAAAGCATTTGACCTTCTTTTTTTAATAGTTATATTGTAGCATTCCGGTACGGGTGACTTCCCCCCGTTGACGTGCAGCAGCCCTTAGAAACGATCCGTGCATTACTTCAGCAGCGTCCCAGGCGCCAAAGGAAGAAAAGCTCCAATGTCAGAAATAAGGATACTCATAGTCGTAAAGGATGCTGAGACAGCGAACGCTTACGTTGATGCTGTAACGGGAAGTGGGGCCGCCTGTGACGTCGCCCACTCCTTCCATGACATGTCCGAACTGGCCACGGAGAGGGTCTACAACGGGATCGTAGTCGACGTATTGACCCTGGTGCGCTGCAGCAAGGAAGAGAAAGCCATAGCCTACGAGATCATCAACCTCTTCCCGGTATTGCGGGTCAAGTGGGAGCCGCGGCAAAAGAAGATCAAGCTCACCCCGCTGGAGCAGAGCTTCTCGCCGGACACCGATTCGGCGCTCAGGTTTTTCATCCAGACTCGCTGCAAGGCCTTTCCCGCCAGGAGCCTGCGCAAGGACAAGCGCAAGCTGGTCAACCTGAACCTGCTCTACTGCCGCGACGACCGGTTCCCGGACGGAGAGGCGCACAAGTCTTTCACCATCAACCTCAGCTCGAGCGGGGCTTTCCTGCACACCATGGAGGATTTCCGGCTCGGCGAAAAGATCTGGCTGCGGTTTCTGGAGTTCGCCGACCAGGCCCCCATCGAGGCCACCGTCTGCTGGTCCTTGAGCTGGGGAGTCTCCCGCTGCATTCCGGGAGCCGGGGTCAAGTTCGAGGCGCTCTCGGATAGCCAGAAACAGGACCTGGAGCGCATCGTCAACCTCTGACATTCCCCGCAGGAAACCCCATGTGCACTCTGCTTCTGGCCTGTCGGGCCCATCCACGCTACCCCCTTGTCCTTCTCGCCAACCGGGACGAATACTACCAGCGCCCCACGGCACCGGCCTCCTTCTGGGAGGACGCGCCGCAACTCTTCGGAGGGCGGGACCTCCTGCATGGCGGCACCTGGCTCGGCATCACCACGACCGGGAGGATTGCCGCCTTGACCAACTACCGCGATCCCGCCGACCTGGTTCGGCAGGGGCTTTCGCGCGGCCGGCTGGTGAGCGGCTTCTTGAAGGGTGTGGAGGATGCCGAAGAGTACCTTGGATGCCTGAGGGAGGCGGCGGGCCCCTTCGGAGGCTACAACCTGCTCGTCGGGACGCCTATGCACCTTCACTGCTATTCCAGCAAGACCGATGAGGCCGTGCTGCTGGAGCCGGGGATCCACGGACTCAGCAACCGGCTTTTGAACACCCCCTGGCCAAAGGTGGTGCTGGGGACGCAGGCGCTTAAGCGGGCGCTTGGCGCAGGCGAACCTGACCTGGAGGAACTCTTCGCCATCCTCTCGGACCGCACCCACCCTCCCGACGATCAGCTTCCGGATACCGGGGTGGGGCTGGAGCTGGAGCGGCTTTTATCGCCCATCTTCATCGAGAGCGAGCGCTACGGGACGCGCTCTTCCAGCGTGCTTTTGGTGGGGCGCGACGGGGAGGCGAGGTTCGTGGAGAGGAGCTTGGAAGGGGGGCGGTGGAGCGAGGCCGCGGTGACCATGGACTGGTCCGCAGTAATGAACGGGGAGTGAAACGAAAAGGAGCGGCACCCGCCGCGTCGGGCCTGGGCTCGACGCGGGAGGAATGCCGCTCCTTTAAAGCTGAAACAGGTTGTTACTGGTACTGGATGTAGAGCGGTTTCGGGTGCAGCATCAGCACCTCTTTCGGGGTGAGCAGCGCGTCACCCTTCTTGGTGTCGTTGTGGTAGAAGAGCTTGAACCCGGTGTACTCGACCGGTTCCGATACGATGTAGTCCTTGTAGGAGTCGCGCTTGAGCCAGGGCGCGCCCCAGCCGTCCATGTTCATCACGATCTGCACCTCGGGGCGCAGCGTTATGTTCTTCGCGTTGGTGACGCCGTTGCGGGTGAAGCGGTGCACGACGAAGACCTTCGGGGGGATGTTGTACTTCTTCACCAGGTCCTTCAGGTAGTTGGAGGCGTAGTTGATGTCGGCCGCGTCGTAGGTGCCGATCTTCGTTCCCGGCTTCTTGCCGCTCTTGATCAGGTTGAACTCCGGGTCGATCCCCAGGTGCACGTCCGGGTTCTTGAGGATCCACTCGAAGCGCGGCAGGATGTTGCGGATGTTGTCATGACCGGTCTGGATGTCGATGAACATGATGGCGTTGGCCTGCTTGGCCCAGCTGTACACGTCGTTGATGATCTTGTCCGGCATCACCATGCGGTAGAGGCCGGCCTTCCCCGGCTCGCCCTGCGCTACCACAGCGATCAGGTGCAGGGCCGGCTGTGCCGGGTGCGCCGGGTCGGCGGCCTGCCACTTGGCGGCCTCGCGCTTCAGGCGCTGCAGCATGTCGTCCTTCTGGTATTCGCCCAGGGCACCCATCTTCTTGGAGAGGGGGTTGCCGTAGTAGGCGACGATCCTCTTCTGGGGGAGGATGGAACCGGGGAGCGTGGCCGGAGTCTTCACGGGCCAACCTTTTCTGGCGGCGAAATCGGGGTCTTCCCCGGCGCGGTACGACACCTTGGGACCGGCGGCTTTCCCTTTGCCCCCCTTGGCGGGGGTGGCGGCGCCGGTCTGGTTGTCGAAGGCGGGCGTCGTTGCTGCCGGCTGCCCCGGTTCAGCGGCGGGAGCAGGGGGCGCGGCCGGCGGCTGGGCCGTGGCCGAAGTCGCCTGCCCCTGGGCCACTGTCTGTGCGGACGCGGTGGCGGCGCTGGGTTTGTTATCCTTGCATCCCCAAAGGCCGATGGGCAGTGCCAAAAGGGCAAAAAGCAGCATGGCGCGGGGGTGTTGACGGTTGGGCAGGTGCGGGTGCTTCACGTAGTATCTCCTTGAGTGGGTATGTCAATGCCGCAAGCGGCGTGTAACTCGTGTGGTCGCACGAACTGAAGGCGGTCACTTGGACCGCTCATCTCACTTTCTTCGTATCTGAGGTTGCTGGGAAATGCGGGGCGGCGTCCAGAGACCGATTACGCCGTTGCAGGGGCGGGCTCTTCTTGCCTGGTACTGTATCTAAAAAGGGCAAAACCGTGCAGCTCGCGGTACTTTACCCTTTTTCCGGCGGCGGTGTCAACAGTCAGCGCCCTACTTTTTATAGTCGATTCTAATCGACGGCCGGTTTCCGCCCCTGCACTGTCATTTTTTTCGGTTTGCGCCGAGACTCTGTACCGCTTGTCGGCACTATGGCGTTGACGATCGCTCTTCATGAGTGTTATGCTGCTGCACCGAAACCGGTCTGACCTCTTGCGCGCTCCTCGCCCCTTTCAGGTCATTTCCATCCCTTATTGATACTTGCCGTACTTACCATATGTAGTCACAGCAATAGAATCTATTTCAATGTAACTGGAGGTGTCTGGTGATCAAGAATTTTCGTAGCGTGATGCTCTGTTTCGCTTTGTCCCTGGCCTGCGCGGCGACTGCTTTCGCGGCGGCCCCGTCCAAGCCGGTGCTGATCGGCATCTCGAAGATCGTTTCCCACCCGGCGCTCGACTCGGTGGTGAAGGGGGTCCAGGACGAGCTGAAGAGCGCCCGGATCAACGCGACCTTCGACGTCCAGAACGCCAACGGCGACATCAACACCGCCGCCTCCATCGCCAACAAGTTCCAGTCCGAGAAGGTGAACCTCGCCGTAGGCGTCGCCACTCCGACCTCCCAGGCCCTCAAGAACACCCTCAAGGGGATCCCCATCGTCTACTCCGCGGTCACCGACCCGGTCAAGGCGGGGCTCGTCCCCTCCCTCACCAAGGGGGGCAAGAACATCACCGGCGTTTCCGACATGACCCCGGTCAGGCAGCAGATCGAGATGCTGCTCAGGATCAAGCCCAAGACCAAGCGCATCGGCCACATCTACACCAGCTCCGAGGAGAACGCCGTAGTTCTCGCCGGGATGGTGAAGCAGGTATGCAAGGAGAAGAGGCTCGAGTTCGTGGAGACCACCGTCACCAAGTCGGCTGAGGTGAAGCAGGCGGCCCAGGCCATCGCGCACCGCGTCGACGCCTTCTACATCAGCACCGACAACACCGTAGTCTCCGCGATGAGTGCTGTGGCGGACGTCGCCAGCAAGGCGAAGATCCCCATCATGTCCGCCGATCCCAGCTCCTCCGAGACCTACGACGTCCTCGCCGCTTGGGGCTTCGACTACTACAAGATGGGTCGCGCCACCGGCAAGGTGGTGATCGAGATCCTGAAGGGCAAAAAGCCCGAGCAGATCCCGACCCGCTTCATGACCAAGGCGTCCGACGTCGACCTTTTGATCAACCTCGACGTGGCCAAAAAGCTCGGCCTCACCGTACCGGTGGACATCGTGAAGAGCGCCAAGACCGTACGCCAGAACGGCAAGATCACCAAGAAATAAGCAAGGGTTTTGCTTTTGATTCCGGTTTCAAGAAGGGTTAACGGTTCCTGTTATGATCGAAGGTATTTTTGTTGAAGGGCTGATTTACGGCATCATGGTCCTCGGGGTGTTCATCTCCTTTAGGGTCCTCGACTTTCCCGACCTCACGGTCGACGGCTCCTTTCCCCTGGGGGCCGCTCTCATGGTGCAGTGCCTCGTCATGGGGATGAACGGCTGGCTCGCGCTCCTCGTCGCCTTTGCCGGGGGGGTGCTGGCAGGCGTGGTGACGGCCCTTATCCACAACCACTTGAGGGTACCGAACCTCCTGGCGGGGATCCTCACCATGACCATGCTCTACTCGGTCAACATCCGCATCCTTGGCAACCGGGCCAACGTCCCGATCCTGGATCAGCCGACCATCCTGAAGCAGGTAACCGAGAAGTTCACCGGCATTATCCCCGACGAGTACATACTACTGGTCTTCTTCCTGGTCGTAGCCCTGGTGGTGAAGGTGCTGCTTGACCTCTTTTTCCGCACCGACCTCGGCATGACGCTTGGCGCCATGGGGAACAACGAGCAGATGGTCATCTCCCAGGGGGTGAACCCTAAGACGCTGAAGACCATCGGCGTCGGCCTCTCCAACGGCCTGGTCGCCGTCTCCGGCGCCTTCGCCGCGCAGTACCTGGGCTTTGCCGACGTGGGGCTGGGCCAGGGGATCATCGTTTCCGGCCTCGCTTCGGTCATGATCGGGGAATTCCTGGTGCTGAAGAGTAACCGCATCGGCGTACTCACCCTCTGCGCGCTTGCCGGCTCCATCTGCTTTTACGCCGTCATGTACGTCGGGCGCTTCTACGGTTACGTGATCCACATGACCCCGAGCGACCTGAACCTCATCAAGGGCGTGCTGATCATCGTCCTGCTAGTCGCGACCCAGGCCAAGAAACTGAAGGTCCCGTTCAAGGTGGCAAAATGATAGAGCTCAAAAACGTTTCCATCGTCTTTGGCCAGGGGACCGTCAACGAAAACAAGGCCCTGAACAACATCGACCTCAAGGTGAAGGAAGGCGACTTCATCACCATCATCGGCTCCAACGGGGCCGGCAAATCCACCCTGTTCAACACCATCGCCGGTACCTACCTTCCCAGCGAGGGGCAGATCTTTGCCAACGACAAGAACGTGACCAGGGATCCGGAATACAAGAGGGCGAAGTACATCGGCAGGATCTTCCAGAACCCGCTGCTCGGCACCGCCGGCAACATGAGCCTGGAAGACAACATGGCCATCACCCACAAGAAGGGGATGAAGTGGCTCAGGCGCAGCCTCAACGCCAAGAGCCGCGAGATCTTCCGCCAGGAGCTGGTGCAGCTCAGGATGGGGCTCGAGCACCGGATGAAGGAGAACCTGGTGATGTTCTCGGGTGGGCAGAGACAGGCGCTCACCCTCCTGATGATGGTGCTTTCCAAGCCGGCCCTGATCCTTCTGGACGAGCACACGGCCGCGCTCGACCCGAGGGCGGCCGAGATCGTGCTGGAGCTGACCAACAAGTTCATCAACGAGTACAACCTGACCGCCATGATGATCACCCACAACATGA
>MTLD01001274.1_pt1 | contig 33957 bp, 42 predicted proteins | sample 1982471 | NCBI WGS metagenome assembly MTLD01 (sample SAMN05712604, study PRJNA340218) | biofilm metagenome | isolation source: sample SPM anode biofilm adapted to -50 mV | place: USA | collected 2012-02-03 | reverse complement strand
AACTTAACAGCGTAGGGACCGCCATGACTCATGTCGAAGAGGCTTCCTGCGATCTCTTTGTAACTGAAATTGCAGGACTCCGTCTTGCAGGCTTTACTCGCAACATTTCCACCATTGATATACGCGTAAATAGTGCCCTTGGTTGTGTTATTCGAGGGCTTAAAGGTGGCGGTGCCGGTTATGTCGAAGGAGCCGGATATCGTGCCGCTGGGAGAGGAAATGCTGACGGTCGGCATATTGTTAACATTGAATGTCCCATTCGCCGTGGCCGAGGCCCCGCCGCCACTGGCTATAAACTTAACAGCGTAGGGACCGCCATGACCCATGTCGAAGAGGCTTCCTGCGATCTCTTTGTAACTGAAATTGCAGGACTCGCTCGTGCAGGTTTTACTCGCAACATTTCCACCATTGATATACGCGTAAATGACTCCCTTGGTTGCACTAAGTGTCGGCTTGAAAGAGGCTGTGCCGGTTATGTCGAAGGGACCGGATACCGTGCCGGTTGGAGATGTGACACTGACGGAAGGTGTGTTATCCAGCACAAGCGTTGTACTGCTTGAAGAGCTTCCTGTGCAATCGGATGCTGTGGCTGTGAATGTGTGCGACCCATGCAATGATCCGCGATCGAGTATTAAACTGCACGTCGCCGAACCTGCCCCGCTTGCGCCGCAGTAATATTGTATGGACACCGACCCGTTGTTAGTGGTCGAACAGTTTTGGCCGTTTGCGTCACAATACGTGCATGCGGCAAAGCTGCCGGCTGCTGTCAATTTAACGCCGCCATTGCCTTGATCCGTTGCGGTTATGGTTACGCTGGCCGCCATGACCGAGTGGGCCAAAGTTACCAGAAACAACGTTGCGCAACAGATAAGCAGAGTTCTTGCTTTCAGGTTAACGTTTCTCATCAGGGCCTCGCATGGTATGAAGTTATTGAACTATATGTGGATATGACAAAAAAAAGCCTACCCCGAAAAAAAGGTAGGCTCTCATGATAGACAAACCATCGTCCGTCACTTCGGCAGCCCCGCTATCCGGCTCAATCCGGATGGTAGCTTTGTGCCACACGGTTACCCGTGCTTTACCCCTTCGGCGACTCAATATATTTGATTAATTGTAAGCTAAAAATTAATTTAAATTTGGATACTGGACTTGTAAAGTAATAATTTTTTCCTGTCAATCTTTTTCTTAAAGAATTGATTTTAATTTTGCAATTATATAAATTTGCCCGAAATAGTGAAACCCACACCAATCGAGGAATTAGCCGAACACATCGGTCATCCCGATGTCGTCGAGGCGCTGAAAAACGGCCAGCAGACACCGAAGTATGCATTACCGCTCTACGAAGCGTTGGGGCTGTGCTGAAGTATGGCGCTCTCCGAATTCGAGTCCAGCATGAGAAAACTTTACAGAAGATATATCAGACACGCAAAGCACGCTCTAATCCCCTGGCTAACCGACCGGAAAAACTAGGTATATGCAAGACGGAAAAACAAGCCAAACAGCCCAATACATAGCTCTCTGCAGAGCTTTGGAAACGCAGGGGCAACCGGCGCAGCGCCTCTTCGACGATCCTTACGCCTTTGCTCTGCTGTCGCCCGCCTATCGTATGTTCGCTCGCCTGGCCCATCTCCCCATAGTGGGCAAACTGGCCTATGCCATCCTCGATCTGGGATGGCCATACTCACGAAGCTCCGGTGTGGTACGCACGCGGGCCATCGACGACCTGGTATGTGAAGCCATCCGGAGCGGCGCCCGCCAGTTGGTGCTGTTGGGTGCCGGGTTCGACAGCCGCGGTTACCGCCTGGAGGAAGCCGGAAAGACTACGATCTTTGAGGTGGACCATCCGGCCACGCAGCATAAAAAGAAGGAACGCCTCACAACCTGCATGAACCGATTGCCCGCGAATATCCGGTACGTTGCCGTCGATTTCGAGCGTGACAACCTTGAAGCGAGGCTCACCGAGTCGGGCTATGATCCTGCAATTCCAGCTATCGTCGTGTGGGAAGGCGTCATCTGTTATCTGACGGAATCCGCCGTGCAAGGCACCTTCGCCGTTCTCGCCCGGCTGCTCGCTCCGTCAAGTTTCCTGATTTTCACCTACACGCACAAGGGTGCTTTGGATGGGTCAAAAGCCTTTCCCGGCGCACGCCGCTGGCGATCCTGGAGCAGTGTCGGCAATGAGCCATTCCTTTATGGCCTCGATCCTGATAACTTGGCGGATATGCTGAAGTCGTATCGATTCCTGCTGCAGAGCGATGCCTCGACGGCAGAAATTGCGCAACGCTATTGCCCTCCCCTTGGCCGGAAAGAACCGGATAATCGGGCGTACCGGATAGCGACAGCCATTCGTATGAATGCTGCATGAACAGCTTTCCACTCCTGATGAAAGCCATGGAAAATTATGGAAAATGAACCTATTGACATAAACGGGAAGAACCTTCGAATAGGTGATTGGGTGAAGGTTATTCTTGTTCCGCTATCGATTTGCCATATGCCGGACGATAGTAAAGATGCTTTTTCAAGGGCAGTCGGCAATAACTTCCAAATCGCAGATTTTGATGAATTAGGCTGTCTTGAACTTGAGTTTCCCCACAGACTTGGTAACGATACAATTTGGATAGAACCATATTGTGTTAGAAGAATCAGAAGGTATAAGGAGCATAGCGTTAAATTTCAAAAACTTATGGAATCGAAGAAAGAATTGGAACGTCCAGAATATTTCTTTTCATATAAAGCGACATGGCCCGAAACCGGAAACTATGAGGAGAGTTTGAAAGCTTTGGATTTTGAAGACATGGACATTGGACACGGCTGGTCAGTATCGCAAGAGCAGAGGTATATTAAAGGTAATTTTTCGATCTACATTCACAAATCAAATTCACTTGAAAGAATCAATCGCTGTCGCCAATTTGTGCAGTCCCTAAGCTGCTTTGCAAAAGTAGAAGTCGGTGATGTGGAGACGAGCGAATTTGACGAAACATGAATAACAAACCATACGAGAAACTTCATAGACTCTCGCACGTTCCCCGGAAAGGCAACAATGAACGAACTTAAAAGTATCTGCGTCTACTGCGGGTCCAGCCTTGGACGCCTGGACGCCTATTCGACCGCTGCCTGTGCGCTTGCCGCTTCGCTGGTCGCTCAGAACATCAGGCTCGTCTACGGTGGCGCCAAAGTAGGGATTATGGGGCTGCTTGCCGATGCGGTGCTCAAACTTGGAGGCGAGGCCGTGGGGGTAATTCCCGCTGCTCTGGTGCAAAAAGAAATTGCGCACACCGGCCTGACCGAACTGCATGTGACGCAAACGATGCAAGAACGCAAAACACTCATGGCCGAACTCTCGGATGGCTTTATCGCCCTGCCGGGCGGCATTGGAACGCTCGAAGAGCTTTTCGAGGTCTGGACGTGGGCGCAACTGGGTTTTCACCATAAACCATGCGGTTTGCTCAACGTCGAAGGATACTTCGATTCTCTCGTCCGGTTCCTGGATCACGCAGTTGACGAGCAGTATCTCAAACAGCCCCATCGTTCCATGCTGATCGTGGAAAGCGACGCAACAAAGCTGCTTGAACGCCTGCGAAACCATGTGCCGCCGGTCGTTTCAAAATTGGATACAATTGAAACCTGGAACGCAACAGAGGGGCAGGCCGTAACCGTTTGACACACAAAGTAAAAGTATTCTAAAATCGACAAGTTTCAGCCAAGCATACGTGCGACCTTGGCTGCTGAACTTTCGCATGCTGAGCACAAAATGAAAATGCAAAACGAAGACAAGATCAAAACCGAGAAACTGACCTCCGAAATCTTCCGAATGGCTGATTTCGCAAAGCTTCATGCTGAAGACGGGTCTATCTGGCAGGAACTGGAAAATGAAGCAAAAAAAAATCGAAGTTGCTGGAGAGGATAATTCAGTACTGGTGGCATTTCACGACTACGCCGCACACTGGAAAGGACTTAGGGATATTTATTTTCCAGAGAAACAAAAGGAATGGAATCAAAAAGTGAAACACATTCACCAACTATGCAAAGATGTGATGGTTGAGCGAGGCATCACCACTCCTTCAAGACTGCACAAACTGCTTTCCGTACATTAAGAGTGTCGCTAAAACAAAGACACAACTAAAACTCAAGAAGGGGGCTGCGTCTCAACTTATATAAAAGGAGGGTGATCTGAGAAGGTTGACATACGTCCCATTTTGTATGTACAATTATGTCAATACAAATGGAGCTTGAATGCGCATCACCTGGGATGAAGAAAAAAACAGCAAAAACAAATCAAAACACAAAGTTAGCTTTGAAACCGCGCGACATATCTTTTCAGATCCATTGCATGTCAGTGTCCAGGACAGACATAAAGAAGGAGAGGAACGCTGGCAAACCGTTGGGATGGTGGCGGGGATTCTTCTTCTATTGGTAGCCCATACCTGGAGTTTCGGGGAGGAAGAAGAAATCCGCATCATCTCCGCACGAAAAGCGGATGCCCACGAGAGGAAGCGCTATGAAGAAGGAATTTACTAAGGAGCAGTTGGAGGAAATCAGGAATCTGGCCGCAATGCCGGATAAGGATATCGACTACTCGGATATTCCTCCGGTGCAGGACTGGGAAAATGTCGTCGCAGGCAAATTCTACCGTCCGGTCAAAAAGAGCGTGACGATCCGCCTCGACGCTGACGTCCTCAGTTGGCTAAAAAAGGGCGGAAGGGGTTACCAGAGCAGGATCAACAAACTCCTCCGCTCTGTTATGGAGCACCAGGTCGAAGAGCAGCACCGTCGTGCCGGAAACCATTAGCCCTTCAGGCTGAAATCAACTTTATCCCGTCAGAACTGAGCGCAACACAGGGGCCGCGTCTCAACTTTACACAAAATGTCATGTACTGTAGAATGTTGCCCCCCCCTGAAAGCTGAAAATTGGTCAAGCATCAGTCTTTTTCGGAATAACCAATTCAATCAAATAAGCGATAACCTCAATTGTTCCAATGTAAAAACCGCCAAAAACAAGCATCATGATATAATGAAAAGAAAATGAATGAATATGATGATTGCGCTGTTGCTGAACGTAATCAGCCGGCGATATGGAATCTATCTTTGAGAGCTCAGAACCATCATAATTCTTCATCAAGTAAGCCACGCCTATGCTAACAAGTAGTAGTGCAATCGCTTTTGGTATGGGGTTTTGCTTCATAATCTCAATTACCTTTCTGATATTTAACTCCTGCATAGGCTATTTGGGGCAACACAGGGGCTGCGTCTCAACTTTATACAAAATGCCGGTGAACCGTCCCCTTGTACGCGTTGACCCCGTAGTTCCCCCACGATCCATCAAAAACGAGGCATGTTCAGAGTCGGTCTCCTCCTCTGCTCCCCACCCCTGTCGGCCTCGTGTGCCTGCGCCCGCGCTTTGTATTGGGTAAACTGCGGGACGGCTATGGCGGCGAGAATCCCCACTATCGCCACACCCACCAACGCCCCGGCGGCTGAACCTCCGTAACCGAATCGCGGCACAAAAAAAGCAAGTACCCAGGCGAATATGTCACGACTCGGCGCAACCGCGTAGGGGTTATAAATTCGGGCCGCCCGCTTGACCAGCCAGGGATAGTCGGATATCAGCTCATGGAATGACATCCAGAACCCGCTGCTCTCTTCAGCCTGCTTCAAATAGGCGGGAATATCCACTGCGGTCCAGAGCTTTTCCCCCGCGGATAAGGCAATCAGGCCATTCAGCGCAGACTCCGGATTCTCGCAGCAGGCCTGACCGTATTGGTCGCAGGTGTATTCGCAAGCACGGGAATATGCCGCCCCGATCAGCGGCCAGAAGCTCGTCGGCCAGAGAAACGGTCCCCATTGCAGATGGTTCCGCTTTATATGCCCAAGCTCGTGCCCGATATAAAAACTAATCGCATCCTGTTTATTGGCCAGCCCCTGCACCACATTCGAATACAGCACCACAAAATTCCGTCCGAGGAACCTCGATGCGAACGCGTTCAGAATGCCGTTGCTGTTGACCAGGTACACGTCCGGATAATCGCGCAGGCCGAGTTTGTTGCAGCATTCGACGTATCTCTTATACAGGCCGGGGAACTGCTCGTGGCTCAGTTTCACCCCGTTGCCCTTAAGATGGGTGATCAGGCCGGATTGCACGAACAGATAAGAAATGAAGAAGCCCAAAATATAGAGCAATACGCCCCCCCTTGACATGAGGACCAAGCTCAGCCAGACCAGTGACGACACCCCTACATGGATGGCGAACAGTGTGGGTTCATGCTTGTAAACCAGATTTTCCACATTGGCGCTCCTGACCGCCACAGGGGGGCTTATCGAAGGGGCAACAGGGGGACTCTCCGCCACTTTCTTCCATTTTGCATAAATGATATGGCATTTCGGACATTCGCCGGGATTGACCGCATTGTCAGTCTCTTTTCTTTCGTAGCCGCATTTGGGGCATGTCGTCATTGTTCCCTCCCATAAATGAATCCGATTGAGCTTTGATCTTCAGCCAGTTCCTTCTCCCTGAGGGAGAAGGTGGCCGAAGGCCGGATGAGGGGGCAACAGCAGCGACCCAAAGTCACGTTTTCCCCCCTCACCCTAACCCTCTCCCTCATGGAGAGGGGATGTTTTGATGTCTTGGCTGAAGATTAGCGCTCATCGGTTAAATAATTGCCCCTTGCACCCTTTCAGGTAGTGTGGGGCAGATATAAGTAAGAGTTGATTTCATTGCATTAATTATGTATCAAATCTATGCAAGCCTGTGCCATTCTCCGCACAGCCTGGCAACTACAAAAAAACCCACCTCTGATTCGAAAAGGTGGGCTTAACGCCAAACTCGACAAAGTCACTTCGACAACCCCTCTTTCCACTTCAATGTGGACAGGTGGCTTTGCGTCACCGGGTCTCCCCGGTTTTGCCTTTTCGATGGCTATTGATTTTGGCACAAAAAAACACATTACCCCATTAATAGCAACAAAATTAATATTAAAATAAAAATTCGTTTCTTTAATTATGTCGACGATGCAGATGAAGACGGAAAAACACAGGCGGAAAGCTGTATAAAAAAGGAAGAACAGGACGAAGGGCTTGAGAAATGAATAATAGCTGGGTCCACGGGATATGCCCGCCTCAATTTCACACCCACCTCACTCATCTCAAATCTGAAGAAACTTCTGCCAACGTAACAACGTGGCGTCAATCTTTAAAGATTAAATGATTCCACAAGTTGCCCCTCTTCAAAGCTGCCCCCACTTCTCACATTGCATTTTTTTCATCTATCCTTGTTTTTTTCAAAAACTTTTATCCCCACCACACTTTCAAATAATTATTAAATTTAATATTAGCACTTTCAATCAAACCTACAGCTCAATCACAACGATGCTGCCCCACTATTTATATAAACAAATTCAATATATTACAAACAATTATCAATACTGATGCACTCCAGCTGGCACAAGAACATAACCCATTCTAATACAACCAACGATTGACATTTGATAACACTTATGATTTAGTTCTTAACATTGTGATCCTATTTTTTCCTTATTTCATTCAATATTTACTTTTTTGTGCAACAAATGTGCATTGTGATTTCACGGCATTTGGGCCGACATTCAATTATTTAGAGGGGAAAGGAAAATGTAGCCCCTCCCCTTTTGCGGTCTCCCCTGGCTTTCCGCCGTTGTTGCCTTTAGGCATTGGAATCATCAATAATTAAAGTGAGGGTAAAGATGAAATGTAATGCTGTCAATGTGGTGATGGGAGTTTTGCTCGTTGTTCTGTTGGTTTTGGCGGGGTGTGGGGGCGGCGGATCTACGACAAGCTCAAATAACAATAATAGTTATATAACAAATGTGAGCTGGGTCTACGAAAACGCTGCGCCTGATTACGATGCTAGCGGCGCAACGTGTTTAATGAACATTAAAGTGTATTACAACGAATCAATTGCTGCTGCTGATATCGAGAGTTTCAGTGTAACGGCGCCAGTTGGTTGGAAATGGACGATTCCGGCGTCTAATAATCTATTCGGTACCAATAGCAGCGGAAAACCTTACATAGGCGGCGGTATTTATTACGGGGCTAATTCTCACATAATGCCGCTGAGTGGTACGTGGGTAGTTCAACTCAACCTGAAAAACGGCCAGAGCTCATCAGTACAGAAATTCTTCCACGAGCCGGGCAGTACTGCCGCCGCAACACATCAGTATGTCTATTCAGCGGAGGACTGGACTCCCGGGTCGGACGCTTCTCAATATATCGCCGCACTCGGCCGCTTCCCTGGTCTGGGCTACACGCTGCAATACTCCGCAGCCAACGGCGGCTCAATTACGACGACAGGACTTGCAACGGTACGGGCGAGTTTTCTGGCTGCCCAGCCCCACGCATACAACATGATATGTTGGCTCTATGATGCCAATAAAACGTATCTCGGTTACACAATCCCGGAATTCTCCAACCTGGATCATTCAAAAACCAGCCTGATTGATACAAACGGAGAACTCTCGATCGTGCCGGCATCTACCGTAGCGGCCAGCGGACAGGTGAACCTACCAACTGTTAGGTACCTCAGATTCGTTTACTTTGATGGGGCTCAGTATGCACCGTCGTCTTATTCGAATATGGACTACATATCTATCTCGCCTCTTATCTCAGTCCCCTGAACAACGCAGGGGCAGACTTTAAATACAACCCTTCAAGCCTGCCCCTGCTTCTCACTGTGCCGGGGGCTGTTTACAGGTATCACCCGGCATTCATCTCAACAAACCTCTTTATAAGCGCAGCGTACAGCTCCACGTCTTCCTCCAATGCGAAATGTCCGGTATTCAGCAGATGTATCTCACATTTCGGAAGATCCCTGCCGTAAGCCAATGCTCCGTCAACCGTAAAGAAAAGGTCGTTTTTCCCCCAGGCAATGAGCGCGGGGGGCTGGTGCGTGCGGAAATATTCATGCCACTGCGGATATCTCTCCGGATTCGTCCGGTAATCATAGAAGAGAGCAAGCTGGATTTCTGCGTTTCCCGGACGATCAAGGAAAAACTGATCCATATTCCAGGCATCGGGAGAAAGAGCCTCTATACGGCGACAACCTTCCACATACTGTACCCTGGTGAAACTCTTCTCAAGCAGCCCGAGTAACGCCTTTCCATTCTCATCGTTCTTATCCTGCCAGTATTTTTTTATCGGCGCCCATGCAGGCGCAAGACCTTCTTCGTAGGCATTTCCGTTCTGACTGATGATCCCCCTGATGCGGGAAGGGTCTTTGAGGGCCAGACGAAACCCCACGGGAGCACCGTAATCCTGGACGTAGATGAAGAATGAATTCAGACCGATAACAGAGAGGAACTCATCCATCACTCCCGTGATGGCATCGAAGGTATACGGAAACGTGCCCAGGGCAGGCTGCCCGCTGTTGCCGAAACCCGGATAATCAGGCGCAACGATATGGAACCGGTCCGACAGCAGGGGGATCAGGTTTCTGAACATGTGGGAAGAAGACGGAAAGCCATGCAAAAGGAGTAACGCAGGCGCATCCTTTGGCCCGCTTTCCCGATAAAAGACCGGAATTCCCTGTACCTCAACGGTTTTGTACGTAATCATTGATAGCCTCCTTTTTCAGTTTTTATCCAACATTTGATCTCCTATGAAAAAGGGTATCTCACATAAACGATTATTACTAATGATTTGTTTTGATGACAAAGTTCACCAAAAGTGATATCTGTCGTTATATGGATTTTAACGAATTGAGAATTTTCAAAGCGGTTGCCGAGGAAGGCAGCGTGACAAGGGCTGCGGAACGGCTTAATTGCGTGCAGTCAAATGTCACCGCGCGCATCCGCCAGTTGGAGGAGAGCCTGAAGGTCACCCTCTTCCACCGCAAGAGCCGGGGAGTGGCCTTGACTTCAGGTGGAAGGGTTCTGCTGGAGTATGCCGACCGCATCCTGGCTTTGGTCAACGAGGCGGAAAGAATCGTGCAAGAACGGGAGCCTCTGGGGGGAAAGTTAATTATCGGCGCCCTGGAAACGACCGCCGCAGTACGGCTTCCGCCCGTCCTTGCCGAATATCACCGGAAATTTCCGTCAGTTGATCTACAGCTTGTGACAGGCACCGCCCTTGATCTCATCCAGGGAATACTTGATTTCAAACTCGACGCAACCTTTGTGGACGGCTCGATTGATCACCCGGAGCTGGTTGTGGAAGAATGCTTTGTTGAAGAGAACGTCCTGCTGTGCGCGGCAGGAGAAGAACCTCTGGCAGGAGAGAGGCCCCTTAACATCCTGGCCTTTCCCATCGGGTGTTATTATCGGAAACAACTGGAAACATGGCTCCACAAATCAGGCTTCATACCTTACAGAATTATGGAATTCAGCACCATTGAAACCATCATCGGCTGCGTCTCCGCCGGAATGGGAATAACCTTCCTCCCAAGATCGGTTCTGAGCGGCAACCTGGCCTCGGACAAAATCACCATCCATCCCCTCCCCGCCGAAGTAGCCCACGTAACCACCCGCCTCCTGCGGCGGAAGAATTCCGTGGAACCCAAAACACTCAGCGCCTTTCGCGATGTGGTCAAGCAGTTTGTCTAGCGGTTTGACAAGCACTGACTGAGAACAACACTGAGGCAGAAGTTAAAGATTGAAGGATTGCACACGTTGCAAGCTTTCAAGCCTGACCCTGTTTCTCATGCGTTACAAGAAACGGGGTCCTTGGTTATCTGTGCCGCCCTTTACAGGAGTACGACAAGATTCTTTCATCCTCAATCTTCTCGCCCTTACTCAGCACGTCAACAATAGATATTACAAGCCTTTCTGACTCATCCATTGAAATTCCGTTGACATTGCTGACTCCATGCCACACGGCATCGAAAAATGAATCACAAAAACTAATTGCCGCGTTCAACTGCTTGTCACCAATTTTGCAATAGTCCCAGAAAATAGTATTATTCTCAGCCAGTCTTCCTATCAGGTCGATTTCGCCGATCCTACCTTGCTTGTATAGGTTAAATGTCTCCTTCAGCACATCCAGAAAAGTTCTACACAAGACATCTCTGTCATTTAGTCTGTCGGTCATTAGTTGGGACCTCCCTCCCACGGCCAATGTCTTCCAATTCCGACAGGACCGCGTTGATGCCAATGAGGCAAGTACACCTTGCATGGGTTCAGGAATTCTCGTTTTCTGAGGCAGCGGATGCCAGCCAGTTCTTCTTCCCCCCTACGTTTCCTTGTTTATGCGGGCAACAAAGGGACCGCGTCTCAACTTTATACAAAATGCCGCAAATAGAACAATAGCAGGATCGCGTCCACATTCTACACAAATGTAGACGTGACCCTCGATGCACATCCGCATTTCGTGATTGATAACCACAAATACACATTTCCTTGCATGATGTGCAATCATTGATTACAATGCAATCAATGATTGCACAAGAGGAGAAAAACATGGCATCACTGACTATTAGAAACATTGACAATAACCTGAAGGCACAACTGCGCCAGCGGGCCGCTAAACATGGTAGATCCATGGAGGCCGAGGTAAGAAATATATTGACGCAAACCCTGAATGCTCCTGTAGGTGAACTAAACCTTGCTACCGCTATTCACCGCCGTTTTGAGGCACTTGATGTTGATTCCCTGCCAATCCCTCCGCGACAAGCCATTCGCAATCCGCCTGAGTTTGGTGAATAGGCAATGGCATCCATACTCCTTGATACCAACGTGATCTCCGAACTGATGCGCTCTCAACCGGAACCGGCGGTGATGGACTGGTTTGAGAGACGTACCGGCGATGTTTTTTATATCAGCGTGGTCACTCAGGCGGAAATCATGTTCGGCATTTCGTTGCTTCCTGCCGGAAAACGACGGGATGCCCTGGAAAGAGCAGCCAATGAGATGTTCTCTCAGGATTTTGCCGATAGATGCCTTTCTTTTGACAGTTCATGTGTGACCAACTATGCCACCGTAGCTTCCGGCAGGCGAAGAATCGGTCAGGCGATCTCCACAGAAGACGCTCTGATTGCCGCCATTGCCCTGACGCATGGATATCCTCTTGCTACTCGCAATATAAAAGATTTCATGAGCATCAATGGTCTAACCCTCTACAATCCTTGGCAAACCTAAAGTGCATCACAGGCCAGAGAAGGGTTCGCCCTCGATATCAGACATGCCAGAAGCAATGGGGTTCAAATATTTAATGATGAACTGTGATATTAATGGGTGCCCCCTTTCCGTTTTAATTTTCTACATCAAAGTGGATAAAGAACCTCTAAAAACTGAGGGAAAAGATGGTAAGACAGTGCAAGCTCTGCTTACAGACCAAGGAGCTACAAAAAAGTCACTACCTTCCGCAAGGCATCTATAAGAGACTTCGTGACGAGAATTTTGGAAACCCTAACCCTTGGGAAATCTCAAAGGGAACGGCAGTTCAGACCTCGAAACAGCAACGCGAATTTCTATTGTGCTCGGAATGTGAAAGACTCTTTAGCAAAAATGGTGAGGATTGGGTTTTAAGAAACTGTCTACAAAAAAGCACCAAATTCCCATTGGCATCAGTTCTGGCTTCGAAAACACCGGATGTGCTAACAGGTCCAACAAAGGTTTATTACGCTAAGAATATCCCTGAAGTAAATGTTTCAGCACTTGTCTACTTCGCCGTGAGCATTTTTTGGCGAGGATCGATACACAACTGGAATTGTGATGGCTCCATTCCAATTAGGTTTGGACCATTTCAAGAACAGTTTCGACAATACCTTTTGCATTTGGATACATTCCCGCTGAATTGCTCTTTGTGGGTTGTAGTACGAGAAGGCCATGAAACCGATTGTGTTACCTTTACACCTGTCACTGAACGACAGAGTAACTGGCACGTTCACAAGTTTCCGATGCCCGGCCTTATATTCACTTTGTTAGTGGGTAAAATGATCCCTGATAATTATCGCAAAATGTGCATCATACATGGTGCTGAAAACCCAATTTTTGTAACCCCGATTATTGAACCAATTATAGTCCATGAAGCTGCCAAGATGATTAATGCCTTGTCTCCAAATAAAAGGCCGTAAGCTACTAATCACCACTAAACAATCAGCCAAGGCGTCAAATCTTTATTGCTGACAAAAGGCCTTCCAGCCTTGACAACTATAGTTCATGACTTCATCCCCGCCGCCATCTTGATCCCTTGCCGGATACGCCTGTACGTTTTGCAGTAGCAGATGTTACCCTGCATGGCCTCCTCGATCTCCCTGTCGGAGGGCTGCGGCTTTTTTGCGAGCAGTGCCGCAGCCTGCATCATCTGGCCGTTCTGGCAATAGCCGCACTGCGGCACTCTGCACTTCTTCCAGGCCTTCTGCAGCGGATGTTCCCCACCTGCGCCCAACCCTTCGATAGTGAGGATTTTTTTCCCTTCCAGACACTTCATCGGGGTGATGCAACTGCGCACGGCTTCGCCGTCCACATGCACGGTGCAGGTCCCGCAAAGCCCCTTGCGGCATCTGTATCTGGTGCCGGTCAGCCGCAGCGTTTCCCGGAGGTACAACAAAAGCGGCATCTCGGGATCGCCTGAGAACGAGCGTTTGACACCGTTGACGATGAAGGTGATCTTTTTCACTGGTGTCTCCTTTTGCCCGGCATGAGCCGGTCAAGGAAATCCCCTTTTTGTGCCGATTGGAGCAGGAAAAACAACGAGTATTGCATATCAAGTTTATCAAATATCAAGCCCCCGCTGGGTAAAAAAGAATAATAACAGGGTCGTGTCCACATTCTACACAAATGTGGAAAATGCGACCCCCGCTACATACGTTGACGTACTAACGTGGCACCCTTTTAACGGAAATAGTCATCTAATATGGTTGTAGACAGAGGCGACATGACATGATAACCTATGCCCAGGCATAGGCCAAGAGCCGCAGGAGGAATCATGAACGTTGTCGCAGAACGCCATATTAGACTGTTCAGGAATGGCAGGAATCAGGCTCTCCGCATCCCGCGGGAATTCGAGCTGCCTGGTAATGATGCCATAATCCATAAAGAGGGGGATCGGCTGATTATCGAGCCGACGAAAAAGAAATCTCTCCTCAAGCTCCTCGAGACCTGGGAGCCTTCGGACGAAACATTGCCGGACGTTGACCAGTGCCTCTTACCGCTTGACGACGTGGAACTGCCGGAATGAGTTCTCCCGTCTACCTCCTTGATACCAACATCCTCTCCAACCTTATCAGCGACCCACATGGGCCGGTAATGCGCCGGATAGCCGCATTCGGTGAGGAAACGGTCTGCACCAGCATTGTTGTCGCAGCCGAAATGCGCTACGGCGCAGAAAAAAAGGGATCTTCTAAGCTCACCGCGAAGATAGAAGCAATCCTCGATAACATCGAGGTCCTGCCGCTCGACATGGACGCTGACCGGCACTATGGCGACATCAGAAGCGTGCTTGAAAAGGAAGGCAAGACAATTGGCCCGAATGACCTGCTGATCGCCGCCCATGCCCGATCTCTTGGGCTGATTGTCGTTACCGACAATACCCGCGAGTACGAGCGAGTCCCGGATCTCGCCGTTGAAAACTGGCTCTTGCCGCCTCCCCCCGCACTCTGACCCTCGATGCACATTTTCGAGACACGACCCTTTATACACGCGTTAAACGCGCCTAAAAATCAAGGAATCACCACATGAAGTGGATTAGTCACAAACTTTGCAATGCGTCCGTGGTGTTTGCGCTTACGGGGAATTTGCCTGTTACGCTGCTTACTACTGTGGGCGCTGTTTTGCCGGATGTGATGGAGGGGGGAATCGTGCCGCATAGAACGGTGACGCACTACCCTATTGTGTACGCTTTGCCGCTAGTGGCTTTGCTGCCTTTTTATGGGAAATCGTTTCCGGCGTATGCACTGGTGTGGGTTGTGGCCGGTTGTCTATCACATCTGTTTTTCGATTCATTGAGCAAGGGCGGTATTTCCGTGTTGCAGCCGTTCACCAAGACCAAAGTGGCGCTCAATTTGTATGTGACCCAGCGTTTTTCGGAGTTTTGCTTTGTGGGGTTGGTGGTGGTCGTTTTCAATGCAATCAGCAGGGCGAGGGGGTTTTTCGGGGCGGGCTTTTTTTTCCATCAAGTCCATTCGTTGTTTTCAAGCCTGAAATCCGTTGTGCTGCATCATATCTAAGCCGGCAAAGCCGGAACCAAACAGAAAAACAAAAAGGCCGTTTCACATGGATCAAATCTGATAACTTCGGATAACGGCAAATCAAACATTTTGATTGGTTAAATCAGATTTTTATCAGACTTTATCCGCAGTTATCCGTGTGAAACCGGTTTTTGCCATTGATTTTGCTCACATTTTGTTGCGATTCAAGTTTTAAGAAACTAAGCGGGTGGCGACCAGGACAAGGACAAAGGGACAGATCTCAACGCCATGCACAATCCGAATAAATGCAGGCGTTTGATATCTGTCCCTTTATGGTTTCGTGTCACACAGCTATTTTGCACATTCCAGCGTGGAACGAAGAACAGGCTCTCCTATCAATGAAGGTTGCCTGCCGGACGCATTCTCTTTGATTTCAAGGATATACTCTGCTGATTGTTTTTTGGCAGACTCCGAGTATTCCTTTTGTTTGTCGGAATACTTTCCGATAATCTGTTCAGCACCAGGGGTAATGACGAATCTTACACATTTGGGGCACCGAAAGTGTTTGCGGGCCTCAAGGTCGAATTGTTTGAATTCAGCCTGGCTGGCGCACAGCGGACATGATTGTTTTATAATGGGCACAGTCATACAGCCTCCCTTTTTGATTAGTATTTTTTTAATTTTATCATCACCTTTCAGCATGTCAAGTATCACTCCCTTATCAGACCATACCCCACGATCTTCGTTCTGTGCGAAGTCCATCGAGATCGGAACTTCCCTCCAGGAAATGCAAAATCCTTTTCGCCTTGACGGCAATAGCCTGCTGGGGTAAGACAATGAACGGTCACAATACTACGATTTGAAAAACTTCATATTCTTGGAGGCGGACCGGCAACGGCCCCAAACCGATGGAGGATTGTCATGCACAAAGAGATACCAGGTGATGATGCGGGATGTTCGACACACTGCTGTTCCGGCAGTGGGGAAGCGAAGAGCGATCAGGAACGCGTGCGGGAAGTGGCCGATACATTTTACGAACTGGCCCGCAACGAATCGGATGGCCACTATCGCGGGATGCTGAAAGGCCTGTTGGCCGCCTCGTTCATTGCGGGCGACGATGAACTACTGACCCACGTCGAGCGGCAAATGAATCAGCTCGATACGGACAAGCAGGCATAAAGCGTATCCGCCCGCCAAAAGCTTTTTCGTTGGATACGACCTGATCACGGGCACAGCTTCTCCACGTATTCAGGAGTCATCTCCGGGGTCAGGTTCGATATGTTAAACTTGATGGATTCGCAATTGTCATTCCCGAAGCGATTTTAATCGGGAATCCAGATTGTAACACCTTGAAATCATGGATGCCCGACAAAGTCACTCGGGCATGACAAATCGAATTTACGAGTGCATCAAACTTAAACTAAACCTGCCCCGGAGCTTTCGACTCCCTACTTACCTTGATTCCAGAATGCATTTCAAACCGGCGCCCTTCATGGGCGGTCCGAAACACCCGTTACACGATATGCAGGTTGCCGGACGTGCATCTCCGGACTGCCAGCGCTTGATCAGGCCCGGCTCCCGAATCAGCGGGCGGCATAATGATATGTAATCGGCCATGCCATCGTTAGTGAGCTGTTCGGACACTTCCAGCGATCTGATTCCACCCACCAGCATCAATGGCACCCCGATGCTCTCCTTGTAGCGGGCAGCGGCTTCCAGGTAGTAAGACTCCTTATCCTGGGACACCGCACCACCGACCCTGCAGGGGGAATAGGCGCCTGATGCGAATATGGTCCCCCCGCTTATTTCGATAGCGTCGACCCCTGCCTTTTCCAGCATGGCGCAAACCTGGAGCATCTCATCCACAACAAGCCCGTCTTTCAAGAAATCTTCGGAATTGATCTTCACCAGCAGTGGATACTCTTCTCCAACCTCGTTTCTGACCGCCCGCACCACTTCCAGAAGAATTCGCGCCCGGTTTCCAATGCTTCCGCCGTACTCGTCGGTACGCTTGTTGAAAAAAGGAGAGAGAAACTGGCTCAGCAGATAGCCATGCGCCGCATGCAGCTGCACGCCGTCAAAGCCTGCCTTCTTTGCCCGCCCCGCCCCTTTGGCGAACGATTCCACAACCTGCCGGATCTCGTCCAATGTTATTTCCCGGCATTCGGGAAAGTCGCCCGATTTGTTCGTGGAAGGCCCCAGTACGTCGCTGCCGGTCAAGTCTGGAGGGGCGTAACAGCCGCCGTGAGCCAGTTGCAGAACAACCTTTCCCCCCGCCTCGTGAATGGCAGCCGCCATTTCCGCAAGTCCGGGGATGAATTCGTCACCATAAATAGCCAGTTGCCAGGGCGCCCCCCTTCCTTCAGCACTCACGAAAGCCATGCCCGTGATGATCAGGCCCACGCCGCCGCGAGCACGCTCGACCAGAATCTCTCTGTTCCCTGGTGTGCAGAAACCTTTGTCATCGGCGAATCCGTCCCACGTTGCCGAGTAGACATACCTGTTTTCCAGTGACAGCCCTTTGATACGGGTCCTCTCAAACGATTTCATCATCATTCCTCCCTTTTTTCTTGATAGCCGGATTGAATTCCCCTGTGCACCAAAACATTTCAGACTACGCCGGTTTACCTCCTACCGGCTGGACAAACGCTGTAACAGCTATAACAGAAATACTGGTTGCCGATGAAAGCTGCTTGATAAAGGCTCAGATATTCCGGGCTCCGCAGCATGGCTTTCTGCGCTTCAGGGTCCGCCTCTCCGTAACGGGACCAGAAGTCGATGCTGGCTCTCATCCCGTATGGCTGGCTTTTTCCAATGCATTTCAGCAGGTCGGTCTTGCCCTCGGCATCCAGCGCTCCGGCGGGGCAGCCGCTTACGCACAGGCCGCAATCAGTACAGGGATTTTCCTCCACGGGCGGGTCAGATGCCAGTTCCAGCTTCGTGAGCACAGCAGTGAAAATCACCCTGGTCCCGAAACGGGGGTGAACAACCAGGTTGTGGCGGCCAAAGGCGCCCAGCCCTGCAGCTACGGCCGCATGGCGCAGCGAAACCTCGCCCACGCCGACCTTCCCAGGGGTGTTAAAGTCCATCGGATAGGAAACCGGAACACTCATGGCGGGACTACCGAGCTTCCCCTCCACATGCCGGACCACGCGATAGTTGACGGAACGCGTGAACTCCATCAGGTCGAGTCTGGCACCCATCGCCATCTGCGGGCTCGGGCTCTCACAGGCCGAGAATTCACGGAAGGCCATGACGATCATGGACCCGGCTCCGGGAAAAAGTGACTCTATCGCCGGAGATTTGGGGCTCCGGTAATCTCCCACCGCCGCAAACCCCACATCATCGACTCCCAACCCAAGGACAAAAGTGCGTATGTTCTCTTTCATATCAGTGCCTCCCTTGTCGTGCACACGTTTTATATAGACCGGTCTATGTAATAATAAGCCCAAAAAAAGATGCGTTACGTCACATCTTCTTTCAGAGCCAAAAATTTATCGAAAAACAGGTAGGTAAAATTTTTCAGGGGTTCGGAGGACTTTTTGACCTTGGCACGGAGGAGCGCTCCCTCGAACGATGCGATCAGGTTTTCCGCCAGCATTCCGGCATCCAGATCAGCGGGGATGGCCTTTTGTTTCTGCGCCTGTAGAAGCAGGTCGGCAAAGACATCGGCCCACCGTTGCAGAATCAGATCAAGTCGCTGCCTGATCGTTTCGTACTGGTCGGACATTTCCAGGCCCAGATTGCCGATCAGGCATCCCTTGCTGCAATCATTTCTTTCAAACCGTGTGGTCAGGTTTTCAAAGCATTTCCTGATGCGTTGCAGAGGAGGCAGCGAATCGTCCTCCAGGATCGGCTGGAAAACGCTGCTCGATATATCAGCGATGAACCTGTCGATGATTGCCAGGCCGAAGTCCTCCTTGCTGGGGAAGAAGTTATAAAAGGAGCCCTTCGGCACGTTTGCCTGCTTCAGAATGGCCTCGACGCCGGTGGCATTAAACCCCCTGCTCAGGATAATGTCGAGCCCGGCCTGAACGATATCGTCTTTGTTGTGAATCCGTTTCATGCAAATAAATTAGACCGGTCGTTCCAATGAGTCAAGAGTTTTTTGTTCGTTCTTTTGTGATAGAACGTTGCGCTCAGGGGTTAAAACGATAACCGGTTCCCCAGATGGTTTCGATATATACCGGGGCAGCCGGATCGGTTTCTATTTTCTTGCGAATCTTCTGGATATGCACGGCTATGGTCGCGGTATCTCCGAAATATTCATCCCCCCAAATGGCACTCAGCATGCGCTCCTTGGTAAAGACGATATTGGGATGGGAAGCCAGAAACACCAAAATTTCGTATTCCTTCGTCGTCAACTGCACCTCCATGCCGTTGACAAACACCTGCCGGGAGGCGGTGTTGATTTCAAGGCCCTTGTGCAGTATCGTCTCATAGACGTTGTTATCGCCTTTGAGCCGTTCGTAGCGCTTCAGGTGTGATTTGACCCGCGCCACAAACTCGGCCGGACTGAAGGGTTTGGTCAAGTAATCATCCGCCCCGATATCGAGCCCTCTGATTTTATCGATATCCTCGTTCTTCGCCGAAACGACGACGATGGGGATTTCGTGCTTCTTCCGGATTTCGCGTATGATTTCAAACCCATGCTTCCCCGGCAGCATCAGGTCGACAACGATTATGTCAAAGCGGCCGGAAAGGGCTTTTTTCAGGCCGGTCTCCCCGTCCTGAACGATTTCGGTGTTGTATCCGTTCAAATGCAGATAGTCCCGTTCCAGCTCGGCAATATCCGGATCGTCTTCTATAATGAGTACTTTTTTCATCAGTATTCCCCACTGCCGGCGTTTTCCGGGAGCAGTACGGTAAAGCAGGTCCCCTCGCCTTCCCGGCTCGAAACGGTAATGTCGCCCCCATGGGCCTGAACCAGTTCCCTGGTGATTGCAAGCCCAAGTCCGGTGCTCTCCAGGTTCTTTGTCCGTTCGGTGTCGATCCGGTAAAACCGGTCGAATATATACGGAAGCTTGTCCTGAGGGATGCCGGGGCCGTTATCCCGGATATCGATGGCGACCCAATCCTCATGGCGGTAGAGTTTCACCTCCAGGGACAACCCCTGATCGGGTCCGTGTCCGATAGCATTGCGGATGACGTTATTGATGGCCTGATAAAACCGTTTTCCGTCCAGATCTACAAAGGATTCGCCTTCCAACGTATTTGAAAAGCCGATCCGGATCTCCCGGCCCTCAAGCTCCAGTTGGTACTCTTCCATCAGATCGGCCAGGTAATTACCAATGCTCACTTTTTCATAGTGAAACTCCAATTTATCCATATCCAATTTTGAAAACAGAAAGAGATCGTCTATCTGACGATTCAGATAAGCCGTATTGTGATGGATAACTCTCAGGTATTTTTCCCGATTTTCAGGAATCACGGCCGACCCGTCCAATAGTGCCTCGATATGCCCCTGGATCGCGGTGATGGGGGTCTTCAGGTCATGGGAAATATTGGCGATTAGGTTTTTCCTGTTTTCTTCATATTCGGCCTTTATTTTTTCGCTCTGCAGAAGCTCTCCGGCCATTTCGTTGAAGGATGAAATCAGCAATCCGAGGTCGTTGGGAGATCGGCACTCCACGCGAACGTCGTAATTGCCCCTGGCGATTTCATTTACCCCCTGCCTCAGCTCTTCTATTGGTGTTATGATCCTCCTTTCCAGACGCTTAAGGAAGATGAAATGAAAAATCTCCTTGATAACGATCAAAGCAGCAAAAAAGATTCCGATCGCTTTGATGCCGACCCATCTGAACAGCAGGTAGAGGATGATCAGGTTGAAAACCAGGACAAAGGGACGCGCAAAGCGGAAATAGCGATGGTAGTGCCGGAATTCACGGTGGAATTCGAGGTGATGGCGTTGAATACGCTCGTGAAATTGCTTGAGCCTCCCCTGAATATCCCCGCACGTATCTCTTCCCGGCCGTCTCTTTCCGTTTAAGCAAGCCATGCAGCACTCCCGCTGTGTCTACTGTTTCCGCACAATTTTAATAGGCTGATAATAACGTAAAACGGGCGCAGAATACATTGAGTATCTGCGCCCGTCACACTCATTCTACCAAGCAAACTGCACTTCGGCATTTGCAACCAGATTCTTCGACTCGCTGGCCGCGTTCAGCACCTGGGCGTCCAGGTCGACAGTGATCTTTTCGACCTCACGCCCCTCGTTGACGGTCAGCACCACGCTCCCGTCCACTGTTTCAAGAGCATCGAACTCTTCCAGGAAGCCGCAATGCGAATGGCTGGCATGCTTTTGGTTCAACTTTTCAAGCAGCATGTTTCTTATTTCTTCCGGGGCTTCGCTCAATTTTAGCGATAAAACAGCCCTCCCCTTTTCCAGCTCCTCCGTCTTCAAACTGTTCAAAATGCCGAGGGCAAGGGCGATCTTGGAAAGAATCCCCTTGATGCCGCAGCATTCGTGCTTGGCATGGTGATGCCGGAAAAGCTTTCCAAACAGCCCGCCATGTTCTTGGCAATTACCCGTACAGCTGAATTCGGTGAGGCTTTCGCGTTTTACCTTGCCGCCATCCAGATTCAGTTCGCAGGACACCTTCGCAGAGCCATCTCCGGCGGAATTTTTACCGAACTCGTTTCGCAGGGAAAACACTTCCTCACTGTCTTTGCGAACCTGCGCCGTCAGGATTCCTACAACCTTTTCCTTGGCCTTCATGGTTGTAACCACATCATACAACAGCTTGATCTTGTTCATACAGTAACCTCCTTGGGTTGGTGTTGAGGTCACTATACGAAACCATTCTAAACTGGTTCTAAACGCTTTATAAAGATTTTATAAAGTTATTTAGATACACATTGTGTATCCGTAGCTGATATGATAATAATGAGTAAAAGAAAGGGAGGTTATCATGCCATCTACCCATACAGGAACAGATGTTTCCACCTATGCAGTCAATCTGCGGGTACGGGGCGATATTCGAGCCTTGATAGACAGGGCGGCGAAGGCGCATGGGAAGACACGCTCTGATTTTATGATCGATGCAGCACGCCGGGCGGCTGAGGATGCATTACTTGACCAGACCCTGGTGCGCGTGGATCAAGAGACATACGAGCATTTCCTTCGTGCCCTTGACCTTTCCCCCAATGGCGAGGGATTTAAGCGCTTGATGCAAGCTCCCCGGCCGTGGGAATCATGACACTATCAGCACCGGCGCTGCTCACGAAAGAACACCAAACCGGCAGCTTTTCTTGCGGTATCGCAAGCCTTGATGATTGGTTAAACCGGCGAGCCTATCCTAACCAAATAAGCGGCGCTTCCCGGACGTATGTTGTGGCGGAAGGGCAAAGGGTCGTCGGTTACTATTCCCTGGCATCCGGAGCGTTAGCATCAAACGATGCGTCTGGGCCGCTTCGGCGAAACATGCCCGATCCGATTCCCATGGCCGTCCTTGGACGTTTGGCCGTGGATCGTGGTTTTCACCGTAAAGGGCTTGGTGTTGCATTGCTCCAGGACGCTGTTATCCGAACAGTGCAGGCAGGCGGGTTTCTCGGCATACGAGGCTTGTTGGTTCACGCAATTTCCGATGAAGCCAAGGCATTCTATGAATACCATGGCTTCATGGCTTCCCCCACGCAACCGATGACCCTGATACTTTCATTAAAGGGCATGATTTCGCCGCAACAACCATAATGGAGATTGCAAGACGGAACCCCGGAAATTTCTACAGGGGGCCATGAAGGGTTGCGCCTATATTTTCCATTTTATGTAGAATGGAGACATGGCCTTATGGTCCATGCCCCTTCGTAGGGGCGAAGCAAAAGACTCACCTGCTTCGCCCTTGCTGTTATCACCGATATCCTCAAAATCGGGCGAAGCAGATGAACCTTGCTTCGCCCCTACGTGTTTTTCTTATTGTTGCCTTCCCCGCTTCGCTGCCACGGAGGTCTGAAAACACATTAGCTGAATACCACACATTAACAAATTGGTGAAGACAAATTAGATCCTCTCAGGTAAAACAGAATCAACCTGCGGGTTGACATTACAGTTGCAATTGGTACATTTTTTCTTCTTTAAGAAGATCTAATACCGGATAGAGCGGATGACAAATGACGGGAAAAACACTCCTCCGGCATCCTCAGAATTGCCAGAATTGGAGACTCACATGGAAAATCACGATCCCCAATGTGCAAAATGCACGATTCTTCGATGCAGAACAAAAGAAAAGGACAAAAAAGTTCCCGCATCCTGCCCTACGGAAAAGTATCGCAGCTTAATCAAAGAAACGGTAGACACATTGAACCTGCCCGAAAACCAGGCGATAAACAAGGGCTGGCATGACTATATACACAAAGTCATGAACCCGGAAAACCCGAGGGAAAGGCTGTCCTGGACACGGGTTGACGAGATAATGGAATACGCCGCGGTGCGCGGGATGACAAGGCTGGGTATTGCAACGTGCGGAGAATTGTTGCCTGAAGCAAAGCTGCTATCCGACATCCTTGAAAGCAACGGCTTTGACGTTGTCTCCGTAATTTGTCTTTGCGGTGAAACGGACCCGCAGGAGCTGGGCATGCGGGGAAACAAGATTTGCAACCCCATAATGCAGGCGGAAGTGCTCAACCGGGAGAAAACAGAGCTGAACATGATGGTAGGGCTGTGCCTGGGACATGACATCCTTTTCCTCCGTCATTGCACGGCAGAGACGACGCCTCTCATAGTAAAAGACCGCGCCCTTGGGCATAATCCCGTGGCAGCGTTGTATCTCAGCCAGAATCCTCTTTACGAGGACAGATTCATCAGGAAATCCGATTGAGCTTTGATCTTCGGCCAGCCAGTTTCCTCCCCCTTCAAGGGGGAGGTCAGGAGGGGGATGGGGTTTTTCCGGCGCCTGCTTACCCCCATCCCCACCCCAGCCCTCCCCTTGAAGGGGAGGGAGTAGTGCCATAGCAGAAGCTCAACACTAACCGGATCAGAAAACAAACACGATCCGGCGTAACACCATTCCCGGGACATGAGGTAATTCATGGAACCTTCCAAGCTTCTGATCACCGGCGCAAGCGGTTTTTTGGGGTGGAGTCTCTGCCGGATAGCGGCGCGGGACCGGCGTACATTCGGCACGGTCAATCTCCATCACATAGTCCCTCCCGGCGTACATGCCTGCCCGGTAGACCTCACCAGCGAACGCTCGGTCAGAGAACTCTTCAGCACCGTCAAACCGGATGCCGTGATACACGCCGCCGCCCTGTCGAGCCCCGACTATTGCCAGGAACATCCGGCGGAATCCGAAGCCGTCAATGTTGCCGCGTCACGGCTTATCGCCTCCCTGTGCGCGCAATACGCCATACCGTGCGTATTCACCTCCACCGATCTGGTATTCGACGGAGAGCATGCTCCCTATAAGGAAACCGATCCCGTGAACCCGATTTCGCTCTACGGAGAGCACAAGGTGCGGGCGGAAGAGGCAATGCGCGCGTGTTATCCCGAAACCACAATCTGCCGGTTGCCCTTTATGTTCGGACTCGGCAGCAACGCAACCCAAGGCTTTCCGGGGCACATGCTCCAGTCGCTGAGAGAGGGAAAGGAACTACGCCTTTTTGTTGATGAAATGCGGACGCCGGTATCGACCGCTACCGCCGCTCATGGCCTGCTGCTCGCCTTGCAGAAATCGGCAGGCGCAACAATCCACCTCGGCGGCGTCGAGAGCATCAGCAGGTGGGATCTTGGGCGGCTTGCGGCCGATGTCTTTGCCGTGCAGAATCCGAACCTGACGCCGTGTCATCAACGGGATATGACATTCAAAGCGCCGCGGCCCCGCGACGTATCGCTCATCAGCGAGCGGGCGCAAGAAATCGGGTTTCAACCAAGATCGCTCCATGAGCAGATGAAGAGTCTTTGTGACAGGATGGAGGGGCCGGAGAACTAATAATCTGTTGCCAAAACAAAAAAACATTTCTATTCTAATGAAGAAACAAAACCGCACCCTTCGATAAAAGGTCAATCATGCTTCCTGATGCAAATATTTCACTACTGTTAATTGAAAACGATCCTGCGTGTCTGGAGATTTGCCGCAAGATCATAGAAAAGGTCTTCCCTGAACTATCAGTCCATACCGCACTCAATCCCGATGAGGCGCGAGACCTGTTCAAAGATCAGCATCACGATATCGTGGTAAGCGACATTTTCCCGCCACGGAAGGATGGGATTCAGATAGCGCGAGAGGTATGCAAATTGAATCCCGACACTCTTGTCATATTCATTACAGGGGACACGGATGTAACCTGGGACAGCCTGAAGCCCAACGCCAGAAAGCTTTGCCTTGAAAGCGTAATTCACAAACCCATCGACATCAATGAAATCATTGATAAAGTCAAAGAAACTGTTGCCATTGTCCATAACCGCAACCATGCGCCGGAACCACATTCAGCCCCGGTTTCTCCCTGAAACAGGCAGCCCACACCGCAAACAGAAACCCCACAAACACAAAGAGCCGCCTTCAATTACAAGGGCGGCTCTTTGCGTGATGCTGGTGATCTCGATCAGTGTGAATTACTTGGCTGCAGGAGCCTCGGCCGGTGCAGCGGCGGGAGCTTCTTCTTTTTCCACTTTTTTGGCAGCTTTTTTGTGGTGTTTACGATGATGTTTTTTGTGGTGTTTCTTCACGGGTTTGGCTTCGACTTTTTCAGCAGCAGGAGCGTCGGCCGGAGCAACGGGAGCAGGAGCGGCATCAGCGGCAAAAACAACAGCCGAGAAAGACAGGGCAACGATTGCTGCAACAACGGTGGAAAGAACCTTTTTCATTTTTTAGACCTCCGGGTAGTGTTAGCAACTTCATGATCTGTATGTAGCATACTTAGTGCCAAAATAGTAAACTAATAAAAAGTCAACAAAACAACAAGTTGAGAAAAAGTGTCAGTAAATACAAACACTGTCTCACCTTATATCAGGCACAACTCACCGTATATTGACAAATTTGAAATATTCGCACGTCACTGTGATGGGGGTGGGATCATGACATATTGTTTTTTTGTCGGCCAACTACTGAGTGAATTACCCCGCCCACAGGACGGGGCTTCAAAGGCATTCAAATGCACAGCCAAGCCTACGGCTTGACGGGTATTCAAGTTTTGAAGATTTCATAAACAAAAAAACAACGCCCCCTGAAAGCCCCCGGGACCCCCACCACAGACATCAGCCTGATCGTCAACCACCAGGGCAGTGGAAAATAATTATTATATTTCAGTATTATATGCATTGACATTTATAATATATTAATGTTTAATAGTTAATACTATAATATAGTAATTGTATAAACAAATGAATATTTTTTAAAGTTAGTATATAAAGGAGGTGATCTGCTTTGAGTATAAATCAGTAATTGGTATGAGATTTGGAATCGGCAAGGGCAAAGAATATATCTACAAACATCAGGTAACCATGTTAACTTGAAAGGAGTATATATATGCCAGAATCAACCAGTTACAATGACATCGCCATGCGTCCGAACTTAACTTCACCGGTCGGCACCACGCCGGCTATCGGAGCCATCACCTGCAGCCCTGATATCATTCCTAACGGAACCAGTCCCATAGCCGACTATCAATCCGTCCTCGCCACCCCTGCAAGCTTCAGCACCGATCCCGGGGGGAACCCGCTGCTAAACCAAGGTAACGTAATCTATGTACGTGGTCAAAACTTCGCACCAGGCGCTCAGAATGGCCGAATCTTTCTGTATTATGCGCCATGTGCGGTTATTAACTGGCCATCTCAATGGCAGAACAACAAATTAGCCGTCAACGTAGACGATAATCCCGCAAATCTTATATATTCCGCAAATGTTTCCGCAACCCAAAACTGTCAAGTTATTGTTGGAGACAAGCCTTTCCTCTGGGTACCATCATCACCGCCGCAAGGCAGCGATCACTACTGTTTAATTGCGCAGGTCGTCACCGATACGCATCCGAACCCGATACCGGGACAATCGACCCCGATGACATACGAAGATATGGTTAATTTGGTTACGAATAACCTTGGCTTTGGCTGGCGGAACGTCACACTGGTAAATTCCGGCGTAACATGGACCTATCAGAGCATGCTGACAATTCCGGATACCGCTACGGCGGAAACTGTTCACATTTATCTTGCTTGTTATAATATGCCGGTAGGCTCAGACATGGCTTTTACATGCAGTACCTTAGATAAAACCAGTGCGCCGATTTCTACACCGCGCACTACCATCCAGGATCCGAATCAAATCACTGGTGTCACAGTCACGCTCCAGCCTGGATTCAGCGGAAGTATCTCCGTTTCGTATTGGGCGAACGGTAAGTCGGCACAATCGGGTTCCCATATCGATCTCGAAGCTTCCATTGAACCATCTGGTGGCGCCAACAGTTTCATAGGGGCCAAATTCCGCAACAAGAGCCACATTAATAAATTCAATAATGTCAATTGCAACATCACCCCCACTCTGCCGGTTTATCTGGGTAATTACAGGTATAAAACCAAATGACATGATGGGACCACTGATAAAGCCGCGCTCAAAAAGTGCTGTTTTGTGGATCTAAACAATCAGATAAAAGTTTGAGATTCAGAAAAACCTCCGTAATGCCTTATACAACAAGGCTTCATGGAGGTTTTTTTGCTTTTTGAATCGTTCATCACTTTGCCAACATTAAAGATTCGACTCCCATCACTATACATTTTTTGGTGAGCAAGCACTAAAAGTAAGGATAAAATGTTTTGTACCATTATCGCTTTTTTGCTATAGTGCTAGTATTATGAGTATATGGACGGTCGAATTTCTTAATGATGTGATTGAGCAGGAGTTCCTGGCTATTCCCAAGGATCTCTAGGCTCGCCTGGTGCGTATTACGGATTTGATCGAGTCCTACGGCCTTGAGAATCTGGGAATGCCCCATGTTCGCCATCTTCAGGACAAGCTCTGGGAGATTCGCGGCAAAGCCAAATCAGGGATTGCCTGGGCACTGTATGTTGCTGTGGTTGGCAGGCGGGTGGTTATTCTGCGGGTATTTGTGAAAAAGACTCAAAAGACACCGCCGGGTGAAGTAACCCTGGCTTTGTCCCGAATGAAGGAGATTGACCATGGGTAGGAAAATGTCGGAAGTCAAAAAGGATCTCTTGAAGGATGAAGAATTCCATGCTGCATATGTGGACCTTGAAGATGAGTTTGCCCTTGCAGCTCAGCTCATCGAGGCCAGAAAAAAAGCCCATCTGACCCAAGAGGAGGTTGCAAATCGAATGGGTACAACCCAGTCGGTGGTTGCGCGGCTTGAGTCCGGACGGCCTTTGCCTAGCCTAAGATCGCTCAAGCGATATGCTCAGGCTGTCAACGGCAAGGTAGAGATCCGGGTTGTCTGAAACGCGCCTGGAGGCTTCCAGGGACATTGTTTATTTGTTAACCAACTGCTGAGTTAATAAATAAATAAACAACGTCCCGCCCCCCACTTAAACCTCTAAAAAAGGACGGCGATCAACTGGCACGGGCGTTCCAGATGATAGGCAAGCGCCGAACCCACGTATTCTGCTCCACCACATCGAGGCAGAAGCGCGCGACCTCGGATCGACTTACCATCATCAAAGTGCCCGGCTTCTCGCCGCCTACCTCGGTGGTGTGCAGGGAACCCAAATCGGTCTTATCGGTCAGGCCGACGGGGCGCACCAGCGTCCAGTCGAGACCGCTCTGACGCACCAGCGCCTCGACTCCGTTGTGATCCGCGTAGCCGATGCGGATATTGCTCAGGCGAATGAATGCGCGGAACAGCGGGCTGATGGTCTTCCAGGAGTCACCGACACCGATTGCTGAAATGATGACGAGCCGCTTGAGGCGCTGCTCACCCATGACGGTTAGCACATTGCGCGCTGCGTCGGTCATAAATGTCGGAGGGTTGATTAGCTTCGCCCACGGGTTGTCAGATGCGCGCGAGTTGTTGTGGGCGACTATTACTGCTTCAGTGCCCTTCATGGCAGAGCGAATATCGTCGATGTTCGCCGGCGTGCCCTTCACGAGTTCGACACTGGCGGGTGCATGGACTGCGTCAGGGTTGCGAACAAGCGCCCGGACCGAATATCCGCGCTCAGACGCTTGGGTGAGGATGTGGGCGCCAGTTCTTCCACTGCCACCAAGTACAAGTAGCTTGGTCATAAATGACTCTCCTTTTTGCAACTTTTGGGGTCAGGCTTGCTTCTCTGCTTTAATCAAGATACATCCTAACCTCATGGCTCGCAAACAACGCATACAATATTATTCGACGCCCGCCAAAACGCAACAAAGCAAGCCTGACCCCGAATTCACCATCACTTTATGCCGCTTGACATGTCTCGGTATTTCGGGTATTTCATTCCTACCTGCTGCGTAAAAGCGAAGATTGTTGTAGCTGGGAAACTCGTCGCAACATTGGCCGTTGCTGTTGCCTTCTCCTTTAAAATGGGAGGCCTGCTTATGGCAATATTTAAAGGTGTAACTATTGGAGTAGCCCTCGTGCGGAGAATGGTAGCAGTAACTCCAATGTTGCAAGTTGCGGGAATTACCAGTGGCAATCCTAGCTTCTACGATTGAGGGCCGAGGGTTCGATTCCCTCGCTCCGCACCATCTATTCAGAGGCCAGCCTTTTTCAAGCTGGCCTTTTTCCTTACTTCACGATGTGAATTTACGTGCTTGAAGAATGAGGGGCTTGTTGGGCCCTTCATTTTATTCTGTGTTATTCCGGGATCGATAGGGTTGCCTTTCCGTTTTTTTCGTAGTCCAAGAGTACGGACATCCGGCGAAAGTGTGCCATAAGGAGTTTTAACGAAACCTCAGGATCGCCAGTATGCTCATGAAGCTCCTTGAGACTCTTAAATCCTAAATGCTTTGCCAGTTCGACGCTAATTGCATTTATAGCTTTAAGTTCCTCGGCTGTTGCCTTTAAGTTGTCGGCATCTGCTTTCCGGCGCGTAGCATTGATACTTATCAGAAGTTGATTCGCCTTTTTGTATGCCGCAACTGCGCTAACAAAAGCGCCTGAAAGAACAGAAAGTCCCCCAGCCACCTGATAGGCAACATTGACGTTTAGGGAAAGGTCGAGCCAGCCGGGAGATGCTTTTTGAATTGACTTTATTTTTGGCCGGTCGGGACCTTGAATTTGGTTAGATAAAACCGTGTAGATGTTTACGTAACTATAGCCACCTCGCCACGGATAACCTTGCAATGCACGATTAATGCGTATTCTATCCCGCGGTTCGAGTTCGGAGTCCAAGCAGTAAATAAACGAGTAGCATTGAGATAGTGCATGCGGAAACTCATAAAGGTCTCGTAGTTCCCAATCTTCGTTCAGCAACACACGATAGCTTTGATGTTCGCTCAAGGCTTCTTCCTCCTTATTGTTACGGAATTTTCAGTTCCGTTTTCTTTTGTCCAACGGGCCGGGAGATCACCTGACGGTTTTGGGGTCAGGTGCATCTTCCTGTTGGGAATCGCATTTTCAGATTATTCTATTCGGACTTCAGGGAACGTTACTTGCTAATTTGTTAAATATGTCAGTTAGAAAAATAGCAAGCAACGCACCATCCCCCTTAATATGGCTCAGACTTGTCTAACGGAGCCCCACCAGCTCCTATAATCGAAAGTATTTCACACACGACCTTAAAATATTTTGGCAAAATTCCAGGAATGCGTTTGTGTAAGCCATGGTCATTAAGAGACCGAATTTTTGAAAATTCATTCCACAAATTATGATTGGTTATGTAGTTATTTACTTGGTAATGTTCTTCAAATGAATTATCTATAAAAATGTCAATATATTTTTTAACTTGACTCTCTTCTGATTCTGATAGGTTGTATTTGTATAAAATGCATAACTCATTAATGATATTTTTAATTAAAGTATTTATTATTGATGCCTTTTTATCAACTATACTTGCTTTATTTTTTAAATATTTATGCAACTTCAATTCAATAATATTAGCTATATCATAAAAAGATATTCGTCTTGGTAGCGTCTTATCCTGAACCTCTAAACATATTGCTATAGCTTCGTAAACTGAAATGTCTAGTAATTCCGCTACACGTTCTGAGTTTGTAGTCATATAACCTCTCAATAGATGCTTGAGCGTATAAATATGCTAATCCAAACTGGCCTACACTACAGCAATTTTGCATAGAGTTAAGTCTTACAGAAGATCAAGTCTAAAAAAATCATTTTTTTTAAGCTCCCGTAACAAGACATAGTTAGCACTTCAGCTTATCCCAATCTTTGCCTTCAATCCCGAATTCCTCATAGGCAGCAACTTCCGCCTCTTCTATGGTTTTGTGCCATGTGTCCGCGAATAAGTCACCGCTCTCAGTTACACAGCAAAGTAGATAGCCGTAGCCGTCGAATTCAATGGATATATCGAACGAAACCTGTCTCGACGCTTCTACGTGAGGCGGGACCACACCGAGTGGTATCCACCCTAAGTGTTGATCACCAACGACAAATACGCGCCAACTTTTAATTTCTCTGACCTTCACAGGATGGGCTTTCAAGTTTTAATAAACACATAAGATCCTTATCATATATCCATCCCAACTTAAACAACATTTACGTTTTGACAAAACCGGGAAGGCAGTCGAAAACTTTCCCCTTGACAATACACCAAAACGGTATTAAATTACACACATCACAAACAAACAACAGGAGACACCGGGAAGGCAGTTGCCTATCCCCCTCCCAAGGCTTTTGCATATGAAAAATCTCACTCCTAAACAACAAATATTCGTCTCGGAATACCTGATCGACATGAATGCCACCCAGGCGGCTGTGCGGGCGGGGTATAGCGCTGCGTCCGGACGCGAATTGACCACAAAACCCAATGTTTCCCGCGCCATAGAGGTTGCCTTGGAAGAACGGAGCAGGAATGCCGGGATCGATGCCCAGTGGGTGCTGGATAACCTGGTGGAGGTTGCCCAGCGCTGCATGCAGAAAGCCCCGGTCAGGGAGTTCGACCCGGTCGGCCGTCAGATGGTTCAGGCGACTGACGAGGAAGGGCGCAATGTGTGGGCGTTCGATTTCAAGGGGGCGACCCAGGCGTTGCAGCTCATCGGCAAGCACCTAGGCATGTTTGTGGACAAACGCGAGATTTCCGGGCCGCATGGCATGCCGATTCAGGCCGTGAGCATGACGTCCGGCGAATTCCGGGAGATCGTGAATGATGTTCTGGATAAGTTTTGATGGAGCCTTTTTCCCTGAAAGAAAAGCTTGCCGCGCAGATGCTGGCGCGGGAAGACCTGTATGCGTTCTCCCGCTGGATGTTTTTGCAGCGGAGAAACTATGCGTGGCTGAGAGGACCGCATCACGACCGGATCTGCGATGCGCTCATGAGGGTGTACCGCGGCGAGTGCAAGCGGCTGATCATCAATGTTGCGCCGCGATACTCGAAAACGGAATTAGCAGTGATAAATTTTATGGCCTGGGCGCTGGGGAAGACTCCCGATGCCGAGTTCATCCACACGTCGTACTCCGCCAGGCTGGCGGCGAGCAATGCGTGGCAGACGCGGGAGCTGGTGCAACATCCGGCTTATCGCGAGATTTTCCCGGATGTTGCCCTGCGGAGCGGCTGCAATGCAAAGGATGAATGGAGGACTACGGCGGGCGGCTGCGTGTACGCAGTGGGCGCAGGCGGTTCGATTACGGGTTACGGCGCGGGAAAGCATCGCCGGGAATTTGGCGGGGCGATCATCATCGATGATCCGCACAAGGCCGATGAGGCGCGCAGCGATGTCATGCGCCAGAACGTGATCGAGTGGTTTCAAAATACGCTGGAGAGCCGCAAGAACGGCCCCGGCACCCCGATTATTCTGATCATGCAGCGCCTTCACGAGAAGGATCTGGCCGGATGGCTTCTTTCAGGAGGTAACGGCGAACAATGGGAACATATCAAGCTGGCAACCTTGCAACCGGATGGGACGGCGCTATGGCCGCACAAGCACACAATAGACGATCTACAGCGCATGAAGACGGCCGCGCCGTACACCTTTGCCGGGCAATACCAACAAGAACCCGCGCCGCCAGAAGGCATTATCTTCAGGCCCGACGCCATTCCCGTTATCGAGGCTATCCCCTCCGGTACCCGTTTTGTAAGGGCCTGGGACTTCGCTTCAACGCGCGGCGCTGGCGACTGGACTGCCGGCGGGAAGATCGGGCAGCTTGAAGACGGCCGCTATCTGATCGCTGATATGGTGAGGATGCGGGGCGGCCCGCACGAGGTGGAATCGGCCCTGGTGAATACGGGCAAGCGGGACGGGCTGAACGTGAAGATCCGCATCCCGCAAGACCCCGGCCAGGCTGGCAAGTCGCAGGTTGCCTATTTTACGCAAAAGCTGGCCGGGCACTCGGTAACAGCCTGCCCGGTGACGGGCGACAAGATTACCCGGGCAGAGCCCTTTGCCGCGCAATGCAATGTGGGCAATGTGGCAATGCTCAAGGCCCCGTGGAACGACGCGCTGATTGCCGAGATGCGGGTATTCCCCAATGGCGCGCATGACGACCAGATCGACGCGCTTTCCGACGGATTCGCGGAACTGACGCAGCATAACTGTGGCTTGCTTGATTTCTATGCGGATCAGGCGAGGCATTTCGAGGAGTTGAGCAGTTGGTAGGGTGGGCACGGCATCATTGTGCCCACGCGGATAACTTCGCACATAGGATGGGAGCAGAAAATATCGACGCCGAACCGCGTGGGCAAACGATGAAACTGTTAGTCCACCCTACCAAAACTGCAGCGATTGCTCACCCCATCCCCCTCCCAACCTCCCCCTTGAAGGGGGAGGAGTTTAAAATTCCCTCCCCTTCAAGGGGTGTATAGACTGGGGAGATAGGTAACAGTT
>MTLD01003081.1_pt1 | contig 33969 bp, 23 predicted proteins | sample 1982471 | NCBI WGS metagenome assembly MTLD01 (sample SAMN05712604, study PRJNA340218) | biofilm metagenome | isolation source: sample SPM anode biofilm adapted to -50 mV | place: USA | collected 2012-02-03 | reverse complement strand
TGCTTAGTGTAGATGGCGATGGAAGTGTAAGACTCAACGGTGAAACAAATTTTAAAGTATTAGTAAACGGACGTTCAGTGGGGATACTGGTGAAGAATTTTAAAGAGGCAATAAAGGCAATGCCGGCGAACTCGGTTAAATCGATTGAAGTTATTACTAACCCTCCTGCAAAATATGATGCTGAGGGTGTAGGTGGAGTTATTAATATAATAACAAACCGAAGCACAACAAATGGCTATAGTGGAAGCGTAAATGCAAGTTTAAATACACTTGGTGGTTATAATTATGGTGGATTTATATCTGCCCAAACAGGAAAATTAGCTGTTTCGGCAAATATTTACACAGGATCTTCAAAATCAAATAAAAATCAAAATCTTTCTGAAACTGAAAATTATTTAAGTACCGACTACAGATTCTCTAAATCAGCTGGAACAAATAATTCAACCAATAATTTCTCTAATTTAAGTCTTGACGTAAGTTATGATATTGATTCTCTCAATTTATTAACATTCTCAGGATGGGGATATTTTGGAAAATCGATTTCAAACGGAAATTCGACTTTTAAATCATATAATATCGAGAATATATTGTCCCGTAGTTATAGTAATTTGCTCGATGCAAATTATTTATATGGTTCAGGTTCCGGTAGTATTTCATATCAGAGAACATATAAGAAACCGAATCAAAACCTTACTATTAGTTATAATATTGATGCCGGACCTTCCAATTCGAATTCATATACCACGGTGGAGCAGGAGCTAAATTACTTCGATTATTCTCAACATTCCGACAACAAAGCCCATGAGACCGATCATACAATTCAGATTGACTACTATAATCCAATATCTGCAAAACATAATATTGAAACAGGAGCAAAATATATTTTAAGACAAAGTATATCAAACACAAAAATTACACTTCTGGACATTGCCAGCGGTGACTGGATAGAAGACCCTTCTAAAGTGAATGATCTCGATTATAATCAGCATATTGTAAGTTATTATGGAGGATATAATTATAAATATAAATCAATCATTGCTAAAGTTGGATTAAGGGCGGAGTACACTTTAAATGACGGCCTTTCGAAAAGCATGGATGGAAATATTGAATTCACTAACAAGCAATTTGACATTGTCCCCTATCTAAGTTTAACCTATAAGCTTAATAAAGGCAAGATGATTACTATAGGTTTTACTCAAAGACTTAACAGACCAAGCATTTGGTATTTGAATCCATATATAAATGACTCAAATCCAATGTTTATATCCTATGGTAATCCAGCACTAAAATCTATAAAAAGAAATTCTATTAGTCTTGATTACAGAAAAAACTCGCAAAAATGGAATGTCGGAATTTCTCTAAGCGGTGATTATACAAATAATAATATTACAAGTCTACAGAGTGTTAACGCAGAAGGAGTAACTTCTTCAACCTATGCAAATATTGGGGTAAAGAAAGGTCTCAGATTAAATGTAAATTACCAATATCGTTTAGGGGAAAAATTCGGAACATATATGTCTGCATCGTTTGCTTATAGCGAAGTTTCATCAAAGGAGATGAATATAAAAAATAGCGGTTTTACAGTCAATGGCACTATGGGGGCATCTGTCGGTTTATGGAAAAAAGCATATACATCAATGAATGCATATATATATGGAGGCGATATATCTTTACAAACTAAAAACACTGTATTTTACTCTTCCAATATAAGTCTTAATCAAAGGTTTTTAAAGGATAAACTCACATTGTCATTATCTTTAAATAATCCATTTAACAAGAATATCAAATTTTCTTTCGATTCGCACGACCAAACATATAACACTCACAGAGAAAATATTATTTCTCAACGTTCGGGAAGTTTTGGTATTAACTGGCGATTTGGAAAATTTAACGCAAACGTTAAAAAAGCTCGGAAATCGACGAGTGACGACAAAATGAGTTCCGATACTAATCAGACAAAATAAAAGGCTCTGTTAAAACTAAAATTTACTAAATTTGAATCTATATAATTTAAGTTATGTCAGATTCATTAGTAGATTCTTCTAATCACCACGTTTGTGGAAATTGTGACACATCCTATGAAGGGAATTATTGTCCTGAATGTGGCCAGTCAAAAACAGACATTAACCGACCATTCTCGGTTCTGCTGGTTGACTTACTTGGAAACATGTATGCTTTTGATACTCGCCTGCTTAAAACTCTTAAATCAGTTTTGTATAAACCGGGAGAGTTGGCAATTGATTATGTTGCCGGCAGGAGGGTAAGGTATATGCCTCCATTCAGGCTTTACGTTTTTTTTAGTTTGATATTTTTTCTTTTACTTTCGTTTTATTCCAATCACACAATAAAAGTTGGGAACAAAGAATCTGCAAAATCAGCAATATCTATAAATATTGATAAGTCTTCGAAAAGCACACAGGATAAAACAATAAATTACAAAGTAGAAGATATTCAAAAAAACCCTAAAGCGTACATTAACAAGTTCTTAAACTATTTTTCATGGTCATTGTTTTTGTTGATGCCATTTTATGCTTTTCTTACATGGCTGTTTTTCAGGAGGAGTAGATCTCACTATCTGGCTCATCTAATATTTTCAATAAGCCAACATACGTTTATATTCATTATTTTCATTATTCTTATAACAATCTCTCTTATTTTTCCACATAAACAGATACATCCCGAAAGTTGGCTGCTATTGACTATCCCCGTTTATATAAGTGTAGGAGCTCGAAAACTTTTCAGGAAAAAATGGAAGTCCATAGTGTTAAGATTTACAACTATTTGGTTTATATATTTATTATCAATTACATTAGTTGTGGGGCTGCTTGCATACTTAGTCTTTATGACATTGGATAAATAGTATTAAAGATGGAAAAGATTGATGCTGTATTAAAAATTCTTGAAAGAATCGACATTCCTTTCTCAATTTATACTCACCCTCCTTTACCCACTATCGAAATTGCAGTAGAATATTGGAAGGATATTCCGGGCACACACTGTAAAAATCTGTTTTTTAGAAATCATAAAGGAAATCAACATTATCTAGTAATATTTGAGTGTCATCAAGAACTTAATATCCACGAACTTGAAAAAAGATTGCATCAGGGAAAATTATCATTTGCATCATCGGAGAGAATGGAGCGGTATTTAGGATTAAACCCCGGTTCGGTATCTCCATTCGGATTAATAAATGACAAGAATCACCACGTAAAAGTATTTATAGACAGTAATCTGGAAAATACCGGCTTTATCTCTTTTCATCCTAATGAAAACACAGCAACTGTCGTATTAAAAACCTCAGATTTTAAAAAATTTATGACATTTTGTGGAAATGAATTTCATTTTCTTGACCTTTATTGAATAAAATATGATTGCAAATCGATAATTAAAACCAACTATGAAAATCTTCAAAAAAATACTTTTATTTTCAATAGTCTTATATTCAGGCACAGTTTCTGCCAATCCATATATAAAAGCGACCAAAGCCATTAATTTAGCAGATATTAAAAAAATCATTATCGATTTATCTGCCGATAAATATCAAGGCAGGCTAGCAGGGTCTGAAAGTTCAAAAAAAGCAGCTCAATATCTTGATTCTCTTCTTATTCAATCCGGATATGCTCCTGTAAGAGATAATTTTTTCTGCCCGGAACTTGGTAGAAACCTCTCAAATATCACTGTACAATTAAAAGGTAAAGACACAAATAGCTTTGTTGTAATTGGAGCTCATTACGATGGATTGGGTGTAAAAAAAGGAGAAATTTATCATGGCGCAGATGACAATATGAGTGGTGTTGCAGCAGTTATGACAATTGCCAAAATGTATAAAAGATGTGGCAAAAAGCCGGAAAAGACAATTATTTTCGCTTTTTGGGATGGAGAAGAAGAAGATTTTTTAGGATCAATTCATTATATGTCTAACTTCTATAAACCTGAAAGGGTTGCTCTTTATATGAACTTCGATATGGTTGGAAGGGCAAACAATGGAGATATCTTCCCTGAAGTAAGCTATGCATGGAATAATAATTTCCCTTATCTAAAAACACTATGTTCTGAATCTTTAAATAAAGCTCTTCCTGACAAAAACAGAAGTCTCGATATTACTTATGAAATGAGATGGGGCGATGGAAAGGGGGGTTCCGATTATGTCGCTTTTTCAAAATACAACATTCCCTATATAGCTTGGATGGAGGTGGAGATGCACCCTGACTATCATAAACCGACCGATACTTCTGACAAAATAAGCTGGGTAAAACTGGAAAGAGTAATCAATTTCTCGTTTTATATTACAGCACTAATGAGTGGAATCATTATATAAATAAATCTTATGAAAAAGCCAATTCGATTCAAATTTGGGCCAGGAGCTTTGGTTACAGCAGCGTTTATAGGCCCCGGAACAATTACTGCTTGTTCAATAGCCGGAGCAAAATTTGGGTTTACTCTACTTTGGGCTTTGGTTTTTTCAATAATTGCAACTATGGTTCTTCAAGAGATGGCTGCAAGATTGGGAATAATTACGAGAAATGGCCTTGGAGAGGCTTTAAGAAAACATTTTACAAACCCCGGGGTAAAATTATTAACATCAGTTTTGGTTATTTCTGCAATTACTATAGGAAACGCAGCATTTGAAACCGGAAATTTACTAGGAGCTTCATTGGGGCTTGAGTCTATAATAACCAATGGCAATCTGGGTATTGGTTTTTGGGCGTTAATAATTGGCCTTATTACATCTATTATACTATATATAGGTAGTTATAAGGTTATCGAGAAAATTCTTATAACCCTTGTAATTGTAATGAGTCTCGCATTTATTTCGACAGCAATTGTTATTGCACCATCTTTTAATGAGATTTTCAAAGGAATGTTTATTCCTGTAATTCCCAAGGGTTCATTTTTGGCAATTATCGGTTTAATCGGAACTACGGTTGTCCCATATAATCTTTTTCTGCATGCATCTGCAGTTCAGGAGAGGTGGAAAAATCCCGAAGATGTTCCCGAAGCCAGACTTGATATTTCTGTATCTGTAATTCTGGGTGGATTAATATCAATGGCAATAGTTATTACTTCGGCTGCTGCATTTTTTAGTTCGCATAATACGCTAAACAATGGCTCCGATTTGGGAGTTCAACTTGAGCCCCTTTTGGGTGGATGGGCAAAATATTTTATAGGCGCCGGTCTGTTTGCGGCCGGAATATCATCTGCCATAACCGCACCTCTCGCCGCAGCTTATGCAACATCGGGAATACTTGGATGGAAAATGGATTTGAGGTCGTGGCGTTTTAGAGGAATCTGGATTTTTATTCTGATAACCGGAATCTCTTTTTCATTAATAGGTTTTAAACCATTAGAGGCAATTCTTTTTGCTCAGGCTGCAAACGGAATCCTGTTACCTGTCATAGCAATCTATCTGCTTTGGGTTATGAACAGCAAAAAAGTTATGGGAGGCAATACAAATTCTGCAATTTCAAATATTGTTGGTGCAGGGGTGGTTATAATTGCCATGGCTATTGGGTTGAGAAGTCTTATGCAGGTATTTGGAATAATTTAATTGTGAATTTATGAAAGTCGATTTAAATTGTGATATGGGCGAAAGTTTCGGCAATAAAACTGTCGGAAATGATGAGGTTATTATGCCGTTTATCACATCTGCCAATATTGCTTGTGGTTTTCACGGGGGTGATCCCGTTACAATTGAAAAAACAATACTTCTTGCACTTAAATATGGGGTCGGGATTGGAGCTCATCCCGGGTTTTATGACTTGGAGGGGTTTGGCAGACGTAATATGGAAATCAGTCATCAAGAATTGAGGTCCTCTATACTTTATCAGGTTGGAGCATTGAAATCTATGACAGAGACTTTGGGAGGTAAGTTAAGTCACGTTAAAGTACACGGTGCTCTTTATAATATTGCTTCAGCAAATTTTGAGATGGCAAAAATAATCACAGATACTGTAAAAGAGATTGACCCTCAAATCAAAATTGTTTGTTTGTCAGGGTCAAGGATGGTAGAAGCTGCCAAAACCAGTGGGTTGGATTATGTTTCGGAGGTTTTTGCGGACCGGGCATATAATGATGATGGATCTCTTGTCTCAAGAAATTCTGCCGGTGCACTTATTACAAGTCCAAAAAAAATGATAGAAAGGGTTTTAATAATAGTAAAAGAAAAAACTATCCAATCAATAACGGGTAAACTTATTCCTATAAATGCAGACACCATTTGTATTCATGGAGACAACGAGAATGCAGCAATATTTGTGCAAGAGCTATCTGCCAGATTAAATGAAAATGGTATTACTTTAAGTTCATTCTCAAAAAAATAGTAATATGTTTCAATATTTTCCTTCTGGTGATTCGGCTATAATCATTAAAGCTGGAGATGAAATTTCGGTTGAGATTAACAGAATTGTTAGACAATTAACGATAGTAGTTGATAATGAAAATATTAAAGGGGTTATTGATCTCATTCCAAGCTATAATGAGTTGATGATTTGTTATAATCCTACAGTCATCGAATATTTAGAATTAGTCGAAATTATTAATTCTGTTTTTAATAAGGCAGATAAAATCATCCTCCCGGAATCTGAAGTTAAAGTAGTCCCTGTTTTATATGGAGGCGAATATGGTCCTGATTTAAAAGAAGTTGCTACTTTTAATAATCTCACCGAAGAGGAAGTGATTGAGGTTCACACATCGGCAGATTATCTTGTATTCATGCTCGGATTTACTCCCGGCTTTTGCTATTTGGGGGGAATGGACAAACGAATTGCAACTCCTCGAAAACAGAATCCTCTCTTAAAAATTCCCGAAGGGGCAGTAGGAATAGCTAATGAGCAAACGGGTATTTATCCTATTGAGAGCCCGGGCGGATGGCAAATAATTGGAAGAACTCCGCTAAAATTATTTAATCCAGGAAAAGTAACAGAGTTTTTATTTCAAATTGGAGATACGATAAGGTTCAGGCCAATCTCTGAAAGTGAATTTAAAAAATTGAAGGAGAGTGATAGTAATGAATGCAATTAAAATTAATTCTGCAGGTTTGTTAAGCTCCATTCAGGATTGTGGAAGATTTGGATATCAACGTTATGGCGTTTCAACATCCGGCGCGATGGACTCATATTCATTGAAAATGGCCAATTTATTGGTTGGAAACGACCCAAATTCAGCAGTAATTGAAGCTACACTCACCGGGCCGGAAATTAACTTTTTATCGGATTGTTTGATTGCAATTTGTGGAGCAGACATGACTCCTCAAATAAATGGAAACCTTGTCCCAAACAATGAGACTATTGAGGTTAAGAATGGAGATACTCTTTCATTTTTAGGATTAAAAAATGGATGCAGATCATATATTGCATTTGCAGGAGGAATAGCCGTACCAACTGTAATGGGAAGTAAATCCACATACTTTCGGGCAAAGATTGGAGGATTAGACGGGAGACCATTAAAACAAGGAGATATAATTCATTTAGAAGAGTCTTCAGGCAAAAAAATCATTAAAAAAATCCCGATAAATTTAATCACCGAATTCAAAAATAATATTTCACTCCGAGTTATTCCCGGCCCTGAAATAAAAAAGTTTGACTCCTCTGCGATTCACACTTTTTTAACCTCAGAGTATACCGTTACGGTACAAAGCGATCGAATGGGATTACGGTTATCCGGACAACCTGTTTTAAGCAGATTATTTTCTCACGATATAATTTCGTCCGGAATCTCTCAAGGGACAATTCAACTTCCGGGAAACGGTCAACCAATAATACTTATGGCCGACCGCCAAACTACAGGAGGATATGCAAGAATAGCAAATGTAATAGGCTCCGACCTTCATCTTGTTGCTCAGTTAAAACCCGGCGATAAAATTCACTTCGAAGAGATTTCAATTGAAAAAGCACAAATAGAACTTATTAAAACAGAATTGAATTTTTTAACACCTTTTGAATTTCTACCCTTTTAAGAGCCTCGTTATAGAAAAATGTTTCTCCGTTTGTTCCAATTTCACGATTATATTGGATTTGTTTTTCCAAAACTTCGGGAGTTATATCTTTCCCCTCTACTTTGAGAATAATTCCGGGGTTTAAAGAGATCTTATCGGTAACAGATTTTACGTTAGAAATAACATCGTCCAATGTTTTTTTATAATCGGGAAAATTGAACCTATAACACTGAACCGATAAAAGGTCTACAATACCTTTTTTAAGCCAGGAATCGGTATCCTGCATAAGATTCTCCCTGCACCAAGGAAATGGATTTGGAGCAAAACAAACAAGATAATTCTTACCGACAGATTTAATTTTATTATAAAGCAATTTCCCAAAATTATTCAAAATATTTAACCTCCACTCTATCCATTCTCTGTTTCTGAAGTTATTTGGAGGTTCAGTCCCATTGTGTTCCGATTTATATTTAGTAACAGTATAAAGATCATAACCACTATTAGCCGGCATTGCAGGCATCCTGTCATCTCCCTGAATACCTGCCACTTTAGGATACAGCCTAATTGATTCAAGTATCAATTTTATAAAAAAATCCTGAACCTTTGGATTATATGCATTAAAATAATAATCAGTATTGTTATAATTTGATTCAATTCCATCGTTTCCTGCAGATTCCCAGTCGGGGTTTTTCGAAAGCAGAGGATGTGACTTTGGTGTAATTCCGTGCGATGCCATAAAACCAAATTCAAACCAAAAAATCACCTTAATATTATATTTGGCAGATTCATTAATTAGGTCTTTTACAGGATCTCCGGTAGGACTTTTCTCAATTTGAGAATAAGTATCCAAATATGGTTCAAACATATAACTCTCATCAACAGTTTTATTTGAAGAGTTCTTCATATATACTTTACTCTTAAATGCAACCTTTGTCCCTGCATAAGTACATAGGAAAATTGTATTTATTCCCAACTCTTTAAATAAAATTACACCATTTCTTAAGTTAATATATGAGTGAAGAAGGTCGGTGTGAGATGGATCGGGAACCCACACACCTCTAATCTGTTGAGAATAAATAGATGTATCAAATAATACCAAAAATAAAAGCAGAAATACTAATCTTTTCATTTCATCATAACCGGTGGAGCCAGTGGAACAAATGTAAGAGGGTTAAAACTCTTGGTTAGTAATGTAGCGGCGGCTGCAGGGGCTTTTTGAACATCGTTGGATATAAAGTTAGAGAGAGAGTATGTACCTCCGGAAACACTCATTACTTTTTTAACAATTGCCTCTCTCGAAGGAGCACTGTAGTATGGAATATTGTTAATCATACAACTGGTAGTCTCTGCACGCCATACACCGTAACTATAATAATAAGCACCTTCGAACGCCCCAACTCTGTCATATCCGGTAAGACCGACTAAGTGACTCCATTTTATTGTCGATAGATTATTGGTGAGATCGGCATTCGCATAGAATCCATAACCGGACCAAGTTGTAAAACTTGTTGCCTCTGAACTAGGAATTGTCTGTCCTGTATAGTTTATATACTCATCTGCAAGCCTTCCCCAACCATGACCTCCGGCCTCGTGATTTACAATTGCAGGATATTTTGTCATTGTAGAAGAACCTCTGCTAACAGGACACAATGCAATTGCTTTACCGTCACTCCACATCCAACAAGTACCGGCATAACGATTCTGATTCACAATGACAATTATAAGTAAGGTCCTGAGTTTTGTTGTAGTCATTCCTGGTAAAGTCAATGCATAGTTATTTACGGCATTATAATCGACAGTAATTGAAGATCCTCCCGTAAATTGAGTATTGAATACAGTATTTTTAGTGATTGAAAGATCGGTTTGTGTAACTCCGCTATCTTCTGAGAAAGAGGCCATTTTATAAACTTTGAAATAGTTTCTGTAGGTGATATAAGGTTCAACATTGAAGAATGCCTCAATGCCCTCATTTGCATTCTGGTCAAATAAACCACCTGCCGCAAAATCTGTTGATTGATAACCATCTCCCATAACTAAAATTTCACAAGGGTTTGTACCTACAGTATTCGTTTGATAAACATTATACTCTCCGTCTTCATAAAAATCGCTGGCAGATCCGGTAGTAAATGTTACCTGACTACCATATGATGTTCCGGCACTATTTGTAGCATATGCCCTTAAATAATAAACCGTACCGGGAGTTAATCCTGTTACGTAACTAGTAAAAATACCTGTACCAGTACTATTTGAGGTCTTACTGTTTGCTATGGTAGGGTTTTGAGAAGTACTCCAGCAGACTCCTCTCGAAGACACAGTTGCACCACCATCTGCAGTAACATTCCCTCCTGTTCTTACTGTCGATGAAGTTATTGATGTTACAGTAGTAGTTGTTACTGTAGGGGAATTAGCAAGAGTAGTGAAAGACACTTGACTGCCATATGAAGTACCTGCGCTATTTGTTGCATATGCCCTTACATAATACAAAGTAGCTGGACTTAATCCCGAAATACTACTTGTAAATGTGCCAGTCCCTGTACCATCAGTAGTTTTACTGCCTGATATTGTCGGATTCTGGGAAGTACTCCAACATACTCCTCTGGCAGTAACTGATGTTCCTCCTGCCGAAGTTACGTTACCACCTCCCGAACCCGATGAAGAAGTTATGCTTGTAACAGAAGAAGTAGTTACCGTTGGAGAAGATGCACTTGAAGTAAATGACACCTCAGTGCCATATGAAGTTCCTACACTATTTGTTGCATATGCTCTAACATAATATGTAGTTCCGGGAGAAAGTCCGGTTATACTACTGGTAAAAGTACCGGTTCCAGTTCCATCGGTAGTTTTACTGTTAGATATTGTAGGGTTTTGAGATGTCGCCCAACATACACCCCTGACAGTTACTGTTGTACCTCCACCATTCGTTACATTTCCTCCACCTGTGGCAGATACTGATGTAATTGACGAAATTACATTTGTTGTAACAGTGGGAGCTACAAATGAGGTATTCAAAATAAGTTCTCCTCCATACGAAGTTCCCATACTATTAGTTGCATAAGCTCTCACATAGTAAGTGACACCCGGGGTTAGTCCCGATATTGCACTTGTATAAATTCCGGAACCAGTACCGTCATTTGTTTTACTATCTGATATTGTAGGATTATGAGAAGTACTCCAACATACACCTTTGGCAATTATTGCTGACCCTCCGTCACTGGCTATAGTTCCTCCGGATGATGCACTGTTAGAAGTGACACCCGAAATCTCAGTTGTCGTAACTGTTGGAACTGTTGCTGTTGTAGCAAATATCATTTGATTACCGTATGAAGTTCCGGCGGAACTTGTAGCATATGCTCTAACATAATAAATAGTTCCGGGAGTCAAACCGGAAATTGTACTTATGTAAGTACCTACTCCAGATCCGTCAGTTGTTTTACTGTCAGAGGTTGTAGGATTTTGCGCTGTACTCCAACATACTCCGCGAGCTGTGACAGTCGCTCCGCCGGCATCAGTTACATTTCCACCTCCGGTAGCTGAAGTTGATGTAATCGAAGAGATTGAATTTGTAGTTACTATCGGAGCAACAGAACTAGTCGTAAAAGATAGCTGGCTCCCATATGAAGTCCCTGAGCTGTTAGTTGCATAAGCTCTTATATAATAGGTTGTTCCAGGTGCTAAACCGGAGATTGTACTTGTATAGGAACCAGTTCCGGATCCGTCAGTAGTTTTACTATTAGACGTTGTCGGGTTTTGTAAGGTACTCCAGCAAACACCTCGTAAAGAAATAGTTGCACCACCATCATTAATTATTGTCCCTCCTGATATTGCTCCGTTAGAAGTAATCCCCGTAATTGCAGTAGTTGTTAAAGTAGGTGCAACTGACAATGTTGTTAATACTATTTGATTCCCGTAAGAAGTTCCTGCTGCATTTATTGCATAAGCTTTAACATAATAAGTAGTACCCGGGTTGAGACCTGTGATATTGCTTGTAAAACTACCTGAACCCGAACCATCAATAGATTTACTATTGGAAGTCGTTGGGTTTTGAGAATTACTCCAACAAACTCCTCTGGAAATAATTGGAGAACCTCCATTATTAGTAATGTTCCCTCCCGAAACAGCACCTGACGAAGTTAAAGCTGTAGCCGCTGTAGTATTTAATGTTGGTAATTCTATAGTTGTTGTAAAAGATTTCTGGCTTCCGTATGAGGTTCCTGCACTATTAGTTGCATATGCTCTTACATAATATGTAATTCCGGGCGCCAATCCGGTAATAGTACTAATGAAACTCCCTCCGGGAGCATTTGTAGAAATCGGAGTATTTAGATTTTCGCCCCCAATAAACAAATTAGTATTAAAAGATGAGACAGCAATATTTGAAGTTTTGTTGTCATTTATCGTTGGAGATTGATTGGTACTCCAGCAAACACCTTTTGCAGATATAGTTCCACCTCCGTCGTCAGTTATTTCTCCCCCACTCTGTGCACCAGTTGATGTTATTGAAGAAATATCAGCTGTAGTAATGACAGGAACAACAGCCAATGTCGTAAAATTCAACTCGTTTCCGTATGAGGTACCCTTGCTGTTAGTAACATATGCTCTTACATAATATTTAACACCGGGAGAGAGTCCTGTAATATTGCTTGCAAATATTCCTGTACCTGTACCGTCGGAGGATTTACTACCGGAAATATCTGGATTTGAATTAGTACTCCAGCAGACACCTCTTACAGTAACGGCAGCACCACCGTCTGCTGATATGTTTCCTCCCGAAACAGCAGTCGATGAAGTAACAGATGAAATACTTACTGTTGTTAAAGTTGCAGTGGTTGCTTCGGTTGTGAAATCAACTTCGGCACCATAAGATGTACCAATGTTATTTGTTGCAAATGTTCTTACATAATATTTAATTCCGGGGGAAAGACCTGTTATTGTCCAGGTAAAGCTGCCGGTTCCACTGCCATATCTTATTACATTATTATTTAAGGTAGGACCAGAAGTAATTGACCAACAAATACCTCTGTCTGTAATTTCCGCTCCGCCGTTCGATGTTATTGTTGCTGTCCCCGATGCTCCTGATGTTGTAATAGAAGAGGTAGATGAATTACCAACCACCGGCAATGTAACCTCTTTTTGACATCCTGTAATTATAATAATTGCAGACATTGCAATTAATTGAAGTCTGATTATAGTTTTCATAGCTAGATGCATTATTTGCTAATTTAGTAATTATTTAATAAGCTTTTAAAAATTATTCAGCAAATCATGGCAAATTACTACTTTCCTCTTTCTACAAATCTAAAATAAGTGAAAATTCATATTGTATGAATTCATATCGAAATTGATTAATTTCAAAACAAAATTTCTATTTTTGCGAAAACAACATAATTCTATATGAAAAAAATCATCTCAAATTCCGGCAGAATATTTCTGCTTATGTGTGTCTCCTTATTTTTAAGCACCAATATCATTTCTCAGAATTATCGAAATATTCCGGGATGGTCTTCGGAAATAAACACTCGAATAAAAAAATTCCTCGAGTCTACTAAGAATATGAGTGAAAGAAAAGTTGCAGTTTTTGATGGTGATGGGACTGTCTTTGGCCAAGTGCCTCATTATCTGGCAGACGAAGCACTTTATAGATATGCCGACTTGATGTATCGTGGAAAAACAGACAGTATTTCGTTGGCTAAAATGAAAATATTAGAAGGTATGGTTGCAGATGGTAACAATGTTGGGAAACCATATGTTGAAAACCGCGTTCACTTTTTGTCCGGATTAACTACACAAGAGGTTGCCGAACTTGGATATCAATGCTACTTAGAATCTTATAAGGGTAAATTTTATCCTGAGATGAAAGACCTTATTGCCAATTTAAAAGCGTTTGGCTTTGAAGTTTGGATTCTGACAGCATCTCCGGAATATCTATATCAGAAATTTATAGCAATAGAATTAGGACTTCCCGTAATCAATATTGTTGGAGCAAAATCTGTAGTTGTAGATGATAAACTTACCGATGAGATCGTTATGCCAATCCCTCAGGATGATGGCAAAGCCAATACTATACCTACTTTTATTAAAGCACACCCACTAATTGTTGGTGGTAACAGCAGAGGCGATATGGATATGCTCAATCAATCCAGAGGATTAAAAATTGTAGTGAATCCCGACGATGTAACTGTCAGAGGAGCCGAGGACGGACCTATGAAAGGGCTAACCGTTAAATCTTACTGGGAAAAAGAGGGTGCTCTTATTGTTAAATGTAACGATGTCAGAGATCCTAAAGTTCGATTCCATACAAGTGAATGGAAGATTCGTGAAAACAAATCAAATCCAAAAAATTAGATATATATATCTACTTTGCAATCGATACCTCGATACCGATATCGTTTAGTTTTTCCAGATATTTTTGAGGTGCATTACTATCGGTAATTACTTGATCTACCTCAGTAACATCACATATTTTACTCAAGCCTCTTAATCCGAATTTTGATGAATCTGCCAAAATGATAATTTTTTGTGCAGCTTTCATCATTATTCGGTTTAGATTAGCTTCTAATAAATTTGTAGTAGTTAAACCAAAAGCAGTATCGAAACCGTCTACTCCCATAAATAACTTACTGCACGAAAAATCCTGCATCATTTTCTCTGCAAACGGGCCAACGACAGACACTGAACTGTTTCGTATTATACCGCCGAGTTGAACTACTTCAATATTCTGATCTTTCGATAAAACAGTTGCCACGTTTACCGAAGCAGTAACAACAGTAAGATGAGAAGCGGTAGTAATCTCCCTTGCCAATGATAATACAGTCGTACCTGAGGCTATTATAACAGAATCATTATCGGTTATAAGTGAAGCAGCATAAGATCCAATGGCTCTTTTTTGTTCAATATTGATTTTCTCTTTTTCATTAACGTGTCTGTCATTTATATAGGGATTTATCAATATCGCAAAACCATGAGCACGGTATAATAGATTTAGAGACTCCAAATAACTTAAATCTTTTCTAATAGTAACTTCCGAAACATTAAGCTGACTGGCAAATGAAGTTACTGAAACTGAGCCTTGTTTCCGTAGAATATCAAGTATATATTCGTGTCTCTCGTTTAAATTATTTGTAATTGAATTAAAAGAAGTCTTTGCCATTTTATGTATTAAATTTTACACTAATATACAACATTGTTTTATTATAAAAAATAATGAGTATAAATAATCAATTTATTTGAAATTATATTTTGAATTGAAATAAAAACTATAATTTTCAACCGCAAAATATCGTTACGAAAGCAATATTTAGCTTTATATTTTGGTTAATTAAATTTTATTATTAGTTTTGTTTCGTATCTATTAATATTATTTACGAAAAGAAATAAGTATTCATAAAATTAATTAAATGAAACGCGAAGAATTAATTAGTAAAGTATCCAATGAGTCAGAAATATGGGATATGATTGTTATCGGTGGTGGTGCCACCGGACTAGGGGTTGCATTAGATGCCACATTAAGAGGTTATAGTGTGGCATTGTTCGAACAGCACGATTTTGCAAAATGTACTTCCAGTAGAAGCACAAAACTTGTACACGGAGGAGTTCGTTATTTGCAAAAAGGCGATGTAGCCCTTGTCCGGGAGGCTTTAACAGAAAGAGGTCGTTTAAAACAAAATGCCCCTCATCTTGTTAAAGATCAAACATTTGTTATTCCAAATTACACACATTTTGACAACCTAATGTACACATGCGGATTAACCCTTTACGATATGTTATCATGGGGTGGTCTCAGCTTAGGCAGATCTCTTTTTGTTTCGAAGAAGAAAACATCCCGGTTTCTTCCAACAATTACAACAAAGGGGCTTAAAGGTGGTGTAATTTATCATGATGGACAATTTGATGATTCGCGTTTAGCTATAAATCTTGCGCAGTCTTGTGCCGAAAATGGCGGATGCCCGATCAATCATATGAAAGTGATAGGTATTCTTCACGATGAGCATGGAAAAGTTTCAGGAGTTTCTGTTGAAGACATGGAAACAAACAAAAAATATACTGTTAATGCAAAAGCAGTTATTAATGCAACTGGAGTTTTTGTCGATGATATTATTCAAATGGATAAACCTTCCGATCACAGAATGGTCAAACCCAGCCAGGGAGTGCATTTAGTCTTTGACAAATCATTCCTTAACAGCGATTATGCATTAATGATTCCTTCAACCTCCGACGGGAGGGTGCTTTTTGCAGTTCCTTGGCACAATAAAGTAGTAGTTGGAACAACAGATATTGTAAGGGAAAAAGCTGAACTGGAGCCTATACCATTAGAAGAGGAGATTGAATTTATTATGAAAACTGCAGGATTATATATGACACGTAAGCCTGAAAGGAAAGATATCTTATCGATTTTTGCCGGACAGAGACCTCTTGCAGCACCAAAAAAAGAGGGTAAAAGCACAAAAGAGATATCAAGAAGTCATAAAATTATTGTTTCTCAAAATAAACTTATCACAATTACAGGCGGTAAATGGACCACATATCGTAGAATGGCCGAAGACACAGTCGATCAGGCTATTAGTCTCAAATTAATTGAGCCTCAAAAATGTGTTACCAAGAATTTTAGGATTCATGGTTATAAACCAAATCCTGATCTTTCAAATCATATGTATGTTTATGGTTCGGATATGGAAGCAATAAACTCGCTTATTAAATCCAACCCAAAAATGGCTGAGAAAATTCATCCTCATTATGAATACACTGTTGCAGAAGTAGTTTGGGCGGTACGTGAAGAAATGGCTCGCAGCATCGAGGATGTTTTATCACGCAGAGTTAGATTGTTGGTAATTGACGCAAGAGCCGCAATTGCATCTGCGCCTAAAGTAGCAGAAGTTATTGCAAATGAGCTCGGTTTAGGACAAGAGTGGATTAAGAATCAATTAAATAATTTCTACGCACTTGCAGAGAATTTCATTATTAAGTAACATTGTAGGAGATAAATTAATGTAAAATCATATAGTAACTATTAAACTAAAAGATGAATATATTTAAGTTTTTTGAACAGCCTGCAGCGAAACCTCTTCTCCCTCAGGACGAAATTGACGCACAATATAAAAAAATGCGTTTAAAGGTATTCTTGGGCGCCTTTTTGGGTTATGCCGCATATTATCTTGTCAGAAAAAATCTGGCATTGGCAATTCCCGGAATGATACAACCGATAGCCAGTGGAGGATTGGGATATACTAAACTTCAACTTGGAATTGCTCTATCTGCAATATCTATTGCTTACGCATTCAGCAAATTTATAATGGGTGCATTTTCCGACAGATCGGATGCACGCAAATATCTGGTAGTGGGATTGGTCCTCTCATCAATTTTAATGATGTCGGTGGGACTTTTTCCATTTGCCACAAGCTCGGTTACAATAATTTTTATTTTTATGCTCATAATAGGATGGCTGTCGGGAATGGGATGGCCTCCTTGTGGAAGGATTATGGTACATTGGTTCTCCCACAACGAAAGGAGCTTTAAAATGTCAATCTGGAATACTTCTCACACATTCGGAAGTGGTTTGATGGGCAATTTGGCAGCTGTAGGCACTGTTGTTATAGGTGGGTTCTTTGTGGTTGATCTTGGTGGAGGAACAATTGTGGACGAAAGTTGGAGAGCCGTTTTTGTATTTCCTGCAATAATTGCATTAATGATTGCTGTTTTTTGCTGGTGGGCTCTCAGAGATACTCCTCAATCATGCGGACTTCCTCCTATTGCTCAATACAGAAACGACAATACAGTTAATAAAGCAATGAGCTCCGATGCAAAAATTCCGCTTTCGGAACTTTTTGTTAAATACATTTTCAAAAATAAAATACTTTGGCTAATTGCTCTTGCGAACATTTTTGTTTACTTAGTCAGATACGGCATTGGAGACTGGTCTCCGACTTATTGTCAAGAGGCAGGGCTTTTAAACGATGAACAAAGTAAGCTAGCTTTCTCTTTGCATAATTATGCCGGAGTTCCGGGTACAATTGTTTGCGGATTAATATCATCTAAATTGTTTAAAGGAAGATGCGCTCCTGCAAATGTAATTTATATGACTCTTGTATTGTTTTCTGTAATCGTATATTGGAAGGCAGTTCCTATAGCAATGTTCCTTTCAAGTACTTTTGCAATTAGTTTGGTATCTGCAAAATTATTTGTTGTATATGGTTCACTTATATCAATTGGATTCTTCATTTATGGACCAGTTGCGTTAATAGGTGTTCAAGCTGTTAATCTGGTCCCTAAAAATGCCGCAGGAACTGCTGCCGGATTTGTAGGATTATTCGGCTATCTGTTTGGAGATGCATTACTCTCAAAAATTCTTATTGGTGCTGTTGCCAGCAGCAAATATGGCTGGAATGCTACATTCTGGATATTTATTGCAGCCAGCATTATGGCCATTATATTCTCTGCAACCACATGGAAAAGAGAGAGAGAGGCACTTATTCTTAAATAAATCAATTAATGAAAAAACCAAGTAAAATAATCTACAAATTATACCTACTCTCGTTAGTAGTCATTTTTGTAATAGGTTGTTCCAAGTCAGAAACCCCTACTCCTACTGACACATTTAAATTAACAGGAGTTTCGATTCCCGGAACTATTTCGGTTCCTCTAAATGCAAATGTTTCAATAACCGGAAGTGGGTTTGCTACAGGAGATAAATTAATATTCACCTTAACTACAAATTCAAGCAATAAGTTTGAATTTACCGTAAGTAATGTTACAAATACCGGAGTGACAATAAATATCGGATCAAGTATCAGTTCGGGAGTCTACAATATTAAAGCTGCCAGAGGCACGAAAGAGATTTCTCTTGGCACAACAACTCTCAGTATTCAAACAAATACTGACATCCCGGATGTTGCCGGTAAAAACATTAAGGGTGTAGTTTACTGTAATGGAAGAGGAGTACCTAATGTAGTTGTTTCCGATGGAATTGAAGTTACTAAAACAAATTCCGACGGTATATACTATCTATCTTCCACAAAAAAACATGGTTATGTATTTATATCTATTCCATCAAATTATGAAGTAGCTACAAAAAACAAACTTCCTGATTTTTTCGAATATTTAACAAGTAGTACATCTGTTATTGATCAAAGAAATTTTGAACTTTTTCAGGTGAATAATACAAACCACGTAATGATTGCTATTGCAGATATTCATCTTGCAAATCGCAACAATGATATAACTCAATTTAAAAGCGGATTTTACGCAGAAGCATCTGCGTATGCGACACAGTTAAAAGCAACCGGCACAAAAGTTTATTGTTTAACTTTAGGTGATATGAGCTGGGACGCTTACTGGTATGATAACTCTTACTCTCTTACAAATTATCTAAATGATATTGACGGTATTGGATTTCAAATATTCCACACGATGGGTAATCACGACAATGATCCTTATAAAATTGGTGATTTTAATGCAGAAGCTCCTTATAAAAGCATCATTGGTCCGACATATTACTCAATAAACATTGGTAGTGTACACTATGTTATACTAGACGACATCCAATATATAAATACAGGAGGAAGTCAAGGAGTAATTGGTGCCCGTGATTACACAGAAGCAGTCAACGCCGAACAGATGAGTTGGTTAACACAAGATTTGGCTGCAGTTACAGACAAATCAACTCCAATTGTTGTTGCGCTTCACAGTCCTCTTTATAATGCTTCCGTTAATACCTCTGGTCAACAAGTAAACACAACAAACCTTATTAATTCAAATGAACTTAAAAACGCATTAAATGGGTTTTCAAATGTCACATATATTTCCGGACATGCTCACATTAATTACAATGTTGAAATAGCTACAAATATGTACGAACACAATATTGGAGCTATTAGTGCAACTTGGTGGTGGACAGGAAAAAGTGGCTACGCTAACAATCATATCTGCCGCGACGGTTCTCCGGGTGGATACGGTATATTTGAGGTAACCGACAAAAATCTTAAATACTATTATAAAGGAATCGGATACAACAAAACTAAACAATTTCGCACTTATGACAGAAACACTATAGAGATAAGTGCAGCTAATTTTGCCCCTAATGCAAATTCAACTTACCAGGCTATGGTGCCAACATATGCCGGAGAATATGCAACTTCAAGCAATAGTAATATTGTTCTGATTAATGTATTCAATTACGACAGTTCTTGCACATTGGAAGTAAAGGAAAATGGGACAACACTTCCTGTAACCCGTGTTTACAAAAAGGATCCATTACACATTATATCATACGAAATGCTTCGTTTGAATAATAATGCGGAGCCTACATCGTCTTTCATTACAATTAATTCAACACATATGTTTCAGGTAACTGCGGCTAGTGCAACTTCTACACTAGAAGTTAAGCTTACCGACCGAAATGGAACAGTATACACTGAGAGTATGTCAAGACCTAAGGAATTTAAGACATCTATGCAATAAAAAACACCAATTTTTAATAAATATCACAACTAATTATTTAAACTATGAATCTAAAAAAATACTTAAAGAAGTTCTTAGTTTTGGTTTCAGTCTCACTTTTTGCAACGCAAATTTGGGCTCAGACCACTATAAAAGGAACCGTGTTTGAGTCAGACGGAAAAACACCCGTTATCGGTTGTGCCGTCTTAGTTAAAGGTACTACTAAAGGAGCTGCCACAGATGCTACAGGGAGCTTCTCTATAAAGGCCAATGAAGGTCAGGTACTTGAATTTTCTTGTATCGGCTATGAAACAAAAGCTGTAACTTTAGGTAAGCAAACTCAAATAACTGTATTATTAGAGTTTTCTGCCCGTCAGCTAGAAAGCTTAGTCGTAACAGCGTTGGGTTTAACCCGTCAGGAGAAGTCGCTTGGTTATGCCGTCAGTAAGGTAGCAAGCGAAGATCTTAATAAAGTAGTTACAGGTAACTGGCTAAACGGGATGGCCGGAAAAGTTGCCGGTCTTACATTTAACGGAGCAAGTTCAGGTCCTATTGGATCTATGCGTGTTACATTACGTGGAGACCAATCACTTAATTATGGAAGCAATGAGGCATTATTTGTTGTCGACGGAGTTCCTATCAGATCCGGCACAACTGCAACATCATCAAGCAGTAGTTACACAAACTCAGGTGGAGACTTTCCGGTTGACTTTGGTAATGGTGCAAGTGATATAAATCCGGATGATATTGAAAATGTCTCTGTTCTTAAAGGCCCTGCAGCTACTGCACTTTATGGATCTCGTGCAGCAAACGGAGCTATTGTAATTACTACAAAATCCGGTCGTAAAAATAAAGGTATTGGTGTTACATTCAACTCATCGGTTGCTGTTGAACAAGCCGGATATTGGCCAAATTTCCAAACAGAATATGGTTCTGGTTCAGATATGGGACTTAACCCATACTGTTTCTGGACATTAAATTCATCACTAACAGGAACAGACGATTTTCCTGCGAGAAATATTTCTCGATACGCATGGGGTGAAAAATTTGATGCAAATAAACTTCGTTACCAATATGAAGGTAAGAACTGGGAAACTGGTATGATCTCACAAACTCCGTTTATATATCAAAAAGATTGGTTCACAGGAATTTTCCGAAATGGTGTTACTTATACAAACAGTATCTCTATTAACGGAAGTAACGGAGATGGTACTAATATTCGTTTTTCAATGACAGATATTAAAAATGAATGGATACTCCCAAATACAGGGTACAAAAAGCAATCATATTCATTTTCAATGGAATCTCCTGTAAATAAATGGATTAAATTCAATTCAAAAATCAATTACTATCGTACTGACAGCGACAATATGCCAATGGCAGGATACCATGAGACCACAGTAATGTATGACCTAATGTGGGGATACAACTCGAACTCTATGAGTAATTGGAGAGATGAGTATTTTCAAGGCAGATTCAATGCTATTAATCGTAATGCCACTATTTCGGAAAACGGAAACAGTCTCGTTTTTGCAGGAACAGGTTCATACAACCCATACAGAATTCTTTATGAAGAGTTAAACTCAACAAATAAAGACAGAGTATTCGGATCGGCAGGTTTTACTTTTAATTTAGCAAAAGGTCTCTCATTGGATGTTAAATCGGGAATGGATATGGGAGTTGAGTTCAGAACTCAAAGGAAACCTAAGCTTACAGCCGTTTGGAATAATGGTTTTTACAGAGAAGAAACTCTTATAAACTATGAATTCAATACAGACTTCTTATTAAAATATCAAAAAGACTTTTTAGAAAACCGTTTGACATTCACCGGTGCTTTCGGAGGTAATAATATGTCTACACAATATTTTAAAAACGAAATTCAACTTAATGAACTTAACCTTGATGGAGTATATAATACTGATAACGTTCCTTCAGGAATAAATCCTACTCCTACAAACTACAGAAGTTCTAAAATGATAAACAGTTTATATGGTCTCGTACAATTGGGATGGAAAGATACTTATTTCTTGGACATCACAGGCCGTAACGACTGGTCAAGCGCATTATCAAAAGGCAACTGGTCATATTTCTATCCATCAATTGCTGGTAGTGTATTATTAGACAAAATTCTCGATTTCCCTACGATTGCTCCGGCCGTTACATTTGCAAAACTTCGTTTATCTTGGGCAAATGTTGGTAACGATACTGGCCCTTATTCTCTCGACCAATACTATTCTGCAGCTGCAATCAGCGGCGGATATACATTGCCAAGCACCATTCCGGATCCTATGATTAAACCGGAAAATGTAGAAAGCTGGGAACTTGGTTTAGAAGCAAAATTCTTAAAAAATCGTTTAGGAATTGACCTTGCTATATATAATTCAACAACTACAAATCAAATTGTATCTGTAGATATTGACCCAATTGTTGGTGCATCATCAATGAAAATTAATGCCGGTTCTATTAACAATAAAGGAGTTGAAGTTTCATTGAATGCCACTCCTGTTAGAACCAAAGATTTCTCTTGGAATATTAATTTTAACTGGTCTAAAAACATAAATAAACTGGTAAGTCTTCAAGATGGCTGGGACCCCGCAAAACCTCTTGAAACAGATATGGGAACAACAGTAGGTGGTAGACTTCACGTTTACTCTTACATTGGACAAGAGATGCATCAGTTATACGGTTTTGCAATGAAAAAAGCTCCGGAAGGATCATACTATCTCGATGCAAACGGAGAGAAAGTAGATTGTTCGGGCAAATTACTCATTAGTTCTACAACAGGATTACCTTCTGTTATTTCAACTGCAGATAACTATCTAGGTAAAGTTAATCCAGACTGGAAAGGTGGTTTTAACACTTCTCTTAAATACAAAAATGTAACTTTAGGTATGACATTCGCTTACCAATGGGGTGGACATAGATTCTCTGTTTCTGACGGTATCTTATCTTATCAGGGAAAACTTAAAAACTCCTTACCGGGCAGATATGACGGAATGGTAGCAGATGGTGTAAATCTGGTATCCACTAATGAAGATGGATCAACATTGTGCACAGTTAATAACACAATCACTTCAAATATTTATACATATTATCAAGCTCTTACATTAGACCGTTACAATGGAGAAGCTCATACTTATGACACTTCATTCTTAAAAATGAAAGAGGCCAGACTCGAGTTTAATCTACCTGATAAACTTTGTAAGAAAATCGGATTTATTCAAGGAGCAAATCTTGCAATTTTTGCTACAAACTTATTCTCTATAGACCATTGGCCACAATATGACCCAGAAGGTGGTATGCTCACTGGTACAAATGTCTTTAACGGTATAGAAGCTGGTGCATTCCCTATGACCCGCACATATGGCGTTAATTTAAAACTATCATTTTAATTATAATACTTATAAGTAATGAAAAAATTGAAATTAATTATAATATGTGGTGTTTTACTTGGATTTCTTAATTCTTGTACCAATAATTTTGAAAAAATAAATACAAATCCGAATAAAACTCTAGTAGGTATGATTCAGGCTTCGAACATGTTCGAGCCTATATTATACAACTCAGCTAATCAATGGCTTGACAGAACCTGGTACTACAATGATGAACTTATTCAATTTACTGCTCATACCGGAGGTGTTACAAGAAGAGAACATCAATATTTTCTGGAAGAATCCAGAGACTGGGCTGGTTTTTGGAATTTCTATGCAACCTACGGTAAAAATGTAGATCACATGCACGAACTTGCCATTAATGATCAAGACAAATCATTAGAGGCAATATCGTTAACATTTAAGGTTCTTTTCTTCTCAAATATGACTGATATGTTTGGAAGCGTCCCTTATGAAGAAGCATTTAGTGGTCGTAAAGTTGGTGGCACACTTACTCCAAAATTCAACAGTCAAAAAGAGATCTATGAATTTATGTTCGCAGATTTAGAAGCAGCAAATGATATCTATGCAACAAATCCAACATTCTTAAAACCGTCAATGGATGGTATGTATGGTGGCGATATGACAGCATGGAGAAAATTCAATAACTCTTTATATTTAAGATTATTATGCAGAGTAAGCGGTCGCTCGGAAATGAATGTTGGTGTTAAAATGAGTGAGATATTAAATAATTCTACAAAATATCCTATTTTCACATCAAATGCCGATAACGCAACTGTAAAATTCACTGGTATTGATCCTTATCTTAGTAATTTTGGAACTACTACAGAGAGTGGTTTTACATCAAGCGGTAGAAAACTTACCAAACAGCTTATTAAAATGACTGTTCAGACAGATGTGAACGGAAATCAGATTTATGTTGACCCAAGACTTCCAATTATTGGAAAGAAAAATCCAACATTAGCTGTCAACCCTTACAATATTTGGATTGGAACAGTATCCGGATGTACCGATCAAGAGAGAGGTACTGTTGATACCGGCACATCTTGGTTAAATTATCTTGTATTCTGCAGAAAAGACGCACCTGCAACATATATGGATTATGCTGAGGTAAAATTTATATTTGCAGAAGCTGCCCTTAAAGGTTTAATATCTGGCGGGACATCAGCAGCTAAGGCATATTATGAGGCTGGAGTGAGAGCATCAATGGAAAAATGGTCTGCAATGGGTATTTACTGTGTTCCAGCTGTTACTATAACAACTGCTAACGTAGATACTTATTTGGCATCTCCACTTGGTTCTTGGGATGCTGCAACAAATAAGGAGGAATTTCTTGCAAATCAAAAATATCTTGCACTTTTCTGGGTAGGAATGGAAGCATATCATGAATATCGCAGAACAGGATATCCGGTACTTACTATAGGCGCAGGAACTGTTTATAATGATAATATTTTGCCTACACGTTTTGGTTATCCAAATACCACAATGTCTACAAATTCAGCAAATGCCAACGCTGCATTAGAAGATATGGGAGGTCCGAATGATATGAAAACACCTGTATGGTGGAGTAAACAAGCTATTCAGTCAGGAAATTAATTCCATTTAGTTTATGATGAACAGAATTTCAAGCATACTTATTTTACTAATTGTAACCTCTAATATTTTTGGAAGGCCTGTTAATGGTACAGTTGAATCGGGCAAAAACAAAATTGAAGGAGTTGTTATAACCGATGGATACAGTTTTACAAAAAGCGATAAATCGGGAAACTTCACATTGGATATTTCCGATAAAGCAGATTTTGTATATATTATTACTCCATCTGGTTATACAGCATGTAGAGAAAATGGTATTACTCAGTTTTACAAAAAAATTGAATCAAACATATCTACCTTTAATTTTGAATTAATGCCCCTTGCTAATTCAGGTAAATTTGTACTTATAGCAGTTGGCGATCCTCAAACTAAAACGGAAGGACATTATAAACTTTTTGAAGATAATGTTTTATCCGACATTAAGGGAACAATTAACTATTATGCTAAGCAAAATATTCCGGTTATAACGCTTTATTTAGGCGATGTAGTTTGGGATTCTATGCCTCTGTTCGAAAATCATAAAAAAGGAATTAAACAATTGGATATTCCTGTATATTCAGCCATTGGAAATCACGATTATCAAAAGGAACTGACGGGAGATAAACAATGTAGCATCAAATTTAGTGAATGCTTCGGACCTACATATTACGGATTTAATCTTGGAAACAATTACTTTATTGTACTTGACAATATCATTTATGATACAAATAAAAAGTACGTAGAAGATTTGGACCAGACGCAAATTGACTGGCTTAAAAATTATATTAAATATATCCCCGAAAATGGAAATGTTTATGTAGTAATGCACGCACCAGTCAATAAGTTAATGGTTGGAATAGATAAAATTGCCCGGGGCCATAGGCAAATACTTGGAATTTTATCTGATTATAATCTTAGTTTTATCACCGGACATATACATACAAATTCTAATGAAGAAATTCTGCCCGGAGTGATTGAACACAATGTAGCATCTGCCTGTGGTGCATGGTGGCAGTCATTTTATGCTCCGGACGGAACTCCGAGTGGTTATCAGGTTTTTGAGTTAAATAATAAAAAAACCGAATGGTTTTACAAGACTATAAATAAAGACCGTGACTTTCAAATGGAACTATATCCTAGAGGTTCTTTTGCAGATAAATCAAATGCAATTGTTGCCAAAATTTGGAATTGGGATCCTAAATGGAAAGTCGAGTTCTATGAAGATGGTTGATACAAAGGATTGATGAATCAGTTCGACTCAGTTGATCCTAAATATAAACTAGCTATGGAAGAACGAATCAAAGAAGCAAAAATTACAAAAGCAGAATTTGAACGATCAAATTATTTAAAACCTCGTATTTCCAATTTCTACTTTTATGCAGTTCCCGACAGTAATTCGAAAGAAATTGTGATAGTTGTAACTGATCGATTTGGCAGAAAATACAGCGATACAATTAAATTATGATATTAAACATATCCATTGAATAAGAAAAAAATATTTATATATGAAAACAACCAAATTTTTTATACTGCTTCTCTTGGTATTTGCCGGATTAACCTCTTGCGACAAGAAGTTAGATGACAAAGGAGAACCGTATTTTCTTTTTAAAGACGCTACTGAGCAGACAAGCCCTACCGGTTATACCATCGGTTATATAGGCAATACAACAGGCCAACAATATATTATACGTTCAAATCAAAAATGGAAAATCGTTGAACAATCCGAGAATTCTTGGGTAAGATTCTTCCCAAATGAAGGAGATGCAGACGGAATTGTTAAAGTTATTGTACAACAAAACAAAACTTTCGTCGATCGTACAATGCAATTTGCATTTGTAGTTGATGGAGTCGAGCAACCTGTTCTGTTTACTGTAACTCAAGACAAGGCAACTCCGTATATAACAATTTCGGACATCACTGCCGGCAAGAATATTAACCAAGCTGCTCAGGACCTTACTGTAACTGTTCTATCCAATGTAAGCTATACATATTCATCGGATTCTGAATGGCTCACATACAAAAGTACAACAGTTAATGCCAACAGTACCGATTTAATATTCTCAGCTACAGAAAACACTAACACAAATTCAAGAACCGGTCATATCAACTTCACATGCAGTCAATTCCCTAATTTAAACGCTTCTCTTTCAATTAAACAAGAAGGTAAGAGCGAAGGAACAATAGTTTTATTTGAAGACTTTAACTGGTTAACTTATGGTAGTACAATATTTTATACAACAACCGGTGAAACTAGATATGATTCTTGGACCACTGCCGAACAAGGTAGAGGATGGACTACTACTGTTAATCCATTCTATACTAAAGTAGCGTTGTATGCTCGTCCTGGTTTTGTAAAAATTGGATTGACTAGTTATGGTGGCGATTTAATTTCTCCAAAATTCTCCTCAATTGTTGGAACAAAAAATCTGTTAGTTAAATTTAAAGCAGTTCCATACATGACAGCAGCGGGTACAAAAGACGACAATACTCTTATTGTAAGCGTTATAGGACCTGGTACAATTGGAACATCTACATTTACAATAGATAACTGGCCAAACTATTCTACTGATCCAACTTGTACAGATATATGGTCTGCACTTGGAACAGAGCGTTCATTCACCATTACCGGGGCAACATCGGAGACTCAGATAAAATTCCTGGGTAAAGATTACGCTCTTACTGGAGTTGGTGCAGGTAAAAACAGAATCTTCCTTGATGACATTAAAGTCCTTATCCCTAACTAGGAAATAATGGATTTAGTATAAAAAAACCGGCTTTAATAGCCGGTTTTTTTTATTTTGTTATAAACATAACATCCGCAGGAGATTTCCCGGAAGCAAGCAGATTCCTCATTTGTTCCATATAGAACTTTGTATGTAAAAAATAAAATTTTAGACCTTCACACAAAGAATTTTTTAAATAGTCACCGGGTAGACCTGGCTCGAATCTATGTTTAGGACACTCCCCGTGACACAACTGTAAATAACTACAGTTTAAACACTCTTGAGGAAGAGTGCTTCTCTTTTTATTTCCAAAAATAAATCTTTCGGGTGATTTAAAAATCTCTTTAATGTGCTTAGAATTTATGTTTCCCAGGAGATATTCCGGATATACAAAATGGTCGCACGAATAAACATCTCCGTTATGTTCAACAATTAATGCATCTCCACAGGTTTCGTTCATTATACATAACCCCGGTTCTACACCGCAATATTGAGCAAGTGTTGAATCAAATATTTGGACAAAATAGCTTCCAACATCGTATTTAATCCAGTAATCAAAAATATCGGTAAGAAATTTCCCGTAACCCAATCCGGACACACTCCATTCAGTTAATTTTGAACCAGCAATACCGGGATGTACAATAGTAGCTCTTTCGTTCTTATCAGCTTGCAAGGTATATTCGACTGCGGGTAAAAACTGCATATATTTACTCCCTATTGACTTTAGAAATTTATAAATTTCCAGTCCCCTATCTTCGGATAACTTATTTACAACACTTAATGTGTTAAATTCAACTTTATACTTTTTAAGCAAATTAATACCATTAAGAACCCTGTCAAAAGATGGTTTTTTGGCTTTATTTAATCTAAAAGCATCATGAATATCTTTGGGACCATCAATAGATACCCCAATTAGGAATTTATTTTTTGCAAAAAACTTACACCACTCTTCATTCAACAATGTGCCATTAGTTTGAAGCATATTCTCAATAATCTTCCCGGATGAATATTTCCCTTGAAAAAAAATTGCTTTTTTATAAAAATCAATTTTTTGCATAAGCGGTTCTCCTCCATGCCATAAAAAAGTGACACTAGGAACTTCATTCGCTTCAATATATTGCTTTATATACTCTTCCAGCAACGCATCGTCCATTAATGGTTGTTTGTGATTATAAATGGTCGATTTGTCCAGATAATAACAATAATGACAATCGAGATTACAAAGAGAACCTGCAGGCTTAACCATCGAGGAAAAGGCTGCAGGATTGCTGTTTTTAAGAGCATACTCAAAACTGACTGTACTTTTATTTTGCACTCTACATAAAGTTGTCAAAATCGTCAAGATTTACATCTGCTACAGGAAACAATTTTGATATCTCAAACTGTTTACTTTTTTCATACTGTTTTTGATAATGTATATGTAAATCTTTTTGCATTTTCTCAACAATTTTTTTGAATTCCGGCTTATTTGCAATATTCTTAGTTTCTAGAGGATCTGTTTGATAATCATACAACTCTATACCAACAATCTGCCTCCCTTGTAAAGGAACATATGTTCTAAAGTCCTTTACCCATTCGACTAAACGATACCGCGAATTTCTGCAAGAGTACCCGTTTATTTTACCTCTGTTATATTGCCCAAAGGCATATTCGTTTACTTTCTTTAAAGGATTTTTCAAAACAGGAACAAGGCTCTTACCGTCTATATACGCCGGAGGAGTAACACCTGCTAAATCGCATATTGTCGGGTACATATCCACATACTCCGAAATAGAACTTGTATATACATCTCTTTTCATTCCCGGGGCACAAATAATCATTACTGTGCGGGTTGATCCCTCGAAATTACTGGTTTTATTCCACAAACCGTGGTCACCAAGATGATAACCATGATCACTCCACAAAACAATAACAGTATTCTCGGCAATACCTTGTTTTTCCAAAGCATCTAAAAGCTTGCCAAGTTGAGCATCTATATAGGAAACACAAGCATAGTATGCATGAATAACTCTTCTTTGAGTTGCTTCATCCATGTGTTTAGTGTCTTCATAACTTTGAAAAGGAGGAATATCGGAGTATACTTTTAATTCATTTGATGGATGATAAGCATATACGACCGGATCAGAAGACATGCTTTGGAACTCAGCCAATGGCACTTTATCTCTTTCATACATATCCCAATATTTTTTTGGGGCTACATACGGAGCATGAGGCTTTTTAAATCCAACTGCAACAAAGAACGGTTTATCAGATTTTGCCATCTTATTAATCATCTCAACACCTTTCTCAGCAATTATACCGTCCTCATATGCATTATCAGGAACATCTGCACACTCTGTCGCCTTTCTGCCATCTGCAATCATATAAGTAGCAGCAGGTGTTTTTATGTATGGTATACTCCACGACATTGGATCATCTCTGTATTTTTTATTGTCTAATGGATGATAAATTTTACCCATTCCGACTGTTTCGTAACCATTTTTCATTAATAACTCCGGTAAACTAACTGCAGATGGATTATTTACGCGGAAGTTCCCCTGTAATGACCAAACGCCAATTTGATCCGGACGTAAACCGGTAAGCAGACTTGCTCTAGTTGGACCGCTTAAAGCCATTTGGCAATAATTATTTGAAAACGTAACTCCATAATGAGCCAACCTTTCAAAATTCGGAGTATGAGCGGTTTTATCGCCATACACCGAAATGACTGGTCTCAGATCATCAATTGCGATAAAAAGTATATTTGGTTTTTTGACATCTTTACCCGGCTCTTTTGTATTCTGAGCAGAACATAAAACAGGTATTACGGTTCCGGTAATTGTGCCAAAACCAATAATACATTTCTTTAAAATTTTTGTGTTCATTATTTATACTTTGAATTGATTTGTAGAGTTTATCTTAAAGGAGTGTTTTGCTTAAATTTCCATACTCTTGTCGCTATGAGATTATCATCGACCGATATTCCACATTTTTCAAGTAATATTGCCAGTTCGTCCTCTCTAATCTTCTTCAATTGTGCAGCTAGAATTTTTGGTTTATCGGAATACTTAATCTCAGCAACTTTTGAATAAAGAAATATTTTATAAAAAGCTGCAAAAATATATTTACCTTCTTCGTAATTAGTTCCAAATTGAGCTTTTATTTTTTCTCTGACTTCGGTAGCTTCGGCTTCGGCCTCGTCATTTGATATTCCTTTGTAATATTGATCAAGTTCATCTTCGCTTAGAACTTTTTTAAGATTTTGAACTCTTAGATTTTTCAAAAAAAGTTCAGTTGGCACACTTATAATGACCTCATCTTTAAGTTTTTTTACGAAGATGGAATCCTCTTGTTCAATAAGTTTTGCCAACCTTAGTTGTTTACCCTCTTCTAAAGGAACGTATCGAATAATTCCATATACATTTCTTACAGTTGAAGGATTAAATGAGTCAATAATTTTAACAGAAACGGTCTGTGCATTTAATGATTCGGCAATACCGAAACACAATAGTGCCAAAAAAAAATTAATTCTCTTCATTTTATAGTTATTTCCAGATTACTTCGAAACCATATTTAAACAAATATAGCAATATTTTTTAAAACACAAGCTACGCCTTTCAAAGCGAAACGAATTACAGTTGCTTTGTGAAATTACGAAAGAGTATCGTAATAAAATCAATTAAAATATTTAAGAATGTCCCCCTACAATAATTCTCATCATTTTGAGATTTAAAACAATAAATCTCCAAAATTGCCAGAGCAAATTTCTTCTCCAAAAAAGAGTAAATTTTGTAGGCACAGGTGGGTATGATTCATCATAATACCCTCTTACTTTGTTTTTTGTCATATTGTTACAATTTCAAAAAATAAAACAATCGTAAATACAATATTATTCAGGTATTAACCACCAAAAAGGATAACCTTTGGCTTTATGAATAAACATATAATGTAGTAATAATTTAATCCAGTGACCGGCAAGCCCTGCTTCACCTACTGTATAAGAAATATCCCTACCCCATTCAGGATATTTATCCCAGTTTGGAACAATTGGAAAAACAGTCATTGTTGCAGCATTACCTTTAATCATACCAAAACCGGCAGATACTATACAAGCAGCACCCATACTTGCCATTGAAGCTTTATGTTTTAATTCAGAATTCCCATTAAGAATTATATCACACAGATTAAGCGCAACAATTTTCCCAATAACCCCGGAAGGCATTCCGGTACGAGGAGGTGCAGGGGTTATTAAAGTACCATTTGGGCTTTTAAGAGGTTTTGATATTTGGTGAGGAGGAGCAAATGCAATTCCGGTTGCAAATATATTTTTATAAATTGGATTTTGATAAGTTGACGGCCAGTCATTTGAGCTCCATTCATCGAAAGGTTTAGCTGTATAGTCGGCATCCACTTTCATAAATCCCGAAGGAGCGAAAAGATTAAGTGTAATATCGTTTCCTGATTTATCAAATGCCTTAATACCCTGTCCCGAAAACGCAGGAATAAGCATTGCAAAATCAAACTCTATACTCTTTGACTCACCTTCTAAATTTTCGTAATGAATAACCCCATCTTCTAATTTATTCACACCTGCTCTTTTAATCCACTTAACTCCGTATTCTGCAAATATTGATTCAGAAAATACTTTAGTTGGAGTTATATAACCTCCTCTCTTTATAAATGCACCACCCATTCCGAAGTCTCCCAACTCGAATTCATTAGAAATCCAGGTAATATCTGCCATATCCTGAAGACCTAAACTCTTTATTAAGTGAGCGACGTTAAGTGTGTACTCAAATGCTGCACCCTGACAAGTTGCTGCCGGGTGACCTGTTCCAATTACAAAACGTAATTTTTCGCCGTTTTGCATTCTCTGAATACATTTTTGTAACGAATTCCATGTAGAAACAGCGTGGTCACACGAACACACCGAATGAGAAAATTTTCCGGGGCCAAGACCCTCTGTGGCATCAAAATTAAGCTTAGGCCCTGTAGCATTTACAAGATAGTCGTATTCTACCTTTTCTATCTGGCCACTATTCTCTTTCCCGGTAAATTCAATATTTACATAAGGTTTAGAATTGGATTCATCGCCATCAGGAAAAATTGAAGTAGCCTTTGCTTGTTTAAAAACAATTTTCCATTTGTCATAAACAGGTTTTAATTTAAACCGAACCTGATTTATTGTCATTTTACCCACTCCTACCCAAATATTTGAGGGGATCCACTGGTAATACTCAGATGGGCTGACTACAATCACCTGATGTTTTTTTCCTAATTTTTTCTTAAGAAAGGCCGCCGCGGTATGGCCTGATATTCCGGCACCAAGTACTACAACTGTTGCCATAATATTTTATTTTAGAGATTATTTTTTCTCACTAAGCATCTTAAGGAGCATTTCCGGTTCGTTAGTAGTTAAATAGTTAATACCCCTATCAAGTAGCATCTTCATATCTTCTGCCTTATTAACCGTCCACGCATTTACAGTTAATCCTAAAGCCTGTGCATTTTGTACAAGATTAGTATCGTCCTTGAACATGCTCAAATTATAATCAATTCCCCACATTTTACTTTCTTTCATTTGATCCAAAGTCATATCATTTCCTAAGTATGCGGTTTTTGCCGTAGGGTCCAATTCAAGAACTTTTACTAAACAATCATGATCGAAACTAATATAATTAACCCATGCCTGCATTTTAAGATTATGTACCATATTAACTACCTTTTCAGTAAGTTCCATTAATCTTTCTTTACTAACCAGCGAGGTTTTAATTTCCAGTACCAATGCAGTTTTATTTTGTGTTTTTGCAGTCAAAAGGTATTGCTCAAGAGTTGGAAGAAAATCACCTTTTTTCTGAGGTACTTTTGTAAGTTCGGCTGATGAAGTGCTTTCAATTTCCAAACCACCGGTAGTGCCGTCATGATTAACAATCAATACACC
>MTLD01001627.1_pt1 | contig 34129 bp, 35 predicted proteins | sample 1982471 | NCBI WGS metagenome assembly MTLD01 (sample SAMN05712604, study PRJNA340218) | biofilm metagenome | isolation source: sample SPM anode biofilm adapted to -50 mV | place: USA | collected 2012-02-03 | reverse complement strand
GGGCCCGCCGCCCGCAGCGTGGTAGCCTGGGTTCCAGCCCCCAAGCAGAGGAGATCGAGCATGGCCGACCGGACCCGGCGATATGGCGTGGCAGCCCTGGGCGTCCTTCTGGCGCTGGCCGGGTGCAGCGGTGCCAACGGCTACACCCAGACCCCGGAGGAACTGACGCCCCGGATGGACATCGTGAGCGGCGACAACCAGAGCACGGCCATCAACACGGACTTCCCGGCGCACCTGCGGGTGTTCTTCAACAAGAACGGCATGCCCCTCGGCGGCCACCCGGTCACCTTCAACGCGCCCACCCAGGGGGCGGGCGCCACCTTCCCGGGCGGGGGCCTCTCCGTCACGGTGACCAGCGATGCCGGTGGCTACGCCGAATCCCCCACCCTCACGGCCAACGGGACCGCAGGCAGTTACACGATCCTGGTCTGGAACACCAACTACCGCGCGAACTTCCACCTGGCCAACCAGTAGGCCGTCCCCAACGAAGCCCGGCTGGACGTCGCCGGGGTTCACCCCCCCCAGGTGCGACTGAGGAACAGGGTGAGGTCCAGCAGGGCGGCTTGGCTCTTGCCGAGGGCCATGCCCTTGAGGTCGCGCTCAGCCTGGTTGAGGCGCTTGAGGACGCGCTGGACGCCCGGCCCCTTGAGGCGCTGGGCGGTGGCGGCCACGCCGTCGAGGAGGAAGGCCTGTTTCGGGCTGAAGCCGATGGCCTCCAGCAGCTCGGGACCCTTGAGCCCCCGGGCCGCGGCGTCCTGGTAGTCCAGGATGCGCGTCAACTCGCCCCGGGCCTGGCCCAGGAGCTGGAGGGAGGCGCCGCTGGGATCGTCCTCCAGCACCTCGCGCAGGGCCCGCAGGGCACCGGCCGAGTCGCCCCGCATCCAGGCGTTCTTCCAGGCGAAGGCCCGCTCTCCGGCCATGCGGAAGGTGGCCTGGTCGATCATGGCCTCGGTGACGGGGGCCCCCTCCGCCATGAGCTGGAGCACTTCCAGGGCCCGGGTGAGGATGCCGGGATGGGCGCCCTCGGCCTTCTTCCGGCCGCCCATCACGCGCTCGTTGGAGAGGCGTTCCTGCAGCAGGCGGGCGCCGCCGGCACCGAGGCGGAGGCCCAGCTCGCGGGCTTTCGCTTCGATGAACGCGGGCACCTCCCGATGCTCGACCTGCCCGATCTTGAGGATCCGCCCGGCCTTGGTCCAATCCGTCCAGGGCTTGGCGCCCAGGGCCTTGCCGGGGGCGGCCGGAAGGGTGGTCCAGGCCACGAGCAGTAGCTTCACGCCCTGGGGGGGGGTCTCCAGGAGGGCCTTGACGGCGGGAGGCAGTTCCTTGGCCCGGGTGAACAGGTTGTCCGCGGCGGGGACGACGACGCAGCGGGCCTCGGCGCCCAGGGGCGCGGCCTCCTGGAGGGCGGCCATCACCTCGGGCCAGGGGCAGCCCTCGGCGCATACGGTGAGGGAGAAGTCCGCCCACTCGGGGTCCACATGGCGGCGCTTCCAGGCCTCCACAGCCTCCCGGCGGCCGTCGCCATCCTCGCCGTGGACGAGGGCGAAGCCATGCTCCAGCCAGGCAGTGGGCGCAGCCATCAGTCCGTGCCCTCCAGCAGCTGGGTGAGGAAGCTCTCGGCGAAGTCGTCCGCCAAGCTGTCGAGAACCTGCAGCTCGCGGTTGTCGAAGCTGGCGAAATTCTGATCCACCCGGTACTGGTTGGAGAAGGTGAGGCCTCGCCGGGAGAGCACCACGGCGCCCGTCTGGCCGTCGAGCAGCTCTACGCTGGCCACCACCTTCACCTCGACGCGGCTGGCGCTGCCGGCGCTGGCGCGCTCGCTCCCGTTGCCGAGGGTGAGGCCGAGGGGCCTGGATTCGTACTTCTCCAGGGTGCCCTGGAGCACCCATCGGGAGGGCTCACCGGGGCCCACCAGCTTCCAGGGGCTGGCGGCCACGACGCGGCTCTCCAGGGCCTTGGTGAAGCGGTCCTCCAGCCCCAGCTTCGGCGTGAGGTTCCGGAACCGCGCCAGCCGGATGGTGTCCCCCCGGTGCGCCCACGCCGCCTGGTGCGGCTCCCGGTCCAGCCTGCGGTACCCGCAGCCGATGAGGAGAAGCAGGGCGAACGTCAGCGAGGAAAAGCGGAACACAGAGAGCACAGGGATCACACAGAGGACGCAGAGGATGGCAGGGAGGAGAACAGGAATCGCCGGATGCCGCGCTTGGCGGGGGGCTGGAGGGCAAAGTTCATGAGGAGACCCCTGGGTTTCCCTGAGAATCGTAGATAGCTCAGCACCTGGACCTCGTGTTCTTTCGTGATGGCGGCGGCGACCTTCGGCTCCCCCGCGAGCAGTCCATCGATCAGCAGATCCAGCCTGGACGCGTGGGGCACTTCCAGATCCCGGTACCGGGTGGGCACGGGGACCTGGCGCTCCACGGTATGCCCGGGTCGCCCCAGATCATAGGCGAGACACGCCGCGCAGGCCGACTCGAGGAGCCAGGGGCCCAGACGCTTCTGGACCTCGATCCCCGCCTGGATCACGGACCAGGCCAGGTCGGCATGGGGACCGGCCTCGCCCGTCAACGACCTCTGCTCCTTGGAATCCATGTCGCCCTTCGCCTTTGTGTCTTCTGGGGGATCTCTGGGCCCTCTGTGTTCCGGCCTTTCAAAGGTCAGGGATGGAACACGCCGACGTAGGGAAGGTTGCGGAGCTTGCCGTTGTAGTCGAGGCCATAGCCGACGACGAAGTGGTCTTCGATGGTGAAGCCGACGTAGTCCACGGGCACTTCGACCTTGCGGCGGCTGGGCTTGTCCAGGAGGGTGCAGATCTTCAGGCTGGCGGGCTCGCGGTCCAGAAGAAGGTTGCGCACCTTGAACAGGGTGAGGCCGGTGTCCACGATGTCCTCCACCACCAGGGCGTCGCGGCCCTGGATGGATCTGTCGAGATCCTTGAGGATATGGACCTCGCCGGTGCTCTCGGTGCCGCCGCCGTAGCTGGACACCTGCATGAAGCTCACCTCGAAATCCAGCTCCGTGGCCCGCGCCAGGTCCGCGAAGAAGGGGAAGACGCCGTTCAGCAGGCCCACCATCACCAGATCCTTGCCCGCATAGTCCGCGGCCAGCCGGCGACCCATCTCCCGCACGCGGGTCCGGATCTGGTCCTCGGTCAGCAGGGGGGTGATGCGGTCGCGCATGGGGTCTCCTGGAAGGGGGGGCGGCGGGGCCTGTCTCCACACTAACTCGATTCCATTCAACCCCAGGCCCCCTTCCTGGGTCCATCGGATGACGGCGGATCCAGGCTTGATCCCCCCCGCCGGAGCTTAAGATGATGCTGGCCATTGCCTTGAACGAGCCCCCGATGACCCAGACGGCCCCCCAGACCGCCGAGCGGATCCCCGATCCGGCGTCGCCGTACCACACGCCGGAGGTGCTCGCCTGGGTGCAGGCCGCCCAGGGCGGCGACCAGGTGGCCTTCGCCTCCCTCGTCCGCCTCTTCTCCCGGGATGTCTACGGCAAGGCCTTCTCCATCCTGAAGAACCACCAGGACGCCGACGACGTGGTGCAGGAGACCTTCATCCGGGTGTTCCGCGCCCTACCCGGCTTCCGTTTCGAATCCTCCTTCCGCACCTGGCTCATCACTATCGCCACCCGCCAGGCCCTGAACTACCGGGAGCGCATGGCCCGCGACCACGAGAGCCTCGAAATGCCCGAGGAGGGCCTGGAACACCCGGCCCTCCGGGTGGAGGCGACCCAGGGGGCCGCCTTGCAGGACGAGGAGGCCCGCCGCCTGCTCTACGAAGCCCTCCCGAAGCTGCCGAAGCGACAGAAGGAGGCGCTGACGCTCAAGCTCCAGCACGACTGGAAGTACGAGCGCATCGCCGCGGAGATGGGCACCTCCGTGGGCAGCGTGAAGGCCCACATCTTCCACGCCATCCAGAGCCTGACTCGCCATGTGAAAGGAGGCCGTCCATGACCCATGACATCCTCCCCTTTCCCGAACCCTGCACGCGGACCCTCGCCGCCGTCGAGGCTGATCCGCTGGAGCCCGGCCGCGATGCGGAGCTGCACATGAAGACCTGCACGGCCTGCGCCGAAGCCCGGGTGATCTACCTGGCCCAGGAGGACGCCCCCGATGTGCTGGTGCCCGCCGGCTACTTCGACCGACTGCCCGCCCGGGTGGTGGGCAAGCTGCCGGTCCGCCGGTCCCTGGCCCATCACGCCAGGGCTCTCTACTGGGCCGCCGCGGCCGCCCTGCTCATGGCGGTGGGGGCCGGGGCCTTCTGGGCCGGCCGGGCCAACCGCACCCCGCTGGTGGAGGCCACCCTGCCGAAGCCGGCGGACACCGTCGAGATCATGGTTCCCGAGGCGCCCTTCCGGGACCGTGACGAGGACGCCGCCCAGATCCAGGCCCTCACCCCCGAAGAGATGAAGGCCCTGCTGGAACGCCTGGATCATTCCACCGAACCACCCAAGAGGTAAGTCATGTCCCGCCTGCCCTTCCTCCTCCCTGCCCTGATCGTGGCCGTTCAGCCCATGGCCATGGCCCAGGCCCAGCCCGAGGGCGAGGGCCGGCTGCTCTACCAGTTCCGGGTGGAACACCTGGAGCGGAATGTCGGCCTCTCCGAGGACCAGGCCAAGGCCGTGGCGGAGCGCTGGGCCCGCTTCGACCGGGAGCTCTTCGAGAAGACCCGCGAGATCCGCAACCTCCGCGCCCAGTTCAATGACGTCCTCATGGGACCGGGCACCGAGGACGAGAAGAACGCCCGCGTGAAGCCCATGCTGGACCAGTTCGTGGCCCTCCGGCACCAGCAGATGAACCTGCGGCTGCAGTTCGAGGAGGACATCCGCGCCCACCTCAGCCCTGCCCAGCAGGTCCGCCTCATCGTGCAGGTGGACGAGATGCAGCGACGGATGCTGGAGGTCCTCCGCCAGGGCCTCGGCAACCGGCCCGGCATGGGCCTCGGCAACCGCCTGGGCCCCAGCACCGGCGGCGGCATGCGCCGCGGCGGGCGGTGAGACGCCGGACGTTCAAGGCCTCAATGCGGAACGCAGAGGTCCCAGAGAGCCGCGGAGGACACAGAGAAGGGCTTGATGGAGCCGGCCTCTGTGTCTTCTGCGGATTTCCGTGTCCTTCTGAACGCCCCTAGGGGCTACTGCGGCGCCTCGAGGAGAACGGGGACGACGAGGGGGCGGGACTGGGTGGTCTTGCGGATGATGCGGCGGAGGGCCTGGCGGATGGCTTCCCGCAGGGCTTCGGGATCCCGCCGAACCTCGGCCGGGGCCTCGTCGAAGGCCTGGCGAGCCACGCCCCGCAGGAGCTCGCCGTAGGTCTCGTCATCGGAGAGCATCACGAAGCCGCGGCTGAGGATGGTGGGGTCGGCGGCTAGGGCGCCGGTGGCGGGATCCACCAGGAGGGTGGCGAAGACGACGCCGTCCTCCTGGAGGATGAGGCGGTCCTGCACCACCCGCGCATCCACCATGTGATCCACGCCCTCGTGGACGAAGCACTTGCCCACGGGCACGGCCCCGGGCTGGTCCACGCCGCCGTCCAGGAAGAGGCGCAGGCACTGGCCGCCGTCCAGCAGCGAGATGCGCTCCGGTTCCCAGCCCAGGGAGGCCGCCAGGGACCCATGGGCCCGCAGGTTCCGGTAGGTTCCATGCACGGGGACCATCTGCCGGGGCCGCACGGCCCGGATGAGATCGGCCAGCTCCTCACGCTGGCCGTGGCCCGAGGCATGGACGGGGCCCAGGCCCTCGAGGGAGGTGTCGGCGCCCAGCCGCTCGGCGGCGTCCAGCATGCGGGAGATGGCCACTTCGTTGCCGGGGATGGCCCGGGCGCTGAGGACCAGCCGGTCGCCGGGCTCCAGGGGCAGCCCCTTCACCTCCCGGCGGAGGAGCCGCGCCAGGCCACTCAGGGGCTCACCCTGGCTGCCCGTGCAGACCACGAGAAGCTCGGAGGGCGCATATTTCGCCGCGTCCTTGGCGTCCACCAGGATGTCGTCCGGCAGGGCCAACCGCTTGAGGGCGCGTGCCAGGGTGAGGCTGCGCTCCAGGCTGCGCCCCAGCAGCACCACCTGGCGGCCATGCTCGTAGGCCAGATCGAGGAGCAGCTGGAGCCGGTGGATGTTGGAGCTGAAGGTGGTGACCACCAGCCGGCCGGAGGTCTGCCGGAAGGCGGCGTCCAGCCCCTCCCGGCAGGTCGCTTCGGGAAGCGACCGCCCGGGGCGCTGGACGTTGGTGGAATCGGCCATCAGCAGCCGCACGCCCGCATCGCCCAGCGCCCTCAGCCGGTCCATGCCGGTGGTGCGGCCGTCGAGGGGATCGGGATCGATCTTGAAATCGCCGGAATGGACCAGCACGCCCTGGGGCGTATGGAGGGCCAGGGCGCAGGCATCGGGGATGCTGTGGGTGACGGGGATCCATTCTGCCTCGATCTCGCCGCCGCCCATCGGGAGGCGCCCGTAGTCGCGGACGGGATGCAGCAGCTCTGGATCGAGCCCGTGCTCCTTCAGCTTCCCCTCCACCAGCCCCAGAGTGAAGGCCGTCCCGTACACGGGCACCGGCCAGCGGCGCAGGAAGTAGGGCAGCGCCCCGATGTGATCCTCGTGGCCGTGGGTGAGCAGTACCGCCTGGATGCGGTCGGCGAAGGGCTCGAGGTAGGCGAAGTCCGGCACGATGGAGTCGATGCCCGGCTGGTCGTCGGAGGGGAACAGCTGGCCGCAGTCCACCAGGAGGAGGCTGCGGGCGCTGTGGACCACCAGGGCGTTCATGCCGAATTCCCCCAGGCCGCCGATGGGGATGAGGCGCAGCTCGTCCTCCCCGGGGGGCTGGTTCCAGTCGGTGAAGGCGGGGACGGTCGTGATCACGATGGGAACACCTCAGGATGGTGGAGCGACAGGGCCCGGGCTGCGGACAGCCACGCCGGAGGAGCCACGGCCTCGGCGCGGAGTTCCGGGGACAGGCCGGCCTCCGACAGCGCCCCGGCCGGGAGGACCCCCTGCCAGTTGTTGGCCAGGGTCTTCCGCCGGTGGGCGAAGGAGCGGTGCAGCACCGCAAGGAGAGCCCTCCGCTCGGAGGCGGCGGGGGCCTCCGGCCGGGGCTCGAATAGCACCACGGCCGAATCCACCTTGGGGGCGGGCCGGAAGGAGCCCGGCCCCAGCCTGGCCAGGCGCGTGAGGCGGGCGCAGAGCTGGGCCAGGACGGAGAGGGGCCCGTAGGCCTTCGTGCCGGGCTCGCCCATGAGTTTCTGGGCGACCTCCAGCTGGAACATCAGCACCATGCGGTTCCAGGGGACGTCCTCCGTTAGCATCCGGGTGAGGATGGGCGTCGCCGCGTTATACGGCAGGTTTCCCACCACGGACCAGGGCGGCCCATCCGGCAGCCCGATCCCGACCGCGTCGCCCTCCAGCAGGTGGAAGGACGGCTGGGCGCCGAACCGCTCCCGCAGCAGGGCGCAGGCCTCGGGATCCAGATCCACCGCCCATAGGGGGCGGCCGTCAGCCAGGAGCCGTTCGGTAAGGACTCCGGGACCGGGGCCGATCTCCAACAGCCGAAGGGCCGGCGAAGCCAGGGCCGCCGCCACGATGGTCCGAATGGCCCCTTCGTTCACCAGGAAGTTCTGCCCGAAGGCCCGCTTGGGCCGGAGACGCTGAAGGGGGGACGGTTCCTGCACATCCCACCCTAGCACGCGAAAGGGGCCCTTGCGGGCCCCCTCGGTGGTTGCGCTGAGATCAGCGGACGGTGCGCCAGGTGCGCGGACGGGGCAGACGGTCCCGGACCTGGCCGAAGATGGTCTTGATCTGTGTCTGGCTGGCGCCGGGCTGGCCGGTCCCCCCGGTGGACACCACCCCGGCCTGGTTCACGGACACGGTGCTGCGGGCGGAGAAGTTGGTGGCCACGCCCGACCAGGCGAACATGTGGCCGCCCACGCAGGGTCCCGTGTAGCTGTTGTCAACCGTGGTGCCATTGCCCTGGTAGGTCGGGTAGAGCACATCGCAGATCCGGTTGGTGCTGGTGATGCCGTTCCCGCCTGTGCAGGGGTCGGACGAAGTAGGGGTGAAGTAGGAGAAGAACAGGGCGCCACCAAGGACAAGGGGCTCGTTGATCCCCTTGGAAATGAAGCCGCCGCTCTTCGCGGGGAACTGGACGGTGTAGCCCCGCTTCCCGGTTGCCAAGTAGAAGAGCGCATTCCCAGGGGTCACCTCCGGAGGCGTGACGCCGGCGGTGGAATCAGGCACAAGGTAGAGGTCCGAGGGCGTGATCGGCGTACTTCCGAGGGTCTCCTCCTGGTTGTCGAACAACACCATGGTCTCGTGCTGGGTGGGACTGGTGGTCGAGGTGTAGTTGGAATCCAGCGGATTATCGCGGTTGCCGGTCGTCATGGCGATCCCCACGGGGATGGCGCCGACACTGGAGGGGACATTTCCGGTCAGGAAGGGTGCCGGGAGCGTGGTGACATAATCGTTGGTGCCACCTGTGAAGATCTTCCTCAGGCTGAGGGCACTTCCCACATTCCCATCCTGGGTCCACTGGTCGAGGTTGCTGGTATCCCGCCGGTAGTAGGATCCGTCCGAAGCGGCGGTGGCCTTTCCGGAACCCAGGGCCCAGAGCCCGCCCGCGAAGTCCGAGAAATAGGCCCGCTGGACCAGACCGCTGTTTAGGAAATACTCGAAGGGCACGAGGCCTGCGCCCACGGGTCCCATGTTTCCCGCAGTGGCCTTGAGAGTGGGATCATTGAGGAAGTCCCAGGCCATGAGGATGTTCCCGCTGGCGGCATCCACCGCCAGCGCCGAGCGACCAAGCTTGGCGTTCGCACCGAAGGCCGCATCAATGTCGGTCGTGCTGAAGCCGCCGCCGAGGAAGAGGGCATCCCGAAGGTGGACGGTGGGGGTTCCATAGGCCACGCGACCCACCGCCAAGTTGGCGGAGGAGAAGCCCATGTTCTGGACCAGAGTCTTGGCCACCGCGGGATTGCTGGCTTCAATGCGGCCGTCAAGGATGCCGGGAGCGGCCGTGACCTCATCGGGCGATAGCGCCCAGGACATGGTGGGGGTAAAGGGATCGTGGATGTCCAGGGCGTAGTAACTGCGGCCGCCCTTCCGGAGCCCAAAGATCACCCGGGCCGTCTCCGTGCTGTCCACGGTGCCATTCCCAAGCATGACGCCAGTCGGGGCGATATCCAGGTGGTAGACGTAGGGCGACCCGTCCACCATGAACCGGTGGGGATTGATGCCCATGATGTAGTCGAGGTGGGCGAGCAGGTCCGTGGGCACGAAGGCCCAAAGTTCATCCACCACGCCCCGGGTGAGCGGAGGCTTGGTCGGATCGACGGTGCTGTCCGGCCAGCTGACTTCGCCGAAGGCATGGAGCATGCCCAGGTTGGTGCCCACGAAGATCACGCGGAACCGGGCACCGACATTTTCAGCGGCAGTGGCGAGGGCCGTGGGAAGCTGACCCTTGATGGCATCCGTGAGGGTGTATTCCACCGCCGCAGGCGCGCTGTCGATGACGTCACCCATGATGCCGATGATATCGCTTTGTGTCTTGGGGGGATGGGCCACGCGGCTGGGGAGTGGTGTGGCCGTTGAGGAGGTGTCCGCGCCCAGCAAGAATTCGATGATCTTGTTCTTGGAGTCGTCGCTGAGCGTGGAAGGACCAATGTAGGCCTTGATCGCATCGAAGGCCGCGGTGGATCCGCTGCTCGGACGGTAGGCGAAGGGCACCAGGGGCGGATTGGGCACGCTGGTGGTCGCTGGGAGACGGGTGTACACCTTGCGGTTGGCCCATCCCCTGGAATACAAGGCGTCGGCGGCGGTCCACATGGCCGTGGTGTCATTGACCACCGTAGCGACGACCCCCGACTTGTCGAGAATCACGGTCTGTCCGTTCTCTTGGCGGGTGGGGAACATCTGAAGGTCACCGGACCACACGGGTCCACCGCTTTCCGGAATCTGGAAGGTGCCCAGGTAGATCTCCGAAGCCAGGCCGAGCCCAACGAACGGAACCGTCGGCTTGGAGGTGGCATTGTTGCCCGTGAGAGCCACCGCCGCGCGAAAGGCCGCATCCAGGTTGTCGACCAGGGTCTGAGGATCGGAGCCATCGAAGAAGTAGACGCTGTTGGGATCCTTCGCCGAACCGGGATCCGTGGGATCGGTGAGTGCGAAGGGCTTCACCGTGGCCATGTTCCAGGTCTTCGTGGCGGGATCTCCGAAAGTGGCCGTGGCCATCAGCCGGTACTTGGCCGAGGAGGTATCCGTGTTGATGGGCTTGGGCGCCACATTCAACGCGATCGGCTGGGCTGGCGTTCCATCCCAGTTCACGCCGAGACTGACCCCCACGGTCATCGTCTGAATGGGGTGAGGGTAGGCGAAGGTCAGGGCATTGCTGCCCGTGCCCCGGCTCTTGATCGCGAACGGCGCGAAGGAACTGATGGATCCCGAGGAGGGGTAGGTCACCGTGAGCGGATCGACGATGACGCCGATGTTCTTGTCGCCCCCGTGGGCCGCGACGCCGGCAAGGGTCGGGCTGTTGTAATAGGTGCCCCCGCTGTCCAGGCCAGTCAGGTTGACCTTCACGGCGGCGTTTCCAGCGGCAGCCCCACCCCCATAGGGGAAGGAGCCAGCACCTTCGGAGGGCATGGGATCCTCATTCGGAGCGCCGTCTGTGAACAGAATCATGAAATGCTTCATGCAGTCCTGGGGCTTGTCATCGGGCGCGATCTCGACCCGGGCGAAGGGGTCCACGTTCTGGAGCTGGGCGTAGACGCTGGCGTGGCTCTGGGTGAGGGGGGTGCCGCCGTTGGGGATCAGCTTGGAGATGCGCCGGACGCCGTTGTCCGTGTCCCCGTTGAGCAGGTACCAGGTCTGGTCGCCAGACGTGCTGTTGTTCGTGGGGACCGGGATGGTGGTCGGGGTGTTGGTGGCCTGGCTGGGCGTGGCCCCCGTGTAGGCCAGGCTCCGGAAGGCCCAGTAGACCTGCTTCTGGTACTTGAGCCAGGTCCGGATGGCGCCTTCCTTCACGGCCTGGACCCGGTTCCGGTTCGGCAGGCCGTTCGCGAAGGCCTGCATAGGCGTGGTGGTGGTGGTGTAGGTTCCAGATGCCACGGAGGCCGGATCGATGGCTGAGAGACCTGTGGATATGGCATCCGGGATGCAGTAGCGGCCATTGCCGTCCTGCCCCCAGAAGATCCACTCGATGTACCGGGTGCGGTAGAGGCCGAGGTTCGAGGAACTCGCATTCCCGATGTTGGCGATGTAGTCGTAGTTGTACCGACGCAACATGACGTCATTGGTCTGGGCGCCGAGGTAGGTCGTGTCCAGGTCGTACCAGGTCCCCGTTGCAGGGTCCTTCACGGTCTCCCGGGGGAGGATGGAACTGATGGTGTACGGGCTGCTGCCATCCGCGAGGGGGGCCCCCACCGCGCCACCGGCATTGCGCCAGCCCTTGGTGGGCAGAGCGGCCCAGTTGAGGGGGAAGTCCACGTTGCGGGTCACACCGCCGTAAGTGCACTGGAGGCGCACATGCGAAGCCGCCCGCACCCAGTTCCGGGCATCCTTGGCCGCGTACGTGGCTCCGGGCGTATAGGAGGCGGGAAGCGCGGACTGGCTGTAGGCGGCCGCCGGCGAGGGATCGATGGCCGGAGCAGCCTCCACATCCGCCTTCGTCACCGGCGTGCCGTCGGGCTTGATGAGGGTGTTGGTCCACACGCCATTCACCTGGACTGGGGCGCCGCCGATGGTATAGGTAATCCCGCTGATGGTCAGGGAAGTGCTTCCGGAACCGGAGGCCCCGAAGTTGATCTGCTTGATGCCGGAACCATCCGAAAACACGGTCACGCAGATATCGGTGTACTTCGAATTGTTATTAGTCGTGTCCTCGTCTGCCCAGTTGTTCGGGAACAGCCGGTGGAACATGAGCCGGTTCATGGATCCCGAGAAGTCAAAGACAGTGGCGATTTCCGGCTTCAGGGTCTGGGTGTTGGTTTGCTGGTACAGGTCCAGGAAATCCGTCTTGTCCTTCTGCAGCCGGGGGTCCAGCTGGGCGGCCAGGGGGGCGGACAGGAACGCGGCCAAGCCGAGGGCGGCCAGGATCCGGGCGAAGCGGGGGCGCAGCATGGGTGCCATGGGAAACCTCTCGGGGGGAGAGTGCGTTTACTGCTTGATGGTGGTGGAGGGCCACATCTCGCGGCTGTTCTGGAAGTTCAAGCCGCCGGCGTAGCTGAGGTTGGCATCGGAGCGAATGGCCCAGAGATCAGGTTTCAGGCGCTCATCGATCTGGCTGGTGAGCACGATGGGGAGCTTGCCCATGCGGAGGATCTGCAGGTCGAAGGTTCCGGTCTTTCCGGGAGCCGGGTTGAAGGTCATGGAACTGTCGGTGTTGATGGTGTAGTACCGCCCGCCCAACTCGGGCTGGCTCCGCAGCTTGTCCATGGCGGCGATGAGCCCCTGGTAGCCGGTCGTGGCGTTGGGATCCACGGCAGGTCGGTTCTCCTTCTCCTGGATCATCCAGTAGATGGTGTAGTCGAGGCCAGAATCGGCGAGTTCCCGAGTCTCCGTGCCCTGCCGGGAAGTGCCCGCCACGATGAGTTCGCGGAGCGCGTTCCGCGAGAGGGCCATGGCAGCCACGGTGAGGAGCACCAGGAGCATGAAGGTCACCAGGATGGTGATGCCACCAGCTTCGGGATGCTGGAGGGAGCGGGGAGATCGAGGGGTCATGGTCCGTCTCGCGATCAGTTGAAGGAGAGGCCGAAGTGCCGGGGCACCATGTAGAGGGTCTGAGTGCGTTCCTGGTAGTCCGCGGTGAGGCCCGTGGCGGTGTTCTCGGCGCGCTTGATGGCAGTCCGCGTGGTGAGGTCCACCCGCACAAGAAGCGGGGTATTGCGGAACCAGTTCGGATCGCTGGTGTTCGAGGAGGCGGTCAGCCCCAAGGACGCCAGCTGAGTGTTCACGGCGGCCAGGATCCCGTTGGTCCATCCGCTGTCGAAATCGTTGGCCGTGAGTTTCCATCCGGCCCAAGTCTTGGCCAGGTCCGCGTTGGTGGGATCGGGATAGGCGCTGAGATACACCTTGAAGCCGGTGACATCTTCCGCGATCACAGTCTCCTGCGAAGACACGAAACCCGCGGGCGAATAGTCCCCCTGTTGGCGCACCAGGCAGGGCACTCCGACGCCGGACTTGGAGGGATCCAGATCCATGGACTTGATGGTGTAGCGGACCATCTGGGCTGGATGCACGAACAACACCGGGGCCCCGCTCGTCGAAGGGGTGCCATTGATGGTGGGGGGTAGTCCGCTCGGGAAGGATCCATCCCCGGCAAAATGCCGCTCCTTGTTGAGCGGGTTGAGTCCGGTAGGGAGGCCCTTCTCATTGTCGGGGGCTGCCATCGCCTTGAACGTCACCAGGGAACCGGCGGCAGCCGCATCCTGGATGGCCATGGGGCCCCACTGGTCCTTGAAGACCGCGACCAGACCGACGGAATTGTTGGCGAGCGAATTCTTATAGTAGGTCTCCACCATGCTGGCATAGGTGGGGTCCTGGAACTTCACGTACATGGTGGTGTCGAGCTTGGCGACATCGGCCTGGCTGCTCACCAGGTCGGAATTGGATGTGGTGGCGAAGGTCCCGACGCCAGAGGCCGCGGTGGGATCGTACAGGCGCCCCTCAAAGGGCAGGGCCTCGTCGTAGTAGAAGGTCAGCTGATCCGTGAAGGCCTTGGCAACTGGCACATCCGTGCCCGCATAGGCCTGGTTCGGCAGGATGTAGAAGCCCGGATTCGCGGCACTGAAAGAAGGGTAGGCCGTGAGGTTGACAAGGTACTGCCCCGCGGCGTTGAGGTCGTCGTAGAGCAGGTCCATGGCCATGCGGTTCCGCCGGCCGCTGCTGATGCTCTCGCTCGATTTGTAGAAGGTGTTCATGCTCGACTGGTAGACCTTGGCCATGCCCGCCATGAGGAGGGCCATGAACACCAACGCGACCAGAAGCTCGACCAGCGAGAATCCAGCCCGCGCCTTGCGCGGAGTTTGAGGGAGATTCGGCTCAAGCATGGACCACCGTCCGGGTGAGGTTGATGGCGTGCTTCACGAACTGCCCCGGATTGGTCGGGTCCGGCGATTCGTTGAACTCCACGCGAACCATGAACACATCTGTGGAGCCAGATCCGATCGTCTGGCTGTCCACCCAGGTGGACACCGTGTAGTAGGCGCCCACCGCCGACGTGAGGGGGGTGCCTGCGAAATCGAAATAGTCCACGATGGCGTTGGCCGGGATGGGATCCGTTGGCTTCACGCCGGCGGCGACCGGGGCCTTCCCCAGGTAGCGCGTGGCACCCGCCGGGGTACTGTTGAACACCATGCCCAGGTAGGACTGCCGAGCCTCCGTATTGATGCGCTCCATGATTCCATCGGCCACCAGGATCGACGTGGACATCCCCCGGCTTGTGGTGGTGGACCGGAGCGCCAGCGTCTGGAGGGCCGTCAGGCCGAGGAGACCGATGGCCATGATGAAGGCCGCCATGAGGAACTCGACCATGCTGAAGCCAGCCTGGGTGCCTCGGATTCCCGGCGACGATGGGGTGGGGCGGCAGGGGCTCATAGGCGCCTCCAGGGCTCGGCTGAATTGCTCCGGAAGAATTTATAAATGGTGCCGCTGCCTGCGGGCATCACGAGGACCCCCACCGGTCCGCTGTCCACCGGAACACCCCCCCGGAGGCCCACCACCGCGATGTAGAAGCCCTCATTCGCACGCTTGCTGTAGCCATTGATCACCGCCTTCCCCGTCTTGAACAACTCGCCCGAACTCCCAAGGGCGGCTTTGAACGTGGGGTCCGTCTGGAAGGGCGGAACGGTGCCCAGGGAAGCGATGGCGTTGTCCGACCACCCTTTTCCGCAGTCGATGCCCGCGTACTGGTGGTCCCGGGAGGTCGGCGTGTAGACGAAATTGTCCGCTGGACCGGTGGCCCCCGTGTAGGTGAGGGTGGCCGGCGTGCTAGCCGTCCAATCCCCTGTGGCGGTAAGGGTGATGTCCCCCAGGGTGGAGGTGGTGCCCTTGTGAGCCGCGGCGATGACCCCTTCCACCTGGTCCATGACCGCATGAACGGCAGAGGCGGGGCGGTTGCCGATCATCTGGACGGAAGCGATCGCCAGGATGCCCACGATGACCAGCACCACGAGCAGTTCGATCAGCGTGTAGCCGGAGGCGCACTTCCCGGATCTGCGTGATTCCATGGTTCACCTTTCGGGTGTCTCAAGCATCGGCCGGAGGGAGGCCCGGGCCCAGGTTGGAATAAAAGCTCATGTGGAACGACTTGAAGGAGAATACCGCTCCTTGTCATTTGAGTGTCATCACGAAGTGTATTTTTTTTTAACACTATCCGAACTGCACGGGATCCCGATCCAGGCTGAGGGGTCCCGCGGGCGGCAGCGGTGCGCGACGCAGCACCTCGCCCAGGGCCCCGCGCCCACCCTTGAGCAGCAGGTGCATGCGCCAGCGGTCCCGCACGCGGGGCACGGGCGCCTCCAGGGGGCCGAGCACGCGCAGACCCGGAACGGACAGCCGCTGCCGGAACTGCTCCAGGGCCTCCCGCGCCTCCCGCGCCGTGTCAGCTTCGGCACGGTAGAGGGAGAGGGCCGTGAAGGGCGGGTAGCCCAGCCCTTCCCGGAAGGGCAGCTCGGAGGCGGCGAACCCTTCGAAATCCTGGGCCAGGGCGAAGGTGATGGCCGGGTGGTCCGGCGAGTAGGTCTGGAGGATCACCCGGCCCGGCAGATCCGCCCGGCCCGCCCGACCCGCCACCTGGGTGAGCAGCTGGAAGGTGCGTTCGGAGGCCCGGAAATCAGCCACCTTGAGCCCCTGGTCCGCGTTGAGGACGCCCACCAGCGTGAGCCGCGGGAAGGTGTGCCCCTTCGCGAGCATCTGGGTACCCACCAGGATGTCCACCTGCCCCTGTTCCGCGGCCAGGAGGCCCGCCTCCAGGGCGCCCCGCCGGCGGGTGGTGTCCCGATCCAGGCGCAGGATCCGCGCCGCGGGAAACAGTTCCACCAGATGCGCCTCCACCTGTTCGGTACCCTCGCCCACGCCCCGCAGGTGCTCGGCGCCGCAGTCGGGACAGGCCTCGGGTGGGACCGTCTCGAAGCCGCAGAGGTGGCAGCGGAGGCGGAAGTCGCCCCGGTGGTAGGTCAGGGAGATGGCGCAATGGGGACAGCCCAGGGCCTTGCCGCAGGCCCGGCACATCCAGAAGTTCTCGTAGCCCCGCCGGTTCAGCAGCAGGAGGGACTGCTCGCCGCGGGCCAGGTTCTCCGTGAGGGCCTGCCGCAGGGTCGGGGCCAGGATGACCTTCCGCCGGGCCTCCCGGTAGGCGTCCCGCAGGTCCACGATCTCCACCTTCGGCAGGGTGGCGCCGGCGGGGCGCTCCCGCAACCGCAGCAGCTTGTATCGCCCGCTCTGCGCCGCGTGCCAGCTCTCCAGGCTGGGCGTAGCGCTGCCGAGGACCACGGGGCAGCCCTCGATCTGGGCCCGCTTCACCGCCAGGTCCCGGGCGTGGATGCGGGGGTGTTCCTCGGACTTGTAGGAGCCCTCGTGCTCCTCGTCGACCACCACCAGGCCCACGGCGCGAAGGGGCGCCAGCACCGCGTTGCGCACCCCCACGAAGAGGTCCGCGCCGTTCCCCAGCAGGCGCACCACGTCGCCATGCTTCTCGCCGGCGTTGAGGCCCGCGTGGCCCACGGCCACCCGGCCGGGGAAGCGGGCCTCCAGACGGTCCAGCAGGCGTGGCGTCAGGCCGATCTCCGGCACCAGCCAAAGCACCCGCTTCCCCGCGGCCAGCACCCGCTCGGCCAGGGCCAGGTAGACCTCCGTCTTGCCCGACCCCGTGACGCCCTGCAGGAGGTGGACGCCGAAGGCGTCGAGGGCCACGCCCCCGAGGGCCGCCCGCTGTTCCGCATTCAGCTCCACCACCCGGTCCCGGCCGGCCTCCCGCCGCTGGGCCAGCAGGTCCATCCGCTTCATCCGCTCGATCAGACCCCGCTTCTCCAGGGTGCCCAGCACGGAGGCGCCCACGTCCGCCGTGGCCAGCAGATCCGGCTCCAGGAGGGCCCCGCCCGCCTCCTCCAGCGCCAGCAGCACCTTGGCCTGGGCGGGCGTCACCCGGGGCGGGTGGGGCCGGCCCGTGAGATGGACCTCCGTGAAACCTGCCCCCCGCAGTTCCTGTCGGTGCAGCAGGGTGGGCAGGATCGAGGGGTCCCGGTGCCAGGCCTGGCCCAGCTCCACCAGGGACGCCCAGCGGCCGCTGTCCCGGTAGAACTCCAGGCGCTGGCCGTCCTCCTCCGTCTCCCAGCGCGGCAGCAGGGCCTGGGGCAGGGCCAGGGGCAGGAGATGGGCCTCCAGGCACCCGTAGTACCGGGCCGCGAAAGCCAGCAGCTCCCGCAGGGCCGGCGGCGGCAGCGGGAAGGGATCCACCACGGACTCGATGGGCCGCAGCTTCAAGGTCTGGGGGCCTGCGTCCTCCCCCATGGCCAGCCCGATGGCCAGGCTGTTCCGCACCTTCACCCGCACGCGCACCCAGGCCGGCAGCCCCTCCGGCGCCAGGTAGGTGAGGGGCGGCAGGGGGCGGTTGAGCTGGACGAGCGTGGGGACCAGGGCGGAGGACATCCGCCCCAGGGTACACTTGGGGGATGCTGGTCCTGGGTCTCGAGTCCTCCTGCGACGACTGCTCCGCCGCCGTGGTGGAGGAGACGGCCTCCGGGCCGGTGCTGAAGTCCCTGGTCCGCAAGAGCCAGGACGGCATCCATGGCCCCTTCGGCGGCGTGGTGCCCGAGCTGGCGGCCCGGGAGCACCTGCTGCAGGTGCGCGCCGTCATGGCCGAGGCCCTGGCCAAGGCCGGCATTGGCCTCGGCGATCTGGATCGGCTCGCGGTGACCCGTGGCCCGGGCCTGGTGGGGAGCCTCCTGGCCACCTTCAGCGCCAGCAAGGCCACGGCCTGGCGTCACGGCCTCCCATGGGTGGGCGTCCATCACCTGCTGGGGCACCTGAACGCCGCCCGCTTCGCGGCCCCGGACCTGCCCTTCCCCGCGCTGGTGCTGCTGGTCTCCGGCGGCCACACGCACCTCTACCTGGCGAAGGACTGGACCTCGCTCCAGCTGCTCCAGAAGACCCGGGATGACGCCGCCGGCGAGGCCTTCGACAAGACCGCCCGCATGCTGAACCTGGGCTATCCGGGCGGCCCGGTGGTGGATGCCTGCGCCCAGGCCGCACCCCGCGCGGCCGAACCCTTCACGCCGCCGAAGTTCCGCGATGGCAAGGCCTCCTGGAGCTTCTCGGGACTGAAGACCGGCGTGAAGCTGCGGGTGGAGCGCAACCCCCGCCTGGCCGAGGCCGGGGCCGCCGATCCCGAGGTGCAGGGCCTCTGCCGCAGCCTTCAGGAGGCCATCTCGACCTGGCTGTTGAAGCCCCTTCCGGCGCTGGCTCAGGAACACAGCGCCCGGAGCCTGGTGATCAGCGGCGGCGTGGCCTGCAATTCACGGCTGCGGAGTGAAGCCGCCCGCCTGGCCGCACGCGCGGGCCTGAGGCTCGCCATCCCCGAGCCGCGCCTGTGCACCGACAACGGGGCCATGATCGCCGCCGCCGGAGCGCTGCTGACGCCCGAGCGCGACCCCTGGATCCAGAACGCCGACGCCGACCTGAAACTCGCCTAAAGCCTATATCGAGGTTTCTCATGTCGGATATCAGAGCCATGTGTGATCAGATTCGCCAGGTGGCTTTTCAAATCCACACCTACCTCGGGCACGGCCACCTTGAGAAGGTGTACGAGAATGCCTTGGCCCATCGCCTCCGCAAGGCCGGGTTAAAGGTGGAGTCGCAGCGACCCATCAAGGTATTTGATGAGGATGGAACGGTCATTGGGGATTACATGGCTGACCTCATCGTAGAGGACATCCTTCTCATCGAGTTGAAAGCCGCCAGAAGCCTGGCTCCAGAACACGAGGCCCAGATACTGGGCTACCTCAAGGCTTCACGAACCGAACATGGGCTTCTGGTCAACTTCGGTTCGCCCAAATTCGAGATCCGCAAATTCATCTGGAATGAAAATCGGCCACAAAGAACACAAAATCCACAAAGCAATACTCCTTTGTGACCTTTGAGCCCTTTGTGGCCATTTTGTTTTTTATTGAACCCTGTGGTTTTTCAGGAGCCTGAGATGGAAGTCACCCGCGAGGATGTCCTGCGCTGCGCCGCCTTGGCCCACCTGAGCCTGCAGGAGGAAGAGGTCGAACCCATGCGCACGGCCATGGCCCGGATGCTCACCCATGCGGCCAGCCTGGACGAACTCCCCCTCGACCAGGTGGAGCCCATGCTCGCCGGCCTGGACCGTCCCCTGCCCCGCCGGGAGGACGAGCCGCGCGAGACCTTCACCCAGGCCCAGGCCCTGACGAATGCGCCCGACCAGGACCATGGGCAGTTCGTGGTGCCGAAAGTGCTGTAGCGGATCCGTCTTCACCCTTGGCCAGGATGTCGACAGGACTGAAGCGCGCCTACCAGTCTCCGCCGGAGTCCCCGCCGGAATCTCCCCCGCCCCAGTCGCCACCGGAATCACCGCCATCGCTGGAACCCGACTCACCCCAGTCGCTGGAGGAACTGTCGGAGGACCCGCCACCCCAGCCATCACCCCCATCCTGGTGATCGTGGTGCTGGTGGCCGCCGCCCATCATGCTGCCGATCATCATGCCGGTCAGGAGACCGCCCACGCCGCCGCCCGGCTGGCCGTACCCGCCCTGCCCGGGGGCCATCCCCTGCAGGGGAGCGTCCAGGCCCAGCCGGCGCCTTGCGGAAACCGGAAGTTCTTCGTCCTTCAGCTCCTGGATGCCCGCCTGGGCCCCGCAATAGCCGCAGGTCCACTTCACGGAGCGCAGGCCGTCCCAGTCCTGCTTCATGCCCTCGCCGGAGCCGCCGCAGGCCTGGCACTTGGGATAGGGGCAGGGGAACGAGTGGGCCTCAAGGGAGGTGGTGGGCAGGGCGCGGCGTGCGGCCCCGAGCTGCTCAGGCCGGTCCTTCTTCCCCCGCAGGACGAAGTAGAGAACGATGCCGGCGATGAGGATGATCCAGAACATGGGCCCTCCGAGGGGACAAGGGTACCCGCTTTCCCAGGGCCGGGAGGCTGCCATCATCACCCCCATGCGCGCCCTCCTCCCGATCCCCGAAGACCGCTTCTGGCGGGTGCTGGGGCTCATGTCCGGCACCAGTGCGGATGGCGTGGACGCCGTCCTCGTGGAGGTGGACGCGGCCGGCTTCGAGGCCGGTCGCCCCTTCCAGGGCTTGGCGGGACACCTCCACCGGGCCTACCCGGAGGCGCTCCGCGAGAAGGTGCTGGCCGCCGCAGGCGATCGGCTGGCCCCTTCGGAGCTCTGCGCCCTCCAGCGCGGACTCGGCGACCACCATGCGGCGGCCGGCAGGGAGCTGTGCGACACCCTGGGCCTGAGGCCGGATCTCGCGTCCCTCCACGGGCAGACCGTGCAGCACCACCCGGATCAGGGCGCCACCCTGCAGCTGGCGGATCCCTACGTGCTGGTGGAGGCCCTCGGGTGCCCCGTGGTGTGGGACCTGCGGCGCCGGGACCTGGCCCTGGGCGGCCAGGGCGCGCCCATGGTGCCCCTCACGGAGCGCTGGCTGCACGGCGCCGGCCCCTGGCTGGCCCTCAACCTGGGCGGCATCGCCAACCTCTGCGCCTGGGATGGAGCGCGGCTGCGGGCCTGGGACACGGGTCCCGCCATGTCGCTCCTCGACCTCGCCGCCCGGCGCTGGCTGGGGCTGGACTTCGATCCGGAGGGCGCTGCGGCCACCGGGACGATCGATGACGCCCTGCTGGCACGCTGGCTGGCGCATCCCTTCTTCCGGCTGCCCCCTCCCAAATCCACGGGCCGCGAGACCTTCGGCGAGGCCTGGCTGGCGGCGGAGGCCCCAGCCCTCGAGACCCTGCCCCTGCCGGATCGCCTGGCCACCCTGGCGGCCTTCAGCGCGGCCTCTGTGGCCGGAGAGGCTGCCCGGCTCGGCGCGCTGCCGCCGGGCACCCGCGGCCTGGTGAGCGGCGGCGGCGCCCGCCATCGGCGTCTTCGCGCGGAACTGGCCCATCGGCTGCCGCTGGCCTTGGCCGACGATGTGGCCTTCCCCCCCGGTGCCCGGGAGGCGGTGAGCTGGGCCCTGTTGGGCGCCGCCAGCGCCCTGGGCCTGCCGGGGAACCTGCCGGAAGTGACCGGGGCCCGGCGGGCCGCGGTGCTGGGGAGCTGGGCATGGCCTTGAGGTGGCAGCGCTGGCTGGACCACCTCCCCCCCTGGCTGGCCTGGGGCGCGGCTGCGTCCACGGGGGTGTACGACCCCGGGGAGATCGCCCTCATGGCCCTTCCCCTGGTCGCCGCCGCCGGAGTGGAGGCCCTGCGCCGGGACCTCAGCCCCGTCCGGCGCTGGCTGGAGGCGGGCGCCCTGGGCTTCTTCGTCTTCGACCTATTCCAGGGGCGGGGCATCTTCCCCGTGGCCATCCACACCCTCTTCCTGCTGACCGGGCTGCGCCTGGCCCTGCCCCGGGAGCGGCCCCAGCGCCGCCAGCTCCTGCTCATGGGCTTCCTGCTCTTCCTCACGTCGGCCGTGAGCACCACCGACCTGGAGTTCTTGGCCTGGGCCCTGGGCTGGCTCCTGGCGGCCATGGCGGTCCTGCTCCAGCAGAGCTGGGAGGCCTCCGCCGCCCTGCGGCCCGGCGTGGCGCAGCCTCCACCCTTCCGCAGGATTCCCCTGTGGGCCCTGGGCGCCTTCGCCTTCGGCTCGGCCTTCTTCCTCGTCCTTCCGCGCATCAGCCTGGGGATTCGCCCCGTGCCCTTCCTGGGCATCTCCTCCGGCTTCGGGCAGGCCGGCCTGAGCGACCACCTCGACCTCACGGGCCAGGGGCCGATCCAGCCCAATCCCGAGGTGGTGCTGCGCATCATCCCCCCGCCGGACCGGGGGCGGGCGCGGGATCCCCGCTGGGCCGAGGGACTGGGCCTGCTGCGGGGCGTGGTCCTCGAGTCCGTGCAGGGCTTCCGGTGGGAGGTGTCCGAGGCCACGCCCGAGGCATCGCTCCCGACGCCCCTGGCGGACATCCGCCCCCCGGGGGATCTGCGGCAGGCCGAGTTCTTCCTGTCGCCCTCCCCCCGGGGCATCCTGCCCCTGCCTTACGGGCTGCTCGGCATCGAGCGGCCGCCCGTGCCCCTCCGGCGCGGGTCTGGCGCCAGCCTCCGCTGGCGCTATCCCACCCCGCGGACCCTGCCCCTGCAGGTGGGCTGGCGGCCGGAGCAGGAGGGTCCCGCGGAACCCCGGCTGGGGCCGACCCGTTGGGCGCTGCTCACGCACCTCGGGCCCGAGCACGAGGCCGCGCGGCGCTGGAGCCTGCGGCTGGCGCCCCTGATCCTCCCGGCCCCGGACCTGGCCCGGACCCTGGAGACGGCGCTCCGCGGGTGGCGGTACACCCTCGACAACCCCAGCGGGCGGGCGGCCAATCCCCTGGAGGACTTCCTGGACCGCACCCAGGCGGGGCACTGCGAGTACTACGCCTCGGCCATGGCCCTCATGCTGCGGGCCCGGGGGGTGCCCGCCCGGGTGGTGAACGGGTACCGGCTGGGCCCCTGGATCCCGGAGGGCGGCTACTACCGGGTGAGCCAGGACGAGGCCCACAGCTGGGTCGAGTACTGGAACCAGGGCCGCTGGCACGTGGCAGATCCCACCCCGGCGGCCCCGGCCGCCAGCGCAGAGGGGGGCCCGGGGCTGGGGCTGCTCTCCCGCTGGGCGGACGCCTTGCGCTACCGCTGGGACCGCTACGTGGTGCGCTTCTCCGATCAAGACCAGCAGGCGGGCTTCGGCTGGATCAGGGACCGGCTCTCGGGTTGGAGCTGGCGCTGGACGCCACCCGGCCGCGGTGCCCTCGCGGCCCTCAGCGGGATCGTCGCGCTCTGGCTCCTCTGGCGCACCCGCGCATCCTGGTGGGTGCGTCCCCCGGGCCCGGACCGCATCAGGGCCCTTCGTCCGCTCCTGGTCCGGCTGCGCCGGACCGTTCCGCCCCAGGCCGGCGAGACGGCCCGGGCTTGGCTGCTGCGCCTGGGGGACCGCCGGCCCGAGCGGCAGGAGGCCCTTCGGGCGCTGGCGGACGCGGTGGATGCCGAGGCCTACGGCGAGGCCCCCCAGGGTCCCGCCGCCGCCCTGGCGCGGGCGGAGGCGGAGGCCTGGCGGAGGTGGCGGCCTACTTCGCCGTGAACTTCTCGAAGGCCTTCATCAGCTCCATGGGCAGCGGGAAGACGATGGTGCTGTTCTTCTCCACCGCGATTTCCGTGAGGGTCTGCAGGTAGCGCATCTGGATGGCGGTGGGGTTCATGCTGATCTTGTTGGCGGCCTCCAGCAGCTGCTGACTGGCCATCAGTTCACCCTCGGCGGCGATGATCTTGGCCCGCTTCTCGCGCTCCGCCTCGGCCTGCTTGCCCATGGCGCGCTGGATCTGCTCGGGCAGGTCCACGCTCTTGAGCTCCACCGCGGACACCTGGATGCCCCAGGGCTCCGTGGACTGGTCGATGATCTCCTGCAGGCGCTGGCTGAGCTTCTCGCGGTCAGCCAGCAGCTCGTCCAGGGTCACCTCGCCGAGGACGCTGCGCAGGGTGGTCTGGGCGATCTGGCTGGTGGCGTAGTAGTAGTTCTCCACGCCGATGATGGCCTGCATGGGATCCATCACCTTGAAGTAGACGACGGCGCTCACCTTCAGGCTCACGTTGTCGCGGGTGATGATGTCCTGGCTGGGCACGTCCATCACGACGGTGCGGAGGCTCACGACCACCGCCTTGTCGAAGGGGCGGAAGATGAAGACCAGGCCGGGGCCCTTGGGCGCGCCGAGGGCCTTGCCCAGGCGGAAGACCACCGCGCGCTCGTACTGGTTCACCACCTTCAGGCAGCTGAGCAGCCAGACGATGGCAACGAGGGCGGCCGGGCCGAAGCAGCCGAGCGAAGCGAAGAGCGCGTCCATGGGGACCTCTGGGGATGTGGAACCCTATCTTCGCACGAAGGGATTGCCCACCGCCTCCTCACCCAGGACCGTCGCGGGCCCGTGCCCGGGGATGACCAGGGTGGCGTCGTCCAGCGTGTAGAGCTCCCGCCGGATGCTCTGCTCCAGCAGGTCCCAGCTCCCGCCCCAGAGGTCCGTCCGACCCACCCCGCCGCGGAAGAGCGTGTCGCCGGCCAGGACCACCTGGCCCTTCTCGAAGGCGCCATGGAAGCAGCAGGAGCCGGGCGTGTGCCCCGGCGTGTGGAGGGTGGTCAGGTCCAGGTGCCGGTCCCCCGCGTGCAGGGCGGCCATCTCGGGCCGGGGGATGGCGGGCATGCCGAACATCCCCGTCTGCTGGGCCAGGGCCTCGATGAGGAAGGTGTCATCCCCATGCAGGTGGGCCGGGCACTGCCAGAGATCCTGCAGCTCCCTCGTGGCGCCGACGTGGTCGAAGTGGGCATGGGTGTGCAGGAGGGCCGTCACGGTGAAGCCCAGGGCCTCCACGCGCCGGCGGATCTTCGCGCCGTCTCCGCCAGGATCCACCACCACGCCCTCTCCCGACTCTGGGTTCCACAGCAGGGAGCAGTTGCAGCCCAGCGGGCCCACCGGGAAGGATTCGAGCTTCAGCATGGCTCCAGTCTAAGGCTCACCACTCGACCTGGTAGACGCAGGCCCGGTGGCCCTGTTTCCGGCAGCCTGTGCCCGCCCGGTGTGACAAGCTGGGCGGATTCCCCGCCGGGGCATGGTGCCCGAGCAGGGTCTCGAGAATCCCCAGGTCCAGTTCGCAGCCGTACGGGTTGTCGCAGTACAGCTCCATGCGCCGGGGCCCGAGCGGCTTGCAGGTGTAGTGGCCGATGCGCCCGCCCCGGTGGTTCACCTGGTAGGCGATGTCGAGGGTCAGGAGGGCCCGCTCAAGCGTCTCCACCTCCGGCGGGAAGCGGGAACCGACGGGGACGGCCCTCCCCGCGGACCGGAGCGCGGCCTCCCCGTAGCGCCCTCCGGCCTCCCTCAGGGTGTCCAGCAGGGCCTGGTGGGAGTACCAGCCCTCTCGCTCGGGATCCAGCACCCCGGCCCTTCCCAGGAGGGCCAGGGCCTCGTCCCGGGGCATCCCCGCCAGAGCCAGGCCCTCCACCATCGCGAGCAGGCTCCCGCCCCAGATTTCCACATGGGGCGAGAAGGCTTTGAACTGGGGCATGGGGGCGTTCAGGATGGAAGGAGGCACAGCTCCGGCCTCCAGTCTAGATTCGGCCCAAACCCTTTCCCCTTGAGAAATATGGGTATTCGATCAAACATCGGAAAATCCCCAGCCCTCCAGCGCAAGCTCTCGGACCTGCCTCTGAGACCGGGTTGCTACCTCTACCGGGATCAGAAAGGGGACCTGCTCTACATTGGCAAAGCCAAGATCCTGCGGAACCGGGTGAAGTCCTACTTCCAGAACAAGCACCAGGACGCCAAGACCCGCCGGCTGGTGGCCCGCATCTGGGATCTGGAGTTCATCGTCTGCGAGACGGAGCTCGAGGCCCTGGTGCTGGAGAACAACCTCATCAACGAGCACCTGCCGCCCTTCAACATCCTGCTGCGCGATGACAAGAGCTACCCCTACGTGAAGCTCACCTGGAAGGAGGCCTTCCCGAAGGTGTTCGTCACCCGGAAGGTGCGCAAGGACGGCGGCCTCTACTACGGGCCGTTCTTCCCCGCCAGCACGGCCTACCGCACGGCGGAGCTGGTGTACCGCTTCTTCCAGATCCGCGACTGCGACATCGAGATCGACGGCAAGCGCGGGCGGGCCTGCCTCAAGTACCAGCTGCACCGCTGCACGGCTCCCTGCATCGCCGCCGTGGACCAGGCCGCCTACCGGGAGCAGGCCAAGGAGGCGCGCCTCTTCCTGGAGGGCAAGCGGGACGAGCTGAAGGCACGGCTGGAAGCCGCCATGTGGCAGGCGGCGGAGGCCGCGGCCTTTGAGCGGGCCGCCCAGTACCGGGACGCGCTCCAGCAGGTGGACGCCTGGTTCACGCGCCAGAAGGCCGCCAGTCCCAACCTGGAGGATCTCGATGTCTATGGCAGCGCCGTACTGGACGGCCGGGCCTGCGTCCACCGGCTGATGCTGCGGGACGGTCGCATGATGGGCCGCCAGGAGCACGTGCTGGATGACGTGGAGGCCTTCGACGGCGCGGTACTGGCCGAGGTGCTCCAGCGGGTGTACAGCGCCGATGCCGTGCCCGGTCGCATCCTCGTGGAGGTGGAGCCCGAGGATGCGGAGCTGCTCCGCGATTGGCTGGGCGGCATGCGCGGCAGCCGCCCCCAGATCCACGTGCCCAAGAAGGGCGAGAAGGTGGATCTCCTCGCCATGGCCCAGGAGAACGCCCGCCTGGCCCTGGAGCGCAAGTTCGAGCCGGCACGGCTCAACGAGGCCGTGCTGGAGGGGCTCCAGGCCTTCCTTGGCCTCAGCCACCTGCCCCGGCGCATCGAGTGCTTCGACATCAGCCACGGCCAGGGCCGCGAGGTGGTGGCCAGCTGCGTGGTGTTCAGCGAGGGATCGCCCGACAAGGCCCGCTACCGCCGCTTCAAGATGACCAACGAGCAGAACGACGACTTCGCCAACATGTTCGAGGCCGTCACGCGGCGCTACCGGCGCATGAAGGAGGAGGGCCAGGACTTCCCCCAGCTCGTGCTCATCGACGGCGGCCTGGGCCAGCTGCACGCCGCCGAGGCCGCGCTGAGGGAACTGGGGCTGGAGCAGCTGGAGCTGGGCAGTCTGGCCAAGAAGGAGGAGCTGGTCTTCCGGCCCGGATCGAGCGAGCCGCTGCGCATCCCGAAGTCCTCGCCCGTGCTCCAGCTCCTGCAGCGCCTGCGCGACGAGGCCCACCGCTTCGCCATCACCTACCACCGGAACCTCCGGGCCAAGCGCACGCTCCAGACCGAGCTCACGCAGATCCCGGGCATCGGCCCCGCCACCGCAAAGAAGCTGCTCCAGACCTTCGGTAGCGTAGCCCGGGTGCGGGAGGCCAGCGAGGCGGAGCTGACGGAGACGGCCGGGCGCGCCGCGGCTGCGCGCATCGAAACATGGAGGCGGTCTCAATCCCACGAAGAGCCGCCTCTCCATTGACCTTGACGTCAACTGGATTCATCTCAACCGACCCTCCAGGGGGATCGTCTCAACGGGTGTGCGGACGGTTCCGCACCCACCAGGAGGCACCCATGAAGACCTCGATCTGGCTGGCCGCGGCCCTCGGCGCGACCCTCGCCCTCTCCGCCCAGACAGCCCAGAAGGACCAGACCCGGACCCAGGATCGCGCCCGGACGCAGGACCAGACCCGCACCCAGGCGCAGACGCAGACCCGCAGCCGCGACCAGCTCCAGTCCCAGGACCGGCTGCGCAAACGCGACGGCAGCTGCGGCCAGACGCCCGGCACGGGTCAGCGGCTCGGCCAGGCGGGCGGACGGGGTGGCCGAGGACGCTGATTGGCCGCACCTTTCTTGAATACGGCCGAAAAACCCGGAGCCCCCCATGCTGAAGCGACTCGTCCCCCTCGTATTGGCGTCCTTGTGCCTCTCGGCGCAGGAGGACCCCTTCGATCTCGAGCCGCCGAAGCTCACCACCACCACCCGTGTGGCCGTGGGCGCCTACGACCAGGCCTTCTCCGATGGCTACGGCCGCTGGAAGGGCTGGATCCTGGAAGGCACCATCTATCCCACCAGCGGCGGGCCCTGGCAGCTCGCCGCGGTGGGGTTCGACCGCCCCGAGGGCAAGGGCACCCTCTTCTCCGCGGGGAAGTACCTGCTGCTCGGCAAGGCCTCTTCGGTCTACCTCGGCGTCAGCGGCGGCACCAACACCGACATCCTCCCAAAGGGCCGCGTGGACGTGGACTTCCACCTGGACATCGCCGCCGGCTGGAAGTTCGACCTGGCAGGCGCGGTCAGCCGCTTCTCGGACGACCAGGAGATCCGCCTCCTCCAGGCGGGCCCGGCCTACCAGGGCGGATCCTGGAGCGCCTCGGCCTGGGTCCAGCGCCTGCAGTACGAGCCCACCGGCGATTCGGACACAGGCTGCATCGTGAACCTGCGCCTGGGCGCCAACGACTTCGCCATGTGGCACAACCTGCGGCTGGCCTGGGGCCGGGGCATCATCGAGAGCACGGCCTCCGGCGGCGGCCTGACCTCCACCTCCACCACCATGACCATGGGCGGCACCGGCTACGGCGGCCGATCCGGGCGCGGGCAGGGCGGGACCACGACCACCACGACGACGACCACCTACACCTACCTGACGGGCTCGGTGCCGCAGGAACGCCTCGCCAGCCTCTCCGGGCACTGGCCCCTGAACGACACCCTGGCCCTGAAGGCGGAAGCCACCTGGGGCGAGAAGGTCTCCACCTACCACTTCTGGGGCGGCAGCCTGCAGCTGGTGGTCACGTTCTGAACGGCCGCTATTTCTGCGCGCCCTGAAGCTTGGCGAGTTCCTCGCGGGCCGCATCGCTGCCCTTCTCGGCGGCCTGGCGGTACCAGTGGAGCCCCTTCTCGCGATCCTGCGGCACATTGAGGCCGTAGTAGTACATCACACCCAGCATCCGCATGGCGTGGGCGTCGCCGGCCTTGGCCTGGTCCAGGTAGGCCTGCACACCCGGAGGCACCGCCTCCGCGGCGGGAGCCGGCGGCACGGGGCCCGGGGCCGGTCCCCCCCGGAAGAAGAGCAGGTAGGCCCCGCCGCCCAGCACCGCCAGGAAAGCGAACGCACCGAGGATCTTCCGGATCATGGAACCCCGTGCATCCTCGAGGACCGGCGGAGGGGACGGCCTGGGGGTCAGGCCCGGGTCCGTGGCCACCGAGGGGAGGGCCTCCAGCTTGACGGTGCTGCGCGGATCCTGGGGCGGACCCGCCGGCAGCCGCTGGGTGGCATCCGGGGAGGGAGGCGTCTGCGGATCGGTCATGGGCCCTCCTCGGCAGGCGTACAGAATAGACCAGCCCTCCAGCCCCTCAACCCAGACGCTGGATGCGGAGGATCACCTCCTCGTACTTCAGCCATTCCTCGAAGGCCCAGAGCCGGGCCTGTTCCTCCCAGGCGCTGACGAGCCGCTCGGCGGGCGGCAGCCCGGGCCGCCAGCCAGGTTCCGGCGCCCCGCTCTCCTCACGGCACACCAGGCTCGCGAGGTCGGGCAGCTTGAGCTGCTCGCAGTGGCGGCTGATGGCCTGGAGGGGTTCCCCCAGGGCGTGGGCCGGATGCCCGACGGCCTTCCCCAGCTCGGCGGCGGTGAGCGGACGCCGGCGTTCCCGGGCCTGGGCCACCAGGAGCCGGACGAGTTCGGGGGCGAGATGGGGGGTGCTCATGGGACCTCCTTCTGGGCCCGGGCCCAGACCTGCAGGCCCGGCATGAAACATAGGAACATCACCGGCGGAAGGGACAGGAAGGCGAGGGCGTGCCGGAAACCGTTCCACCCCACCATCCGCCAGTAGAGGACCCCCCACAGGGCGCTCGTGAGGGAGAGGGCGACGGCGAGCAGGGTCTCCCGCCGGAGCATCTCCGGTCGCGCCTCGACAGGGACATCCCCGAAGGCCTTCAGCATCCGTCCCCGGCGCCAGGCGGACCAGGCCGCGGCCAGGAACACGAGCCCAGTGAAGGTGTAGCCGACCTGCTGGTAGATCCCCGCCACAGGATTTCCCCCTGGCGCCAGCACACCGGCGGCGGCCAGTCCCAGGAGCGCCAGCGGCCCGGCCGCACAGGCGGCCAACCCTGCCGCCCGGGCCCGCCGGTGGGTTTCCCGCAGCGCGTCTGGGATCTCAACCACGGTGGCTTGCCTCCAGGACCGCCAGCCAGGCCTGCGGGCCCGGTACCAGGATGAGGTATCCGGCGGGCGGCACCAGGAAAAGGAGGAGGGCCAGCGGCGCGGCGCCCGGGCCCGCCAGGATGCCCGCCACCAGGCCGAAGATGGCCACGGATTCAAGCAGGGCGCAGGACACCACCGTGGCCTGCCGGGAGACCGCCACCGCCCGGTCCAGGGTGGGCTCCCGCCGGAGCTGGTTCATGAACAGCGGATTCAGCAGGAACGCGGCCCCGAGGGTGCCCAGGGACAGGAAGGCCGTGCCCAGGACCGCGGGATGGTGCCAGGGCACCCCCAGCCGGATGGCCTGGGCCAGGGGGCCCTTCACCACGGTCATGGCGAACACCAGGGCGTAGACCAGGGGGGCCCCGAAGCAGAGGGCCCAGGCCAGGAGACGGGTGAGGGTCCAGGCCCGCTGGAACTGGAGGCGGTCATCGGGGCTCAGGGCCGGCATGGTCACTCCTGGAAATTCAGGCCGCTTCCGCCGCCTTCACGCGGATCTCGCCGAAGACCTCGCCCTGCACCAGGGCGATGCGGCCTGTGCGGACCAGTTCCAGCAGGGCCAGGAAGGTGAGCACCAGCTCCTCCCGGGTGCGGATCCGGCCCAGCAGGCCCTGGAAGGGCTTCCAGAGTCCGTCCTGCAGCTCGGTGAGCACCTCCACCACCCGCTGTTCCAGGGTCTTGGGCTGGGTGCGCACCTCCACCGGCGGCGGGGGCATGAGGCGCTTCAGGGCCTCCCGGTAGGCGCCCAGCAGGTCGAACAGGGTGGCCCGGATGGGTTCATCCTCCACGCGCCGGTGGTCCTCCAGGTCCAGGCCCGGGGCGAAGGCAATCTTCTGCCAGTCGGACTCGCGTTCGGAGAGCGCCTGGGCCGCGGCCTTCACCTGCTGGTAGTCCAGCAGCCGCTGCACCAGCTCCTCGCGGGGGTCCTCCTCGCCGGTCTCGGCGGGCGGGCGGGGCAGCATGAGGCGCGACTTGATCTGGAGCAACTGGGCGGCCATGGCGACGAATTCCGCCGCGATCTCCAGGTTCAGCTCCTCCATGAGTTTCAGGTAGTCCATGTACTGCCGGGTGACCTCCGCCATGGGCAGGTCCAGGATCTCCAGCTTCTGTTCCCGGATCAGGTGCAGCAGCAGGTCCAGGGGCCCATCGAAGGCCGCCAGGTGCAGGGGGAGGTCCTTGAATTTGGTCTCGAAGCCCTTGGGGGGCTCGAAGGTCCGCGGAGCCTCCGTGGCGGGTGCAGCCTCGGCCGGGACTTCGGGATGTGCCTGGGGGGTGTCGGACATGGATCCATTCTAGCCGGGGCGGGACCCCGGGGGCCGTTTCCGCCACAATGGGAGGCCATGGCTCGTCCTCCCGTCCTCCCCGGCCCCCGTCCCGACTGGCTGAAGATCCGCATCCCGGCCCCGGAGGTGGTGGCCGAGGTCGAGGGCCTCATCCGGGAGCAGCGACTGGTGACGGTCTGCGAGGAGGCCCGCTGCCCCAACCTGCACGAATGCTGGGGCATCCACCGCACGGCCACCTTCATGCTCATGGGCGAGATCTGCACCCGGCACTGCGGGTTCTGCAACGTGGGCAAGGGCCGGCCAGGCGAACTCGATCCGGACGAACCCCAGCGGGTGGCCGAGGCCGTGGCCCGCCTGGGCCTGCGGTTCGCCGTGGTCACGTCCGTGAACCGGGACGATCTGCCCGACGGCGGCGCGGCCCACTTCGCCGCCACCATCCGCTGGATCCGCACCCTGTCCCCCGCGTGCGGCGTGGAGGTGCTCATCCCCGACTTCCGCGGAAACGAGGCAGCCCTGCTCACGGTGCTGGAGGCCCGGCCTGAGGTGCTGAACCACAACGTGGAGACGGTGCCCCACCTCTACAAGCGGGTCCGGCCCGATGCCGACTACCGGCAGAGCCTCGAAGTCCTCCGCCGCGCCGCGGACTGGCGGGACGTCCACGCCCCGGCCCTTCGCGTGAAGAGCGGGATCATGGTGGGCCTGGGGGAGACGCCGGAACAGGTGCTGGAGCTGATGGCCGACTGGCGGCGCAGCCGGGTGGATATCGCCACCCTCGGCCAGTACCTCCCCCCCTCGGAGCTGCATCTCCCCCTGCACCGGTTCGTGGAGCCTGCGGAGTTCGAGATGTACCGGGCCAGGGGCCTGGAGATGGGCTTCCAGCGGGTGGAATCCGCGCCCCTCGTGCGCTCCAGCTACCACGCCGGGGAGAGCTACGCGGGCTGAGGCGCGCGAGGTCCCGCCAAAAACGGGACCTCGCGTCTATTGCAGGCGGACATCAAGCGTGGGCGTGCTCGCCCTGGGCCAGGAAGGCCTGCTCGAAGGCCGCCCAGTCCAGGGGCCCTGCGGCCGGCGCCTGGGCCTTCCGCAGGCGGGCGATCTCCTCCTGGTACCAGGCCACGGCGGGCTGGCCGATCCGGAGGGTGGGCAGCTCCCCGGCCAGGTCGCCGGGCTCCAGCAGGCACAGCCAGCCGCGGTCGTAGGGGCTCTCCACCACCGCCTCGGGGGTGGCCCGCAGGCCCGCGTTGTCGTGGGTGACCTTGCCGCTGAGAGGCGCCGCGAGGCGGACCGAGCCGGCCGTGCCCTTCAACGTGACGAGGGGATCCCCGGCCTTCACCTGGGTGCCCCGCGCCGGCAGCTCCACGGCCGTCACACTCCCCAGGGCCTTGCGGATGAAGTCGTCGATGCCCACGCGCACCTGGCCCTCGGGCTCGATCCGCACCCAGGCGTGGCCGGAGGACAGGAAGGCCCCGCCCGGCAGGCAGTACTCGCTGGCAGGCATCACCTCCGCCATCTCGGGGGCGACCACCCGCACGGTGGGCTGGCGCTGGGCCTCGAGGCGGGCCTCCCGCTTGACCATCAGCTTCCGGGCGAACTCGGCCAGCTCGTCGGCGGTGAAGGGCTTCTGCACGTATTCGCAGGCCCCGTGCTGCAGCGTCTGCACGGCCGTCTCGATGCTGCCGTAGCCCGTGATCACCACCACATCCACATCGGGCCGGAGGTGCTTCACGGCCTTCACCACCTCCACACCGTCCATGCCGGGCATCTTCAGGTCGGTGAAGAGGAAGTCGTAGTCATGGCGCTGGACGAGACCCAGGGCCTCGGGCCCCGTCTCCACCGTGTCCACGTTGTAGCCCTCGAGCACCAGGATGCGGCGGAAGGAATCCAGCACCACCGCCTCGTCGTCCACGGCGAGGATGCGGGCCTTGGGGTTCGGCACCTCCACGCGCTTGAGGCTCTTCGCCTCGTGGGTGAAGTCGAGGCGGATGGAGGTCTTCAGCACTTCCTCGCGGGCGAGGCGCTCCCGTTTCTCACGCAGGCGCCGCAGCGTCGTCCGCACCAGCAGGTCGATGCCGACGAAGGCGATGAACATCAGAAGAATGAGAAGGGCGGTCATGGGACCTCCTGGATGGGCGGTTGGGAATCGGTCGGGGCGGCAGTCAAGGGGAGGCGGACCGCGAACCGGGTTCCCCGCCCCGGTTCACTCTGCACGTCGATGTGGCCGCCATGCGCTTCCACCAGGCCCCAGGTCACCGCGAGCCCCAGCCCGGTCCCGCGGTTGCCTTTGGTGGAGAAGAAGGGTTCGAAGAGGTGGGGGATGTCCTCGGGCGGGATGCCGCAGCCGTTGTCCGAGACCGCGAGTTCCACGGCCGGACGCGGGTCCCCGGAGGGGACGCCGGTGGCCTGGTCAGGCTCGGGCCCGGCCGGCAGGGTGGCCGTCCGCGTGGCGACGGCGATCGTGCCGCCCTCCTCCCCGATGGCGTCTGCGGCGTTCAGGAGGAGGTTCACCACGACCTGCTGGATCTGGTTGGCATCCGCATGGGCCTCGGGCAGGTCCTCGGCCAGATCCAGGGAGAGGCTCACGTGCCGGAGGCTCAGCTGGGACATCACCACCGCCACCGCCCGGCGGGCGACCTCGTTCAGGTCGGTGGGCTTCCGCAGGGGCTGGGCCGGCCGGGAGAAATCCAAGAGGCCCTTGATGATGCCCCGGCAGCGGACGGTCTCCCGGACGATCACATCCAGGTCGTCCGCAGCCTCCCGGTCCGCGTCGAAACGCTTGCGCAGGAGGGACGCGTAGCTGAGCACGCCGGTCAGAGGGTTGTTGATCTCGTGGGCGATCCCCGCCGCCAGCCGCCCCACGGAGGCGAGCTTGTCGGCCAGGGCCAGCTGCCGCTGGGTCTCGGAAAGGCGCTCCACCATGGTGTTGAAGGCCTTGGCCAGTTCCCCCATCTCGTGGCGGCCGACGAAGGGAATGGGGGTCGCAAGGTCCCCCTCCCCCACGCGGCGGGTGCCGGCCACG
>MTLD01000629.1_pt1 | contig 34710 bp, 28 predicted proteins | sample 1982471 | NCBI WGS metagenome assembly MTLD01 (sample SAMN05712604, study PRJNA340218) | biofilm metagenome | isolation source: sample SPM anode biofilm adapted to -50 mV | place: USA | collected 2012-02-03 | reverse complement strand
CGTACGATTTTTTCCGTTTTCTGTGGTGACCCTACTTTGGTTCTGCCCCTCTTTTTCTGGCGGTTGACACGGACACCCGCCAGGTAACTGCTCTCACCAACAGTAATCAACATCACGAACATGGCGCATGTAATCCGCTTAAGGCGCTCGGCAGCGACCGGTTTGACGGCATTGTCGTAGGCGGTATTGGCGGCGGTGCTTTGAACGGCTTGCTTCGCATGGGGCTAAAGGTATACCGGGCTGAAGGAGGAACTGTTTCCGCCAATGTCGATCTGTTCATTCAGGGAAAATTATCGGAACTGACTCCCCAGCAGACGTGCGGAGGGCATGGCCATGCCGGTGGTTGCGGCCACTGATAGAACTAAGATGGCTGAATTGAGTCCGAGAAGTTCAGCACGAGCCCATCTTCTGCGGTTATTTGTTGATAGCCGCGGAAGATGGGCTGACGTGCTAGGCAATGAGCGTGGTGGCCACGGTTTCCAAGTTCAGCATAAGGTGACTTCGGATGATGTGTCGTATTTGACGCCACAGGCGAGGCACACCGGAGCGATAACTCCGCCCGTCAGTACGGCGCTCAGCAGTTTGCGGCGATAAAGCGAAGATAGGGAGACGATATTTGCGGATGCCGTTATTTCGGCCTGTGCGAACAAAGGACAGTCCGATGCCTGAACCGAGGTAGAGCAGACCAGCGAGGAGAAAAGGCGACATGTCGCCGATCATCAACTTGCACAGTACCGGGGAAATGCCGAAGAGCACTGCTGACAGTACCGCCCACAGTTGCCCCCTGCAACATCACTTTTTCAGCAGGCGCGCCAGTTCGTCGCAGGAGCGGGGAGCGTTTTCTTTAGGAGACACTATCCCATGCCTGACTAGCGACGGATAGACCTTCACTACCTGCGGCACTCCCAGACCGTACTGTTCCAGTACCCCGGTCTGCGCTGGAAAATCGGCAGCATCAAAACTGGCGGCCACCTTGCCGCGATTCAACAAACATGCCTCATCGGCCCAGGCGTAGGCCAGATCCACATCATGGGTGGCCATGACAATGGTTATCCCTTCACTATGCAGTTTTTCCAGCACACCCAATAATTCGCGCTGCATCCGCAGATCCAGTCCGGCCGTGGGTTCGTCCAGAATCATCAAGTGGGGCCGCATGGCCAGCACTCCGGCAATACAGACCCGTTTCTTCTGACCATAGCTCAGGTTGTGCACCGGTTTAGCGGCATGCTCGATCATTCCCACCGACTCCAGCGCCTCTTCGACCCGCTCCCGCACTATGTGGTGCCCGAGTCCCTGATTGAGCGGGCCAAAAGAAACGTCTTCCCTCACGCTGGCTGAGAACAGTTGGCTATCAGGGTTCTGAAACACCAGGCCGATCCGCGAGCGGAGGTCGTTCAAACCCTGGCGGCTATAATCAAGTGGCATTCCGTTGAACAGAATCTGTCCTTTTGTGGGACGCAGGATGCCGTTGCAGTGCAGGAAGAGGGTGGTTTTGCCGGCTCCGTTCGGCCCCAGCAGTACGGTCTTGCTGCCGCGTCGCAGGGACAGGGAACAGTCATCCAACCCCAGACTGCCGTCGGGGTAGCTGAAACCGACCTCTTTCAACTCCAGAATCATGTCGTCTGCTGTCTGGTTCATGCAGTAACCAACGCCAGCACGATTAGGGCGCTGCCTCCCAAGGCCGCAGTTGCAAGACTGGACTTTTTACGGGGAAATTCAGGTTCCAGGAAGCGAAGCGGTCCATCATTATTACGGGCCATGGCCGAGTAGTGCAGGGCTTGGGAACGATGCCAGACCTGCAGCGTCAGGTTGGCGGCCAGGATACCGAGGGAGCGGAGAGCGCGCCGCGGACTGGAATATCCCAGACGGGCAGCCTGGGCCGTGTGCATGTCATGCACCGCCTCGGAGAAGACGAACAGCATCCGGTAGCAGAGGCACATCAGGTCCAGGAATGTTTCGGGAGTTTTCAGACGGCGCAAGAGGCTGATAATGTCGTTCATCGGAGTGGTCAGCGCCAGAAAGAGGAGGGATGCCAGTCCTCCCAATGAGCGGGCGCAGACCAGGGCTGCTCGAGGAAACTCGCTCTGCGCCAGATGCAGGCTCACTCCCCATGGACCGCCGAGCCGCAGGGAGAAAATCAGGGATACGGCGCTGCAGGCCAGGAACAGCAGGGCCGGAGCTGCGATCCGCAGATAGTTTTTCAGTGGTATGCCGCCCCCAAAGAGGGTAACAACAGCCATAACCAGAGCTAAGCCGCAGGCCACAAGAGGGTGCGGCGCAAGAAACACGGCGGCCAGTCCGCACAGCGTGAAGAGTCCCTTGGCGGCAGGGGTAACCCAGCGCCAACGGCTGGCATAGACATACCGCTCCAGCACCATCATGTCGCTTCACCCTGTTCCCGCTGCATTCGGGAACGGGTCGCGGCGCAGCCGTACCAATAACCAATGAAGCCGGCACCCAGGGCAGCCTGGAGTGCGAATAACAAGGATTCGACCTCGCCGCTGGGGGGTTCCATCAATGATTTCGCCCAGGGCTTGTATGAAGGATCGATGGTGCCGATGGCATTCTTGGCCTGATCGTCGGAGCCGGTAAAAATTTCCACTTCTTTGCCGTCCGGGCCGGGGACCGGTTTTTTGATCATCAGCAGTGGAATTGCGGCGAGGACAACCACCAGCACCAACAGGATAAAATTCTGATAACGTTTCATACCTGTACCTCCCCAGAGGTCACAACATTTAGCTCCTTCAGCTCGCAGGGATTGAAGCGGGCCAGGGCATTGAAGACGACAACGGTCAACAGTCCTTCACTGATGGCCAGGGGTATCTGGGTTACGGCGAAGATGCCGGCGAATTTGATGAACGAAGCCGTAAAACCACCTGCCGGGTCGGGAAAAGCGAGGGCGAGCTGCACCGAGGTGGTAACATATGTCAGCAGGTCTCCCAAGGCTGCAGCCATGAAGATGCATACTCCAAAGGGGAGCTTGATAATGCGGCCAAGACGAAAGACGGCAAACGCGGCAAAGGGACCGACAATGGCCATGGAGAAGGTGTTGGCGCCCAGGGTGGTCAGGCCGCCATGGGCCAGAAGCAGAGCCTGAAAGAGTAACACCACAACGCCAATCGGCGCCATGGCAGTCGGCCCGAACAATACCGCCCCCAGACCGGTGCCGGTTGGGTGGGAGCAACTACCGGTGACCGAAGGCATTTTCAGGGCCGAAAGCACGAAAGTGAAAGCAGTGGCCACCCCCAACAGCATGCGTTGCTCCGGATTCTCCTTGATCCTCTTGTTGATGCTGTGCAATCCGTAGGCTACAAACGGGGCTGAGGCAATACTCCATCCGATGGCGTGTTTGACCGGCAGAAAACCTTCCATGATGTGCATGATTTTTCTCCTTTTCCGAGTGACGCGGTAACGCGCACAAAAAAAGGTCCGCATACCGTGCGTATGCGGACCTTTCGTATTTAAAGTCTGTTTATGCTTCCACTCTCCCTTTACCACGGGGAACTATTGAGTGCTGAGATCAGGCAGGTCTTCTGACTTGCGAGTCATCCTCCGGGCGCCTTCCCAGCTTTTAAACCAGTGGCGTGATGCCCTTCGTCATCGCTTACAGCGGCGGGTCCGCGGGGGAATCGCTTCTTCCTGAAGCTCACCCCTCTTCCCTATCAAGCCCCTAAGGGCACCGTGATCCGATATTAAACTCCGCCATAAATCGACGAATATGATTGAAAAAACTAACTGAAGCAGGTGGTTTTGTCAAGAAAGTTTCAAGGACAGGCGGGCCATAAATACTACTATGCCGCGTCTGTCTATCCGGCAAGCGCAAACTATTCGGATTTTATTTTTTTCAGCGAAAACACCACATTTCTCCAGGTACAACCATGCGTACCGGTTCGCCATCAACCATGGTGGACATGGTCAGGCTGCCGGATTGTTCCAAATATGCATGATCCTGTTCGATGGCAATGATTTTTTGCCGCTTTTGCAGCCGGAGTGATAAGGCGATATCCGCCAGTGAATTAATCCAGGCCTCCATCACTGGGCTTTTGATCCGCACTTGACGGAATATGTCACGCTTTGCCTCAGGCTCTCTGTTCATGATGTCTTCCTCCTTCAGAATCTTGCCTGCATTCCGGCCACGGCCCGGATACCGTCATCCGGATATCCCAGATGATTCTCATGGGATGCGTCGAAGAGATTGTCGATTTTTACGTATATATCCGAGTTGACGCCGCCTATTTTGAACGGCTGGGTTGCCTTGAGATCCACCAGCACGGCGTCATCCATGCGTTGAGAGGGAAGGTTTTCCGTTTGGCTGTAGCGGCTCCCCTCGTAGCGGATTGTTGTCTCCAGCCGCGTGGCCAGACGGGGCAGGATGTAGGAAACGGTATGCTTCATCTTCAACCCCGGCGTATAGGGAAGCTTCTTGCCGGTTGCCTCGTCTCCTGAATCCTGGATGGTAAAGCTCATTTCCAGGGCCAGACCTGATTCCCAGGCGTATTTTCCCATCAGTTCTCCTCCCTGACGCACGGCGCGCCGGATGTTCACCGGCCGGTAGATCAGATCTGCTCCCCGGCGGGAACTGATCATGTCGGTCATGTCACTCCTGAACAGACTCAACTGAACCAGCCGGTCCTTGGCAAAGGTATGCTCGATCCCTACCTCATAGGTCCAGACGCGCTCCCTCCTTAGGTCCGGATTGCCCCGGGTCTGATCGATGGCGCCGTGGCTGGTCTGGTAGAGCTGGCCGAACAGGGGGATATTGACCGTGTAGCCGGCCCGCGCCTTGAGCAGGGTTTTGTCCGCTATTTCCCAGCCGATCCCCACCGTTCCTCCGGGGTTGGCACCAAAATCGTTGGTTACGTCGCCCCGTAGGCCCAAGGTTGTAGTCAATGCGCCGAAGCGGCGGTCATACTGGGCGCTTAACCCGTTCCGGAAACGTTCGTGCTCGCCGCTCATGGGGTGTGAAAACCCGTTCCACTCAGTCAACCCGCCAAAGCGCAGATCCCATTTTTCCGCTTCATCGGACCAGGTGGTGTCGAACTTGAGACCTGCTTTGTCATCGTTCAGTGGATAGTGTGCACCGGACTGGGCCGTGTCTTCCAGGCGGATCAGGTCGCCGTAGGCGGTAGCGCTGATCGTTCCCGCCGCGCCGAGTTGGCCGGAGTAGCGCGCATCCATTGAGCCTTTGCGATACTCCTGACGCGCATTGGGAGTCTCGTTGTCAATTGGCCCCGGAGAGCCGAATTCGGCGTGATAATAGCGGCCGTTGAGTTCATAGCGTCGCCCTGATGCTCCCTCGCGGTTCCAGTTCAGGCTGAATGCGCCGTCGTTCCGGTCACTGTTGATCCGCTTGCCGTCCCGGTGGCTGCCGGTTGCTGAGAGCATCGTTACGCCATTGAAAATCGGCAGTTGATGACTCAGGCTTCCCTCCGCCAGTCCGTATGACCCGCCGCCTCCCTTGAGGGAGGTGCGTTGTTTTTCCTTTCCGCCCGCTGAGTTCGGCGTGCGGGTAATGATATTGATGGCTCCGTCGCTGCCGCCGGGACCAAGCCAGACCGGAATCGGCGGCTTGAAGACCGAGACCGACTGGATACTGTCCACCGGAATGGCGCTTAAGTCCTGACTGCCGTACTGGTTGGTGTTGAGGGGTCTGCCGTTCAGCAGTACCAGTACCCCGCTTGACCGCCCCGATCCCCTGATGGAGATGCGCGAGCCAACCCCAGCGCTGGAATAGACTTCCACTCCCGGCATGGTCTTCAGGATCTCTTCCACGCTTCCAAGGTTACGCTGGACGATCTCCTTGCGCTCCACGGTGGTGACATCCAGCGGGTGATTCTTGATGTATTCTTTCATCCGTTCCGAGGTGACCACGACTTCACCCAGGGTGTAGGGCTGTTCTTTCGGCGTTTCAGCGCCCAGGGCCGAACTGGTCAGGAACAACAGGATCAGCAGGGAGTGGGGCGGAATCTGACGAATATGCATGAGCGTTCCTTGTTTGGTTCAAAGTTCAAGGGGCAAGGTTTTAACCATGAACCTTAAGCCATTTCTAGAAATTGGTTCTTCCTACGGCTGTGATGACTCCGGTGGAGCGGTTCCAGTCCAGCAGAATCAGTTGCGGTGCCGGCGAGATAAAGGTAAACAACCGCTTGCCGCTTGTGATAACCGCGCTTTCGCTCGCGCTGAAATCGATGTCCGGTTCCATGCCGGTACGGTTGTTGACGATCAGTGGCAAACCGGTTTCCCTTGAGCGTTCTTCCCAGTATCCCTTGGGTCCCATCTCTCCGGCTGGCGGCCAGTTTGCGGGGGAAAGCAGGATTTGCGCGCCCATCTGTTTCTGGCGATTGCTGATCTCGTTTTTATAGGCATCGGCGCAAATTAGCAGCCCCACCGGAACGCCATCGGCAATGAACAGGTTGTTCTCGATCCCCCTGACGGACCAGCTTTCAGCCGGGCCATTCACCACCCGATGCTTGCGGTAGGTCCCCTGGATGACGCCGTGGCGGTCGATCATGGCGACGCTGTTGTGCAGATTTCCGGTTGCGCTGTCCCTTTCGGCAATGCCGATAAATAGGTTTACGCCGTTTTTGGCGGCGATTGTTGACAGCCGATGAATCCAGGCGTTGGGGAAATTTTCGATCCAGGCGGTTCCGATTCGTCCGGCAAAACCGTAGCCGGTCTCGGCCAGTTCCGGCGTTAGTACCCAATCGGCTTTCTCTGCAACGGCCCTGTCAATAGCTTTTTCAATGTTCCGGCGGTTGCGTTCGATTTCTCCCGGCCGGGAGTCAAGGTGAATCAGCGCAATACGGATGCGCTCTGGTCCGCCGGAACTACTTGCTCCGGAACACCAGGCACCGTGTCCGGTTGCGCCCAGGGTCAGCAGGAAAGTTATTACAATGATGTATAGTCTGCGGATCATGGCGTTGTCTTAGTGGCGATGCGGCTGCCGGGAAGCCTGAACCCGTTCTGCTTTCCCAAGGCCTCGATTACCGCCTCGTGGGCCGCCTTGCCAATCAGCTCGCCCAGCTTGCTGTGGCCGCCGGCATAGGTCGCCACGGGACCAGTGGTTCCTGAAACAACAATCACGCTGTCAGTGCCGGTGCCGGTGGCCTGGACGTTTTTCGTGTAGGTGCTGGGCACCTGGAGGTCTTCCAGCGCCGCTGTCTTGGCTTCAGTCATGGTGACGATGGCCCGGGCCATGGCGCCGTCGGTCAGGCGGGCATTGGTCAGCAGCATGATATTGATGGTGCCGTGAGGCTCCCGGCCTTCAATATGACTGCCCTCGTCCACGCCGGTCCTGATGGCGTTGCCTTTTGCCCCGGCGGTGACCAGCGCCGTCACGGTCAGTGGCCCGAACTCCTTTGTCACCACCGCCAGGTTGTCCATGTCGGCCGCCGTGGCCATTTTGGTGATGTCGTTTTTTTGCAGCCCCAGGTCATGGGCGATCTTATTCTGCATGAAATCGGTGTAGGCTTTTCCGCCGCAGCCATTCCGGTTCATGAAGCGGTCGTTGACCTTTTCCCAGAGCAGCGGGTTGGCCGAATGGTTCATGGCGGCCACGGCATTGACCAGACCATCGTAGGTGGAGAGAGTGTGGCGACGTTCCGGGAACCTGACCACCAGGGTCTTCTCCCACAGATGTCCCCGCTCTCCCCTGATGATGAGCGCTTCGGCTTTCAGGTTGGCGGGCAGTTTGATATCGGCTGCGAAGAGCAGGGTCGGTATGGTCAGCAGAGTGATGAGAGATAGCAGAAAAGTTCGCATGGTCTTTATCCTTTTTTTGATATTCATTGAGGGAGTGACGTCAGAAAATCCACTTGGCGCCGCCGACGAAAGTCCTGCCGGCCATGGGATATCCTTTGACGTATTCGTAATACCTGTCCAGCAGGTTCGCCACGGACAAGGTCAGCTCCAGATTTTTCAACGGCCGGTATGCGCCCTTGATATCTATGGTCATGAAGCCCCCCTTATTGACTGTTGGGTAGGGGGAAGCCGAATAGTCGGTCACGTATTCGTTGCCGGTATAATTGATGAGCAGCTTGGCGTCCCATCGTTCCTGACCGGCCTTGACGCCGAACGCTCCGGTCCATTCTGGAACGTACGTGAGTCGTCCGCCGCTTACGCCCTGCAGGGACGAATCGCCGCTGTCGTATTTGGTTTTGTACGTTACGTTGGCGAACGGTTCGATGGACATCGCCAATTCCGTTGCCAAACCAACGTCGTAGGAGGTGTTTATTTCGATTCCCTGGATTGTAGCTCCGGAAAGGTTTTTGTAGGTTGAGGCGGAAAGGGAACTGTCATAGTAGGTGGCGATTTTGTGAGAAAAGCTGGTGTGGAAGAAAGTGAAGCTCCCCTTGAGATGATTCTTCGCATACTCAAGGCCACCTTCGTAGGTAGTGCTTTTTTCCGGCCCCAGGTTCGGGTTGCCCTGGGTGCGGTAGCCGTACAGAGTGTAGTCGCTAGCCAGTTCAATGGGAGACGGCGCCCTGAAGGCCGTTCCGATGGCTGCCTTGAGGCTGAGACCGTCCATGACCTTGTAGACGATTCCGCCGCGGCCGGTCACGTGATCCATGCTCCGGGAAATGGGTGAAGAAGTGAGTCCCGGCGTCGACAGGGTATTGTTGTCGAAGTAGTCGTAGCGCACTCCGGCGGTCAGCAGCAGTTTCTCATTCAGCAGACTGACTCTGCCTTCGACGAATACCGCGTAATTGTCGTAAAGAGAGTTGGGATAGTAGGGGGCACCGCTGCTGGATGACGTATCCACGGCGGTTCTGTCCCATTGTCCACCCAGAATGATGCGGTGAACGCCAATGGGGAACACGTTCTGGATGCTGACCCCCTGGGAACGGTTATTGGAGGTGAACCGGCTGGAATTGCCAGGTCCGGGAACCCCCATGCCGCCGTTGGAGAAAGAGTCATCCTTGTTGTTGGAGATATAGTATTTGAGTGTCGTTGTTTTATTTGTGTATTCAAAATCAAATGCGTTACGGGCCTTATCCGAATAGTCGTCCGGGTCCTTGGCATAGGTTGGGCCGGGAGAGCCGACTCTATGGCCCACCCAGCGCTGGAATCCGGCCGACACCCGGTGATCGTCCAGAAAACTATAGCCAAGACGGGTGGAAAGCTCTTCGGTCTGGTACGAGGTATTCTTGTAGGTCCCTGATGGAATCTGGTAATCATCGCTGGCCGAGGTCGCGCCGGAGATGAAAAAATCAATGCCGTATTTCTTGCCGGAAATATCGCCGCCGGTTTTCCAGTACCCCCAGGAGCCTCCTTCGGCTCCTACCGAGCCGTGAACTCCCTCCTCGGAGCCGCTTTTGGTGATGATGTTGATGACCCCGCCCATGGCCTGGGAGCCGTAGAGTACGGAGCCGGGCCCCTTGACGATCTCGATCCGCTCAATCTCGCTCGCCGGGATTTTGGCCATGTTGGAGGTACCGGCGCGGTTGCCGTTCACCAGCAGCAGCACCCTGCTGTTGCTTTCGGTGAACAGATCGGTGGAAAGCCCCCTGATTTCCACGTTACCGGTTAGGGCTCCGTTGTACATCTGAACATGGCCGATGCCGGCCTCGGCCATCAGTTCACCCGCATCCCTGGCCGGTGAGTTCTTGATGTCCTCCTGGGTGATGACCTGAACCGATGCCGGGATATCCAGGGTTTTCTCTTGAACTCTGGTGGCGGTAACGACCATCTGGTCCAGAGTCGCGTCGGCGCTTTTCGTAGATGTGGATTTCTGTTCCGGTTGAGCTGCTGCTTCGTTCCGGTCCGCCGCATGCGCCGTGGTAAGCTGCGGTATGATCAGGGCATTGCAGAGTGATAAAACGACAAACGGATGCTTCATGTTTTCCTCCCTCGGGAAATGATGATGGCTCCGAAACAGGTTTTCCGGCTCAGGGCGGCCTACTTGCCGGCCTTCCCATCATGGTATGGCCCATGACAGTGGCGCAGTTCGGCGTTCGTTCCCTTTACGGCCGCGGGGCGGCGCGGGCATTTCACCCGCTTCCCTTGTTTCGTGCGTAAAAATCGGTTCAAAAGTTATGGTTTAAAGTTCGTGGTTCAAGGTTTTAACCACGAACCTTGAACTGCTTCTATGCTCCCCCCTTGCGAAATCCCCAGGCTACCAGGATGACGAAAATTCCAAAGCCGACCATGAACATCCAGGGAATGGGCGCTGATGACGCGCCACTGGCAGCCGCGCCGCTTTTAACTTCCTCGACCTCATAACCGGCCACCTGTGATGTTGCTTTCGCTCCCTTGCCGCTGCCGTCCGGCGCGCGGCCGGATGTTCCCCGGCCAGCCGCTTTCGCTCCCGCGGCACGCCCCTGGCGGGCCTGACCCGGTTGGGCGGCGGATGGATTGGAGCCCACCTGTTTCATTGCGCTCAGTGCCCGGACGAAACCGGTATTCAGGGGGGCCAGTCCCGGCACCGAGAGCAGGGTTGACGAGGTGTATTTCGTTAATTGCGGATTGTTGCAGGTGTGGTCGCAGCAGGCCATGCCCACCTCGATGGTTGTCCTAGCGTACTCCTCGGCCAGTTTTTCGATCACTTTGCCTTCAGGTTTCCAGTATTCTTTGCGGGCGGTCTCCAGCATGCGCGCCACCACCGACTGGTAGGCCCACATGTTCCCGGATTTTCGGAACAGATCCTTGATTCCCAGACCGTTTTTGTCCTGCACGTAAGTCTCGTACATCTCCTGCCACTTGGCTTTGTCCACCGCTTCGGGAACCGTGACCTGCCATCCCCAGAGGTGTTCGGTAACTTTGTCGATGAAACGAGACCCGGCATAACCTTCCTTTGCCATGGCCTTGATCCACTCCGGGTTCAGGTAGCGCGCCCGCATCTCCCGGCCCATGTTCTTCTCCAGCGTCTCCTGCACCGGTTTGTTGGGGTTGGTCATGTTGGAGACGAACACCTCGGGAGACTTGCCGTCCACGGCGCGAATGGCCATGGCCGTTCCCCCCAGATACTGGTAGAAGTCATCCGTATCCAGCACACCGATGGTATTGGTGGAGCGGCTGTGGATGGCGATTTTACTGCCGGAGAGAGCGTTTTTGAACAGTATGTCCCCAAGGTCCCGGTTCCCCTGCTTGCCTCGTTCCCCCCAGAATCCCTGGCCGTACATATGTCCCATGCGTTGGAAAAAGACGTCAACCACCTTCTTTTCGTTGTCCCAGGAGTTGGAAGCCACGATGACCGTATCCAGGCCGGTGCCGTAAGCTCCGGACGGCTCGGTGAAGATGCGTACCGACGCCATGCGTTGCGCCATTTCCTCCGGCACGCCTTTGTTCTGCAGCATTTTCCGGGTTTTCAGGGTATTGGCGCGAACGAGGTTGTCCTGCTCCACCTGGTCCCTGGCCAGGGATACTCCCTTGTCCAGCAGGTCCATAAGCATGGGAAAGACGTCGCGGTACAGGCCGGAAGGAATCATGGTCACATCGATGCGCGGCCTGCCCAGCTCGTTGCGCGAAATGACTTCAACCCCTTGGATCCGGCCCCGCTCGTCCCATTTCGGGCGGACCCCCATGAGACTCATGATCTGAGACTCCATCACCCCTTCGTGCCTGATACACTCCGTGGCCCAGAGCACGTAGGAGAGCTTGTCCGGATAGATGCCGTGGCGCTTGCGGTAATCCTCCACCAATTCGGCGGCCAACTGCGCGCCGGCGGCGTAGGTGGCAGGAGAGGGAATCCGGGAGGGGTCAAAGGAGTAGAAGTTCTTGCCAGTCGGGAGCGAGTCGGGATTCCGGAGCGGGTCGTTGCCGGTTCCGGCCGGAATGTAGCGCCCGTTCAGGGCGCTGATGAACGAATCCAGCTCCCGCTTGCCGCTGTGCCTGATGGCCTCTTCCAAGGCCGCGATGCGTTTCTCCCGTTCCGTTGGGGAGAGTTTCTTCTCCACGGAGACGATGGCCTCGGCGGTACTCCGGATGTATTTGGGCTCGGGCGCTTTGCCAAAGGTGTGCAGGCCGAAGGGAGTGGTGGTTTCGGAAATATCCCGGATGTAGTCGTCCAGTCGTTCGACCTCGTCCAGGGTATGGATGGCCTTCAGTTTCAGGTCAGTAAGCATGCCGTTTTTTGAGACTATACGGTTGATCTCCTCCAGCTTGGCCGTTGCCAGTTGGGGTGACTTCTCCCTGGCGTTGTTGTAGTCACTGATCAGTGCAGCCAATTCTTTCAGGTCGCGGTTCATGCCGGCCTTGTCGAAGGGAGGCGTCATGTAGTCGATTACCACGGTCATGCCGCGCCGTTTGGCCTGGATTCCTTCCCCCACGTCGTCCACGATGTAGGGGTAGATATTGGGAATATCCTGGATCAGCGCCTCGGAGGGATCTTCGGCGGTAAAGCCCACTTCCTTGCCTCCCATCCATTCGTGGGAGCCGTGGGTGCCGATGTGGGCCAGGGCGTCAATCCCAAATCCCTTCTTCAGCCAGAGATAAAAGGCTGTGTACTGGTGATGTGGCGCGATATTGGGGTCATGGTAGGCCTTCTCGATGGCCTGTTCCCAAGCCTTGGAGGGCTGGGGAGTGAGCAGGACCTTGCCGTAGCGGATTCCCGGGAGGATCAGAAAGGTCTTTCCCGTGTTGTCGCGCCAGGTCATGATGCCGTTATTTTCCGGCTCGCCCCAGTCCTTGATGACCGACTTCCTGAAGTTGGGGGGCAGTTCGCGGAACCAGCGCTTATAGGTTTCCACCGGCAGCAGGAGCGCCTTGCCGCTCCGGGCCAGGCGGTCGATTTCTGCCGGCGCCCACTTGGCCACATTGCGGCCGAACCCGATGACGTCGGCGTAGATACGTTGTCTGGTCAGTTCTTCCGGTCCGGTGTCGTACCCCTCGGCCTTCATCCGGGTGACAATCTCGTACAGGCTCTCCGGCAGCACGTTCAGGTAGGCTGCGCCGATGTTTTGCTTGCCCGGCGGGTAGTTGTAGTAGATCAGGGCGACCTTCTTGTCGCCATTTCTCTTGGACTGAAGGTTGAGCCAGGCCTTGACCCGGTTCACCAGCCGGTCGATGCGTTCTGGGATCGGTTCGGTGGTGACGTATTCAATGCCGCTCTCCCGGTCGATGGTCTTCTCGCGGGAGGCGACCACCGTGGGCTGAATGATACCGGCCAGCTCCGGCAAGCCGACGGCGGAGCTGCGTTCGAAAATGTCCAGGCCGACCTTTGATTTTTCCCACTCCTCCCTGGACTGGGACATGAGGGTGATGGCGTCGATGACCGGAACTCCCAGCTTTGACAGGATCGGAATGGCCCGCTGGGGGGAAATCCCCACCTTGAGCGACACGCCGATCACCGCTTGGACCCTGGGTTTGCCATTTTCGTCCAGCAGAAAACGCCCGACGGCCACTTCCGTAGGAAAGCCGAACATGGGGAGAACATTCATTCCCTCCTTTTCCAGCCGATCGATCAGCGTGTCCACCAGCTTGGTTTCGCCGGAATCCAGGTTGGTCTTGAAAAAGGGAATTCCCACCCAGGGACCGGGCCGAGCGCGGTACAGGCGGTGGTATTCCTCGTATGTTGCCACGACCCGGTGGTCCTCCCGCAGGTAATATCCCTGCTGGGGAACCTTGACCGGCTTGCGGTATTCAACGTTCTGGCCGCAGTCCCGTTTCAGCAGGAAGAGGACGAGCTGGGTCATGTTCTCCACGCCCCCTTCCTGGTAATAGGCGTTCACCGCTTCGTCATTGATCAGCCCGAGTTGTTGTTCTTCCTTGCCGTAATTCCCTCCAACCGCGTAGACCCGCATGCCCCGTTTGACCATCTCCTCCAGTTGGGGCTTCAGGCTGACAACCATCCGCCGGTCCATGATGTGGATGACGCCGATGCCGGGAACGACAGCGCGATTGTCGGAAAAAGCCTGGCCTTGGCTCAGTTTTTCCGGCGTCTTGCCGGTAACGATCCTGAAATCCACGTCCCGGCTCTGACGGGAAAAACTGGCACGGATGGCCTTCACCGCTTCCAGGCTGGTCCGGGAGTTGTAGTCCCCCATCATCAGGTAGACGCCGGTTTTGCGTGAAGTGGCGTCGGAGGATGTGGCCAGAAACAGCAGTGACGTGAGAAAGACGGCGAGTATTGAAAAAACGAGACGGCGGAGTGAAATTCTATTCCGGCACATAGATCACCTTGCCATCCTTCAGCTTGTAGGCCGTGCCCAGGCGTTGCCCCTCACCGGAGAGCCGTTTGTCCGTGACCTTTTGCACCTTGATCTCTTTTCCCTTCTTGGTGATGATCTCCGCCTTGCCGTCGGCGCCTTTCCTCATGATGGTCATCTCCGACTTGGGATCCATCATATCCATCATGTTGTAGGCCATGAACAGGGCGATCATCATGCTGACGATGAAGACCACGCTCACGTCGAATAGGTTGGCCACGCCGGAGATGGGATCTTCCAGCGGTTCGTCGTACTTGTCGAAACGCCCCCGACGCTTAAGAAAGCTCATCCGGACCTTCCTCTCCGGGGATTTCCCGGTGTTGACCAGCGGAGCGCAGCATTCCCTCGGTCATGAATTCCATCTCGCGCATGTCGGCCCGCACCCATTTCTCCTTGACCAGGGACATGACATAGGCCAGCACGCTGCATGCCAGACCGACCACGACCGTGGTGAAGGCAGTTACCATGCTTCCCGCCATTTTGGGCATGTCCCCTTGAGCCATGGCGGACAGCGAGATGCCCATGGGAATCAGGGTGCCCATCAACCCCAGGGCTGGGCCGACCCGGATCACGAAGCGGATGCGGTCCAGGGACTTGATCAGCCCGAGCTCGCACGCCTGCAGCAAACGCTCCAGGGCGATGTCCAGATTGCTCCGGTCAGTAGTTGCGTCAACCTCACTGCTCAGGACTGTCCGGTAGCGATCCAGGAAGACGAAGCGCCCCTGGCGACGATCCAGGTATTCCCGCAGGAACCAGCCGAAAAACACCACCACCCAGCAGGTTATCAGCACCAGGGCGGTGACCACAGGGAAGAGCAGCACCGATGAAATGATAAAGAGAAAACTTTCCAGCCCGGCCAGGATATTCATTCACAACTCCTCTTGTTTGTATTTCCACTCCTGCCCGACATGAAGCCGGCCAGGGCCAGGAACAGTATGAAGATCAACACGCCCGCGCCGTCGTAGCCGGGAGGAATACGATTCTCGGTGATGAACGAGCTGTACATCCCCCGGGCCGCCTCGATCTTGGCGGGAAGGAAGAGTGAGGCGATGAAGTAAAGACCAACCACAATCATGGCCATGCCCAGGGAGGTCTCCGAAGCCGCTCCGGACCGGGGCCGGACGATGAGCGCCACCAGCAGCGCCATGAAAGCGAAGGCGCTTCCCAGGCAGAGACCGGTCAAAAGGGGAGGCAGTGTGATCGCATTCAGGGCGGCCCAGATGGAAAATGTCATGGCGGTCAGGCAGACAGGGCAGGGGACAAGCATCAGCAGCCGGGCTCGACCGGGGCGTTCGCACTGTCCGGCCGACTCATGTCCATGGCGTCTGCCAAAGATCACCACCAAGCCCCAGGCGATCATCCCGGTTGCCAGCAGCGTGTGCAGCCAGGGACCTTTGGCCAAGATCGGCTGCAGGATGCGCATTAGTCGTTCCGCGCCCACGGCGATCAGCATAAACAGGGCCACATAGCCGCCCAGGGTCAGGGCTATCCCCCGTGTTCCGACCCTGCCGTATCCCAGCCCGAGGCCGACCTTAAGGGCGAAGATTCCCAGGCTGAAGAGCATGCCGCCGATCCAGAGGATGATGTTGAGGTTCATGATGATCCTTTCTTTTAGAAAAATTTTCCCGCCGCACTTCCGTATACTGTCAATCCAGCAGCTCGAACCTGATCGGCAGCAACACCCGGCACGGAACCGGTCTTCCATTGCTTACGGCTGGCTTGAAGCGAGATGCCCGCACCGCTGCTACCGCCGACTCGTCAAAGCCGTGTCCCGCTTTTTCCATGACCTCCACAGTCTTGAGGTTGCCGTTTTCGTCGAGTGTCAGGCGCAGCAGCACGGTTCCCTCCTTGCCGATGCGCTGGGCGAAGCGGGGGTAGATCGGCAAAACCTTGTGAAGATAGGCAGGCCCCCCTTGTCCACCGAATACCCCATCCACCGGCCGGTTCAAGCCGCCGCCGGAACCGCCGGAGTCCGTTCCTCCTGCACCCGAAGCGTTGCCGGTCTGATGAGCTTTCCCGGAGCCGCCGCCTCCGCCCGCTGTTTGCGCCTGGGCCGACGACGTTGTTGACTGTCCTGTGGCAGCGCCCGTATCCGCACCCCGGTTGGCGGCGGGAGTGGAGATTGGTGAGGGTGTGACTGGCTTCGGTACCGGCGCAAGCGTTGTCCGTGGTTTCACGGACAACGTCTGCTCAGGTGTTTTTTCATGGGGCACCGGGACCGCCGGAGCCGCTGGTTGCGCCTCCCTGGCGGCCGAAGCTGCGCTTTTCGGACCCGGGGCCGGTTTTCCCCCGGCCGGTCGCAGAGAAGCCAAGCTGGGCATTTGCAGATCCACCATGATGCACTCGTGTACTTTCGGCGTATGGGGAATAGCGCAGCAAATGAAAATCAGTGTCCCGTGCAGCAGCAGCGAAAACCACAACGGCCAGCTTTGCCGTGTTTGCATCAGTATTGTAACGTCAGTTCTCCGTAACATGATCGCCCCGGCGCCTTTGAATATGAGTAGTACTGTTCATCGAACAGGTTGTTGACGGAGAAGGATGCCGTTGCCCATGAGGTCAGCTTGTACTGCAGCTTGACATCCGTGGTGATGTAGGAGTCGTAGGCCCCCTGAACGTGGTCGGCGATATCGTTGTTGGTGTCATTGCCGAAGCGCTTGCCTACATAGCGGGCTATGATTGAAGCGCCGAATGGCCCGTAGTCCAGATCAGCGCCGGCATTGACCATGTCCTTGGGAACGTCGGTCATGTGCTTGCCGGCCGATGCGGGAACAGCACTGTTTTCGGTTATCCTGGCATCGGTGTAGGTGTAGTTGGCGAAAAGCCGCAGCAGTTTTCCGAATCTCTGCTCCGCCTCCAGTTCGACCCCCTTGCTTTCCGCACAGCCTGCATTGGCCTTGTCTTTCAACGTTGCCGTCTTTGATGTGCTGTAAATCAGGTTGCTGATGTAGTTCTCGAAATAGGTCACTTTGAACGTTGCGCCTTGCCACAGTTTCTGCTCCACGCTGGCATCCCAGGACAGGGTGGTTTCCGGCTTGAGGTCAGGGTTACCGGCGTAGGTAATGCCGCTGGAAGTGGTCCAGGTGCGGTACAGGTCGTAGACCGTGGGCGCCCGGAATGCCTTGCCGCCGGAAATCCTGAAAACGGTTCCGTCAAAGGGCTTGTAGACGACGGCTCCCTTGGGACTGAAGGCGTTGGCGCTACGTGAGGAATAACTGCGGGGATAGTCGTTGGATTCCGGCTGGTCGACATAGCCGTCGAAGGTCTCCCACCAGTCCTGGCGGAATCCGGCGAACAGAGTCAGATTGTCCAGAAGCGGGATCTCGTCCTGCATGAACAGGGCAAAAGTCCGGTCCGATCCCCTGGATTCGTAGGTCAAGTCCGTCGTGGAGTTTTTGTTCCGCCAGTCCGACAAGGTGTGTTCCTTGGAATGGGCCCATCCGGTGCGGAAAGATCCGCCGTAGGTCAGGATCTGCTGCCGGAAAAGCGGCGTGGTGAATTGAAGGTCCACGCTCCAGGCGGCTGCGGGGGTGTCGGAAAGCTTGCCCGGCCCTCCGGATCTGGTGGTGGTGGAAGATGTGGGGGTTACCCCCCAGTTGGTGACCTGATCCATATAGCCGAGCAGCAGCCTGACCTTCGTTTCCAGCAGTTCCGTATCCAGCGTCAGGTTGTAGACGTACTGATCACTTCCTCCGTTGTTTCCCAGGAATGTGCCCTCAGTCACCTTGCTGTAGGACCATGCGTCGTTTCCACCGGAATTCCGCAGATACGTGCGCGGGTCGCTGTAATCGTACTCACCGGTTGACTTGAAAAAGGTGAATCGTGCTTTTGTGTCAGGGGTAAACGCGTATTCGGTTTTGACGGTCAGGTTGTCCTGCCAGCCGCCGTTCCGCCCTTTGTCGCCGACAAGAAACTTATCCGCGCCATAGGCGTCGGTGGTTTGTGACCAGCCGGTCAATCCGGTGGGCTTCGTGCTTTGGACGTTGAAGTCGGAGCGGTAGCCGTCCGTTGCCAGATAATCGTTGTGAATATAGATCCGTAGCTTGTCGGCAATTACGTCTCCGTAGGAAGCGGCGATCCGGCGCGTGTTTTCCGCTCCGGCCCCTGCCAGGGCTGAACCGAAACCGCCTTGCAGCATGAACTCCCGTTTTTCCGGCATGCGGGTAATCATGTTGACCACGCCGCCCATGGCATAACCGCCGTAGAGACTGGAAGCGGGGCCTTTGACCACCTCGATCCGCTCCAGGCTCCCCGGCGCAATACCTACCGAGAGGAACGAACCGGAGTAAGGGTTGTTCATGGTGATGCCGTCAAGCAGGATCAGTGTCCGGGACTGGCCGGGGATGCCGCGCAGGGTAATCGCGGCCATACGGTCCATCATTCCCTTGCCGCGGGTGGTGTATACCCCGGCGGTGGTGTTGAGGACATCATCAACCGTGACGATGTTTCTTTTCGCCATCTCCTTGCCGGTGATGACCGAAACACTGCCAGGCGCCGCCGACAGGTCCTTCTCCGTCCTGGTGGCGGTTACCACGACGGTTTCCAGTGTTTCCGGCTCCTGCGCCGCCGCGCAGGGCGCCAGCGTCAGCACGATCCCACAGGCAATCGTGCCGGCGTGTCTACTCCTCCGCATGAACCCTCCATAAAATCCATCTTCATTTCATCTTCATTTGCCAGTCGGTTCCGACACCATGCCGAGCCGTTTGATTCCGGCTGCCTTTATGTCGGCCATGGCTGTTTGTAGTCCGATCAAGGGTGTTGACCTTTTATCTGGCAATTCCAAGTGCCGCTCCCAGAGCCACCGTAAGCTGCGGTTCTTTCAGGACATGCACCTCCCGCCCCATTTCTTCGCATAACGCCCGGCGCAGCCCGTCATTATGCGCCGGCCCGCCGTCAAGGCAGATGTCATCTTCCAAATTCATGCTTTCTGTCAGGGAGGCGACCCGCGCTGCAATGGCCCGGTTCAGGCCGGCAATGATGTCATTTCTATCCATGCCGCGAGCCATGAGTGAGATCAGCTCGGTCTCGGCGAATACGGCGCAGGTGCTGCCGATCTCCGCAGGGGAGGCGCTTTCACGATCCCTGTCCCCGAACTCCGCCAGGGGAACGTCAAGAATACGCTCCGCCATCTCGAAGAACCTGCCGGTGCCTGCGGCGCATTTGTCGTTCATCCTGAAATCGGCCACGCTGCCGTCCGGCCAGAGTTTGATGATTTTCACGTCCTGACCTCCGATGTTGATAATGCTTCCGATCCTCCCGCCGCTTAGCGCGAAGGCTCCCAATGCATTGGCCGAAATTTCATTGACGGTTCTTTTCGCCCTGCGGAAAAGCCCCTTGCCGTAGCCGGTGGTGGCGATGCCGTCAAGCGTTCCCTCCTCCAGCCCCCGTTCCTTCAGCCCCTGCCGGAAGAGCAGTTCGCACGAGTCGACGTAGCTGGCGGTAGCCGGAAGAACGCCGCACCAAACCGGTCCGCCGTTTTCGATGATGACCGCTTTGATGGCGGCTGATCCCAGATCAAATCCCATGGTTATCATGTCTCGACTCCTTTTTATGCAGAAGATCGCGGAACGCCTCCAGCCTGACCAGCAGGTTTTTTCCGTCTTCCCGTGAACAATCGGTTTCGATGCGTATAAACTGGAATCCCTGGTCCTTGATGGCTTTTTCGTAGCGATAGCTTTCCATGTCATAAGGGTGGCATCCCTTCAAAACATGGTAAATTACCCCCTGAATCTTGCGCTGGCGCAGGGTTTCCAGCAGGTTGTTGAACCGCCGGGAGTTGTCCGTGAAGGTGGGGCAGGTGCATCCCAGGTGATGCTGTTCCGCCAAGGCACGTAACAGCCCCTCTTCGGAGCGATCCTTGCCCAAGGCAGGCCCAGCCATGATCCGCTCCGAGGAGCAGAGTTCGTCTCCGGCTATGTGCATGCCGGCCTCTTCGATTAACAACGGCATTTTGAGATTGGGGAAGAAAATCGGTGAACCGGCCAGGAAAACGCGCGCACCGGTGAGGGGAGGGTGTTCCTCCAGAACCGGCAGAAGGTGCAGAACCTGTTCCGTCCAGGCTTTCGCGTCTCCCGCCAGAAATGCGTGCGCAATGACCGCGCTCCATGTTCCGCTGATCAGGTTCCGGGTCCGCGCATCCATAAGGCGCACGAAAGCATCCCACGCTCCGGCGCGGATCTTCATGGACCGGAGCAGAGCCTTGCGTGACAGGGATTTTCCTGCCAGCCGTTCCAGGATCAGTTTCAGGTGCCGCACCTCTTCCAGCCAGTGCCGTTGTCCCCGTTCACTTTCGCGGATGCGGGGCAGTTCCATGACATGGAATCGCGGCGCTTGGGCATCGGCCATTTCCGGTAGTTTTGCCATCCAATCGCAGGTGGCTGGCACAATTATCAGCTCGCAAAGCCGCTCCGGCGATTCATCCACAATAAACGACCCAAGGGTGGATTTGAGCAGAGGACAGGCCAGAGCTGGAAGCCGCGGCGAGGCCAGCCGCTGTTTTGACGCGGCATGGGCGCACAGACGATAGGGATGAAAGCCGAGAGCGGCCACAAGCTCCGGTGGGGCCTGGAGACAGGTGAGGCCGACCAGCGGTTTGCCAAGTCGTTCCCGGAATCGCTCCTGATAGGGGAACAGGGCAATGAGTTCAAGAAAATAATCGTACTCATCCAAGTAGTCGTTGCGGGAGCGAAGCGATGCTATCTCCGTGGTGTACTCCGCCGCCATGTCAGCCCTGGCGCGCATCCGCTGCATTTCTTTACTGCCGGGAACAGCTCTGTTCATCAAAATAAACCTCGCGTGAGTTTACAGGCCGCTCCCGACGCGGATGAAGCGAAGATACGCAACCCGAGCCACCGGAACGTAAGTGTGCCGTCGTGGGGGCAGGAGGAGGCGCAGGTCATGCACGCCATGCATTCAGGTGTCATAACATCCCGGTTCGTCAGTTCCTCCCGGACGGTTCGGATATCCATGGGACAGTTTCTCCGGCAATTGCTGCAACCGGCGCAGGCGTCCACTTTTTTGGTGAACTTGATCAGACCGATGCGATCCAGTATGCCGAGCAAGGCAAGCGTGGGACAAAATATGCAGAAGAACCGCTCCTTGAAGAACATCCCGGCCAGAAAAACGCCCGTTAGCAGCATCGAGAGGGTGGTCATGGCCGTGGTAATGCCATTGGTGGTGTCAATGGCCACATGGGCCGTATCTCCGCCCAAAAGCGGCATGATCGGCTTAGCCGGGCAGATCTGGCAGAAGGGAAGGCCGAAATCTCCGTGCAGACCCAGGTTGGCGATGGCGAGCGGTATCGTCAGCAGTAGAACCAGCAGGATGTATTTCACCGCGCGCAGACGGTCAGAGGTTGCCCAGGACCAGCGCGCCTCGGTGATGCCGAACCGGTTCCTGATCCAGGTGATGACGTCCTGCAGTGTGCCGAAGGGGCAGATCCAGCCGCACCAGAGCTTGGAGAGCGGAATGGCCATCAGGATGAACAGGGCCGTCATCTTGAGCGTTTCCAGGCCACGGGGCCCGGCTAGGACCGGCAGCGCGGCCTGCATGCCCCAGAAGGAACCCTGTAACGCCATCAGAAAACAGTGCCCGCCGCAACCATTGACATAGGGACAGGAGAGACAGGGCAAGGCATATCCCAGCTTGAGGCCGAAACGGCCGCCATAGGTCAGCAGCAGAAATGAGAAGGATTGCGCCAGTAACCGGACGCGGGAGAGACTCACGCGGATTTCCTCCGTTTCAGCAGTACCGTGAGAACGCTCAGGGCACAGGCGGCACACATGGTCAACACACCGGGGAGCGGTTTGCGATGAGCGGTGCGATTCCGGTGCAACGGCAGGGTGAATGTGGCGCGGCAGCCGCCGTTCTCCGCCACCAGCAAGGTTTGCTTGGCGCTCCGTTCCTCGAGACCATTGAGGATGGCGTCGTCGGGCGGCGTATAGGTCGCAAAACCGGCTGTATTCAATACGACTCTCTCCGGCGGGAGATGCTCATCCAGTATGGTGATGGCGGAGCAGGGAAAAACGTTCAAACGGTTCCGGCAGGTGATACCGAGCGGTTCACCGGTTTGTCTCCAGTAATTGAAGGAAGGAGTAACCCGGATTTCCAACGGACTTTCCGGCAAATCCATGGGGAGCAATGAAGCCGCCTTCCCCGGCTTGATTTGCCCGAAACGCTGGTACGAGGTAACGGCGCTGTGCCGGACTGTCTCGCCTTGTTCGTGGCTTGAGGCGGTTACTTGGAACACTAGGCGCTGCTCCGCGCCGACCCGGACGCGGACCAACAGTGCTCCGTCCCGCGCCGGCTCCGGCCTGACATCCATGGTCCTCCAGTGATCTCCCGAGGCCAGGGCGTAACTGACTCTCAAGTCGCTGAGCAACGCCGGACCGATGTTGCCCGCCGGGAAACGTCCGAAGTTGATTGTCAGGGGAAGGATAACTGAGCCGTCAGACTTCCGTTCTCCATTTTCCGCAGAAAGCCAGAGGTAATCCTTTTCGGGAGAGAAGGAAGAAGCACAGGCGAAAACGGGCGAACCGGAGAGGAACATGATAAAAAAAGTGAAGATGGTTAGCTGAAAAATCATTATGCCACGTCCATCATCCCGGCAATGGTTCGTTCGGCGGCGGAATAGGGATCGATGCCGCGATCGGCCATGGCATCCAACATGGAATCCAGGAGGTTGTCCTGCTCCAGGTATTTCGCGGCACGGCGCTGAAGGGAGAAACTGATGATGTCCAGCAGGTAACCGCGATTACGCTCGCGGCTGAAACTATCCATAGCCCCACTGTGCTGCAGAAATTCGCGGTGAGCGGTTATTTCACGGCACAGTTCGTCAATACCGGTTCCACGGTTTGCTTCGGTTTTAACCACCGGAGGTTTCCGGTCCAGCTTGAAAAAGGCGCGCATGTCCAGCATGGTGTTTAGATCCCGCGCCGTTTCGTCCGCTCCCACGTGATCTGCCTTGTTGACCACGAAGATGTCGGCTATTTCCAGGATGCCGGCCTTGATAGACTGGATGCCGTCTCCCAGGCCGGGTACCGTGACTACGCAGGTGGTATGGGCGATCCGGGCGATATCCACTTCATCCTGTCCCACGCCAACAGTTTCGATGAGAATCACGTCTTTGCCCAGGGCATCGAGGACCATGACCACATCGGCGGTGGAGCGGGAAACGCCGCCCAGCGCGCCGCGGGTGGCCAGGCTGCGGATGAACACCCCCTCATCGGTGAAGTGATCGCTCATACGCACCCGGTCCCCCAGCACCGCGCCGCCGCTGAAGGGGCTGGTTGGGTCGATGGCTACCACGCCGACCGTTTGGCCTCGCGAACGGAACGCGCCGATCAACCGGTCGGTGAGTGTTGACTTGCCCGCTCCCGGAGGGCCGGTAATACCAATGATATGAGCCTTGCCCGTAGCGGGAAAGAGCTGTTTCAATTCTTCAATCGCCTCGGGCCGTTTATCATCGATGTAACGCATAATACGCGCCGCGGCACGGATGTCGCCGTTGAAAATTCTGTCGGCAAGAGACATGGAAATGCTCCTATATTCATTAAAACACCACCATTCGCGACATGACACCATCACGAATAGTGGCGTTTTGCTTGAATCAATGTCCGCACTGGCAAAGTTCGGTCAGAATGCCGTTGCTGCTCTTGGGATGAATGAAGGCGATCAGGGTGCCGTGGGCGCCGTTGCGCGGCTTCTCGTCGATCATGCGCGCACCGCCCGTGATCATGGTGGCGATGGCGGCCGAGCAGTCATCCACCTCGTAGGCTAGGTGATGGACGCCGCTGCCGTTCTTTTCCAGGAATTTGGCGATGGGACTGTCGGAGGAAGTGGGCTCCAGAAGCTCAATCTTGGCTTCACCGATGGTGAACATGGCAACACGAACCTTTTGTTCGGCCACTTCCTCGCAGCCGACTAAAGCCATGCCGAGCTGGTCCCGGTAAAAGGGAATGTTCTCTTCCAGTGATGTGACGGCAATGCCGATGTGGTTGATTTTTTTGAGCATGATGTTTTCCTTTTGAATTATTTATCTCCCGAATACTGTTTCAGGAGTTGCAGAGCTGCCATGGTCGGGGCGACGGTTCCTTCCTTGACCCCCCGTTCCATGGCGGGGATGGCGCTTTTAACCGCCGGGTGACCGAAAAAGCTTTTTTCCAGGAATTCCCGCACTAGGGTGTAGACCCATTCCAGGTTCTGCTCCTGACGACGGCGGATAAAGACTCCGGACTTTACTGTCGTACGCTTGAATTCCTCGATCACGTGCCAGATTTCGTCGATGCCGTTGCCGGTGATCGCCGAACAGGTTCTGGCGCCGGTCAGCCATCCTTCCGTAGCAGGCTGGAGGTAGTGCAGCACCTGCTCGTAATCCGATCTGGTGGCATTGGCGCGGATCACGTTATCGCCGTCGGCCTTGTTGACCACGATCAGGTCGGTCAGTTCCATGATTCCTTTCTTGATTCCCTGCAGGTCGTCACCGGCCCCGGTGATGGTGACCAGCATGAAGAAGTCCACCATGGAACGCACTGTAACCTCGCTCTGGCCGACGCCGACGGTTTCCACCAGGATGACGTCGTAACCGGCCGCCTCGCAGAGGAGCATGGTTTCCCGGCTCTTGCGGGCTACGCCCCCCAGGACCCCTCCCGAGGGGGAGGGGCGGATGAAGGCGTTGGCGTGGCGGGACAGGACTTCCATGCGGGTCTTGTCCCCCAGAATACTCCCGCCGGTAACGCGGCTGCTGGGGTCAACCGCCAGAACGGCCACCCGGTGTCCCCGGTCGCAAAGCCGGGTTCCCAAAGCTTCGATCAGGGTGCTCTTACCCGCGCCCGGTACACCGGTCACCCCCACGCGAACCGCGTCACGGCAGCGGGGGAGAATCAACCGCAGTAGTTCCTGGGCTTGGTCCTGGTGGCGGGCGGCATTGCTTTCCACTAGGGTGATTGCCCTGGCCAGCAGCATCCGGTCGCCGGCCAGCACCCCTTCGGCGTATTCTTCCACCAAGAGTTCCCGTCGTTTTGTTACCGGGCCGCGCCGTTCCGGGGTAACAGCCGGAGTGTGGGACAGGCCATCATGGAGGCTGTGTATTCCATCCATGACAAAGGTGGTGAACCCGTCCTCCGTTCCGGCCTGTTCCGGTATCCATTCGGGGCGCTTTCCTTCCGGCTTCCCGGCACTCATGTCAGACGCTGTTTCAGCAGCTCCAGGGTTTTCCTGGCCGCGATGGGAATAACCGTGCCCGGTCCGAAGATCAGGTCGGCACCGTGGTCGTACAGGTACTGGTAGTCCTGGGCGGGGATGACGCCACCGATTTGTACTAGTATGTCTCCGCGTCCCCGCTTTCTCAGTTCTTCCACCAACTGCGGGAGCAGGGTCTTGTGGCCGGCGGCCAGGGAACTGAACCCGACCACATGCACGTCGTTCTCCACCGCCATGTCGGCCGTCTCCTCGGGGGTCTGGAACAGCGGACCCACATCCACGTCAAACCCCAGGTCGGAGAAGGCGGTGGCGATGACCTTGGCACCCCGGTCATGGCCGTCCTGTCCGATTTTGGCAATCAGGATACGGGGCCGCCGTCCTTCATGTTCCTCGAATTCGGCGCACATGCGTTGAACTTCCTGTACTTCTTCACTCTCCGCGTATTCGGAGCTGTACACGCCGGAGATGGAGCGGATAACCGCTTTGTGGCGAGGGTAGACCTTTTCTATGGCGTCGGAGATTTCTCCAAGGCTGGCCCGCGCCTTGGCAGCTTCAACCGCCAGTTCCAGCAGATTGCCGTTCTCGCGGGATTCGGCTGCCTTGGTAATGGCCTCCAGGATGCTCTGAACTTTTGCGTTGTCCCGTTCCGCCCGCAGTTTCTTCAGACGCTCAAGCTGTGCCGCACGCACGGCGGTATTGTCGATGGAGAGGATGTCGATGGGATCTTCCTGCTCCAGGCGGTATTTATTGACCCCGATGATCGGCTCGGCCTTGGAGTCGATCCTGGCTTGGCGCCGGGCCGCGGCTTCTTCGATGCGCATCTTTGGCAAGCCGGTGTCGATGGCCTTTGCCATGCCTCCCAGGGATTCCACTTCCAGAATGTGGGCCCAGGCTTTCCTGCGCAACTGGTCGGTCAGCCATTCCACGTAATAGGAACCGCCCCAGGGGTCGATGGACTTGCAGATGGATGTTTCGCTCTGCAGGTAGATCTGTGTGTTGCGGGCGATGCGGGCCGAGAAGTCGGTGGGAAGGGCGATTGCTTCGTCCAAAGCATTGGTGTGCAGCGATTGGGTGTGGCCCAGAGTAGCAGCCATGGCTTCGATGCAGGTTCTGGCAACGTTGTTGAATGGGTCCTGCTCGGTCAGGCTCCAGCCCGAGGTCTGGGAATGGGTGCGCAGGGCCAGTGATTTGGGATTTTTGGGATTGAACTGTTTGAGCAGCTTGGCCCAGAGCAGGCGTCCGGCGCGCAGCTTGGACACTTCCATGAAGTAGTTCATCCCCTCGGCCCAGAAGAAGGAGAGGCGGGGGGCGAATTTGTCCACGTCGATACCGGCGGCGATGCCGGTGCGGACATACTCCAGACCGTCGGCAATGGTGTAGGCCAGCTCGATGTCCGCCGTGGCGCCAGCTTCCTGCATGTGATAGCCGGAAATACTGATGCTGTTGAACTTGGGCATGTACTTCGATGTGTACTCGAAGATGTCGCCGATGATGCGCATGGAGCCCTTGGGTTCGTAGATGTAGGTGTTGCGCACCATGAATTCCTTGAGAATGTCATTCTGGATCGTGCCGGACAGTTCCTCAAGCTTTGCGCCCTGTTCCAGGCCGGCCACGATGTAGAAGGCCAACACCGGCAGCACGGCGCCGTTCATGGTCATGGAAACGGACATCTGGTTGAGCGGGATACCGGAAAAGAGGATTTCGGCGTCAAGAATGGAGTCAACTGCGACCCCGGCCTTGCCCACGTCCCCCACGACGCGGGGATGGTCGGAGTCGTAGCCGCGGTGGGTGGCCAGGTCAAAGGCCACGGAAAGCCCCTTCTGGCCCATGGCCAGGTTGCGGCGGTAGAAGGCGTTGCTTTCTTCAGCAGTGGAGAATCCGGCGTACTGGCGGATTGTCCAGGGGCGCTGGACGTACATAGTGGGGTAGGGGCCGCGCAGATTGGGCGCGATTCCTGCCATGTAACCGATGTGCTCGATGCCCCGGATGTCTTCTTCAGTGTAGAGAGCCTTGACCGGAATCTGTTCATTGGTCATCCAGACCGGCGGTTCGCCCAGTTTCTCGCGGAAACACTGCTCCCAGGTGCTGTTATCCGCGCTCTTTTTGGACGGCTCATAAGCAATGTCCTTAAAATTCGGGAAAGTACTCATTTATTTCACCCCACTGTAACGGCTCTGCAGGCTCTTGTTCATCTCGTAGCAGTTGGAACGGATGTGGATAAAATCATCCACGCCCGCTGTCCGGAATTCCTGTTCCGTCTCGGCCGTCTGTTTGCCGGCGACGATTATGGTCATCTCCGGCTTACGGGCTTTTACCGCAGCGGTCAGGCCGGGGACGTAATCCGGATAGGCGGCGTCACTGGAACAGATCACCATGATCGCCGTATTCGATGCCAGGGCAGCCTCGGCTGCTTCGTCCACTCCGGAGAACCCTTCGTTGTTCAGCATCTGGAAACCGCCAACTTCGAAGAAGCCACAGGTGAAATCGGTTCTCGGCTTGTGCTGCGGGATCGGTCCCATGTTGGCGAGAAAAATTGACATGCGTTTTCCCGTCTCGGACAGATGTTTTTCAGAAGTGCGCCGCAACTCCTCAAACGGTTCGGATGCGCGATGGATGTGAAGCGCCCGCACCAATGGAAATCCGGCGTCGCTCCGCTGTATCAGCGAGCTCAGATCACCCAGGGTAGCGCCGTTGTTGGCCGCTTCAATGGCCATATCCATGCTGTCGGGAGTGTTGTTCTCCAGGCTGCGGGAAAGGTCGGCCAGGATTTTCGGCAGTGAAGTGCTGGCATGTTTCATGCGGAAATCGGCTACCGCCTTGGTGCGTTGACGCCGGATCGCCTCTCCGTCGCTTTCGGGAATTTCGATCGGCTTTTCCAGCAGGTTTGCGTACATGTTTGTTCCCAGAATGACATCCTGGCGACCGGCGATACGCTGCCACCGCTTTGCTGCCGTGTCTGCCGCATGTTTCTGGGGATAGCCGTCGGCGATGGCCCGGGCCATGCCTCCCATTGCTTCGATTTCCTGGAAAATACCCCAAGCTGCGCGGGCGAATTCGTCAGTCAGCTTCTCGATGTAGTAGGAGCCGCCACCCATGTCGATGGGCATGGTGAAACGCGCTTCCTGCTGGAGGATGATCTGGGCGTTGCGGGCAATACGCCGTGAGAATCTATCCGGTGTTCTGACTGGTTCGTCGAAGGGGGCCAGGTGCATGCTGTCCACGCCTCCCACAGCTCCGGAAAATCCCTCGCTGGTGATGCGCAGCATGTTCACGTACGGGTCGTAGATGGTTTTGTTGTAGGCTGACGTGCGGCCGTGGACGTTCATCTTCCGGGCCTGCTCGTCTGCTCCGAATGCTTGAGTGAGCTGGCTCCAGAGGATGCGGCCGGCGCGCAGTTTGGCGATTTCCATGAAGAAGTTCGATCCGAGGGAAAAACCGAAGCGTATGCGGGGAGTAATGTCGTTAACGCTCATGCCGCGATTGATCAGTTCCCGCAGATATTCGGCGGCGGTAGCCAGGGCGAAGGCTACTTCCTCCGTGGAACTGGCTCCCGAGTCATGGTAGGGATGTCCCTGGACGAAGATGGTCTGCAGCTTCGGCATGGCCTCCTTGGCCCAGGCAGTGCTCTGGTACATGAGATCATAGGCGCCGGCAAGCTCGATCCGAAGCGAGCCACGCAGAGCCAGTTCAGTCAACGGGTCGCTGCCAATGCAGCCCTGAACCTTTTTGAGGTCGATTCCTTCCTTTTTCAGTCCGGCGGCAATCAGGGAAAGCAGTGGAAAGGTAGCGGCTCCGCAGTGGCAGAGCAGGGGGATTCGTTCCATATCCATATTTTTGAACGTGCTGCGCACATCCGCCAGAGTCGACAGAGACATGCCGCGATAGCCCACCAGACTGTCTTCTCTTTCAGCCGGATCAAATCCTGCGCGGCTTGGTTCGTCCAGAACCAGGTTCACCATGGTCTGGCCACGTTCAAGATCATACCGGGATTCCGTGTTGAATTCTTCGGGCAGCGATGCATGCAGTTCCTGGCAGATATCCCACGCCTTTTCCAGGTAGCCTCCCACACGGGTGCTCCGCACGAATGGTGGAAAACCGGGTTGAGAATCCATGTGGGGCAGACCCTTGAGGTCATCGGGACGGTAAATGGGCTGTATGGTCAGGTTTTCATAGGTGGGGGTGAACATGATCTTTTCGAAAGGTGCCCCTTTCAGGGCTTTCACCACTTCCTCTTTCCATTGGCCGTAATCAGGAACGGCGAATTCGTCAAAGAACCCGCTGTTCGCGTCGATTGTCGTGATATCGACCGTTACTTCAGCTTCCGCCATGTGCTTGTTTCCTCCTTGTGTTATTGCTGCTTCTCCGTTTTTCGTCCTGCTGGGTGCGCTACGCCGCGAAGCCGACTGGATTACTTGTTTCCCCTCCGTCTCGCGTGTGCAGTGGCGCGGGACGGAGGGGCGCAGGAAGGTCGGCACTGGCTGATATGCCGCCTTCCCTGGGTCCGTTCGCTTCGTGCTGGCACGAAAGCGGACGAAAGGCTCTGGCCGTCACACAATGGTAACGGTTCTTGGTTTAGGATGCCGGGCGAAGCCAGCCGCCCGGCAGCTTGCCTCTTACCGATAGTTTCCCCCCAAGGATGCAACCGGTCTGCGGCAAGAAAATTGTAATTAAGGAATACAACCGTTGGTGAAAGGAGGTTAGGGGCTGTTTTGCAGGAGGAAGGCCATAAAAAAGTCCGCATGCCATATGGCGTGCGGACTTTCCGTATTCAAGAGTCCTGTAATTGTCCACTCTCCCTTTACCACGGGGAACTGTTGAGTGCTGAGATCAGGCAGGTCTTCTGGCTCGCGAATCATCCTCCGGGCGCCTTCCCGACCATTGTGGTCAGTGGCGTTTATGCCCTTCGTCATCGCTTACAGCGGCGGGTCCGCGGGGGAATCGCTTCTTCCTGAAGTTCACCCCTCTTCCCTATCAAGCCCCTAAGGGCACCGTGATCCGGATATTCTTTCTCTACCGTGTTGTGGCAGATATGTTGGTGAAAACTTAAATCAATCTTTAAACGCTGTCAAGTTTTTTAGTGAGAATAAAATTGTAGATTCGAGTCAGGGAAGATTCCTGCTTTCGTTAATGACTTTTGAGTTGCACGATTTTTAAATTCATGTAACTAAAAGTATTGCACGAAATAGATAATCGTGCTACTCAAGATTTCAAATGAGTCTGACTTTCATTGATCTTGTGTAAGGAAGACAGTGATGGAACAAAATATCAGCGATCGATGTTGTGGCGTGGAAATGGTTGTTTGTGATCAAACGCTGAAGCCGGGATTCAGCCGGTTCTTCGGACTTTCACTCCTCGTTCACATGGTTTTCGTCTCCAGTTTCATGCTCATGCAAAGAAACATGCCCGTTGCTTCCCTCCACTCTCCTCCGGTTGAAGTCGAGATCCACGACATGGAAATGAAAAAGGCTGAGCCGTCATCCGCCGACAAAGCGGTTTCAAGGGCAATTGCCCGGCCAGCCATGAGCCCGAAGGTTGTACCGATGGCTTCGCCACAACCGGCAGTAGAACGGCTTCCATCCAAAATCGAGCCTGTTCAGCCTCCCACGCCGTTGCAGCCTGCTTCCACGAGTCCTGATGCCGCGCCGGTGTTGGCTCATTCTGGTCCGACCGGTCCGGTTGTCGCGGGAGCGGTTACTACTGGAACGACGCGTCTTGGCTCGGTCACAGGCGGGGGAGGGGGCGGAACCTCTAATAAAATTCATGATTTATCCTTTGGTAGCGGCAATGGACCATCATTCCTGACGAGAGTTGATCCGAGCTATCCGCTGGCCGCGCGCAGAATGGGGCGCGAAGGCAAGGTTCTGCTTCGTTTGACCCTGGATGAGCGTGGAAAACTGCTCCATGTGGATGTGCTGGAAAACCCCGGTTACGGTTTTGCCGACGCGGCTGTCGATGCGGTCAGAAAATCCCGTTTCCTGCCTGCCCACATCAGTGATCGTCCGGTGGCGTCTCGTGTTCGTCTGCCCATCCGGTTTGCCTTGCAGACCGCCGAATAAATTTTCGTGGGTTCTTATGTTGAATGTCATGCCGCCCCATGGCGGCTATCAAGGAGGGGTGTGTCGTGCGCAAACTAAGTGTGTTGGTAGCGGTTTCCCTGCTGGGTACGGTGATTTCCGGCGTTCCAGTCAGGTCGGAGGAAACGGATGACTCAAAGATGGATGAAATCCTGGTCGTTCCCAAGGGAAAAATCGCCGATGAGGTGACCACTGCCCCGGCGGTGATTGAAACGCGCACCGCCGAAGAACTCAAGCGGATCAACAAGGTGGATTCGTCCGATGTGTTCAGAAACATGCCGGATGTCTACGTCAGGAAGCTCTATCCCGGCTCCACCAACAGGCCAATCGCCATCCGGGCCAACCCATTGTCTCTAACGGCGCGCAGCCTGGTGCTCATGGACGGTATCCTGATCAGCAATTTTCTGGGTTCGGGAAGCAGTAACGGCCCCCGCTGGCAGGCGGTCGCACCGGATGAGATCGAGCGGATCGATCTGATTTACGGACCGTTTTCAGCCGCGTTCAGCGGAAATTCTCTGGGAGGCACGGCCCTGATCAGCACTCATCTGCCCCAGAAACGTGAAATGAGCATTGAAGCCGGTTATACCTACCAGAACGCGGACGAATACAATACCAGCAAGGACATGCATGGCTACACCGCCCACGCCACCTATGGCGACAAGGTCGGTCCGCTCTCACTCATGCTCTGGTATGATCGCCTGGAAACAAGGGCGCAAGCAATCTCATTCATGACTCCCTCATCGTCTAGCGCCTCGGGCACACCCGTTAGTGGTTATGTCGATGACCGCGATCCCCAGGGAAACCGGCGTTATATCATCGGTTCCGCCGGAACCACCTATGTGACGAACAATACGGCGAAACTGAAGCTGGCTTACGACCTGCCGGGCGACTCTCAACTTCGCTTCAACTATATCTTCTGGGACAGCACCCAGAATTATGATTCACCAGAATCTTATCTGCGCGATTCCGCGGGTAATACCATCTATTCGGGGACTATCGATATCAACGGAACCGGGTATACGGTGTCCCCTTCGACCTTTTATTACCAGAACGTGTACAGACAGGACATGCTGTACGCTCTTTCCTACTCACGAAAGCCAGCCAGCGGCCTTAAGTTGTCGGTCGATCTCAGTTGTTTCGACATCTTCAAGGACCTGACCCAAAAATCAAGTGGAGCTCCCCCCTCATCAAGTTCGGGCGGCGCCGGAACCGTGGTTGACAACGATGGCGGATGGTATACGGCCGATATTAAAGGCTCGTATGACATAAGCTGGCTGGGAAACCATACTCTGTCTTCGGGATATCATTTCGACCACTACGTCGTGGATACGAAAACCTGGCTGACATCAAACTGGAAAAACGATACGCGCACTTCACTCAGTCAGAGAGACAGGGGCAAAACCGGCACTCATGCCGTGTTTCTGGAAGATACCTGGAATATCAATCCCCAGTGGACCCTGTACCTGGGCGGACGCTATGAATGGTGGGACGGCTTTGACGGGTCAAAGTACGTTAACGGCACATCGGGTGAGGTTACCAACAAATTTCTGAACAAAAGCGATAATGGTTTTTCTCCAAAATTCTCCATCACATACCGTCCCACGCAGGACTGGAGTTTCCGCTATTCCCTTGGCATTGCCAACCGCTACCCGACTGTTGGCGAACTGTACTACGCAGTAACGAATGCCAGCGGTGTTGTCAGTATCTCCAACCCCAACCTCAAACCGGAGCACATTCTGGCTCACGACTTCACCATCACCCGCAATCTCTGGGGATATGGGGAAGGACGTCTGACGTTTTTCCAGAATGAGGTTGATGACGCGATCTACAGCCAGAACAATGTCAATAACGCCACCAGCATCACCACCAAGTACTACCAGAATGTGGATGAGGTGCGCACCAGAGGCATCGAAGTTTCCATTGATTTACGCAAACTGCCGCTGGAGGGATTGGGAATCTCCGCTAACGCGGCCTGGGCCAATGCTGAAATCATGAAAAACGATGCAGTTCCGGCAAGCGTGGGCAAACAGTTTCCGGGCGTGCCGAAATGGCGGGCCAAATTCACCGTGGACTATGCTCCCACAGAACGCTGGTTTTTGACTTTCAGCGGAAATTACTCAAGCCGTCCCTATTACAACCTGGACAACAGCGACACCAGCGGCGGATATGGCGGTTATGATGAATATCTTGTTTTCGACACCAAGGCTTCCTACAAAATCAATGATAACCTGACCGCCTCGGTGGGCGTGGATAATCTGACCAACGTCCTCTACCACGAATTCCATCCTTATCCCCGCAGGACCGTGTACGCCAACATGAAATACACATTTTAGAAATCTCTCTCAAGTTTGAGCGGATTTCCAGACATTCATCCAAAGGAGATCGCAATGAAGAACCAACCCTTGAAGTACGTCGCGACTGTTCTTGCAACAGCGGCAACTATTTGTAGCGCAGCGGCAACAGCGTCCGCCCATGACACCTGGGCGGTAATGAAGGACTACACCCTGGCAAAACCGGCGACGCCGTCGCTGAACGTCGTTTCAAGCCATCTGTTTTCATTCCCGGCCCATGATGCTGTGGCAACACAAAAAGCCGGAAAAGTTTTCTTCCTGGCGCCGGACGGTGCGGAAATTAAATCCGTTCCCGCCGGTAAGGACACTTTCCGGGCGGCGCATGCAATCAAATTGCAGGGAACCTTTTTGGCTGTGGCCGTGGCTCCGGCTGGTTTTTCTACAAAGACGACGGAAGGTTACAAACAGGGCAAAACGAAGAAGGATGTGAATGACGCCCTGGCCTGCAGTTATTCGGAAAAGTTTTCCAAGGCGCTCTTTACCTTGGGGAGCGCAGGAGGAAACGCTTTTTCCGGAACCCTGGGGCATGTCCTGGAAATCGTTCCGCAACAGGATCCTTCCAGGATGAAAGTTGGTGATGTCATGACGGTCAAAGTGCTGTTCCGTGGCAAACCGCTTCCCTCAACGAATGTTTCCGGCGTGTATGCCGGTTTTACCGATGATCCCGGCACCTTTGCCTACAGCACCTCCACCAACAAGGAAGGGATAGCGAAGATCAGGCTGATCCACAACGGACCCTGGCTGGTGCTGGTCAAGCAGAAGGAAGCGTATCCAGACACAACTGTTTGCGACGCAAAATCGTATTCTTCCGCACTGACGTTCAACGTCAGATAGTGGTCCTTTTATCAATAACGGAGGAGAACCGGCCTCGTGTGCCGCCATCAACAGGTCCGTTTTTGGGAGTCATCATGTCATGAGGTAGGCTGAAAAGAATGGACACCAAGT